>Ga0075429_100005858_pt1 | contig 10604 bp, 6 predicted proteins | sample RhiMetdeltSRZDD3_FD_75295 | JGI IMG/M metagenome (GOLD analysis project Ga0075429, IMG submission 75295) | Populus rhizosphere microbial communities from Tennessee, USA - Rhizosphere MetaG P. deltoides SRZDD3 | ecosystem: Host-associated > Plants > Roots > Rhizosphere > Soil | place: USA...
GCCCCGCCTGGACCGGGCCGAGACGGCCGCCCAGCTCACCGGGATCCTGGACGCCACCCCAGCCGCGGACCTGGTGGAGAGCGTGTTTGTCCGCTCAGACGGCAATCCGTTCTTCACCGAGGAGTTGCTGGCGGTCGTGCGGGCCGGCTCGCGGGAGCTGCCGGCGACCTTACGTGACCTGCTCCGCGGCCGGGTCGCGGGGCTACCCGAGCCGGCCAGGCAGGCTCTGTCGGCGGTGGCGGTGGCTGGCCGCCGGGTGCCTCACCGGCTGCTGGCCACGGTGGTCGGCCTGGACGACCAGCAGCTGGTCCAGGGGCTGCGCGCCGCGATCTCTGACCAGCTGCTGGTGACGGCGGCTGGTAAGGACGGCTATGACCTCCGTCACGCCCTGCTCCGCGAGGTGATCGACGCCGACCTGCTGCCGGGCGAGCGGATGGAACTGCACGCTGGCTATGCCCGCGCCCTTACTCAGCGGCCAGAGCTGGCCGAAGGCCCGCCCGCGGCCCTCGCGGCCGAGTTGGCCGCCCACTGGGACGCAGCCGGTGAGCCCGCCCGAGCGCTGCCGGCCCGGGTCCAGGCTGGGCTGGCCGCCGAACGGGCTCACGCCTTCCCCGAGGCCCAACGCCACTACGAGCGCGCCTTGGAGCTGTGGGACCAGGTGTTGCAGCCCGAGTCCCTGGCTGGGACCGACAGGCTGGAGTTGCTGACCAGCGCGGCCGACGCCGCCCGGTTCTCCGGTCGAATCCAGCGCGCGCTGGTGCTGCTCACCGAGGCCCTGGACCAGCTGGACCCGGCAATCGACCCGGTGCGGGTGGCGCTGCTGCTCATGCGGTTGGGGCACGCACGCTGGGGGACCGGGGATGAGCCGGCCTGCCTGGCCGCCCTGGAGGAGGCGGTGCGGATCCTGCCCGCCACGCCGTCGGCCGAACGCGCCCGCGTGCTGGCAGCCCAAGCCCAATGGTTGCTGGCGGCTGACCGGTACGGGGAGGCCGAGCGCCGCGCCACCGAGGCACTGGCGGTCGCCCGCACGGTTGAGGCCCGGGCTGAGGAGGGCCACGCCCTGGACGTGCTGGGGACCTGCACCGCCGACATCGGGCACCTCGAACAGGCCCTGCGGATTGCCGAGGAGGTCGGCAACGCCGAGGGCACTGTGCTCGCCTACGACCACCTCGGCATCACCCTGTCCTACGCCGGCCGCACCCGGGAGGCCGTCGCCATACTGCGGCAGGGGTTGGCGGTCGCTCGCGAGCTCGGGCTGGAGCAGGCGATAGGGAGCCAACTGGCCGCCGACCTGGCCGAGGAACTCTTTGAGCTTGGCGACTGGGAGGAGAGTGACTGCGTCCTTACCGAGGCCTTGGACCGAGACACGAATCAGGCTGGTCTGCTGCATGGGGCCAAGGGTCGGCTCGAGGTGGGCCGGGGCGGCTTCCGATCGGCCCGCCAGCATCTGGAGCTGGCCGGACGGCTGGGTCCGGCGAGATGGCGGCAGTTGGCCTCGCGCAATGGCCTGGTCGAGCTGGCCATCTGGGAGGATCGCTACGATGACGGACGCGCCATCGTCGACCAAGTCTTGGGAGAGCTGGAGCGGCTCGACCCCGGGGAAGAGAAGCCGTTCGACGCTGCCGAGATCTGCGCGCTCGGGCTTCGGATCGAGGCCGACTGCGCCGACCTGGCCCGCGCAGCCCGCACAGCGGCCGGCGCCGAGCAGGCCCGCGGACGGGCCGAGCCCCTCCTGGCCACCCTTCGAGCCATGACCGGCCCGGCCGCCGATCCCCAGGATGCCTGGACGCCCTGCTTTGCGTCGCTAGGCGAGGCCGAGTGGTCCCGGCTCCAGGGCCACCCGGACCCGCAAGCCTGGCAGCGAGCGGCCGAGCACTGGGAGCGGCTCGAGCTCCCGTATCGGGCCGCATACGCCCGCTTCCGACAGGCCGAGGCCCTGCTTGCCGCCAGGGCGCCGCGGGCCCAGATCCAACCAGTGCTCCAGGCCGCCCACCGGACGACAGTGACGCTGGGGGCGGGGCCGCTGCGCCGCGAGATCGAACTACTCGCCGGCCGCGGCCGCCTGGGCCTAGAGCAGCCGGTCGATGCGGCTGTGGTGCCCGACGCACCACCCTCCCCGGCCGCATCGCTTGGTCTTACCCACCGCGAGACCGAAGTGCTCGCCTTGGTGGCTGCCGGCCGGACCAACCGGCAGATCGGCCAGGCGCTGTTCATCACCCCCAAGACCGCCAGCCTCCACGTCTCCCACATCCTCGCCAAGCTCGGAGTCGCCGGTCGCGGCGAGGCGGCCGCACTCGCCCACCGTCTCGGACTCGACAAGCAATGACCCGCCGACGTTAGGCCGCTCGCCTCCCGCGCCGGTTCGGTGCACAGATCTGGCAAAGCCGCGCCAAGCACCTGTGGTTCGGTCTTGCGGTTCAAGCTGGCCCGCGTCACCATCCAACACGCCAAGTGATGCGGTTTAAGACCGCTGTGCGAGCGATGCCGAGTCGCATAGCGACCCAAGTCGCCCTGGCCCAGACGACGGAAGCAGCGTTTCCGCTGGTCACGTGCTGTTTTGTGGGCCTGGCTGGACTTGAACCAGCGGCCTCATCCTTCTCAGGTATCGAGGGCTCAGCGCTGTGCGGCCCGGCGTTTCCCCAGGTCGCCAGCGAGCGTCAGGGGCGAAGGGATGCGTTCTTAGCGATCTCGTCCCAAGCCGTGCAAGCAAAGCCATGTCGCCAATGGAGACCTCAGCATGACTGGTCCCAGATCATCGCGGCACAGCCAGGTCGACACCCGGCTTGCAGGTCAGTGTACCGGCGGGCACCAGCTGCCGGCGTCTCGGGCCCAAGGCCAGGCGGATCCAGCTTGGCTACTGGTCCGGCATGCGCAGGGTGAAGAACTCCACCAGCTCGGACGCTGCCGGCGGGTCGAGGTTGCTGAGGCTGACCACCACATAGCCCAGCTCGGGGAAGCTCCGGAGTTCCCCGTTCATGCCGGGCGCGCCGCCGCCGTGCCCGTAGCTGCGTAGCGATCCTTGGCCTTGCACGTCGAACCCGTAGCCGTACTGCTGGCGGTAGGGGCGGGTCGCCTCGGCCAGCGTCGTCATGGAGATCAGCGTTCCCGAGCCCAGCGCCCAGGCGAAGCGCAGCAGGTCGCCGACCGTCGAGTAGCCGCCGCCGGCCGCCGTGCCTCGCCAGGGAAGCGTGTCGGTATTCGGCACCCAAGCGCCGCCAGGGGATGACCGCAGGTCGCCGACCGCCCGGTCCGGGACCTCCACCGACTCCGGAAGCGACCCCGTGGACCGCATGCCGGCCCGGCGGAAGACGTGGGCGTCAACGTAGTCGAAATAGGACATCCCGCTGACCTGTTCGATGAGCGCGCCCAGCAGGACGAAGCCGTAGTTGGAGTACTCAAAGCGGCTGCCCGGCTCGAAGCTGAGCCCGCGCCGGCCGTAGAGCTTCAGGTAGTCGCGGTGCTCGCCCAGCTGCAGGCGATGCTGGTCGAACTCCGGACCGAAGATGTCACCGGTCCCTCCGGTATGGGTGAGCAGGTGCCGCACGGTGACCTTGGCCGCCACCTCCTTGTTCGGATAGCCGGGCAGGTGCCTGCCGATAGGGTCGTCCAGGGCCAGCTTGTGCGCCTCGACCAGCTGCAGGGTCGCGACCGCGGTGAACATCTTGTTCATCGACCCGATCCGGAACCTGGTCGCCGGGGTGTTGGCCGTGCCGGCCTTGCGGTCGGCCCGGCCCCAGGCGTCCTTGAGCAGCACCTTGCCGTGGCGGGCCACCAGCACCGCCCCGGCGAACTCGTCGGCCCGGGTACGCTCGGCGGCATGCGCCGAGAGCGCCGCCACCGCGTCGGCCTGCGGCATCCGGTGTAGGACGAGATCGACAGTGCTCGATGGCCTGGGGGTGACCGGCAGCTCGACCCGGCCGTCGGCATCCCTGCCGGTGGGCTCAAAGCGGATGTTGTCCACCCCGACCCGTAGGGGTCCTTGATTGTCGGTGGTGGCCAGGCGCAGGCGGACTGTCTGGCCCGTCCACGCCGACAGATCAATACTCACCTCGGTCGGCGGGCGGCGGGCCGGATCGCCCGGCGAGGTGTGGAAGACGTTGACCAGCACGTCGCTTCTGGCCACCGAGTCGATCGGCGCCGAGGGGCTTACGAGGTCGATGCGGAACTGCTGGTTGGCCTCGGGAGCGTCGTGGGCCAGGGTCGCTGGGCTGCTGAAGGGGCCGGCGCCGACGTAGAACACGGTCGCCCGCAGGGTGAAGCGGCCCTCCAGCCGCAGGTCCCGGTACAGGATGCGGGTTCCGGGACCGTTCATGTCGGTCACCGCCGCGAACCGGCCCTGGGGCGGATCGGGGACATCGAAGGGGGCGCTGGGGTCGCTCTGGGCGGGATCGGGTGGCTTGCGGCCGTTGGAGTATACGAACCAGCCCCCCGAGCCGCCGCCGACGGCCTGCCAGTTGGTGATCGCGCCGGACTCGAAGTCCTCCATGACCATCGTTCTCGGCCGAGCTTGGCACCCGACCAGGACCGAGCTCAGCGCGACCAGTACGGCCGGCGCTGCAACGGCGCTCCTGCGACCCTTGACCCCCCGCAGGGCGCCGAGATGTTGGATCGGATTCACGGGCATCTGGCTCACCCTCGTTCCACTCCCATTGTGCTCCTCGGTCCAGGCCGATCGTCGACTACGCCGACCGGCGATGACCTCGCTGGCTAACCTTGGCCAGCGGCAGCGGGGTGCGTTCTGGTGTCTGGCGGTCGCCGCCGGGGTGGCCTGCGGGTCCGTGAGTAGGCTGTTCGGGGCCGTGGGCCCAGCACAACCAGACCAGGCGGTGCTCGCCAAGGCGGATGTGGCGGTCCAGGCTCCGTCGGGTGCGGAAGGTGCGGCGGTGGCTGACACATGCCCAGTGGCCCCGGTCCAGCTCGCACAACGGCCCCATCATGAGCGTGCCCGGGCGGGAGTCGGCACCAGCGGGCACCGGGTCGGGAGTTGGCTCGCCGGCCGCAGCAGAACTGGTCTTCAGGGGCAGATCCTCTGCTGTGGCGGGATCGAGGTGGGTTCTGAGGACCTCGGCGATGAAGACGACCAGCGCGCAGCCGACCGGGAACAGCAGCTCGTTGACGCCCTTGGCCAGCAGCGCGGGGGTGGCCAGCGGGGTAGGGGCCGACTGGACAACCACCGCCAGGAACATCCCGCCAAAGACGACGCCGACCATCAGGCCGACCGCCAGGTGCCCCAGGGCGCTTCCCCAGGCGCGCCGGCCGACCCAGTTCAGCGCCAAGCCCAGACAGGCGTATTCGGCGGCCTTGATGGCCAGGACCCACACCGGCGCCGGCCCGGCGGGGACGCCAGCAGCATTCACGGCCTCGGCCACGCCCTTTTGCACAGTGTTGGCGGCCGTCAACGCCACCGGCGCGGCCAGCAACCCGGTGACGCCCTCCAGCGGCACCCGGCCCTTGGCGGCCACCCGGCCAAGGGCCACGCCGACACAGACCAGCAGCGACCACGACACCGTCTTGAGGGTCTCGGCCAGGAGCGGTCCGGGGCTGGGAGCCGTTCCGAACCCGACCGCGACCAGCAGCACGGCCAACTGCAGCAGGAGCCCGAGCAGGATGGCCAGCCAGGCGACACGCAGCAGCGTCGCCCACGGGCCGGGCGGCGCCGCTGCTTTGGGCCGTCCACCGGCGTTCCGGACCATCAGCCCTTGGATCAGCAGGAACAAGCCGAGGTACTGCAGGACATGGCCGACAACCGGCCGGTTGGCCCGCACCACCACCAGCAGCAGCACCAGCGACACGAGCAGGACCGAGCCGATCCCCCAGCGGCCGCCGGGCACCTGGAGCCAGGGCAGCCCGAGCAGGAGCTGCAGCATGAGGGCGGCAACCAGCAGCGGCAGCGCCTTCAGCCGGGCCCTCCGGAGACCGTGTAGGCGACCTCCGCGCAGCAGGCCCATGATGACGCCGCTATCGATGACAAGCAGGAGAAGGACGAGGGTTCCGAGGAGCATGGCGCATGCCGCCGCCATTCACGTATGGGCTGTCACCTTGTCGCATCCGGTTGTTGGTCGGCCGAGGATCAGTCTGCGGTCGTGGGGCCTCCCGGTGCTGTAATCCCTGACACAGCCGAATGGTGCTATCCGGCACAAGCTCTCAAATGGCGCCCGGGATGTCCTGATGAGGCGTGTATGTCCCTGGCTTGCCGGCCGCTGGTCGACACGCCCGTGCAAAGGCGGACGAGCAGATCCCATCTACCGCCCACCTGCTCCAGAGCCGCTTGCACACTCGCCAGCCCGCACCCGGCAAGGGCGGTAGACCCCTCAGGCCGCCTCGGCTATGGCCGCCCAGTCGCTGTCGGACAACCCCGGCAGCTGGGCAAGGAGGGGCCATGCCAGTTGAGGACAACAAGAAGGCGGTGCGGCGGTTCTACCAGGAAGTCATCAACGCCCGGAACCTGGACGCCCTCGATGAGCTGCTGACCCCGATGGGGTCGATCACACCTTCGGCAGCCAGAACCCCGACCAGGCCAAGCAGTTCTTCGGCACGATCCACCAGGCCTTCCCCGACCTGCACGCCGAGGTCCACGACCTGATCGCCGAGGGGGAGCTGGTGGCCGCCCGGTGACCTACACCAGCACCCACCAGGGCGAGTTCCTGGGCATCCCCGCGACCGGCAAGCAGACCATCACCAGCGGGGTCGATTTCTTCCGGATGCAGGACGGCCGGCAGGCCGAGCACTGGGGCGGGCCGGACATGTTCAGCTTCCTGATGCAGCTGGGCGTCATGCCGGGACCGGGCACGCCGAGACCAGGCACGCCCGCCTAACAGTCGCGAGTAGGGCACGCCCGCCCCGTCCTGGTGGCGGCACCGCCGCCGTAGCCTGGCTGTGGTCCAGTCGCGGCCGCTCACTACGCGTAGCGGTCCAGTCACAGCAGGGCAGGGATGCGGTCGTGTCCCGCTGTGCGCAGGCAAAATCTCAGGCAGCGGCCGCGGTCACAGATATCATGGATGAATGTTCTCGCAGGTCAATGCCGGTGCGGTGGGCCTGGCTGGACTTGAACCAGCGCCCTCATCCTGATCAGGTATCGAGGGCTCAGCGCTGTGCGGACCGCCGTTTTCCCAGGTCGCCGCCGAGCGTCAGGGGCCAAGGGATGCGTTCTTAGGACTTCCCTCAATCAGCACAGGCTGGGAAGAGCGTTCTCGGCCCTCTCCGGGACTCCAGCGTAGTGGAGCCGCTATACCCTGGGCCTCCCCGACTAGGCTAGTCGGAGTCGAGGATGATCGGCTCCTCCGCCAGGTCGACGCGGACGACCGAGGCCTCCTCCGCCAGCTGGGCTGCGTCGCGAGCGCTGGTGGTAACCAGCTGCCGCTCGGCCTGCCCGCCTCTGGTCACCCATACCTGGACCTGGGCCAGCTCCGGGTGGCGCAACAGCAGGTCGCGAAGCTCCGGTGAGAGGGCCGGGGCACGCCTGCTGGCAAGCTCGCGGTCCAAGCGGCGCAGGTCCCCAGGGTCGGCCGCGTCCCCGGAAGCCACCTCCACGGTCACGTCGCGCACCTGCCCGCTCTCCCGGTCACGGACCGTCACCGTCTCGTGGGCACCTTCGATGAACAGCAAGGACAGCGGCCGGCGATCCAGCTCCTGCAGCCGGGCCGCCGGCCGCTGCAGGATCGCCGCGACCTGCTCGAGCCGCTCGTCCAGGGCGTCCCCCTGCTCAACAGAGCTCGTAGTGCGTGGTCCAGGCGACTCCGTAGTAGCTGAGGAAGTCGTTCGGAACGCTGAACCCGCGGACCTTGATCGTGTACTCGCCGAGCTTGGTCGGCGTGAACTCGACGAACTCGAAGCTGGAATCCCAAGAGCTGCCTGTTGTGAGCAGGTTGCCGTCCGGGTCGAAGATCCACATGTCCAAGTCAGCGTCGAGCACGCTGCTGGTGGGAACGTTACCCGCTACCTTGCTGTTCCAGGTCAATGCCACCCGGATGCGGCTGTTGGTGGTGTACGTCTGCGCCTTCCAGCTCTTGACGAAGAACCCGCCGGAGAAGTCCGACGCGCCCATCAGGCCATAGTCGTGCGCCCGGAACTGCGGCTTCGAGGTTGTCTCGCGCACACCCGCAGTCCACCTGCCGTATTGGGCGTTCAGCATCCCGACGCCGTCGGCGCCGTCACCGGTCGTGGAGTAGTCTGCGCCGTCGGCGCGCTGGTAATTCGCGGTGGCCAGCAGGATCGCTCGGATGGCCTCCGGCCAGATGTTCAGGCTGGGGTTGTGGCTCATCAGCAGCGCCGCGATGGAGGCCGCCACCGGAGTGGCGCAGCTGGTCCCCCCGAAGCTCGACCCGAGCAGGTCGTGGCGGCTGCCCGGGGCGGCAATCGCCGGAACCTCACGGTCGCCGTGCGGGCTGGTCGGGTCCCTGCGCGAGCTCGAGGAGGCGATGACATCGTTGCAGCGGTTGCCGTCCCCGTCGTTGAGGACGTCGCCGACACCGAAGAAGTTGTAACCCTTGCCGGAGGCATAGGCATTGGCAGCGGCCTGGTTGCCGGCGGAGGTGAACACACTGGGATAGGGCCACCGGGTCACCCAGTAGTCGAAGTAGACGTCGCGGCTGTGTAACCCACCGCTGGTCTCCTCCGCGGGGAAGTGCCAGCTCATCGTCACGACGTTGACGCCCTCGCCCCGGGCCCAGTCGTAGGCGTCGGTGTAGGAGGAGTCGTTAGCCAGCAACACGGTCGCATCGGGGGCATACCCTTGGAGGGCGCCAGAGCAGCCGCCTCCGGAGGAGTAGCGGTTGCCGATGATGCCCACGCTCTTGGTCATGTGGTCGTTGGGGGCCTGGCCGGTGTCCTGGGTCGCGCCGATGTTGAAGCAAGCAGTGGACACGTTCGTCGTCCCGCTCTCCAGCACCGCGATCCGAACGCCGGCTCCACGGGCTCCGGCGGCATGGACGATATCCGCCCGTGTGGTGGGCAGGGACGCGGGGATGGTCGGGTAGTCGAGGACCGGCACCTCGCCGTCCATGCCGACGAAGGCGACCCGCTCGTCCCGGCCGAGCTCCGGCAGGGCCGCCAGGGGCACCTGCGCCCGCACGAACGGACCCATCGCTCGCGGGGCCTCATCGACCGTGACCCCGTAGCTGCCAAGGACCTCCCGGTGCAGGGCCGCCGTCCGCTCCGACACCTCGTCGGCAACCCGCCGGGCCCTCAGGTCAAGCTCCCGCACCTCGCTGTCATCCAAGGTGGCGGCGTCGACCCGAGTCTTGTCGAAGTCCACCGGGTCCTCCGCGACCGCATAGCGCAGCAGGACCGGGACGCTGGCGGTCGGGTCGTCCCCGCGCTCGGTCAGGACCTGGTGCAGGGCGGGCTGCAGGTTGCCGTAGCGGTCGCGTGCGGCCGCCTGCTCGCGGCCGACCATCTCCTCGACATCCACCGGCTCGCCTCGCTCATCGAGGGCGGCGCTCGCGCCGGTCTCGCCGCCGGAGTCGGCCAGCTTGTAGAGCCGGAGCCGCTCGCCAAGGACCGGTAGGACGGTCTCGGTCTCGTTCAGCACCAACAGTCGTTCGGGATCGATCCCGGCCGCCCGACCGACCAGCCCCAGCCGTTCCTGCGTCTGCTGGTCGAGCGCCTCGGCGTCGTGCTGCTCCATCATCCTCCATCCCCCTTGGGTCTCTGGCCCCTCCGCTTCGCCTGGTCGGTATGGCAGATTCCGGAAGTTCAGGCAATGACGAACGACACCTGCCGGCGGTGATATTGATCACAGATAGCCGCCCGCGGCTGGTCTGCAGGTGATGCGGCAACGGCAGTGGCTCTCCGGACGGCCGACGGCGGCCCACCGACCGGAGCATCCCTGGCTGCATCCGCGGGCCGCTCGTCTGGGTGGACTAGTTTGCGGGCACGTCCACAGCCCTCCCAACCGGGCGGCTCAGCCCGACATAATGACCTTCCTTGCCGGATTCTGGCTTGTCAAGGCCCGGAACCGCTGCAGCTCGCGTTCCTGTGAGCCGTCGAGACAGGCCCGACAGCGCCGCCTAGCATGCCCCAGTGCCCGCGTTCAACGCCGACCCAGCCAAGGACGAGCGGGAGCCGATCCTCACTGTCGTAGATGACCAGGCGATGGGCCCCGGCAGAAGCCCCATGAGCCCTGCGTAGGCAGCTGCATCTGGGCCTGTCCGCTGACCAGCTCGCCATACCTAGGCCCCTGGATTCAGGCTTAGCGCGGCTGCCCGGTTCCTGCCGTTGCTGGTGGGTAGTCCGCCAAGACGGCACGATCAGCCGCCGACCGCGTCATCGCCGATCGTTATGTGCTCAGCGCTCCCCTTGGGCGGGGAGGGATGGGCGTCGTCTGGCGCGCCCAGGATGCGCTGCTGGGTCGCGAGGTGGCCATCAAGGAGCTGGTGCTCCTGGCCACCATGCCCGACCAGGAGCGGCGCCCGGCGCGGGCGCGGGTGATGCGGGAGGCGCGGGCGGCGGCCCGGCTCAACCACCCGGGCGCGGTCACGCTCTACGACGTCGTCACGGACCATGGCGGCACCTTCATCGTGATGGAGCTGATCAACGCGCCGACCCTGGCCGACCTGGTCCGGTCCGACGGTCCGTTGCCGGTCGGGCGGGTGGCCGAGATCGGC
>Ga0075429_100005859_pt1 | contig 10604 bp, 9 predicted proteins | sample RhiMetdeltSRZDD3_FD_75295 | JGI IMG/M metagenome (GOLD analysis project Ga0075429, IMG submission 75295) | Populus rhizosphere microbial communities from Tennessee, USA - Rhizosphere MetaG P. deltoides SRZDD3 | ecosystem: Host-associated > Plants > Roots > Rhizosphere > Soil | place: USA...
CTCTTGCCCTCCGGACAGATCCGGACGGAGTCGGGCCGGTGCCTCGAGCTGGGCGACGGTGGCGGGCTCCTCCACGCGCGAGACAATCAACTGCTGATCGTCGGCAAGGAGTGCAAGGAGACCGAACGGGACCCCGACCAGAAGTTCCGCTACGGGACGCGCGTCATGGATCAGCTCTTCACGATCACCGGCGCCATCCGCCCGGCTGGCGCCAACTGCATCGAGCGACGATCGCCCTCTCCGCGCCTGTTCATGCAGAGGTGCGGCAACAGTGCGCTTCAGGTCTGGGACTACTACTTCGCGGATCCGTCGACTGTCGCCACGCCGCCTCCCCCTCCTCCGCCGCCGCCACCGGCAAGCTAGGAGAAGGGAACGGGGTCGCCGGCTACTGGACGTTGGGCGCAGGCCGCGCGGGGACGGGGACCCCCAGCACGTTCATGTACGACTCGTGGATGGCCTTCACCGAGCGCTCCCAGCTGAAGTGCTTCACGCGCTCGCGGCCGCGGGCGATGAGGTCCTTGCGCAGCGTCTCGTCGTCGAGGATGCGGGCCATGGCGTTCGCGATGTCCTCGACGTCGTAGGGATCGATCAGCAGCGCGGCGTCGCCCACGACCTCGGGCAGCGAAGAGATCTTCGACGTGACCACGGGCGTGCCGCAGGCCATCGCCTCGAGGGGCGGGAGCCCGAAGCCTTCGTACAGCGACGGGAAGGCGAACAGCGCGGCCATGCGATACAGGGCGGAGAGGGTGTGGTCGGGAACGAAGCCGAAGAACCGCACGTCCTGGCGCACCCCGGCCGCTTCCACGCTGCGGCGCAGCGAGCCCCACTTGTTGACCTCGTCGCCGATGACCAGCAGCTTCACGTCTTCGTGCCCCGGCTTCTGCTTGAGGATGCCGAAGGCGGCGATCAGGCGGTCGACGTTCTTGTGGGGCTTGATATTTCCCGCGTACAGCACGTAGCGCCCGCGGATCTGGTAGCGCTCCATGACCCGCTCGCGCTCCTCCTCGCCGGGCTCTTCGAGGATGGCGTCGTCGATCGCGTTCGGCACCACCTGGATGCGATCGGCGTCCGCCTCGGGGTAGAAGCGCAGGATGTCCCGGCGCGAGGCCTCGGAGACGGTGAGGATGGCCGCGCTCCGGCGTACGGCATGACCCAGCATGAACCGCGCGTAGCGGAGCGCGAACGGCTTCGTCAGGTACTGCGGGAACAGCAGGTGGATGCAGTCGTGGATGGTGACGATGTTCGGCTTGCGGCAGAGCAGCGGCACCACGTAGTGGGGCGAGTGCAGGAGGTCGGCGCCCAGGCGCTGGAGCTGCCGGGGGATGGAGATGTGCTCCTGGATGCTGTAGCCCTCGGAACGCTCCACCACCGGGACGAAATTCTCGGCGAGGTCGCGCAGCGTGGCCTCGTCGGCGTCGTCGCAGAACAGGAAGTACGTGGTCTCGTGATCGATGCGCGCCAGGTGGCGGACGAGGTTCCGCACGTACGTGCCGATACCGTAGTCCCTCCACTTCCGCGCGTCGATGGCGATTTTCATGGTCCTCACGCCGCTCGCGCGCATTTCGGGTCGCGCGCCCAATGTTTTTGGCGTCTTCGTGCCGGGCCCTGACGTTTCCGTCGTCTCGTGCAAACTATCACGAGGCTCGGACCCACTGCAATGTCGATGTGACGGAAGGGTTTCGGTCGGTGGCACCCGCGCTCCGCACAGTGGAAGCGCCGTTCGCCGCCGGCGTGCCGCGATCCGCCGAAGTGCTTGAGACAACGCCGTCCGCGCGCGCACGATCTTTGCTCCCGGTGTTCGCATGCGCCTTTCGAAGCTCGTGCTCGCGCTCGTGCTGCCCTCTCTCGCCTGTGGCGGGGGAGCCGGCGGCGGCATCACCGATTCCACCGCGGCCGGGGGGCCGCCGGCGGCCACCTTCTCGGTGACGCCCGAGGGGAAGGCGATCGCCGACGTCACGCCGCTGAGGCTGGTGGCGGCTCCCGGCGCCGCCAGCTACTCGTGGGACTTCGGCGACGGGACCAGCGGCAGCGGGGCCGAGGTCACCAAGACGTTCCGCGCCCCCGGCGCCTTCCGCGTGATCCTGACCGTGGCGGATTCACGCGGCGGTTCCTCGACGGCGACGCGCACGATCGAGGCGTTCCGCCTCGACGGGTACTGGGCGGACCGCGTCGACGGCCTCGGCAACTACGGCGTGGCCTTCGACCAGTCGGGTGCGTCGATCACCGGTGAGCTCGTCACCTGGCGGCACGGCTGCCGGCCGGCCTCGATCCGCGGGGGCATCCAGGGGCGGACCCTGACGTACTTCGGCACGGACGAATGCGGCCACGTCGATCGCTTCGAGGGGACGATCGACGACGCCGGCGTGCTGATCCAGGGCGACCTGCGGTTCACCGAGACGGACGGCATCACCCGCGGGTACGAGATCCACTTCAAGCGGCAGTAGGCCGGGGTCAGGTCTGTTGTTTGTTATCTACGGCGGAGTAGACAGCAAACAACAGACCTGACCCCATACGTCTACGGAACCGCGACCAGCTGGAACTGCTGGTGCGTCGCGCCGCTGTACGTGCGCTGCACGACGTCGGCGCCGTCGGTGGTGCTGCCGCCCGCGACCTCCGCGGATTTGCCGCTGTTGCGGTTGGTGATCCGGTAGTAGCCGCTGCCCACGGAGACGATCGACCACTCGTCGTTGGTCGCCGCGCCGCCGTACGTGTACTGGAAGATGTCCGCACCCTCTGCCGTCGAGGCGCTGGCTACGGTCATGTCCTTCCCGCTGTGGCGATTGATCAACCGGTAGTAGCCGCTGCCGATGCTGCGGGCCTCCCACTCGTCGTTGGTGTTGGCGCCGCCGTACGTCCACTGGAAGACGTTCGCGCTGTTCGCCGTCGACGCGCTCTGAACCGCGACGGACTTGCCGCTGTGACGCGGCGTGATCCGGTAGTAGCCGCTGAAGCCGGCGCTCGGTGTGGCCGTCGGCGTCGACGTGGGACCGGGGCCGGGCGTGGCCGTGGGCTGAGGGGTGGGCGTCGGCGCGCCGGTGCCGGGAGGATTGCCGTCGCGATAGTGCCGGACCTGCCGCCACTTCACCGTGGCCCCGGCCGTGTGCAGGGTGCCGTAACAGCCGTACTTGTGGTAGTTCGACACGACCTCGTCGTCGACGAACTCGCCGCGCTTGGTGCCGTTGAAGTAGATGAGGACGCGATCGCCCTGGTTGTGGATGACGTTCACGCGCGTCTCGACGCCGTAGATGCCGGTGATCGACGCCCCGCCGCCGGAGATGGAGCCGCCGCTCGCGGCATACCCGCGCAGCATGAGCTGGGTGGCGCCGGTGGTGCTGCCCCAGATCTGCATCAGCGACTCGTCGTCCAAGGGCGGGCCGAACGTGACGTAACCCTGGAACTGGCGCTTCCCGCTCGAGTAGTCGTTGTAGACGCGGATCTCCGAGCGGTTCGAGCGGGTGTCCAGGACGCGGAACGTCTCGGTGTCGGTGGCGCTGTCGTAGCGATAGTCCGCGCAGATCGTCGGCGTACAGTTGGACTGGTACGCCTTCCAGTCGAAGGTGGTCGGGTCGCCGGTGGCGCCGTCCAGGTGGATCTTGACGGTCGGAGTGTAGGCGACCCACCCGGATCCGAGTTGCGCCTGGCTCTCGGCGGCGAGGCCGCTGAGCACGAGGCTCGCCACGAGCACCGGCCGCGAAGACCGCTTCATATCGCCTCCTTCGGTTTGGGGGTCAGGTCTGTCGTATGGCTTATAGCGACCTAAAAGCCATAAGACAGACCTGACCCCATGCGTCTACGGAACGGCCACGAGCTGGAACTGCTGGTGGCTCGCCCCGCTGTACGTGCGCTGCGCGACGTTGGCGCCGTCGGCGGTACTGCCGCCCGCGACCTCGGCCGACTTGCCGCTGTTGCGGTTGGTGATCCGGTAGTAGCCGCTGCCCACGGAGACGATCGCCCACTCGTCGTTCGTCGCCGTGCCGCCGTAGGTGTACTGGAAGATGTTGGCGCCCTCGGCCGTCGACGCGCTCTGCACGGTGAGGTCCTTGCCGCTGTGGCGGTTGATCACGCGGTAGTAGCCGCTGCCGATGCTGCGCAGCTCCCATTCGTCGTTCGTGTTCGACCCGCCGTAGGTCCACTGGAAAACGTTCGCGCTGTTCGCCGTCGACGCGCTCTGCACGGCTACCGCCTTGCCGCTGTGCCGCGGCGTGATCCGGTAGTAGCCGGAGAAACCGCCTCCGCCGGGTGTCGGCGTCGCGGCCGGCGTCGCGGTGGGAGCCGGGGTGGAGGTCGGCCCGGGCGTGGCGGTGGGGGCCGGCGTGGGCGTCGGAGACGTTGCGCCGGTGTACGTGAATATCTTGATGTCCCTCCACTCGGACTTGGCCCCCTGTGTCGACGCGTTGTAGACGCCGTACTTGTGGTACCAGGGCCCGGAGCCTTGCGTCACCGTGGCCAACTGGGTGCCGTTGATGTACACCGCGCACTTCCCGGTGCCGACGTTGTGGATCGTGTTCACCCGCACCCAGACGCCGGTGATGCCGTTCACCATCGGCGTCCCGCTGTGCTGCCGCAGCTCGCCGCCCAGGGTCGGGTAGTACACGATCATTACGAACTTGAAGACCTGGTGCATGCTCGTGCCCTGGCCGTAGGAGGCGCGCAGCCAGCCTTCGAACTGGTGCTGGCCCGAGGTGTAGTCGTTCTGCACACGCATCTCGGAACGCTCGTCGCCGGACTTCATGGTGAAGGTCTCGATCCCACCGCTGTTGTTGTAAGTGGTGCCGGGGCCCCGGAGCTGGATCGTTTTGCTCGGGAAGTCCTGTCGCCAGCCGCTGCCGATCTGGGCGTGGGCCAAAGGCGCCGACGAGGCACACAGGATCGCGATCGCCAGTACGCGGGCGAGATCCGCCGAACGTCTCCGCATCTTTTCGTCCTCCTCGGGTCGGCTGGGGATGTCTGAAGCGACGGTAAAGCGCTTCAGCCGGCGGGCTCAAGGGCCAGAACGTGGTGGGAACGTTACGGCCGGCGGGCGGGCGGATCCGTTCGATTGGCCCTGACTAGGCCGGTTGATCCCCTAGTCGAACGCCGTCCAGATCCTCAGCACGAACGTCCAGAACGGGCCGTTGTGCTTTTTGTAGAAGCGCACGTGGCTGCGGCGATACTCCTCCCGCGCGCGCTCGCTGGCCTTTTCCATGCTGCGGCCGAGGTGATGCACGACCTCGGCCCGCGGCGTGAAGAGCACCCGCGAGCCCGCCTGCCGCATGCGGACACAGAGGTCGACATCTTCTTCATAGAGGAAGAAGCCTTCGTCGAAGCCGCCGAGGCGGAGGAGGAGATCGCGGCGGGCGAGGAAGCAGGAGCCCGAGACCCAGGCGGGTTCGTGCTCCACCGCGGCCAGGGCCTCGAGCCGCTGCAGCGCGACCGGGTCCCGCCGCTTCACGGCGAGGACGAGCTTGCGCTGCCGCCACTCGTTCCATGGCGTGAGGTCCGGCCCGAAGGACACCTGACAGCGGCCGTCGGTGCCCACCGTGCGCGGTCCGACGAGGCCGACGTCGGAGCGCACATCGAGGATCCCGGCCAGCGTTTCGATGGTGCCGGCGCGCACGACGGCATCGCTGTTGAGGACGAGGACGTAGGGCGCGGCCGCCGCCTGCAGGCCGAGGTTGTTGGCCTTCGAGAAGCCGAGGTTCTGCGCGTTGGCGATCAGCCGCACGTCCGGCCAGCGCTCGCGGACGGCCGTGGCGGAGCCGTCGGCGCTGTCGTTGTCGACGACGATCGTCTCCAGCGCACCGGAGAACGAGCGCAGCGACTCGAGGCATTGCAACAGCAGCTCGCGGGTGTTGTACGAGACGATGACGGCGGAGACCGCGGGTGTCATGCGCGGGCCGCCTCCGCCAGCACCGCGCGCGTCTGGAGGGCCGCCGTCGTCCACGTTAGCTCCGCCGCGCGCGAGCGGCCGCGCCGCGCCAGCTCCGCGCGCATCCCGGCATCGGACAGCATCAGCGTGAGGCCGCTCGCGATCTCGACGGGATCGTCGGGCTCGGTGATGACGGCGGCCTGACCGAACAGCTCGCCGGTGGCCGGCCGGCGCGTGGTGAGCACGGGCAGGCCGCGTGCCATCGACTCCAACACGGGCAGGCCGAAGCCTTCGTATGTGCTCAGGTACACCGAGATGTCGGCGGCCGCGTAGCGCAGCGCCAGCTCCTCGTCGGAGACGAAGCCGGACAGACGCACGTGGGCCCCGAGGTCGTGGCTCCGGACGATCCCATCGAGATCCAGTATCGGCGATGTTCGATTGTCGCCCACGACGTCGAGGACGAGGGTCGGCCAGCGCCGCGCGATGGAGCGGACGGCCGCCAGCAAGGCCGGGAGCTGCCGGCGGTTGAGGATGGACCCGACGCTGAGGAGGTATGGCCCGCGCAGGCCGAGACGCCGGCGCGCCTCGTCGCGGGGCGGGGCGGGCGGCAGATCGGCGTCGGCCGCCTCCAGGATCGTCACCGTGCGCGCGGCGGCGGCGGGGAAGTACGCGGCGATTTCGCGCGCGGTGAAGCTCGAGACGGCGATCACCCGGGCCGAGACGCCGAGGCCGAGCCGCACGAGCCACCGGCGGCGCGCCCCTTCGAGGGCGGGGAAGTCGTCGGGAAGCGAGAAGAACGACATGTCGTGGATCGTCGTGACCTTCGGCACCTGCAGGCGCAACGGGCAGAAGTACGCCGGGGCGAAGAAGACGTCGAGCCCGTCGCCGGCGGCGGCCGCCGGAAGGTGATGCTCCATCCACATCAGGCCGCGCCCGCCGTTGCCGAGCGCGCGCGCGCGGAGATCCGCGCGGCCGAGGGCGTCGAGGTCGGCGGCGGCGCCGTTGAAGTACAGGACGAGCTCGTCGCCGGCAGGCCAGGCCTTCAGGAGACTGCGCAGGTAGCGCCCGGTTCCCGTGGGACGACCCTGCAATTCCCGCGCGTCGACGCCGATCCTCATCGGATCAGCGCCCGGCGACTTGCCTGTAGAACTCCAGTGTCTTGGCGGCGGCGGTGTCCCAGTTGAACTTCGCGCTCTGCTCGAGGCCGGCGGCGCGCAGCTTCTGGGCGAGGGCGGCGTCGTTGTGGATCTTCTCGAGGGCGTCGGCGATGGAGCGCGTGTCCAGCGGGTTCACGAGGAGCGCCGCACCGCCCGCGACTTCCTCGAGGGCGGAGCCGCGCGAGCAGACGACGGGCAGGCCCGCCGCCATCGCCTCCACGACCGGCAGGCCGAAGCCTTCTTCGAGGGACGGCAAAACCAGTGCGGTCGACGCTGCCATCAGCGCCCGGATCTCGCGCGTCGGCAGATAACCCATCGCGCGGATCACTGGGCCGGGGCCGCCTTGCGCCCAGCCGCTGCCCGGCCCGATCAGCACCAGCGGCGGCATCGTGCGCGCCCGCCGCCGGGCCAGGCCCATGTAGGCCATCGCGAGGTTGACGAGGTTCTTGCGCTTCGCGTCGCTGCCCACGTACAGGATCGCACCGCGGGGCAGGCGCCGGCGCATCAGCACGCGCTCGACCTCCTCCTCGCTCACCGGCTCGCGGTAGGCGGGGTCGACGCCGTTCGGCACCACCGCGATCTTCGTGGCCGGCACGTCGAGCAGCAGCCGCGCCTCGGAGGCCGTGTACTCGGAGACGCAGATGACACCGTCCGCTCGCTTCACGTGCTCCTTCACGAGCGGCACGTAGTCTCGCTTGATCTCCGCGCCCACCCAGTCGGGGTGCTTGAGGAAGAACAGGTCGTGGATGGTGACGATGTGCTTCGCCTTCTTGCCGGGGACGATCAGCGGCTGCGGCGAGTGGATGAGATCGAGGGGCGCACGGACGAAGTGATCGAGGGCGGGCATGCCCAGCCGGTTCCACGACAGGTTCAGCAGGTGGACCGGGATCGGCCGGTCGATCAGCTTCGCGTTCGCCGGCCACTCGCGGTGCGGGTAGCGGTCCTTCAACGAGGCCGAGAACAGGAAGAACTTGTCCTCCTGGGCGAGGCCGGGCAACCGGCGGGCGAGGGAGAGGATATACGCGCCGACGCCGGTGGGCTTGTTCAGCGAAGGCCTGAGGTCGATCCCGATGTTCATGACGCGCTTAGCGCGGGGATGATAACAGGTTTGTGCTAAATTCACCCTTTCCTAGGAGCCCGTCGAAGGTACAGCTGGACGGGCTCCTAATAGGACGCAGCAGCTTCCGAAGGAGATCAACGTGTTGGGGACCCATTCGATCCGTTCTATTGGGAGCGGGTCTGGCGGTGTTGGCAGGACCCGCTCCTCGTGAGAATCGGAGTCGTCGGAACCGGGTACGTCGGCCTCGTGCTGGGCGCGTGCCTCGCCGAAACGGGCAATAACGTCCTCTGCGTCGACAAAGATGCCGAGAAGATCGCGGCGCTCAAACGCGGCGAGATCCCCATCTACGAGCCGGGGCTGTCGGAGCTGATCCCACGGAACGTGGCCGAGGAGCGCCTGACCTTCACCACGGACCTGTTCGAATCCGTGCGCGCCAGCGAGGTCATCTTCATCGCGGTGGGCACCCCGCAGGACCAGGACGGCTCCGCCGATCTCACGTTCGTGCTGGACGTCGCCAAGTCGATCGGTCAGGCGATGAACGGCTACAAGATCATCGTCACCAAGTCGACGGTCCCGGTGGGCACGGCGGCCAAGGTCAAGGCGATGATCGCCTCCCAGACGAAGCACCCGTTCTCGGTGGCCTCGAACCCCGAGTTCCTGAAGGAAGGCGCGGCCGTCGACGATTTCATGAAGCCCGACCGCGTGGTCATCGGGACCGACGATCCGCGGGTCGAGGAGATCATGCGGAACCTGTACGAGCCCTACGTCCTCACCGGCAAGCCGATCCTGGTGATGGACACGGCCTCCGCCGAGCTCACGAAGTACGCGGCCAACGCCATGCTGGCCACCCGCATCTCGTTCATGAACGAAGTGGCGAACCTCTGCGACAAGGTCGGGGCCGACGTCACCCAGGTGCGGCGCGGCATGGGCACGGACAGCCGCATCGGCGCGTCGTTCCTGTTTCCCGGCCTGGGCTACGGCGGGTCGTGTTTCCCGAAGGACGTGAAGGCGCTGGTGCGCACCGCGCGTGACGCCGGCTGCGAGCTGAACGTGGTGGCGGCCGTCGACCGCGCCAACGAGCGGCAGAAGGAGATCCTCGTCCCTCGTGTCGAGGCCTATCTCGGCGGGCTGAAGGACAAGGTGGTGGCTCTCTGGGGCCTCGCCTTCAAGCCGCGCACCGACGACATGCGCGAGGCGCCGGCTCTCGTCCTCATCAACAAGTTCCTCGAGGCCGGCGCGTCCGTGCGCGCCTACGATCCGAAGGCGATCCCCCAGGCCATGCGCTTCGTGACCGGGCGCACCGGCGTCAGCTTCCATCGCCGCAGCTACGAGGCGGCCGAAGGCGCGGACGCGCTCGTGCTCGTGACCGAGTGGAACGAGTTCCGCGAGCCCGACTTCGATCGGCTGAAGGCGCTGATGCGCCAGCCGGCCATCTTCGACGGGCGCAACATCTACAACCCGAAGTTCCTCCGCGAGAAGGGCTTCCACTACGAAGGGATCGGGCGCCGGTGAAGGTACTCATCACGGGCGGGGCGGGCTACATCGGCAGCCACGCCATCCGCGAGTTCCAGGACGCCGGGCACAAGGTGGTCGTGCTCGACGACCTGTCGAAGGGTCATCGCGCGGCGGTGCCGAAGGACGTTCCGTTCGTGAGCGGCGATCTGGCCGATGCCGAGGCGCAGAAGCGCGCGCTCGACGGTGTCGAGGCGGTCATCCACTTCGCGGCGTTCCTGAGCGTGGGGGAGTCTGTCGCGCAGCCGGCGAAGTATTACCAGAACAACACCGTCAAGGCCCTGTCGCTGCTGAACGCGATGGTCGAGCGCGGCATCAAGCGGTTCATCTTCAGCTCGACCTGCGCGACGTACGGCACGCCCGTGCACGTGCCCATCGACGAGAACCACCCGCAGGATCCGATCAATCCCTACGGCGCCAGCAAGCGGGCGTTCGAGCGCGCCCTGCTCGACTACTCGCGGGCGGGGCTTGTCCGCGCCATCGTGCTGCGCTACTTCAACGCGGCCGGCTGCCATCCCGACGGCTCGCTGGGCGAGGACCACAACCCCGAGGAGCACATCATCCCGCTCGCGATCGACGCCGCCCTCGGCCGACGGCCGGGCCTCACCATCTTCGGCGATGACTACGACACCCCGGACGGCACCTGTATCCGCGACTACATCCACGTCACGGACCTCGGCCAGGCCCACGTGCTGGCGATGAACGCGCTGGAGAGCGGCGAGGGGTATCGGTACTACAACCTCGGCAGCGAGAACGGCTACTCCGTGCGCGAGGTCATCAAGGCCGTGGAGAAGGTCTCCGGCCTGACGGTGCCGGCGTCCATGGGTCCACGCCGCCCCGGTGATCCGCCGCGCCTGGTGGCGTCGGCGAAGAAGGTCCGCAGCGAGCTGGGTTGGAGCCCGAAGCACTCGGACCTGGAGACCATCATCGACACCGCGCTGCGCTGGCGCCGCGACCATCCCCAGGGATGGCGCCTGTCATGAGAGGTCGCCCCACTCCCATCCCGGATCCCCTGTTGTCGGTGGTG
>Ga0075429_100005860_pt1 | contig 10604 bp, 9 predicted proteins | sample RhiMetdeltSRZDD3_FD_75295 | JGI IMG/M metagenome (GOLD analysis project Ga0075429, IMG submission 75295) | Populus rhizosphere microbial communities from Tennessee, USA - Rhizosphere MetaG P. deltoides SRZDD3 | ecosystem: Host-associated > Plants > Roots > Rhizosphere > Soil | place: USA...
CCCGGAGGCGGCACGAAGATCATCGTGCAGTTGGCGCCGGTCTTCTGCACCGCCTCGTGGACGCTGTTGAAGATCGGGAAGCCTTCGATCGTGCCCCCCCCCTTGCCCGGGGTCACGCCCCCCACGACCTTGGTGCCGTAATCGCGGCAGCCCATGGCGTGGAAGGTCCCGTGTTTGCCCATCCCCTGCACGAGCAGGCGCGTGTTCTTGCCGACGAGGACGCTCATGCCCGCGCCCCTTCCGGCACGCCGCCGGCGGCGGAGACGACCTTCTTCGCCGCCTCCTTCATGTCGTCGGCGGTCAGGAAGTTGAGGCCCGACTCGCGCAGCATCTGCTTCCCCTTCTCCTCGTTGTTGCCCTTCATGCGGATGACCACGGGCACGCTCACGTTCAAGTCGCGCACGGCGGCGATCACGCCCTCCGCCAGCACGTCGCAGCGCAGGATGCCGCCGAAGATGTTGATGAGCACCGCCTTCACGTCGGGGTCGGCGAGCAGGATGCGGAAGGCGTTGCGGATCTGCTCGGCGTTGGCGCCGCCGCCGACGTCGAGGAAGTTGGCAGGGGCCCCGCCCGCCAGCTTGATGATGTCCATGGTGGCCATGGCCAGGCCGGCGCCGTTCACCATGCAGGCCACGTTCCCGCCCTCCAGCTTGATATAGTTCAAACTATACTTGGACGCCTCCACCTCCAGCGGCTCCTCCTCGTCGAAGTCCCGGAGCTCGTGGAGCTGGGGGTGGCGGAAGAGCGCGTTGTCGTCGAGGTTGACCTTGGCGTCGAGGGCGAAGTAGCTCCCGTCACGCAGGATCAGGAACGGGTTGACCTCCAGCAGCGAGGCATCCAGTCCCTCGAAAGCCCGGTAGAGCGCCTGCATGAAGGTCACCGACTGCGCGAGCTTCTCCGGCGGCAGGCCGAGGCCGAAGGCCAGCTTGCGCGCCTGGAAGGCCTGGAACCCGACGGCGGGGTCGATGACCTCCTTCAGGATCGCGCCCGGATCCTTGGCCGCGACCTCCTCGATGTCCATGCCGCCCTGGGACGAGGCCATGAACACCGGGGCGCCGGAGGCGCGATCCACCACGATCGCGAGGTACATCTCCCGCGAGCCCTCGAGGTCCATGCCCTGCTCCACCAGCAGGCGCCGGACGGTGCGGCCTTCGGGCCCGGTCTGGTGGGTCTTGAGCGTCATCCCGAGCATGGTCTTGGCGAGCGACTCCACGTCGTCGATCGTCCGCGCCAGCTTCACGCCGCCGCCCTTGCCCCGGCCGCCGGCGTGGATCTGCGCCTTCAGGACGACGGGCAGACCCAGGGCCTTGGCACCCTCGACCGCTTCCGCCACCGTGAACGCCACCTTGCCCTTGGGAACGGGGACGCCGTAGGACGCGAGGAGGTTCTTCCCTTGGTACTCATGTATCTTCATTGTTTAGTCCTGCGCGAAGCGGCGATTCTATAGGACCGCGCCTCTGCGCCGCAAGACGACCCATTCCCCGCGCTCGAATACGCTCTCCACCGCCTCCGCCGGAAACAGGCGCGCGCGCCATTCCCCGGGCGAGCGCAGCAGGAAGTAGTCGTAGGCGCTGCCCATCGTTTCCCACCGGAAGTCGCCCGGACGAAAGGCGTCGACGCTCGGGTAGGCCGGCGCCTCGCGCAGGCGGATCGGGAACACCGGCACGCGGCCGAGGTTGGCCGCGGTCATGCCGCCGCGGCGCACCATCGCGTACTGGCCGGCGTGCAGGTAGGGCCACTTGTCGAGAACGGCGCCGCGCGGGTCGAAGACGAGAGCCATGACCCGCGTCCCGCGCGGGATCGCGGAGAGCGCCTCGTCGAGGGCCCCGGCTTCGCGATCGAACGCCACGTGCACCCGCGCCGCGTTCACCCCGGTGGCGATCGCCAGCACCGCCGCCATCGCCCCCACGGCCGTCGCGCGTGCCTCCGACACCTGCAGCGCGGGGAGCACGCAGAGCGCGGCCAGCCACGCGAACCTCGGGCCGATGTTCCACTGCCCGGCGATCGACATCGGCGCCGCGAAATAGAGGACCAGGGCCAGCAGCGCGGGCAGGAGCACGCGCGGCCGCCGCAGGCCCGGGCGCGCCCAGACGACGAGGACGAGCCAGGCCCCGAGCAGGCACAAGTCGCTGCCGTCCTGGAACGCTCCCGCAATCGATTCGGGCAGGTCGGCGAGGGCCTCGCCGGGTGGCTGGAAGCTCGCGCGCAGGCGGGCCAGGCGGCCGAACGTGTAGCGCCCGGCAACACCCTCGCGGGCGGCGACGAACTGGATGTAGAGCCACGGCGCCAGCAGCCCCAGCAGCGCCGGCAGCAGCGGCAGCAGGCGACCTGCGCGCGCGCGCCAGGCCAGCGCGGGTTGCGTCGCCGCGAGCAGCAGCGCCGCCGCCACGAAGAAGGCGAAGGCCTGGACGTGCGTGAAGAACAACACGATGCCGCCGACGACGAGCAGCGCCGCCCGGCGCGGCGCCGCTTCCTGCCGGTGGCCCTCGAAGACGGCGAGGAGCAGGAGCAGCCCGAGCACGCCGGTGGCGTAGCTGATGAAGCCCAGGTACAGGTTCGTGTTGAGGGCGAGTGGCGCCGCCAGCAGGCCGAGCCACGGCGAGCGCCCGAAGGCACGGCAGACGGCAATGCCCGCCCAGGGGAAGGCCAGCGCATACACCGTCAGATAGACGCGCGCGGCCGTCTCGACGGACATCGTCCACGACAGCAGCCCCGTGGCCAGGTAGAACGACCAGTACGGGGTGAACTCGCCCCACTGCACGTCGAAGAAACGAGCGAAGCCCCACGTGGGATCGCCGTGATTCCGGAGAACGGCCACGACCGCCAGGTGCTGCGGCAGGTCGAGGAGCGGAACGAAGCGGCCGACCCAGAGCGGGACGGCGAGGCCCAGGCCCGCCAGGACGGCGGCGAGACGCAGGCCGCGCGGCATCGTGCCGGCATTCTATGATGATCGAGAGGATGCCCGGCGCCGTGAAGACCGATCGCGTGGCCATCGCCCGCGCGCTGCGCGAGATCGGGCGGCGCCTGGCCCAGTCGGGCGGAGACGCGCGTTATCGCGCCCGCGCCTACGAGCGCGCCGCCCGCAGCCTCGAACGTCTTCCCGAGGACCTCGGCCGCGTCATCGCCGAAGGGCGCCTGCAACAGGTCCCTGCGATCGGGCCGGCCCTGGCCGGCGTCATCACCGAGCTGTACGAAACCGGCCGCTCGGAACGGCTCGAGACGCTGCGCGGAGAGCAGCCGGGAGAGCTCCCGGCTCCGGCCGCGACGAAACGCCGCGGCCCCCTCCTCTTCGCCCACGCCGACGAGGAGGCGGAAGCGCTCATCGCCTTCGCCCAGTCCTGGCCGGCCACGCGCGCCATGCGCGCCGCCGGCTTGCGCCGCGCGACGGAGACAGTCGACTCGATCGAGATCCTCGCCGCCTCACGCGACCGCGCGGGACTGGCGGAGCACCTGGCCTCGTACCCGCCGCTGCAGTCGGCGCTCAAAACGAAGGAAGGCGTCGCCGGCGAGCTCGCGGACGGCACGTCCGTCCAGATCCGGATCACCACGCCGCGCGAGGAGCCGCTCGCCCTCGTGAGGCACACGGGCTCGCCCGCCCACCTCGCGCGCCTCGAGACCCTCGCGAAGGGGCGCGGCCTTTCGCTCACGACACGCGCGCTGGGGACGCCGAAGACGGAAGCGGAGGTCTATGGCGCCCTCGGCCTGCCCTTCATCCCACCGGAGCTCCGCGAGGACGCCGGCGAGATCGAAGCCGCGCAGCAGGACCGGCTGCCGCCACGCCTGATCGAAGAGACGGACGTGATCGGCGCCGTGCACTGTCACACCGTCGCCTCCGACGGCCGCCACACGCTGCTCCAGATGGCGCGGGCGGCAGAGGCTCGCGGCTTCCGATACCTGACCGTCACCGATCACTCGCCCCTCGCGCACTACGCCCATGGCTTGAGCGTCGACCGGCTGAAGGCGCAATGGGACGAGATCGCACAGGTACAGGAGCAGGTCGGCATCCGGCTGCTCCGCGGCTCGGAATGCGACATCACCCGTGACGGCGGCCTCGACTGGCCGGACGACGTGATCGCCGAGATGGACGTGCTCATCGTCAGCATCCACCAGCGCTTCAAGCTCGACTCCGCCGCCATGACCGCGCGCGTGCGGCGCGCGATCGAGCACCCCGCGTTCAAGATCTGGGGGCATCCGTTCGGCCGTCTCGTGGGCCGGCGGCCGCCCATCGACATCGACTTCGCGGCCGTCCTCGACACGCTCGCGGAAGCGCGCGCGGCCGTCGAGATCAACGGCGATCCGCACCGCCTGGACATGGAGCCGGCGCTCGTGCGCCGCGCCCACGCGCGGGGGCTCCGGTTCGTGGTGAGCACCGACGCCCACGCGACGGGCGAGCTCGGCTACGTGCGCTACGGGACGCTGATGGCGCGGCGCGGCTGGCTCGCCGCGGAGGACGTGCTGAACACGCTCCCCGCGGACGAGTTCCGCCGCGCCGTCCGACCGTTCGACTAGATGAGTACCGGCTCCAGCTCGACCTTCATCCAGCCCGGCCGTCGCTCATCGAAGGCCTTGTAGGCGGCGATGGCATCGGTCAGCGGCTCGACCTGGGTCAGGATCTCCGTGGGATCGATGACCTCACTCACGATCATGCCCAGCAGCTTTGGGATCAGCCGCCGATGGTGGCAGGTCCCCATGTTGATCGCGAGGTTCTTGCCCATGGCCGCGCCCAGCGGGAAGAACTGCATCGACTCCGGATAAACGCCAACGATCGCCAGCGTGCCCGCCTTGGCGAGGGCCTGCACCGCCCAGTCGACGGCGAGCGACGGCGCGTCGCCGGGACGGAACTCACGCCGAGAGCCGCCCGGCGGCGCGACGCGGTGCATTTCCTCGTCGTACTGCGGCAACTGGGACTTGAGATGCGCCGCCGCCGGCCCCCGTCGGGGGCGCTCGGCATCGACGCCGACGGCGTCGATCGCGCGATCGACACCGATACCGCCGGTGAGGCCGCGGATGGCCTCGACCGGGTCCTCGTCGTTGAAGTTCACGACCTCCGCGCCCTGGGCCCGGGCCATCTCGAGGCGGCTGGGCACGTCGTCGACGGCGAACACCCGTCCGGCACCCTTGAGCCGCGCGCTCGCGATGGCGAACTGGCCCACGGGCCCGCAGCCGAAGACGGCGACGGTATCGCCGGGGCCGATCTCGGCGAGGATCGCCGCGAAGTAGCCGGTCGGAAAGATGTCCGACAGCATGATCGCCTGATCGTCCGTCACCGATTCCGGCAGCTTGACGAGACCGACCGCGGCAAAGGGGATGCGCGCCTTCTCCGCCTGCAGGCCGTGGAGCGACCCGCCGTCCGCCGGGCTGCCGAAATAGACGGTGCCCGCCTGGGCTCCGTTCGGATTGGCGACGTCGCAACAGGCGAAGTAGCCGGAGCGGCAGTACGAGCAGTAGCCGCAGGCGACTGTCGAGGGCACGACCACGCGATCGCCGATGCGCAGGTTGCGCACGTGAGGACCCACCTCCTCGACGATGCCCACGCCCTCGTGGCCGAGGATGGTGCCCGGCTTCATCCCGGGCAAGGTGCCGCGGACGAGGTGGAGATCGGTGCCGCAGATGGCGCTGGCGGAGAGCCGCACGACGGCGTCACTCGGGGCTTCGATCCGCGGCTCTGGAACGTCCTCGAGGCGGATGTCGCCGACGTCACGAAACACGATGGCTTTCATGGATCCTCCTACTTCTTGACGACCTCCTCGGCGTGGATCTCGCCGCGCCAGGCGCCCGTCTCGACGCCGCGCTTCTCCATGAACTCCTTGAACCGCCGCAGGTCGCCCTCGACACGCGCGGACAGGAGGCCCAGCCAGTCACCGAGCGTCTCCACCGCCCCTTCCGGCTCGTACTCCATGCGCAGGGTGATGCGCGTGCGGTTGGCCCCTTGCGGCTGGAAGCTGACGGTGCCCGCGTTCTTCGGCCCGGAGGTGCTGCGCCAGCCGATGTACGTCTCGACCATCTGCTCGGTGATCAGCGCGTCCCACTCGAGGTCCTTGCCGAAGATCTCGGCGCGCCAGTGCAGGCGCTTGTCGTCGAGCTGGCGAACGGACCTCACACCCTCCATGAAGCGCGGGAACTCCTCGAACTGGGTCCACTGGTTGTAGGCAGCGCGGACGGGGACGTCGACGTCGATGGATTTTTCTATGACGGCCATGAGGTGACCTCCTCCCCGGGGGGGCGGCTCTGGGGCGGAAACAGGCGATGCTTCGACGCGGGGCGCGTGCGCGCCTCCGTCACGACCTTCCCAGCCAGAATAGCACTTCCCTCCGGTGGAACCACACGACATCCGAACCGGCCGCCGCGCGCACGAGGCATCGGCGCAACAACGACCTGCCGCCTTCGCCACCCGGCGTGGGCCTTGCAGTCGAAGGACGACGTGCCCGCAGTCGAGGCCGTGCTCGTCGTGCTCATCGCGCAGGCGGCGGCCCGGGCCACCGTCCGGTACGAGGCGCCCGGCTGCGTGTTGACCGGACAGCCGGCGCGCATCGGCCTGTGCTCGGCGCCAGACGTGCAGGCCGGGCGACTGCATTTCCGGGACGCCGCCAGCCCGCACTGGTACTACGTCGAGATGATGCGCGACCGGGGATGCCTGTGGGGCACGCTGCCCAGCGCACAGAAGCGCGTACACCGGATCGCCTACGTGATGGAGCTCATCGGCGCCTCCGGGCCCAGCGCGCGGACACCGGAAAGACTGCTGCGCGTCGTCCGCGAGCCGTCCGCGTGCCCGAGTCCGCCGGTGGCGCCCGTCGATGTGGCGGATCCACCCTACGTGACGGCGACGGCGGGCGCTCCGCTGACGCCGGCCGGCTTCGGTGAGGCCGGCGGGCGCGCCGTGCCGTGGCTCGCCGGCGTCCTCGTCGCCGGGGGAGCCGCGGGTACCGCGGTCGTCGTGGGGGCCGCGGCAAGCGCACCCGCGCCGCGGGTGCCGGACGTACCCACACCCACCCCCGCCCCTCCCCCGCCTCCGACGCTGCCGCCCCCGACGGCGCGGCCGACCGCCGCCCCTCCGACGCCCGGGCCGGTCCCTACTCCAACACCCACACCCGAGCCGGACGAAGGGCCACCTCCGGAACCACCGCCCACGGCGCCGCCCGCGCCCACCGCGACACCGCGTCCTACGGCCACGCTGCCGCCACCGACCTCGACGCCGACGCCAGGGGGCGCAACGCCCACGCCGGAGCCGACGGAGACGCCGACTCCGCGCGGCACCCCGAACGCGACTCCGACGCCGACGCCGGAGCCGCGTACGACCCCGAGCCCCACGGGCACTGCCACTGGTACGCCGACCTCGACACCGACGCCTCCGCCGACCCCCAGCCCGACACCGCCACCGACGTCGACACCCACGCCCTCCGCCACCGCCACCCCGACGCCGCGCTCGACACCGTTCGGCGCCGAGGGCGCGTCCGCGAGCGCGCGCACGAACGTGGCCTGGAGCAGCCAGCTCTCGGTGCCGGGCGGATACGCGCGGATTTTCGTCAACGGCCAGCCGATCGCGGAGAGCGCCGAAGGCCACGCGCAGGGAGAGCTCGCGGCGATGCCGGGTGAGAACCGCGTGGAGATCGAGCTCGTGCGCGCGCAAGGTCCTGGCCGCGCCATCCTCCAGCTCGGCAGCCAGGGCGTGGCCCCCGCCCGCCTGCATGTCGCGGGGGGAACCGCCACCGTGACCGGACCGGGCGCCGTGCTCGTGCGATTCCGCGGACAGCCCGGCGAGAGGCTGATGGTCACCTTCGTCGCCGGTCCCTGATCCAGGCTAGGCGCCTTTCCGCGGCGACGGGCCGTGTTTGCGGCGGTGACGCTCCTCCGCCTCGTCGACGGAGTGCGACTGCGACAGGTTGGCGTCGAGGCGCGACCTTTCGACCAGCACCTGGAAGTGCTTGCGCAAGGCCTGCAGCTCCTCCTCGCTGAGGTCCTCGATATCGATCAGGCGGTTGCTCGCGCCCTCGAGGGCGGCCACGACCTCGTTGAGCTTGAGCTGCAAGGCCAGCGCATCCTTGTTCTGCGCGCGCTGGATGAGGAACACCATCAGGAAGGTCACGATGGTGGTACCGGTGTTGATGACGAGCTGCCACGTGTCCGAGAAGCCGAACAGCGGTCCGGTGACGAGCCAGACGGCGATCACGGCGGCGGCGATGGCGAAAGCCGACGAGCTGCCGGCGGCGCGTGTCGCGGCCAGGGAGAACCGCTCGAGCCCCTTCATTGCGAGTCGCGGTCGCCCGGCATCTCGCGCTCGTGGCCCTGGATCTCGCCGTCGCGGATCGTCCGGGTGGCGGTGGGTACGGAGCGCTCGCTCTCGAACGGCTCGTCGGGTGCCAGTATCGCCGGATCCAGGCCCGGCGCCGCCGGCGCCGGCAGCGGCCGATGCTCGCGGGGCTCCGCGCACCGGCGCCGGAACGGCAATGGCGGCTCGTGAGGGTTCGGCACGCAGCACCTACCTTTCGGAATCGACAGCGGCCAGCGCCGGCAGATATCCGGTGCGGCCGGCGAGGCTCGCCACCACCGCCGCCAGCTCGTTCGGCTGCACCGGTTTCGGCACGTGGGTCTGGAAGCCGGCCCAGAGCGCGCGCAGACGATCCTCGGTGCGGGCGTAGGCGGTGAGGGCGGCCGCCTTCACGTGTCCGCCCCGGGCCGCACCCAGCGCACGCACGCGGCGGATGAGCTCGTAGCCGTCCTCGCCCGGCATGGCGATATCGCTCAGCAGGATCTCCGGCCGGCGCTCCTCCACGATGGCGAGGGCTTCCTCCGCGCTGCCGGCGGTGTAGACGTCCGCGCCGCGCTGCGAGAGCACCATGCGTACCAGATCGCGGGTGTCGGCGTCGTCGTCCACGACGAGCACGGACACGCCTTCGAGGCTCGGGGCGGGCAGCTCGGCGGCGGGATGCGTGCTCTTCTCGGCGACGCGCAGCGGCAGGCGCACGACGAAGCGCGCGCCCTTGCCGACTCCCTCGCTCGTGGCCTGGACGGTGCCACCGTGCATCTCCACGATGTGCCGCACGATGGCCAGGCCGAGGCCCAGGCCGCCGTGCGCGCGGGTGCTGGACGAGTCGCCCTGGCTGAACCGCTCGAAGACGAACGGCAGCAGCGGGGCGGCGATGCCGAGGCCGGTGTCGGTCACCGAGATCTCGACCTGGCTCCCCACGCGGGTGGCGGCGAGGGTGACCGATCCGCCCTCGGGCGTGAACTTGATGGCGTTGGACAGGAGGTTCCACGCGACCTGCTGGAGGCGATCGGGATCGGCGATGAGGAAGCCCACCGAGGGGTCCGTGTCCGCGCGCAGGGTGATCTGCTTCGCCTCCGCCGCCGGCCGGATGCCGTCGACGGCGGAGTCGATGACGGAGCCCAGGTCCACCGCCCGCGGCTCGAGGCGGAACTTGCCGGTGACGATGCGCGACACGTCCAGGATGTCGGCGATGAGCTGGGCCTGGGCCTTGGCGTTGCGGTCGATGACCTCGATCGCGCGCTGCTGCATGGCGATGTCGAGCTTGCGCGAGCGCAGCAGGTGGACCCAGCCGAGCACCGCCGTCAGCGGCGTGCGCAGCTCATGGGACAGGGTGGCCAGGAACTCGTCCTTCACGCGGTTCGCCTCGCGCAGGCTCGACTCCATCTTCGTGCGCTCGGTAACGTCGATGCCGACGGCCCAGCTCTCCCAGCCCGGCACCGGGAACATCTCGGCCACCGTCGACCAGGCCACGGTGCGCACGCCGCCGTCCTTCCCCGTCACGCGCACTTCCCAGTCGCGGTAGTCGTGCCCGCGCCGCCGCCAATCGGCGAGCAGGCGGCTGCGATAGGCCGGGTCCGGGAACAGGCGATCGAAAGCGTCCGCGCGGTTCACCATCTCCGCCGCGGTGTAACCGGTGGCCCGCTCGCACTCGCGATTCCACACGAGGATCTCGTAGCCGGGGCCGAAGGCCACGAGCAGGACGGGCATGTTCTGCAGCACCACGCGCAGGCGTTCCTGGACGCGGCCCAGGGCCGTCTCTGCCGTGCGCCGGGCGGTGCGCCCCGCCGCCTCCCGCAGCTCGCGGCGCAGGGCGGGCACCAGGCGCGCCAACCGTCCCTTCTGGATGAAGTCGTGGGCGCCCGCCCGCATGGCGTCCACCAGCTCCTCCTCGCTGAGCTGTCCGGAGATCGCGATCACCGGCCCCGCGAACTCGTGCTCGCGCAGCACGCGCAGCAGGCTCGGCGCGTCGACGCCGTTCAGGTGATAGTCGGTGATCACCGCGTCCCATCGCTCGCGCCCCAGGGCCGCGCAGAACGCCGCCTCCGTGTCCACGCGCTCGGCGCTCACCGTGAAGCCGCCCTTCGTCAGCTCACGGAGGAGCAACTCCGCGTCGTCCTCCGCGTCTTCCGCCAGCAACAGCCGAAGCGTGTCGCTCACCGCGACCCCCTGCCCCCCTTGGTCATCTTCGACGACATCAATAGATATTACAGTCAATGTTGCCTAATTAATGTCATTCCGTTGTTTTGCAGCGTCCCCGCCAGGCTGGCCACTATGGTGACGAGCTCCACGGGGTTGAGCGGCTTGGCAACGTGCATCTGGAAGCCCGCGGCCAGCGCGC
>Ga0075429_100005861_pt1 | contig 10604 bp, 4 predicted proteins | sample RhiMetdeltSRZDD3_FD_75295 | JGI IMG/M metagenome (GOLD analysis project Ga0075429, IMG submission 75295) | Populus rhizosphere microbial communities from Tennessee, USA - Rhizosphere MetaG P. deltoides SRZDD3 | ecosystem: Host-associated > Plants > Roots > Rhizosphere > Soil | place: USA...
GGTCTCCCACTATGAGGTGACCGTAACTGACGCAAAATCAAGGAGTGGATTTGCTGAAATGCTCTGCCAAAATGGCGACACCCTAGGTGACACTGATGGATTTAATCCTCTGCCGAGGCCTCAAGCAACCGCAGAACATGGCTATAAATCTTTTACTGATAATACATTGCGGCTACTTGACACTGGTGGCGAATTGCCTGGAATGCTTCAGATATCTTGATTTGACGTAGTACTTCTCAACGCAAAACTGCGGGTTTAGTGAATTCGCCACCAGTGTCAATGTTTGTATAAGGCCAACCTGTCAGGTGTTGTATACGTAAGCCGTGAAGAGTATTTTTAGGCCCTCAGTAGGGGTAAACAATAGCTTAACTGAAGACCCCGATGTTGGCAGCTTCGACTATGCCGAAGTCGGGACAGAGGTTATTATAACAGCATTGTCGCGTGAGTTTCACGACGTATCCCCTTCACCTAAACATGATGATACGTCAAATGATCTCTCATGGCTTGGTGTACCCTCAGAGGGTTTCACGGCTTACGTATACAGCGCCCAGGGCAGGGGGCCTCAGGTGTTCTCGCCCACATGCCCCGTATCTTCGTGACTAGGCTTGGTGCGGAGGATGTCATACCAGTTCCCTTGAATACTTGTGCACCCTGCTCCAAGGCACGTGGCGAAGCCTTGGATGCCATTGCATGTTGCACAGCTATTCCCACGAAACAAAAACGCCGCTTTACCGGTCAGGGTGCAGAGAAAACCCCTTGACCATCAGCGGCCTGAAAAAAATGTGTCCCGGATGACGCCTTCGGCCACGAGCTTTCGCGCCCCAAGCGAGTGTCATGGCTGCCTACGTACGGGATAATGTGAGCCACGAGTACACCTGTTTCATGCGGCAGGGTGAAGACGCACGTCTTCATGGACGATTTATCAGATTTGGTATGAGTCGGTGGATGTAGGGCGGAGGGAGGGAGGCTCGCACAAGATCTCTACAGCACCACTTCAGAAATATGGAGCTTATGGTATGTTATCACATCTGCAGCTCTGTAAGACCAATTTCGCTAGCGTAGCGGTATACAGGTGTGGTCACAAAAGGAGCGGGATAGTTATGAGTATGCTGCCTATGAGTTTGCTGGAAGAACGGGATTGGCGCTTGCTACTGAGGTCGATTCGGAAAAGGCAATGCATCCTGCTTTTGGGGCCAGGCGCAACAATCGATCCCAGCGAACCTCAGGGCGACCCTCTGCCGGTGTGCCTGGCGCTTAAACTTGCGGAGGAACTGCGCCAGGCAGGCAAAGGCACGGAGATCGTTACCTCCTCTGACCTCGCGCATGTCGCCCAGATATATGCGCAAGCGATGCCGAAGAAACGTCCCGGTCTGGAGGACGTAGTTGAAGGCTTTTATGCGCCTTATCGCAACCAGACCACGCCACTGCACTGTGATCTGGCGGCGCTCCCTTTTTCCCTTTGCATTTCCACGACGCCGGAGCACTTTTTGCTGAACGCCTTTACCCAAACACCGGGCAAGCAGCCACTGTACAGTTACTATCACTTCAATCCCAAGCCAGCCGATGCCAGAGCACGGCGGCTGACTTCTCCTCTAGAGGAAGACTCGGAGCACCAGCCGCTGATTTACGACCTATACGGTAGTCTGGATGTATTAGAATCGCTGGTGTTGACGGAAAACGATCTGCTCGATTTCATCGTAAACGTGACGCGCGAAGCGCCTCCACTGCATCCCTCTGTAACCAGCCGCTTCAGTGACCGCGACACCTCGTTTCTTTTCATTGGCTTCGGCTTCCGGCACTGGTATATGCGCATCCTGCTCCATGTATTGAAAGCCGGGGACCATAACGCGCCGTCGCTGGCGCTGGAGGATGCCGATTTTTTCCAGCTTCCTGACCAGCGGCAGACCGTCTTGTTCTTTCAGAACGGCCATTTCATGGACTTTCGGCACCTGCCCTGGCAGGATTTCGCACGCGAATTGCGTCAGCGGTTCGAGCAGAGTGCCCCGCCTCCCGTGCCACAGCCTCCCCCCAATGCTCCAATGGCCTTCCTGTGCCATGAGAATCGAGACATGCTGCAGGCCGAACACCTGGCCACACAGCTCCAGGCCCGTGGCATTAAGATCTGGCTCGACAAGCAAAATCTACGAGGCGGTGACAACTGGGCCCAGCTCATCCCTCACGTTGTGGAAAAACAGACTGATTATGTCGTAGTGCTGCAAAGCCCGCGGATGTTGGATAAACCAGAGAGCTACTTCTGGAATGAAATCACCTATGCTTTAAAGCGGCAGCCGAGCTTTGGACCCGGTTTTCGGTTTGTGATTCCTGTCTTGCTGGAGACGCACTCGCAATTGCCGCTCCCACCTTTCAGCCAGCTGCACGTGATCGATCTGACCGCACCTGGTGGTATCGATGCCCTTGCTCAGACCATCCTGGAAGATTGGCAGCAACGGCAAGCCATCAGAGGAGTATAAATGGTCGCTTTCAAACCGGTGCCCAACGTCCAGACATCGATCGTACTGTTCGACCGCTATCCCGGTGTGCTGCCATTCAACGACACCCCTCTCGACCATAGCCGGTTCTTCGGCCGCGACGAGGAAACCCGCCTGCTGATGCACCAACTCCTCAGAGTGGACTTGTTGGTTTTTTTCGCGATGCCGGGTCTGGGAAAGACGTCGCTCCTTAATGCCAAGCTCTTCCCGCTGCTGCGCGCGCGCGATTTTCTGCCGCTGCCGGTCCGTTTCAATGATACAGAACATGCCCTCACGCCGCTGAAAGTCTTCACTGCCGCTATCGAGCGCACCTGTCAAACTGAGACCATCGACTACACGCCCGGGGACAAGGAGAGTCTCTGGGAGTTTTTCAAGACCGCGGTGTTCTGGCGTGGCGATCGGCTGCAAACGCCTGTGCTGATCCTCGACCAGTTTGAAGAGCTCTTCACCCTGCAAGGCGAGGAGTTCCGTCACATGACTGCGGCCGAACTCGGGCAGCTGCGCGGGCGCCAGCTGCCTCACCGTGTCCGTCAGCAACTCCAGGAGGGGCAGCATCTCCCCTTTAGCGACAAACCACCGGAAGTCAAAGTCCTACTTAGTGTGCGCGAGGACGCCCTTGGCCTGCTGCAGGAGATTACCCCTGAAATTCCGACCATACTCCAGAACCGGTTCCGGCTCACTGGGTTGTCTGTAGAAGATGCCAGCCAGGCGATTATCGGACCAGCGGGACTTGTTGCGGAAGATGTCCAGTTTGCCACCAGGCCTTTCACGTACAACGAGACAACTGTGAATAAGCTGATTGAGACCACCCGCATCAAAAAAGAAGGTAGTATCGATCCTTTCTTGCTCCAGATCCTGTGCAATCACATCGAAAAGCAGGTCCGACAGAAGCAAGTGGCTGGCAATGCCACTGAGACGAAACTCATCGTGGATAGCAGTTATCTAAGCGACGAACAGGGGATTAAGACCCTGATGGCAAACTTTTATCTGGATGCTCTCAAACAACTCACCCCCCCGAAACTGCGTCGCCGTGCTCGGCGACTGTGTGAGGTGGGTCTACTGACGGGAAACGGGCGTCGCCACAGCCTGGTGGTCGAGGAAATTCAAAAGGCCTACAAGCTTGACAGCAAAGCTCTCACATCCCTCGAAAGGGCGCGTTTGCTTCGCAAGGAAGCTCGGCGCAGCAGCTTCTCCTATGAAATCAGCCACGATCGGCTGGCCGAAGCGATCCAGGAAAAACGCCGCTGGCGTCTGCCGCGCGAAGTGAAGATTGGTGTAGCAACATTTGTATTGTTTGTATTGGTGGTACTGGTCGCGGCTGCCCTCTTTACCTACTTTCAAGCAGAAAGTAGAAAACACATCGCAGAGGCACGCGATAAAGTGGAGAAGATATTGGATTACATCATTTTCGACCTACGGGACGAATTAACAGATCATGGCGGGCGTCCTCTCTTAGATGACATTCAGAAACAGGTGGATGCCTACTACGAGCGAATGAGTGGTGTAGGTGAGTCAGACGAAATTCTCCGTAGGAAAGCGGTATCCTATAACAATCGGGGCGACCTGTTCCTTGAGCGAGACCTAGATTTGGCTGGGGCTTCTTATCAAATTGCGCTGGCGATACATAAACAGCTGGCCGCACGTGATCCCGCCAACATCGAGAGGCAGCGCGACCTGTCGATCAGCTATGAGCGCATCGGCGATGTGCAGGACGCTCAGGAGAATCGGCAAGCGGCCCTGAGTGCCTACGAGGACAGTCTGAAACTCAGACAGGAGCTGGCCGCGCGTGACCCTGCCAACCTCGAGTGGCAGCATGACCTATCGGTCAGTTACAACAAAATCGGCGACGTGCAGTACACTCAGCGGGCTCTGGCGGCGGCCCTGAGTGCCTACCAGCAAAGCCTACAAATCGCTGAGAAGCTGGCTGCGCATGACCCTGCCAACCTTAAGTGGCAAACGGATTTGGCGGTTTCACTCTATAAGAACGGGACCGTTTTTGAGCAGCAGGACCCTCCCCGGAAGAAAGAGGCTGCCACCAACTATCAGCGGATGTTGAACATTTTGCGTCCTCTCGCGGCTGCGAATCGTCTAGCCGCAGACCAGAAAGGCTTGATCGCTGATGTCGAAAAGCGCCTGGAGGGCCTCAAGGACTGAGCAGGGTGTCACCCGAAGCATGACACTCTGTATTTTCAACGAACAACAGCTCCGTCTCAATGGCAAAGAGATTGGCTTCCAGCTTATACCTATAGGGGCCATGGAAATAACCAGAGTCGAATCCCGACTAGCCAGCCCGGGTACTGGACACACCGCCACTTTCCAAAGGGCCGGAAGGTCAGGGAGAGGGGGGGAGAATGACGCTTGGTAGGATGATGGGATGCTGTCTCTCCCTTGTGCTACTCCTCCTCCTCGGCGCGGTAGGGTGCGCCGTAGAAGGGGGTAAGGTCTATATCAAGGATGGGAAAGAGTACGGCAAGACATCAAGCTACATCTGGCGCGGACGCTGGTGGAATTACTACGAGCGGGGAGTCTCCTACGCCGCCGGGGAGTTTTGGAACGAGGCCATCGCCGATTTCAAGGCAGCACTGGTGCAGCGGGAGAAGGACCAGCGCAACGCCCACACCTACGGCCTGCATTTCATGGACTACTTTCCCCATCGTGAACTGGGCATCGTCTACTATGGTCTCGCGCGCTATCCGGAGGCTATCTGCCAACTAGAGCTCTCTCTCCGCAGCGCGGAGACGGCCAAGGCGAAGTTTTATCTCAACAGGGCACGCAAATCGTTCCTGGAGCAGACCAAGGGCGACACGACGCCCCCCCATATTGTGCTTGCCAGTCCCCTAGATGGCCTGGTGACCAATCGCTTCACCGTCACAGTGGAGGGGTATGTTAAGGGTGAGGCCTACGTCTCTGGCATTACCGTTGACGAGCAGGCACTGTTCATTGAGCTCGGCCAGCGCCGCATCCCCTTTACGCATGAGGTCGCGCTCCACGACGGTCCGAATACCATCGACATTGTCGCTGTTGATCTCCTTGGGCATCAGGCGCGCCAGCGCCTGATGGTACACGTGGATCGCCAAGGACCACTGCTCAGCGTGGAGCAGGTAGAACTCCTTGGGATGCCGCCCCAGCAACAGGCGCGAGTACAGGGCTTCCTGTCTGTGTCCGACCACAGCCGTGTACTGCGCTTTGTTCTGGCTGGGAGGCCCGTGCCGCTGCAACCTGGCACAGAGTGGACATTTCGCCAGGAGGTGCCAGTTGCGGTCGGCACTGCGTCGCTCCCCTTCGAGGTGGAAGACGCCGCCGGCAATGTCACCCGTGGGGAGATTGCGCTGACGCCACCTGCCAGTGGGCCGCCGGGAACACGCCAGGGTACACCAGCCCTACCGACATTCTCACGCTGGGCCTTCCTGAACACAAGCCTGGTGCTTGCCGACCTGGTGGCCTTACGCGCCGTACCGATCCAGATGGCGCAACGCAGTGAGCCTGACCAGCCGGTCATCACGACCCGTCTCGAGCACCGAGAGACCGTCTATGGCGATGCCATCTATTATCTGAACATCGAGGTCACAGATAAGCGTACGATCACCGCGTTTACGATCAATGGTGAGCCGCGCCGCTTGCTCGGCGAGCCCCGTCAGTTCTTTGTCCGTGAGACATTTGCGCTACGCGAGGGCGATAAGACCTTCCACCTGGAAGCGGTGAACGAGGCGGGCAAAGTAGTCCCGCGCGATATCGTCGTGAGCCATGAAGTGTCGAAGGCCAGGCAACTCGCCTCCCGATTGCGGGTGCTTCATATGCCCTTTGCAAAGAAAGGCTCCCCTTCGGTGCTGGCCGAGACAGTAGACGACAGTCTGTTTGACGCCTTTGTCAGCCAGAAGCGCTTCAACTTCGCGGAACGACCCCAGCTCGCCACCATCCTACGCACAGGCAAGTTGAGCCCGACAGAACTTGTCGACCCGATCAGCGCGGCGAAGATCGCGAAAAGCGCCACGGTGGAGGCGGAGGGCATCCTCATCGGCACGGTGGAGGAAACGCCGCTGGATTTAGGTGTGCACGCCTATTTGGTGGATGTGGAAACCGCGAGGGTGCTGGCCGACGCGGATATCTACGGCGAGAGGCGGAGCATGAAGAGACTCATGCAAGACTTGGCCTGGAAACTGCAGCAGCATTTTCCACTCATCGAAGGATCGGTCACTAAACGAGAGGGGAAGGATCTCTTTGTCAATCTCTCCAGCGGTCAGGGGATCACGCGGGATATGAAGCTCATCGTCTTCCGTGAAGGGGAAGTGGACGAGGATCGGACGGCCGGCCAGATACCAAAAAAACTGGATACTCGGCTGATCGAAGCCCGTATCACCAAAGTCTCTGCGGATTCCTCTCAGGCGACGTTACTCCATCCAGAGCAGTCAGAGGCCGTGCAGAAGCTGGATAAAGTCATTACCAAATAGGGGCACGCTATGTACCCAATGCTCCAAATGCTGTGGCTTGCCATATATCACCATCGAAGATCCGTAGGGTACGCGGGGCACATTGGCCGCCCCCTGGGCGTGCTACTCGGGCTGGGACTACTACTCGCAGGGTGTAACAATAGCGGGAACCAAGGTGGCCTGACACCTCAGTCCGGCTCCACCCCAGCCTTGGAACGGCAGGCGGTGGACAACCTGCTAACCGGCTACCGCACTGCCCTCCGCCAGGCCGATATCGACCTCGTCGACGACCTGCTGGTGCCCACGGCGCCCCAGACCCAAGCGGTGGCCTTGGGACAACAATGTTTACGGCCGCCGGAAGAGGGGGCGGTGATAGGTGTTCAGGCCCTGCGTGCGACCCTGGCAGAGACCTTCAGCACCCGCACCGTCACCGCCCTAGACATCCCGGCTGACACCCTTCAAGTGGCGCCGGACAACCGCAGTGTGACGTTTCTGGAGGTCGAGAGTACCGAAGACCCGGTGACCCTGGTGCAGCAGACCCGCCTGTTTCGCACCTGCTGGGGGCTGAACCAGGACGAGGTGAACGGCACGGTTAAAATACGTATTGGTGCGGTACAGCGGGAGGGCCCCCTGATACAGGTAACAACCCTCGGGCAGGTGCAGGCGGGTGCTCTGACGCGTGTGGAAGTGGGGGGGACGGACGCACCGTTCAGCCTCGTGGGCGTGGAGGTCGCCGTCCCTGACACGAGGGCTGAGCCCCTGACGGCCGACCCCACCACAAAGGACGTCTGGGAGGGGGTGTTCACGCCCCCAATGCAGCTGCCCCCGAAGCCCCTGCGCATACAGCTGCACGGGACAGGGGGGGAGGCGCTGGTGCTGCAGCATCCCTATCGGCTGCGGGTCCCCGGCGAGGGGGTGGTCACCCGCGTGGCCGGGACGGAGACCACGCGCGTGTTTGCCGTGACCGTGGCCCCCGACGGGACTGTATGGGCCGGCGGCGATGCGGGGGCCACCCTGTATCAGGTGCCGCCTGGGAGGACCCGCGCCACCCAAGGCCCCCAAGTCCCCCGCCTGCCCGAGGACCCCGACAGTCGCCTGCTCGAGCACCCCGCCAGTCGGGTCGAAGCCATGGCCGTCGACCACGTCGGGCGCCTGCACGCCCTCATCCTCGATCTGGTCAATAACGGGGTCGCGGGGCACGCGGTCTTCGTCCACGATCCTGCCTGCTCGCACGTCTACCAGACAGTCAATATCATTGACGCTGCTTATCCGTTCCAGGGGCCGGACGGCAGGCCCAGTGCTAGTACCCGAGTCGTGGCAGCGGGTGACAGCATTTGGCTATTTGGCTCTGATGGCGGGGTCGCGCGCGTGCAAGACAGCTTCCAGGACGGGCAGTGTCCCGCCCAGGGGCTCACGGTGCGCTACAACTCGATCTTGCAGCGGGCCAACAGTGCGTTGCCCACCAATATCGTCCCGGCGCTCGTGGCCGAGCCAGATGGCACGCTATGGTTGGGCACCGCCCTGGGTCTTACCCGCTTCCAGCAGGGCCACTTCACTCCAGTACCATTTAATCCGAGCCTCACAGTACCTGGTGATGTGGCCACGCTGGAAAGGTTTTTTCAGGCGGTGGCGCAGGCACTGCTCAAAGCCCAGCCTCTGACCACGTTGGCACTGGGGGAAGTGTCCTTTCTGAAGACCTTTGGCCAGCGCGTGGTCAAGGGGGACCTGATCTTCAGTGCCGTGGCGGTAGGACCTGGCCAGCCTGGCCAACTGTGGGTGGGCACCCTGGGAGGTGGGCTGCGGCGTATTGACGGGCGCGGAGCCACGCCGAAAGATACTCAGCGACTGACCCGCCTCGACGGGCTGCCCAGCAACCAGATCTTCGCCCTTGCGGTGGCGCACGACGCGGCGCACGATGGCGACCTGTGGGTGGCCACGGACAAAGGCGTGAGCCGCCTGCACGAGGCGGGTGGTTCGGTCACCACCTTTGCGGCACTCGATGGGCTGGCGGGGCCAGTGCACGACGTGGCGGTGGACGCGGCGGGAACGGTATGGCTGGCCACGGATGGGGGCCTGTTCCGCATCGTGCCCGATGCGCTAGGAGGCAAAGTGCAAGGCCAGGTGCTCGACGAGTTCTCCCAGCCGGTAGTGGGAGCCGATGTGACGCTCCAGGGTACACCGTTTCACGCAGTGACGGATGCCATGGGCAATTTTGTGCTGGCGAACCTGCCTACGGAGCCGCAGCAATTGCAGGTGGACGGCCGTCTGGCCGTCAGTGGCCCGTTCACCGTGGCGTTGCGTGCGATTGCGGTGCTGGCGGTGCCCGACGAGGGACCACAGACGCTGCAGCCGACCATGCTGAAGTCCCTAGTGCCACGCGCACTCAACAAGATGTCAGGGGACGGGCAAATGGGGACGGTGGGGACACCGCTGGCCCACCCTCTGGTCGTCGCTGTGATGCAGGCTGGGCGCATACCGGTGCCGGGCGTCCCGGTGACGTTTAAGGTCACTGCCGGCCGGGGCACGCTTGCACCACCGGTCCAGCCGGTGCTGACGGATGCCCAGGGCCTTGCGGAGGTGATCCTGACGTTGGGCACCCAGATAGCGGTGCAGCAGGTCACGGCCACGGCGCCTGGCCTGGCCTCCGTCACCTTCACTATCGGGCGGGTGATGGCGGGGACCGGTCGGCAGGTGATCCCGGTGTCGGGAGATAATCAGGTGGGTGAGCCGGGCAACCTACTCCCCGAACCCCTGGTAATACAGGTGGAGGATCAGTTTGGCAATCCTGTGGAGGGTGAGCCAGTCCAGGGGCTGGTCATGTCCGGAGGAGTGGGCTTTGTTAACCCGACCCTGGCGGATGAGCCCCAGCAGCCGCAGCCCAGCCGGACCGAGATGACGGGGAGCGACGGCAGGGTGCGCTTTTTCGTCCAGGCGGACGCGAAAGTGAGCTCACCGTGCGTGCATCTAACCGCTTTCGAGGTGGCTGTGCAGTTTCTCTTACACGTCACTCGCATCCCCGTTGGCAATAGCCCCTTTTCTGTGGTGGTGGCCGACCTCAATGGTGACCGCATCCCTGACCTGGTGACTGCCAACCAGGGTTCCAACGATGTCTCAGTGCTGTTGGGACTTCCTGACGGCACCTTTGCGGCTGCGCAGCCCATCCCCCTCAACGGCAAGGGTCCCGTGTCCGTGGTGGTAGCCAAGGGGGTAACTGATCTCAACGGTGACGGCATCCCTGACCTGGTGACCGCCAACCAGGGTTCCAACGATGTCTCAGTGCTGTTGGGACTTCCTGACGGCACCTTTGCGGCTGCGCAGAGCTTTGCCGTGGGCAATGATCCCGTGTCCGTGGCAGTGGCCGACCTCAACGGTGACGGCATCCCTGACCTGGTGACTGCCAACCAGGGTTCCAACGATGTCTCAGTGCTGTTGGGACTTGGTGACGGCACCTTTGCGGCTGCGCAGCCCATCCCCCTCAACGGCAAGGGTCCCGTGTCCGTGGCAGTGGCCGACTTCAACGGTGACGGCAAACCTGACCTGGTGACCGCCAACGTGTCCTCCAACGATGTCTCAGTGCTGTTGGGACTTGGTGATGGCACCTTTGCGGCTGAGCCGAGCTTTGCCGTGGGCAAGAGTCCCGTGTCTGTGGTGGTAGCCAAGGGGGTAACTGATCTCAACGGTGACGGCA
>Ga0075429_100005864_pt1 | contig 10600 bp, 9 predicted proteins | sample RhiMetdeltSRZDD3_FD_75295 | JGI IMG/M metagenome (GOLD analysis project Ga0075429, IMG submission 75295) | Populus rhizosphere microbial communities from Tennessee, USA - Rhizosphere MetaG P. deltoides SRZDD3 | ecosystem: Host-associated > Plants > Roots > Rhizosphere > Soil | place: USA...
CTGGCGGGCGCCTCCGCCGTGATCGGACTCTCCGAGCTCAGTGGGGAGGGACTCGTCGCCCTTACCACCGACCGGCTCGGCAAACCACGCGCCCTCACCCTGGGACTGATCGGCAATATTCTGGCCTCCTTATTATTGCCGGTGGTTGGTCGCACCGAGCTTGGCGCGCTGGTGGGACTCTTCCTGTTCTACATCACGTTTGAATACGTGCTGGTGAGCCACATCCCCTTGATGACCGAGGTGATGCCAAATGCGCGCGCAACATTGTTGTCGTTCAATGTCACCGGGCATTCCCTGGGACGCATGATCGGTGCGCTGATTGCGACATTTGTTTATGAGAGGTTCGGGTTCTTCCCGGTGACTCTGATCGCCATTCTTTTCAACGTGTTTGCCCTGCTTGCCCTCGGGGAACTGACGCAAAAGCTCGTCATCGTACCGCGCATCCTTGCCTGGCTTCGACGCACGGAAAGAAGCGAAGCATGATCGTCCTGCTGGTATACGGCTTCAGCCTCATCGTCTTTATTCTGCTCCTGCTCTGGATTTTGATCCCTGCGTTGTACGGCTTGCCTCCGGTTTCCACAAAACCGGAACGGATCCGCAAAGCGTTGAAGCTTGCGGATCTCCAACCCGATGAAAGTCTCTACGATCTCGGTGCCGGCGATGGGCGCGTGCTATTAATCGCCGCGCGCGACTTTGGTGCAAAAGCCGTGGGGATCGAAGTGGGTCCCATCCAGTGTGCCTGGATCTGGTTGCGCCTCATGGCCGGTGGATTTGCAAATCAGATTCAAGTGAGGTGGGAGAATTTCTACAAAGCCAAATTAAGCGAGGCTGACGTGGTTTTTGTGTATGCTACCTCGACGGAGGTCAACAAGCTCGCCTCGCATCTGGAACAGCAGATGAAACCGGGGTCGCGTCTGGTATCCATCTCAGCCGATTTTCCCGAATGGGAGCCGTCTGCATTCGACGATCGTGACCTGATTTTCATCTATGAAATGCCGCCCACCAAGGGAAGCCTCACTACTTATCTTCTTAAGAGGACCACTTGACGCCCTTTTCAAACAACCCTAAAAAGAGCCGCTCAAAAGGGCGGCTCTGCTTATACTGAGTCTAGGTTTTGGACAAATGTGTTTTTCTCCTACTCAGGATCCGTTTATGGCAGGGACCATACAGTGAAATCATGAAATCTCGTGGTCTTCTTAGCTGTTTCATTTCCGTAATAAAGCCCGGTTGCGGGTGAAATATCTCCCGGGGTCACTTTTGCACTTACATCTAATAATTGGGAATAAGTGCCGTTGATAAACAAGAAAGCCTTTGCCTCCTGAACAATGAGCCAAATCCTGTTTTCTTCTCCGGCCTTTGCAGTAAGATTTTTGTCATTTTTACTGAAAATATCTGTCCATGTACTGGCATCCACCAGGGTCCAGGATTGGTTTGAAAGTACAGTTAATCGATATTGATTGTTTGCATACGTATCTCGAAATAAAATTCCATAGTCCCAGGTACCGGTTGTCGATGTGTCATAGGGATTAATAAAAGTGATATGAACTATAAAATTCCTTACAGATACATCGGCATTCGAAGCAGTGACCTTATTATCAATCGCATGAGTTAACGAACCGTTTTCGGGCCCGAAAACCAGTTTGGCATCACGGATGTCAAGGCCCTCGATTTCACTTGAGGTTCTCACGATTTCATCCAACAGGCTTGTCGCCTGGTTAGACTGTGCTTTCCTCGTGGCGTATACCTTGGCTACCTGAGCTGTTTGGGTGGCGCCGAATTCTGCAATTTGAGTCCCCTTAAGATCTGGTGTAGATGTAGGTGACGGAATGATGGTTGGGGAAGCAACTTGTATTGGCTCTTTTGTTTGTGTGGGCGATACTGCTTGTGGCGTGACGCCGCAACCTGCTAAGAAAAGGCCAAGCAAGACAATTTTTAAAGTTCTCACGGGATTCCTCCTGGCTTCGATGTTTTTGCGATTATAGTTGGATACGGACTGACAGGATGATAGCCGTAACAAAAGCAGTATAGCACTACTTCTCCATTTGGATCTCTCAATGTGTGGTTAAATTACCTCACGAATCTCCAGTCTCTAATCTCCAATTACCCTATGCTCATCCACTCCTCCTCCCAACTTCTCACGCTGCAAGGCGGACCCCAGCGCGGACATGCCCTCGGCACCCTTGGCCTCATCGAAAACGGCGCGGTCGTGATACGCGACGAAAAGATCGTCGCGGTCGGCACGACGGCTGAACTGAAAGCTTCGTATCCTCAGGAACCTGCTCTCGATGCAGGCAATTGCGTGCTCATGCCGGGCTTTGTAGACCCCCATACCCACGTCATCTGGGGCGGGGACCGCGCCAACGAGTTCGAGATGAAGATGGCAGGCAAGCCATATCTTGAGATCCTGGCGGAGGGAGGAGGGATCATCTCCACGGTGAAACAGACGCGCACAGCCTCCATCGAGTCCCTCATGGCACAGACGCGCCCGCGTCTGCTGCGGATGTTCCGGCATGGGACGACCACCGTCGAAGCCAAGACGGGTTATGGTCTGCAAACCGCCACTGAACTGCGCCTCTTAAAAGCCCTGCTCGCCCTCGACGATGAGAGCCTGCTCGACATTGCCATCACGTTCCTCGGCGCCCACGCCATTGCCCCCGAATTCAAGGATAATCCGCAAGGGTATACAGATCTTGTCTGCGAAACGATGCTGCCGATGCTCAAGGAATGGTGGGAGTGTCATGCCCCGCGCCTGACTCTGCCATTTGTGGATGTCTTTTGCGAAGATAAAGCATTTGACCTCGAACAATCCCGCCAGATCCTGACTAAAGCTCATTCACTTGGCTTCCCGCTCAAGATCCACGCCGACGAGTTCGGTAATATCGGCGGCGCTTCTCTGGCTGTGGAGCTGGGCGCGGCTTCGGCGGACCACCTCGTCAAAACCTCCGACGCAGACATTTCTGCTCTGGGGAAATCAGATACCGTTGCCGTGTCTTTGCCCTGCACTCCCTTTGGTCTCGCCGAAAAAGAGTACACACCCGCCCGCAAATTGATCGAAGCGGACGCCATCCTCGCGCTTGCCACCGACTGCAACCCCGGCACCTCGTGGAATGAGTCGATGCAATTTGCGATCGCGCTTTCCTGTCGGTACATGGGATTGACTCCCGCACAAGCCATCGCCGCCTCGACGATCAATGCCGCTCATGCTATTCGCCGTTCAGCAACGGTTGGTTCCATCGAAGTTGGCAAACAGGCGGACATGTTGGTCCTGTCTGTACCCGACTATCGTCATCTCGGCTACCGCTATGGTACAAATCTCGTGAAACAGGTAATTAAGAGAGGACAAGTATATTCTGTCGATGTAGGTTATTACAGAACCGCGTAAATTATTCCAGGAGATATTATGCAAATTGACATTATCGGTGTGCCGATCGATCTCGGCGCAGACCGTCGTGGGGTCGACATGGGTCCCAGCGCGATCCGGTACGCTCATCTTCATCAAAAGCTAGAGGAGTTGGGGTACACGCTCGAAGACAAAGGCAACGTCGAAGTGCCAATCCCGGAAACCTGTGAGATCTCCGACCCCAGACTCAAATACATCGACTGTATTATTCCCATGGGGCGGCGCATCGCGGGCGCTGTGGCGACCTCTTTGCAAGGCGGACGCTTCCCGCTGGTCCTCGGTGGGGATCACAGCCTGTCTGTTGGGTCGATCCGCGGCGCGGCAAAGCACAAAAGACTGGGTGTCATCTGGGTCGATGCACACGCGGATTTCAACACCGCCGAAACGACGCCCTCCGGCAATATTCACGGCATGCCGCTCGCTGTGTTATGCGGGATTGGCGATCCGCGCCTGGTTCGTCTGTGGGACGAGGAACCCCCTGTGATCGACCCAAACCGTGTCGCCGTGGTCGGTGCGCGCGACCTTGACTCTGGCGAAAAACGTAATTTGCGCGAGGCCGGCGTAATGGTGCAGAGTATGGAACAGATTGACCGGATCGGCATGGTCACCGCTTTGGAGAAGGCGATCGACCGCATTGGCCGCGATGTGGATGGAATCTACATGTCGTTTGATATGGACGCGCTGGACCCTCGTCATGCCCCGGGCGTGGGGACGCCTGTCACCGGGGGGCTGACGTATCGTGAAGCGCATCTCGCCTGTGAAGTTGTTGCAGAGACTGGCAAGCTGATCGGCATGGAGCTCGTCGAGGTCAACCCGATCCTCGATGTGCAGAATCAAACTGCGATCCTGGCTGTGGAATTTATCCGCTCGGCGTTGGGCTCGCGTATCTGGAGCGGCTAGAAGTGGGGCGGGATGGCAGCCCGCTGGCGCAGTACCAGCGTTCGGTGCAGGTGTCCACCCCACGCTAACAATTTCATGTCAAAGGAAGAGGGGCTCTTGTTCATCATCCAGAACGCGGCTACAATGTCACTATGAATACTCTTTATGGCCCCATTCTGATCGTTGAAGATGTCCCGAATGTGCTTGAATTACTGGAAGTCACATTGCGCTTCAAAGGGTATGCAGTCCTCACAGCGCGCAATGGCGAAGAAGCTCTTGAAGTGATCTCCCGCCAGAGACCGGTGCTGATCATTACGGACATCCTCATGCCAAAACTGGATGGGTATGCGTTTGTGCAGAAACTCCGTCTCAATCCCGAAACACGCAGCATTCCTGTAGTATTTCTTTCCGCAACCTATGTGACTCCGGAGGATAAGGATTTTGCCTTGAGTCTCGGAGCGGCGCGCTTTATGGAAAAGCCCATCGATACCGAAGACTTTTTACTGACCGTTGCCGAACTGGTCACGCAGCAGCCGTTCACATCCCCTCATCCTTTGGACATGGAACGGTTTTATATCGGCTATCGCACACGGCTCGAAGATAAACTTCGACACAAGAACACCCAGATTGCCCGCGCCGAGCGTCTACTCTCGACCCTTCCGACGGACCAGCGGCCCGCCTACGAAGCCCTGCTTCAGCAATCCGTGCGCGACCGCGATGAGATCCAGACTGAGCTTTTCGATATCTATAAGACCCTCGAAGAACTAAAAAAATAACATATTCTGTTCAGCGCGGCATTGTCTGGCTGAATATTCAAGGATGATTTCTATGCAACCATCATTGTCCTATGTGGAGAACCTTGCGCGCCAGTCCGGCGCGATCCTGCGGGCCGGATACGACACGGAACATCAGGTGGGCTACAAAGGCGTGATCGATCTCGTTACGGAGGTGGATCATCAATCGGAAGAGTTGTTGCTCGGAGAACTCCAGCGGGACTTTCCCGATCATCACATTTTGTCGGAAGAGAGCGGGATCATCCCAGGCAGTGACGAACATGTTTGGTATGTCGACCCACTGGACGGGACCGTAAACTATGCTCATCATATCCCCATCTTTTGTGTGTCGATCGCCTACGTCTCCCATGGAACTCTCACTCTGGGCGCTGTCTATGACCCGATGCGGGATGAAATGTTTCTTGCCGAACGCGGGAAAGGAGCCTATCTGAACGGACGGCGGCTACATGTGTCTTCCACAACCGAGATGCAGAAAAGTCTGCTTGTGACGGGCTTTCCCTATAATGCCTGGAATACGCCACAGGACAACTTTGATAACTTCGTGAGATTCGGGAAGATCTCACGGGGCGTACGTAGATTGGGTTCTGCGGCGATCGATCTTTGTTATGTTGCCGCCGGTCGTTTTGACGGGTTCTGGGAGATGGCGCTGAATCCCTGGGATGTGGCGGCGGGCGGGTTGATTGTCGAAGAAGCAGGTGGCCGCGTGACTAGTGTGAGCGGAGAGGCGGATTACATTTCGTCGCCTCAATCAGTGCTTGCCTGCACGCCCGGGATCCACGCCCGGATGCTGGAGGAGCTTGGCAGGAAGTAACCGGTTTGAGAGGTAAAATACCTCACTTTTTTGTGGAAAACAGGAAGAAAGTCAGGTGTAATCTCTAAGCAACGCATTAGAATTAGAGTGTTATCATCTGATTAAAAATGGCCAGCAAGTCCATTCCCATTAGCAAAACCAAGATTATCGTGCCGTACCGCCGGAACGAATTACTTTCCCGCCCGCGCTTGCTGGAAAGTATGAAGTCATTGCTGGACAACAAACTGCTGCTTCTGTCTGCCCCGGCAGGCTATGGCAAAACGTCCTTGCTCATCGATCTGGCAAATGCCAGTGAGATGCCCGTCTGCTGGTTCTCGGTTGATTTGCTGGACCGCGACCCCCAGCGTTTTCTTGCTTACTTGATTGCGTCACTGGCGGAACAGTTTCCACGTATCGGCGAGGCTTCACGGCCCCAGTTGAATCGCCTAAAGTCGATCGAACAGGATGCAGAATCCCTGCTTATTACACTCACCAATGAGATCTATGATCAGATTGAAGAAGATTTCCTACTGATCATTGACGATTTTCACCTTCTGGATGAGTTCCCTGTTATTTCTGTGTTGGTGAATCGTTTCCTGGAGCTGGTGATGGAAAACTGTCATGTGCTCCTTTCCTCTCGTACCCTGCCGAACCTGGATGATGTGACCCTCATGGTCGCTCGCGAGCAGGTTGCCGGGCTCAGCCATGCAGAGCTGGCATTCAACCCCCGTGAAGCACAGGCATTGTATGCCCAAAACCACCATCAGCACCTCTCGGAGGAGGCTGCCAGAGAGTTGATTGAGCAGACCAGCGGATGGATCACCGGCATGGTTCTCTCCAATTCACCGGGCATGACCCGCGTCTCTGGCGTGGATACATTTGCCTACCTTGGTCGCCAGGTGCTTGACCAGCAGCCCGAGCCTGTGCGTGAATTCCTCATGCGGACATCCCTCCCGGACGAATTTAACTCGGAATTCTGCGAGTTTGTCCTGGGTCCGCTCTATCTGGGACCGCAGAACTGGTTCAACTTCATGAGCTATGTCTTTGAAAAGAACCTGTTTGTTCTACCGCTCGGCGACGATGGGCGCTGGCTTCGTTACCACCCGCTCTTCCGTGAATTTTTACAGACACGCCTGCGGGAGGAACGCCCAAACGAAATTCGACCGATTCTGGAACGGATGGTAACCGCCTACGAGAAGGCGGGTGAGTGGGAAAAAGCCTACTTTACCTGCAAGCAGTTGAATGAACCTCAGGCGCTGGCGGGTGTGATCGAGCGTTCCGGCACGTCCATGCTGCAGAGCGCACTTGTTACTCTGGAAGGTTGGATTAATAGCCTGCCGCCCTCCCTCGTCCGAACCCGTCCCGGATTAATTTCATTGCGAGGTCCCATTCTGGCAATGAAAGGCAACTTGCAAGAGTCAAAAGACCTGCTGGATACGGCTGTATCCATTTATCAAAAAAATCACGACAATGCAGGTCTGGCTCTGGCTCTGTTACGTCGAGCCCACACTCTTCGTATTCTAGGAGAGTATCATAGCTCGATCGGGGATATAGAGCAGGCTTTGCATTTAGCCGAAACAGACTATTCTCTTCAGCCGCTTTACGCAGAAGCGCTACGTCTTCGAGGGCTGAATTTATACCGCCTGGGGCAGTCTCGGCGTGCTGTCGAAGAACTTGAGCACTCGTTGTCTCTTTACACAGAATTGAAAGAGATGGGCAGCATTCCCATGCTGTTGGGGGAAACAGCCATGGTCCAGGCCGCCGTAGGTAACGTTGAATCAGCCAAAACTTTATATCAGGAAGCGCTCAAGTTTTGGCGAGCAGAGAAGAATTTGCACTCCCAGGCAGAAACACTGAACAATCTTGCATTCCTGTACCATCAACTCGGCGAATATGAATCTGCATCGGAGTCCTATGAAGACGGCCTGGCATGCGCGCGCCACAGTCATAATCAGCGGGCCGAGTCCTTAATACTGACTGGTTTGGGGGATCTTTATTCCGAGATCGAAGACTTCGGTGCCGCTGCACAGGCATATGAACAGGCGGAAGCCATTGCCGCCGGGTTATCGGAAACCTTTATCTCCAATTATCTTTTGTTGGCACGAGCCAATTTAGCGCTGCTTCAAGAAGATACGCAAGCTGTCTTTCACATACTAAAATCATTCAGAAAAAAACTCGACACAGACTCATCGGCCTACGAGCGTGGCCTGTTGACATTACTTCACGGGCGAAGCTATCTCTTAAAGCACGAGACGAAGAAGGCGATTTCTCTGCTGCGCGAAGGAAAAGCCTGTTTCGTGCAGGATGGAAGAGAATCGGAAAGCCAGTGGTGTATGGTCTGGTTGATAGCAGCCTATGACCAAGCGGGACAAATCGAAAATGCCAGGGCTGAATTTCGCGAGCTTTTGATGATGAGAAGTAAGCCCACCCATGCCATATTGATCACTTTGCATCAGGCATCTCTCTACCTAAAAGCTTTGCAGGCCGACCCACAGATCGGCAAAAGCGTGGGCAGTTTATTGGATAAATCAAAACGACTGCGCGAAAGGATACTTTCGGTTCGAAGGACGTTACGCCGTCATGCCCAGTTTATACAGCTGCCGGCAGCCAGCCTGACGATCCGGGCTCTGGGAAGGGCAGAGGTAAGTGTCGACGGGCGCAGCATAGCTATGTCTGACTGGAAAACCAAATCCGTCAGGGATTTATTCTTTTACTTCTTGTCTAAGGAAGATCCGTTGACGAAGGAACAGATCGGTGCCGTCCTTTGGCCCGAACTGGACGATCCACAGCTATTAAAGGGAAGATTCAAGGATGAGATTTATCGGCTGCGCCGGGCCGTGGGGAAAAATGTGATCTTGCTTGATGAGCTCTACTATCGCTTTAACCGCACCTTGGATTATGAGTATGACGTGGAGGCCTTTGAGTCTTACCTGACCCGTGCCCGGAAAACGAAGGATGTAAAAAAGCGTATTGAATACTATCAAAAAGCCGTGGATCTGGTGCAGGGTCCTTATTTGAATGAAGTGGATGCGTATTGGGCCGTGGAAGAACGTCAGCGATTGGGGCAAATGTATCTGGCAGCCCTGGAAGAACTTGCTCGTCTCTATTTAGATACAAATCAGCTCGAGTCATGTCTTTCCATCTGCCAGCTTGCCCTGGCCCAGGATCGTTACAATGAAGCCATTTACCAGGTCGAAATGCGTGTTTATGCCGCCCTGGGCGATCGAGCTTCCATTGTCCGCCAATATCAAGCCTGTAAACTGGCCCTGGAGGAAGATCTTGGCTTAATGCCTTCTCAAGAAACCGAGAGTATTTATCGTGAACTAACTATCTGACACAGCTTAAAGTCGTAGTTCTTGCAGCCTATTTTGCAGCCTGGGGGCGAGTATTATGGGGCCAATCAATCCAGAAAAGAAAGAGGTACCGCCCCATGAACAACAGGTTCAATCACCTTCTAAACAATATCGATGATCGCTCCCCTTCTGATGGCGGTACCGGAACTCGCCGCTCGCCCTCCGATGGTGGGACTGGCACTCGGCGCTCGCCGTCTGATGGTGGGACTGGCACTCGGCGGTCACCCTCCGATGGTGGTACTGGAACCCGTTGATAATCCCCTAATTTAAGGAGAAATCTATGTCGATGCTCACTTTAGACGTCTTTTCTGCTTCCTCGCGCGGCTTTCCCAAGGCTCCCGTGGCACGCAGCGCCCTGCACAGGCTGTTTGCCGCGGCGGTGGTCAGTGATCAGTTTCGCAAGACCCTGCTGCGAGCCCCGGAAGAGGCGCTGGCGAACGGTTATCTTGGTCAGACCTTTCCCCTGACCGACCAGGAAAAGAAGATCATTAAGACCATTCGTGCTGAGAACCTGACTGATTTTGCCCAGAAAGTCAATCAGGCGCTTAAAACAATTTGAAGATTGCAATCAAACATCAGGCATATTTCTCTTATTAGGTCGCACTGATGTCACACTGGGTGACGCGGCGGAATTGGGGGCGCAGTGATGAAGGGAATCGCGGTGCCCCGCGTCCGCGTTTCCCATGCAGTTATGGAGAAATCATTGGTGAATTTATCGAGCACAGAGCAAACGCTTGAAGCAGTCCTTCAAACGTTCACCGATACTAGTTTTGTTCTAACCCCGGACGGGGACATTTTGGATTTTAAGTCGAATGCCTCTTTTCTTCGATACATATTTCCTGGTTCTCTCCACAATAAAAGGATAAATGATGTTTTCCCGGCAAAGCTGGCCGAGCAGCTCGAACAGGCGTTACGCACGGTACAGCAAACGGGCAATATTGTCCCTTTGGAATATGTACTGCCTACTTCAAATCGCGAGTATTGGTTTGATGCCCGCTTAATTCCAGTGTCTGACGCAAAGGTCATGTTGATCGCTCGCGATATCACGGAATGCCGGGAAACGAAGATCAAAATGGAGCGGCAGGTGCAGCAGCTTTCAATCCTCCGCTCGATCGATCTGGCGATCGCTTCGGGGCTGGATCTAAATTTGCTGCTTTCCATGCTGCTCGACCGGGTCATGGCGTTGATGCACGTCGACGCGGCAACGGTGCTTCTGATGAATTCCAAAACGAACCTGCTTGAGTTCGCGGCGGGGAAAGGGTTTCATTCCAACATCCTGCAGTATACGCGTTTGAAGCTGGGGGAAGGATGTGCTGGACGCGTTGCCCTGGAGCGGGAAATGATCCATATTTCGGATCTCCGAAAAGATAGAATGGAATTTGAT
>Ga0075429_100005869_pt1 | contig 10598 bp, 10 predicted proteins | sample RhiMetdeltSRZDD3_FD_75295 | JGI IMG/M metagenome (GOLD analysis project Ga0075429, IMG submission 75295) | Populus rhizosphere microbial communities from Tennessee, USA - Rhizosphere MetaG P. deltoides SRZDD3 | ecosystem: Host-associated > Plants > Roots > Rhizosphere > Soil | place: USA...
CTCGGATGACGGTCTGAAACCTTCGACAAGCCGGACATTCTAGGTCCGTAAACTCCACTACAGTGACTCGGGCAGACGCTTCGCCAACTCGAATGCCCACTGCCAGAGCCTTCTCCCAACCTGAGGTGTATTCCGGCAGCGGCCTTCCTTGTTGGCTTACTTCGGTCAGGCGCGGTTTGCCGAACTCCCGCCAGGCAACGCTTCCCGCAATTGTTACGGCGCTTAGCGACAGGAGCACAGTCAGACCACGGTCAATTGCGCCAGCCATCATCGACCTCGTCATGTCGTTGTTGATAGTTGATAACTCTCGCGAAGTGTTCCCGATCTTCGGTGTCCCGTCGTTTCAAGTAGACCGTGGAGCCGAATCGCACGAGCCAGGAACCGCTTTGAACCTCGATCGGGCCACGACCAAACCATCCGGTATCAATGACAATCGAAGACGGGGGGCCCCGAAAAGGGGCCCCGAGCATCGTTGCGCTCGACCGAAATCCGGCCGGGCCAAGTGGGAGAAGAGCTCACTCTGGTTCAAGGCAGGCCACATACCACGTGCTTCCGCAGGGTACATTCGGGGGCATCACGCAGATATACCCGCACCCCACATCACACGTTGGGCCGCCATAAGTGCAGAGGCCTGTGCAGTAGGAACCTGCGCAAATACTGCTGGGCGCTGTAGCGGAGGCCGCAGGCGCTGGCCTGGTAACGTGAGCGGCAAGTCCCATGAGGGTAACGACGAGAGCTTGGACAACCAGTTTGTTCCGTTTCATTGTGGTTCTCCCGAAAGCTGGTGGCTAGAGCGCGAGGCAATCACCCTCCTGTTTTGAGAGCCTATAAAGACGCCACAGTCCCCCCCCCCGGGAGGGCGGAGCAGTATCTGCAATCTCCTTCGCGCCTTGGTCAGCAGCCTCTCCGCCGAGCCCACGACTATCGTTAACCGGTGCGCCGTCTCCGCGACTGTCAGGTCATCGATCCAATGATACCGGCCTGCCAGTCGCTGGCGCGGAGGGAGCTTGTCCAGCAAAGCATCAAGAGCAACGGCGTCCAAGATAATATCCTCCGCTTCCCTCCTCGTGTCACACAGAGTCTCTATCGCGCTCAGCGCAACCATTGGTTTCCCCGCGCGACGCGAACGTGAGCATGCTGTCCGAGCCAGTCTTGTGAGCCACGCAGCGAAAACCGGGCTTATGGGCGTGCCCCCGCGAAACTGATGCCTCTTTTCCCACATTGCTATCCATACAACCTGCATCACGTCCTCCTCCGTGTCAGGATCAGATGTCAAGGCCCGATGGATGAACAACCGTACCAACGGTTCATGCGTTCTCATCAGCTGCATCAGGAATTCATCTGAACCCAGACGCAGGTCGGCCAGAAAGGACTCATCGCCAAGAGCAACAATTCGGTCGCGATCACCTGTGTTGTCCATCTGAGCTGCACCCGCTTTCGTGGACACGTGGCTAAGATACTTGTGCCAACTCTTCGTACCTGATCGGTCTGACATGCCCGAGCGAAAGCCGACTGCGAACTGGCACCAACTCTGACTCCTGCGTCCTCCATGAATCTTAGAAAGGCTTTATGGCAAAGCCTTCCCGAAGGAGCAAGGACGAGCTGGATGCTGATGTTTCAGGTCGTGTGGCAGTCATTGGAGCAGTGGTACCACCCATTTGACTGGGTATAGTGCTTTTTGCCTCACGTACCGCTGGCTGGCAGCGGTCGAAATCGCCAAGGTGAAGGCGATTCACGGGCTCAGGCAAGTGGTCGCAGCCGGATCGGTGGACCTCGTGGTCGCCGTTGTTCTGCGCGTTCTTATTGACATAGTACGTCGCCATGCTGACCCCTTCCCACCTGAACTGGCCTTCGGTTCGGTTGAATCGCGGCGCGATGTATGGTCACTGAGAGTGACGGATCGAATAGAGGGCTCAGGCCCCTAATTGCCGCATGGACGGTCACACTCCGACCGTCCCAACGGTATTCCCGAGAGCCGGCGGATCCGCAACGAACAATCGTTGTGGCCCAAATTACCCCACAATTGCAAGGAGACATTCTTCGAGAATGGAAGGGCCGACGTTCTAGAGGGCACAGCTATGCTCGGAGGTTGATCAAACCTTGCACACGCTCCGGGTACAATCCAGTCCTCCAAGATGTTGTGGGACCTGAAAGGTCCGTTGTGTGTCGTTCTCGAAGGTCTGCCTCTCCAAGATGTTGTAGGTCCCCTCCAACCCGGTTTTCCAGTCAATTCATCCATAACTCCGGGCCCCTTGCCCTGCGGCCGTCTAGCTCGCATTGTCTTGAGTTGGAGTCTCACGGTCCGCGGTCCTCCCTTCAACCACAAAGCCAAGTGCTGACGCCCCGGCCCCGCCTCCTGCTAGTCGACGACCATCATCTCATGCTGGAAGGCCTGCGGCTTGCCCTGCAGAACGACTACGAGATCGTCGGAATGCTCGCAACCGGCGGGCACGTGGTCGAAGAGTGCCAGCGACTGACTCCCGATGTGCTGCTGCTCGACCTGAGCCTCCCCGACCGGAGCGGGCTCGAGATCATTGTTGACCTGCATGCGGCCGTGCCTGCAGTCAGAATCATCGTGGTCACCATGCACGTCGATCGCGTGCTTGCGGAAGCGTCCCTCCAGGCCGGCGCACAGGCCTTCGTGCCCAAGGATGCCGGATTCGATGAGCTGCGCAAGGCGATTCGTGAGGTCTTGGCGGGAAAGCAGTTTGTCTCACCACTGATCCCCCATCTCGGCCCCCAGCTTGCCTGCGGTTCGCCTACCTACGAGCTCTCCCGCCTGACTCCTCGGCAACGAGAGATCGTGCAGTTGCTGGGGGCCGGAAAGAGCACCGCCGCCATCGCCAGGGAGCTTCACCTGAGCCACTACACGGTGACTTTTCACCGCACCCGAATCCGAAAGGCACTGGGAATCGATTCCGAGTGGGGGCTGATGCGCTACGCGATGATCGTCCGGATGAGCGAGGCAGAAGCAAAGCGGAATTCCAACTGAAGGCTACTACACACGCTGAACCCGAATCGATGCATGATCCGGGTTGCCCCGGGTAAGCACGGGATACGACCGGGTCGACACCAGATCACCTAATTCAACCTCCCCCGATCCCGTCACGTCGACATGAACCCGCAGTGAATAGGTCTTCCGCTCGTCGATATCGCCGGGAGAGACCTCAATCCGGAACGGGAGCACTCGACCAGACTTGAGCGGGACATCCTGCATCCGCTGTTCCCCAATCACTTTGGACGACTGGTCTGCTCGCGATACGTCCTCGATCTGTACCACCACCGACGCTGACTTCTCGGGGACCCGGGAGCCCGGCAATACGATTTCCCCTTGCACGAAGCGCTTGGCCGTCATTCGTTCGCGATCCTCCCAACTTCTCCTACGGCAAGTCGCAGTCGAATGTTGCCCAGGGAATGCCCGGCACAAGTCTGCAAGAAACTGCGGGGGCCTGGCACTAGGGGGGGTTGTGGGCCCACCCCTGCAAGATCTTGGAGAGGTGACGGAGGGACCCTTCAAGTACGTTTGAGTCCCTCACTCAGTCCCCGCTCATTGTTGCCAGCAGGGGGAATACCTCATGGGCCGCTTTGCGTGGCTTCTCTGCGCCGCCGCACTTCCTGCCTGCGCCGGGTCGTCCCCTTCCCTCCAGTTGACAGGCGTTCCCGACTCTCAGGCGCTGCTCAGGTACCAACTCCCGCCCTACAGCATGCCGCTCCGCACCATGCTGGCGAAGGCTCTCGGGGAAACCGTGTGTCTGGTACGCACCGGCCGTGCGGACGAGTGCCAGGAGGAACCTCGGGACTCCTGGGTGCGATGCTCGCCCGGCTACCGAAGTCCGAGCCGGCTACGCGTCCGCCTTCGATTCGATCCCTTCGGTGATCATGTCCAGTCCGGCCCAGATGAACGAACAGCTCCGTGGGCTCTTCCCCGGTGGCTGCGCGGACATCCCGATCCAGGACGCCCGACGCGGTCGGCCTTGCCGGATTGGAATGCCGCCGGCGAGACGCTCGGGCTCACCGGGAAAGAGGTGTACGACATCACCGGCATCGCCGGCGGCGTGACACCGGGCGGACGGGTAACGGTACGAGCGCGGGATGACGCAGGAAAAGAGACGGTGTTCCGGGCGGTGGTGCGGCTCAACTCACCGGTGGAAGTCGAGTATTACCGGCACGGGGGGATTCTGCCCCGAGTGTTGAGGAAGTTCCTTGACTCGTGAGACGTGAGACCTGGACGTAAGACGTGAGACGTGAGACGTGAGACGGAAAAGCAAAGGGCCCCGATCATCTCGGAGCCCCTTTTACGTCTCACCTCTCACGTCTCACGTCTCACGCAACTAAGTCCTTGAGTCTTTCGCCGGTCTCCCCCTCGCGCAGCCGGACCAGCGCCCGATCGCGCAGCTGACGGATCCGCTCGCGGGTTACGCCCATCATGCGGCCGATTTCCTCGAGGGTCCGGCTCTGGCCGTCTTCGATTCCGAAATAGAGACGCAGCACCTTCGCATCGCGGGGCGGCAGAGTGGCCAGCGCCGCCTCGATATCCTGAGTCTGGCTGTTGGCCATGGTTCCGGCGTCGGTCCCCTCCTGGTCCGCGGCAAAGCGCTCGATCCGCTCGTTCCCGTCGCCATCCCGGGTGGGATGATCGAGCCGGACCGCCTCGGAGTTGAGGGCCGAGAGGGAGCGCACCGCCTCGGGAGTGAGGCCCGTCGCGCGGGCCAGCTCCTCGGTGGTGGGCATCCGGCCAAGCTTTTCCTTGAGCAGCGTCGTGGTCCGGCCCAGACGGCTCAAATCCGCCGTCCGGTTGAGCGGCACCCGCACCGGCCGGCCATGACGGGCAATGGCCGCCTGGACTGCCTGGCGAATCCACCAGACCGCGTAGGAGATGAACTTGACGCCGCGATCGGGATCGAACTTCCGGGCGGCCGTCATCAGCCCGAGGTTTCCCTCGCCGATGAGATCGACGAGCGGGACACCGCGGTTCTGGAACTTTTTCGCGACCGACACCACGAAACGCACGTTGTGACGCGCCAGTTTTTCCTGCGCCGCCACATTGCCTCGGAAGGCCTTGCGGGCCAGCTCCATCTCTTCCTCGCGGGAGAGGAGGGGCACCCGGCTGATCTCGTCCAGATAGAGATCCAGGCTCTCCCGACCCTCGTCAACCGCCTTGGCGATCTGGGCCGGCTTTACTGCGTTACGCTTGGTGCGAGGGGCTGTCGCCACGTCCAATGCCTCCTTCGTCCTTGCGTGTTATTCTGAGTCCGCTCAGGCGGTTTCCGGGAATCCGTCCCGACAAAAACCAAGCCACCAAGATAACGCCTAACCCACGAAAAATCAACGGTTTAGATAAATCGGTGCCGTCCATGGGGTTGCACGTTTTTGCGTCTCGGACCCCAGGAATACCCTGACGGCTGGTGAACTTTCGGCGCGTTGCCGTCAGTCCCCCAGCCGTCGAGTAGTCCGTTCACATCTCAGGAGACGTGGGAAGCCCCCTTTCCGGCACACAAATCCTTGTTTCAGACCGCCTTAAGTTCGGTCACCAGCCTCCCAAGAGACGCCTTGGCATCCCCGAACAGCATCGCGGTGCGCGGGTCGAGGAACAACTCGTTCTCGATGCCGGCGAACCCCGCGCCCCGGCCCCGCTTCATGACGATCACCATTCGGGCCTTGTCCACGTCGAGAATCGGCATCCCGTAGATGGGGCTGGCCGGGTCCTTTCGGGCGGCGGGATTTACGACATCATTGGCGCCGATGACCAGAGCCACGTCGGCCCGCTCGAAATCGCCATTGACCTCTTCCATGTCGAACAGTCGGTCATAGGGAACGTTGGCCTCGGCCAGGAGCACATTCATGTGACCGGGCATCCGGCCCGCCACGGGGTGGATGGCGTACTTGACCTCGACGCCCCGCTTCTCGAGTCCCTCGGTGAGCTCGCGGAGGGCGTGCTGGGCCTGGGCCACCGCCAGGCCATAACCCGGGACCACGATGACCAGGCCGGCGTAGGCCAGCCGGACCGCGGCATCTTCGGGCGAGATCTCTTTCATCTCGCCACCGGCGGCGATTGCGGTGGACTTGCCGCCGCCCACGGCCCCGAACGCCCCGAACAGCACGTTGGCGAACGACCGGTTCATCGCCTTGCACATCAGGATCGAGAGCAGGAGACCCGAGGTCCCGTCCAGGGCGCCGACAATGATGAGCAGGTTGTTGTCCAGCGCGAATCCCATCGCCGACGCGGAGAGACCGGCGTAGGCATTGAGCAGCGAGATGACGACCGGCATGTCGGCCCCGCCGATCGGCAGCACCATCAGGATCCCCAGCAGTCCTCCCAGGACGGCCATCACCCAGAAGGCCGTCGACAGCGAGGGATTGACCGCCGCCATCACCAGAAGCACCAGGGCGACGGCGGCAAGGAAGAGGTTGAGAACGTTCTGCAGCGGCCAGGTGACCGGGCGGCCCGGCAGAATCTCCTGCAGCTTCCCGAAGGCCATCACGCTGCCGGTGACGGTGAGCGTCCCCAGCAGAACCTCGAATCCGAGCGCGGCCATGGTGCCGGGCGACGCCGAGGCGCCCAGGTGCAGATACTCGTTCATGCCGACGAGGGTCGCGGCCACCGCACCGGCGGCGTGGGAGAGCGCCACCCATTGCGGCATCGCCGTCATCGGCACCGAGATGAACAGCGGACGGCCGATGACGACGCCGATGAAAGATCCGATCAGCAGCCCCGCGATGACCCAGTCGTAGCGGACGATATCGGCGTGCAGCAGCGTCCCCACGACGGCCAGCAGCATGCCGACGGCCGCCAGCGCCATGCCGCCGCGGGCCTTTTCCGGGCCGGAGAGTCCCCGGAGGCCCAGGATGAAACAGACCGAGCTGACGAGATAGATCGCCTGAATGACCAGCTCACGCGCGGAGAGGTCAACGCTCACGGGCGCGGCCGGGTATCCCGGCGGAACATCTTGAGCATCCGGTCGGTGATCAGGAAGCCGCCCACCACGTTGACCGTGGCGCAGATCACGGCGATGAACCCCAGGATGTTGCTCAGGGAGCCATGATCGCTCCCCGCCGCGACGAGCGAGCCGACCAGCGAGATGCCGGTGATGGCATTGGCGGCCGACATCAGCGGGGTGTGGAGCAGCGGCGGGACCCGGCTGATCACCTGGTAGCCGACCACGCCGGCCAGGACGAAGACGTAGATCTGGATGACGATGGTGAGGCTCATGCTGGGTCCTGGGTGCTGGGTGCTGGGTGCTGGGGCCTGGGGACCACTTGACCTGTCAAAGACATCGGTCCTGCGATCGGATCGTCGGGCAAGATGGTGAGCACGCCATCCTTCGCGAGGTATTGGAGCAGGCTCTGGAGATTCCGGCTGAACATGACGCTGGCATGCTGAGCGATCTGACTGGGGAGGTTCACCGGGCCGAGGATGGTGACACCGGCATGCACCACCGTCTCACCGGCCCGGGAGAGCTCGCAGTTGCCGCCGGTTTCCACCGCCGCGTCCAGGATGACCGAGCCCGGCTTCATCGTCGCCACCATGTCGGCGGTGATGAGCCGGGGGGCGGGTTTCCCGGGGATCTGCGCCGTGGTGACGACGAGGTCCATCGTGGGCAGATGCCCGGCGATCGCCGCGAGCACTCGCGCCTGCTGGTCGCGACCGAGCTCTCTGGCATAGCCGCCGGCGGCTTCGGCGGACCCGGACACTTCGACCGCCTCGACGAATGTCGCGCCGAGACTCTGCACCTGCTCTTTCACCACGGCACGCACATCGAAGGCGCTCACGACCGCGCCGAGCCGGCGAGCCGTCGCGATCGCCTGGAGGCCCGCGACTCCCGCGCCGATGATGAAGGCCTTTCCCGGGGGAATGGTGCCCGCTGCGGTGGTGAGCATCGGCAGCAGCCGGGCGCAGTGACTCGCGGCCAGCAGCACCGCCTGGTAACCCGCGACGGTCGCCTGCGAGGAGAGTACATCCATGGTCTGTGCCTTGGTGGTTCGCGGCACCAGCTCCATGGCGAGGACGATGACACCCCGGGCGGCGGCAGCGGCAACGAACTCCCCCGCGGTCGCGGGCTGGACCAGGGCAATGACCGCCGCCCCGCTCCGCATCGATCCGAGATCGTCGATCGAGGGTCGCTGCACCGCGAGCGCAACATCGCTCTCCGCGAGCAGCGCCGCCCGGTCCTTTACGACCGTCGCCCCGGCGGCCCCGTAGTCGGAGTCGGGAAAGCTCGCTCCCTGTCCTGCCCCCTGCTCGACGGCGACCTGATGCTTGGCGGCGATCAGGCGCGCGACAGTCTGCGGCACCAGTGACACACGATGCTCGTGCGGGGCGGTTTCCCGAAGTACGGCGATGCGCATGAGCGAGGGAGCCAGGGAGTCAGGGAGCCAGGGAGCCAGGAAGACGGCAACAAGCCTGTCCCGGCGACCGCCGAAAGTATACAATCCGCCGATGCCTGCACAGGTCCGCGTCTTTGCGCCCGGCTCGATCGGCAATCTCGGCCCGGGACTGGACATCCTCGGCCTCGCCATCACCGGGAAGGGCGACATCGTTGCCGCGGAGCGCACTCCGGGGCCCGGCGTGGTCATTGCCGATCCGGGCCACCCCTCGCTCCCGCGGGATGCCGCGAAGCACAGCAGCGGGATCGCGGCGTCGGCGGTTCTTCGCCGCGCCGGGGCCTCATTCGGTCTCGCCCTCCGGGTCGAGAAGGGGCTTCCCCTCTCCGGCGGACAGGGAGGCAGCGCCGCCTCCGCGGTGGCCGGCGCACTGGCGGCGAGCCTTCTGCTGGATCGGCCCCTCCCATCCCAGCTGCTGCTCGAGGCCGCCCTGGAGGCGGAAGCCACCGTCGCAGGGCGGCACGCCGACAACATTGCGCCGATTCTGCTCGGCGGCCTGGTGCTGATCCGGTCGATGGATCCGCTCGACGTCGTGCCGCTCCCGGTACCTTCGACCCTGTGCCTGGTGCTGGCCCACCCGGAGCGCGCGATGACTACGCGGGAGAGCCGCGCGCTGTTGCCGGCGATGGTGAGTCTCGAGGTGGCGCTGCACCAGGCCGCGCAGGTCGCGTCGATTGTCGCCGCTGCGGCCCGCGGTGACCTGGCGCTCCTCGGACGATCGATCGATGACCGGATCGCGGAGCCCGCGCGCGGATCGGCCCTCCCGGGATTCTTCGAGGCCAAGGCGGCGGCCCTCGCGGCGGGGGCGCTGGGTTGTTCGATCTCCGGGAGCGGTCCCACCGCATTCGCTGTCGTCGCCGACGAGGAAACCGGCATCCGGGTCGCATCCGCAATGGAGCATGCCTACCGGCATCTCGGGATTCCCTGTGGCACCCGGCTGGCTTGGCCCGACATGGAAGGAGCCCGCGCACTGTGAGCTTCACCACCGAGCGGCCCGAGACATGGCTGGCCTGCTCCAGCTGCGGCGAAGAATGCCTCGAGACCGACGCGGCAGTCCGGTGTCGCCGCTGCGGCGGTCTGCTCGCAGTCAGCCATCGGCCGCCCGGGCAGGACGGTCCGACGCTTCGCGCACAGTTCGAATCCGGAACCGACTCTGGTGTCTGGCGCTTCCGGGAGATCGTGATGCCGACTGCGGGACTCGAGGTGATCAGCCACCCCGAGGGGAACACTCCGCTCCTCTCTCGCGATGCGGTGGCGCGCTGGACCGGGATCCCCAACCTGTTGCTCAAACACGAAGGTCACAATCCCACCGGCTCATTCAAGGACCGCGGCATGACGGTGGGAATGACGCAGGCCGTGCGCGTCGGCGCGCGCGGGGTGATCTGCGCTTCCACCGGCAATACCTCGGCATCCCTCGCGTCCTATGCCGCCCACGCCGGGATTCCCGCGTTCGTTCTGGTGCCGGAGGGCAAAGTCTCGCTCGGCAAGCTCGCGCAGACCCTGGGCTATGGCGCCCGCGTGCTGACGGTCCGGGGTGACTTCGATGCCTGCCTCGCGCTGGTGGAGCGGGCGAGTGAATCGCTGGGACTCTATCTGCTGAACAGCGTGAACCCGTGGAGGATCGAGGGACAGAAAACGATCGTGCTGGAGATGCTCCAGCAGCTCGCCTGGAACCCTCCCGACTGGATCGCGCTTCCGGGGGGCAACCTGGGCAACACCGCCGCATTCGGCAAAGCGCTCGAGGAGGCCCACGCCTGGGGCATGATCGGGCAGGTGCCGAGACTGCTGGTGGTCCAGGCCCGGGGAGCGGCGCCCTTCGCACAGGGATTTGCGGAAGGATTTCGGGAACGGAAGCGGGTTCAGGCAAATACCGTCGCCACCGCCATCAGGATCGGGGATCCGGCCTCCTGGGATCGGGCGGTGCGGGCCATCCGGTTCACCGACGGGGCCGTCGTCAGTGTGATCGATGAAGAGATCCTCGCCGCGAAGCGGGTCATCGACAAGTCCGGCGTCGGGTGCGAGCCGGCGAGCGCCGCAAGCGTTGCCGGGATCCGTGAGCTCGTGTCCGAGGGCATAATCAAACGCGACGCCCGGGTCGTGGCGGTGCTGACGGGGCACATGCTCAAGGACCCGGAAATCCTGCTCGGCGATTCCAGCTCCGGCATGCCGGAGCCTACCGTCATCGAGCCCACCATCGAAGCGCTGGCGGACGCGGT
>Ga0075429_100005873_pt1 | contig 10593 bp, 5 predicted proteins | sample RhiMetdeltSRZDD3_FD_75295 | JGI IMG/M metagenome (GOLD analysis project Ga0075429, IMG submission 75295) | Populus rhizosphere microbial communities from Tennessee, USA - Rhizosphere MetaG P. deltoides SRZDD3 | ecosystem: Host-associated > Plants > Roots > Rhizosphere > Soil | place: USA...
CGCGGCAACCCTTGCATACAAACGCCGGTTGATGCAAGGAGCCTTTTTCATCAGAAGGAGAAGATAAAATGAAAAAGATTTCCCGTTTATTTTTGTTTGGCGCGCTGATACTTATGCTGTTGACCACTGCTTGTTCCGGCCAGGAAGGCTCGCCCACTCCCGCAGGGACCACGGGACCCGGTGAAGAGACATCCTATCCGCCGCCCGCGGAGACGGAAGTCACCGAAACGGCAGAAACAGGACGGCCTCCCCTGAAGCGACGCTGGATACAACACCCACAGTAGATTTGTCCGCGACGGCTGCAGCCACGGACACAACCGAGACCCCCGGCGTCCCCGTGACCGGAACAGACCTGATCCTGTTGGAGTGCCAGTTCTGTATCGAGGGAGTGGCACATGCCATGCTTGTTCTCCCCGATACCGCGACCTTTGAGTCCGTCGCCGATACAGCCACCTTGTCAACGCCAGGGCCGGAGATGGGCTGTAATACCGTCGATACATTCAATGGCAGGCAGATTGTGATCTGCCGGGGTGAGGAGAACACATCCCTGAGTCTCAACATCTGCACGGACGGCAATAACTGTACGCAGATACTGGTAGAGCTGCAGACTTGCCCGGATGTCGCCACGGCGCAACCCGGTGCAACAGATACACCTGGCGCTGGTACCCCGACCAGTACACCAGGAGCGGGTGTTGAAACAGATACACCAACGCCAGCAGCTCTCCCCACCGACACTCCATCAGTGAGCAGCCCCACTCCAACCCCCTAACCGTAGGATGGGTTGGCAATCAGCCTGACATCCGAGAGCGAAATAAAAAGCCGGGAAGACTCAGACAGTCTTCCCGGCTTTTTATTTAGGGAGAGAGATTAAGCAACGACTTCACCATCTACAACTGGTACTGTGACAGAGAACGTCAATCCCTCTGGCCCGCGATCGACGCTGATGATATCGCCTTCGTCGAACTCACCGGCCAGAATTCTGAGCGCCAGTGGGTCCTGCAGCTCGCGCTGGATGGCTCGCTTGAGCGGACGGGCGCCAAAGGTGGGGTCATAGCCTGCTTCGGCAATGTATTCGCGCGCAGCCTCGCTCACTTCCAGTTGATAACCTTTATCCGCCAACAGCTTCTTCACGCGGCGTAACTGGATGTCCACGATCTCCGCCAGATGTTCCTTCCGCAACGAATGGAACACGACGATCTCGTCGATGCGGTTGAGGAACTCGGGGCGGAAATGGTTTTGCAGCACCTGGTTGACCGCGTCCCGGCTGACGGCGCGTTCCCCTTCCCAGAGCTGGTTGCCCAGGTTGGAGGTCATGATCACGACCGTATTGCGGAAGTCCACGGTGCGTCCCTGGCCATCGGTCAGGCGGCCGTCGTCCAGCAATTGCAGGAGCACGTTGAAGACTTCCGGATGAGCCTTTTCGATCTCATCGAAGAGCACCACGCTGTACTGGCGGCGGCGCACCGACTCGGTCAATTGCCCGCCTTCGTCGTAGCCCACGTAGCCGGGAGGGGCGCCAATCAGACGGCTAACCGTATGCTTCTCCTGGTACTCGCTCATATCGATGCGGATCATCGCATGCTCATCGTCAAAGAGGAACTCTGCCAGGGCGCGCGCCAGCTCGGTCTTACCGACGCCGGTGGGACCCAGGAAGATGAACGAGCCGATGGGGCGGTTCGGGTCCTGCAGCCCGGCGCGGGCGCGGCGCACCGCATTGGAAACCACGCGCACCGCATCGTCCTGCCCGACAACACGTTCATGCAGACCCTGCTCCATGCGGAGCAGTTTTTGCGTCTCGCCTTCGAGCAGTCTGGAAACAGGGATGCCGGTCCAGCGGCCGACGATCGCCGCGATCTCCTCCGCGTCCACTTCCTCTTTGAGCAGGGCATTCTCCGACTGCATCGATTTCAAACGATCCTCCGCGGCACGGATCTGCTCCTCGAGCTGGCGCTGTTCGCCGTAACGGAGACGAGCCGCCTTCTCAAGATCGGCATTGCGTTCGGCGCGTTCCATCTCGAGGCGCGTCTGCTCGAGTTTTTCCTTCCACTCGCGCAGCTTGCTGATGGCCTGCTTCTCTGCCTGCCAGCGTGTCGTGAGCGCATTGGACTTCTCACGCCATTCGGCGATCTCCTCTTCCACCTTTTTGAGGCGCTCCCTGGATGCCTTATCCTTTTCTTTCTTCAATGCCTCGCGTTCGATCTCCAGCTGCATGATCTGCCGGTCGGCTTCATCCAGCGCCTGGGGCTTGGAGTCGATCTCCGTGCGCAGGCGCGCGGCGGCTTCATCGATCAGGTCGATGGCTTTATCGGGCAGGTGCCGGTCCGTAATGTACCGGTGGCTGAGCGTCGCCGCGGCAATGACAGCCGGATCCGTGATGCGCACGCCATGATGAACTTCATAGCGCTCCTTCAAACCGCGCAGGATCGAGATAGTGTCCTCTACGCTTGGCTCCTCCACCAGCACCGGCTGGAAGCGGCGCTCGAGGGCGGGATCCTTTTCGACGTGCTTGCGGTATTCATCCAGCGTAGTCGCGCCGATCATGTGCAGCTCGCCGCGCGCCAGCATCGGCTTGAGCATATTGCCCGCGTCCATGGCGCCCTCTGCCGCGCCCGCGCCGACGACGGTGTGCATCTCATCCACGAACAGGATGATCTCACCGGCCGATTCGGTGATCTCCTTGAGGACTGCCTTGAGGCGTTCCTCGAACTCACCGCGGTATTTTGCGCCTGCCACCAGCGCGCTCATATCAAGCTGGAAGAGGCGCCTCTTTTTCAAACCCTCAGGCACATCGCCGTTGATGATGCGCTGCGCCAGGCCTTCAACGATTGCCGTCTTACCCACGCCCGGATCGCCGATCAACGCCGGGTTGTTCTTGCTGCGCCGTGACAGGATCTGCACGACGCGGCGGATCTCCTCATCGCGGCCGATGACCGGGTCGAGTTTCCCCTTGCGCGCCATGTCCGTCAGGTCGCGGCCGTACTTCTCCAGGGACTGATAGGTGGATTCGGGGTCCGCCGAGGTGACGCGCTGCGAGCCGCGCACCGATTTCAGCGCGTTCAGAATTGCGTCCTTCGTCAGACCAAAGGAGGCGAGGCGCTTGCCCTCCAGCGTGTCGGTGAGGGCAAGCAGGATGTGCTCGGTCGAGACGTAATCATCCTGCATCCCTTTGGCATAGCGCTCGGCGGCGCTCAGAGCATCCGCGGTCGTTTGCGCCAGGCCCACTTCCATGCCTGCGCCCTGGATTTTCGGACGCCGCGCCAGCTCATTCTGCAGTTCATCCCGCAACGCCTGCACACTGCCTGCTACTTTGGTCACGATGGCAGGGACAATGCCCTGCTCCTGGCGGACCAGTGCCAGCAGCAAGTGGGCAGGTTCAATGCTCTGATGATTGTAGTCACGGGCAATTTCCTGCGCCTGGAAAATTGCCTCCTGAGATTTTTGGGTGAATTTGTCGAGCTTCATAAGCGATCTCCAAAAAGGGATTTCTGCCGCTTCGTTTATAAATAGGTTTTTGGGTAGTTTTGTGGGTGAAAGTCAAAGATCTGTAGGCGGCACTTCGTAAAGTAGTTCTGTGTATATAAATTTTAGGCAAATTGTGTGTGAAGAATGTTGGTAGAAAGTAAGAACAAAGTTAAACATTCATGTCATTCTACCGAAGGACACCGGTACAGTGTGACCGAGTGGCGCTTGAGCACCAGGAGCGAAGGGTGACACTCCGCTCTGCTGATAAATTTCTAACAATTCTCTTGCATCGAGTTGATTGGTGCGTTATAAAATGTGGGCAAGATAATCCGATTACAATCAGCAATTCAAGTCTTTGCTTTCCTCAGGAGGAACCATGACGGACACAGATCCAACAACAACCAGAGATGATGCCCAATCCTTTCATTTCAAGGCAGAAACCAAACAACTGCTTAACATCCTGATTCATTCGCTCTACAAGGACCGCGAGGTGTTCCTGCGAGAGCTGCTCTCCAACGCTTCGGATGCGCTCAACCGCCTGCGCTTTGAGATGGTGACCAACCAGGATGTACTCGACCCGGCTGCAGAGCTTGCCATCCGCATCACGGTGGACAAGGAGGCGCGGCTGCTCACTATCCGGGACACGGGCATCGGTATGACCCGGGATGAGGTGATCGAGAACCTGGGCACGATCGCCCAGTCGGGCGCGCGCAAATTCCTGGAAGCGACCCAGGACAAGAGCGCCGATCTGACTCAGGTGATCGGCCAGTTCGGCGTCGGGTTCTATTCCGTGTTCATGGTGGCGGAGTGGGTGCGCGTCACGTCACGTTCCTATCGACCGGAGGCGGAAGCCGTGAGCTGGTATGCGACAGGCGAGGAAGACTATCAGGTGAGCCCCGCAGACATGAACGAGCGCGGCACAAAGGTCGAGATCAAGCTCAAGGAGGACGCCGCGGAGTTCGCCGACGAATATCGCCTGAAGAACATTATCCACAAGCACTCCGAGTACGTCGGGTTCCCCATTTACGTGGGCGAGGAGCAACAACCCGTTAACAAACAGACCTCCATCTGGCGGATGTCGAAACAGTCGGTGACCGAGGAGCAGCACAAGGACTTCTACAAACAACTGACCCTGGACTTTGAAGACCCACTCCTGCATGCGCACATCGTCACCGATGCGCCGGTCCAGTTGTATGCGCTGCTGTATGTCCCCGGCAAAAGCGACCGGGGAATCTTCGCCCTGCGCCGCGAGGAGGGGCTGAAGCTGTATTCCAGAAACATTCTGATCGATGAATACAACAAGGATCTTTTGCCGGAACACCTGCGCTTCGTCCAGGGCGTGGTGGATTCGGAGGACCTGCCTCTCAACGTCTCGCGCGAGACCGTCCAGGCGACCGGCTTGATGGCGCGCCTCAAAAAGGTGATCACCGGTCAGGTGATGAAGGAACTGGAGTCACTGGCGAAAAAGGACGCAGAGAAATATGAGACATTCTGGAAGGAATTCGGCGTCTACCTGAAGCAGGGTGTGGCAAGCAGCCCGGCGGAAGGGGAAAGCATCTATCCTCTTCTGCGCTTCAAAACCAACACGCATCCGGAAACCTGGTCTTCCCTCGAGGACTATGTGGGGCGGATGAAACCCGAGCAAAAGGAGATCTATTTCATCGTGGGCGACGATCCGAAGTCTGTCCTGCGCAGTCCGCACCTGGATTACTTCCAGGGGCAGGGCACGGAAGTGCTGCTGCTCACTGAGCCGATGGACTCGTTCATGCTCATGGGTCTGCACAAGTACAAGGACTTTGAGCTGAAAAATGTCGCCCAGGCGGAGATCCCTGAACAGGCGAAAGAATCGGAAAAGCAGGAACAGATTCCAGAAGGAGATTTCAGCAATCTGATCGAGCGCTTCAAGCAGGTGCTGGGTGAGCGCGTGACCGATGTGCGCGCCAGCAACCGGCTCTCACAGTCCGTTGCGCGTCTGGTGGATGCCGACGGGGCTCTCAACCCCGAGCTCCAGCGCGTCTACAAATATCTCGGGAAGGAATACGAGGCGCCGAAGAAGATCCTGGAGTTGAACCCCTCCCATTCCATCCTCAAGAAATTGCTTGTCACCGATCCTGAATCGGAATTACAGACCCTGATCATCGAACAGATCTATGACAGTGCGCTGCTCGTCGAGGGTCTGCATCCCGATCCTTCGAGCATGGCGGCGCGCGTCCAGCAGATCATCGAGGCGGCATTGATGAGTGGAAAAGAGCAGGGTTCCTGAGCCGGAATTGGTGCCCTCAGATTAAGAAAAGCAAACCCGAAAGTGGTCAGGCTTTCGGGTTTGCTCTTTAAACCTCTCGGTTACCTTCCGTTTCGCACGCCTTTGCTCACAGCATCCGGGACAAGCTCGGGCATCAGGCTGGCTCGCCTGAGAGCCGTAGCACTCTGTGCAGTGGACGGGCCAAAATCTACGAACGGCGTCAGATCCTGGTTGCAGACCGTCCCGTTGGGAGGCAGGGTGCCATCCAGCAGGTAATCGGCGACTGCCTGATCCATGCATTGAGAAAGGAACAGGGAGACATGTCCCCAGCCATTCAATGAGATCAGTCGGGAATTCGGCAGCAGGCTGGCGACGATCTGGGCACCTTCGTAGCGGGTGGCGGGGTCGAAGTAGTTGCCAACCACCAATACCGGGTTGGCAGTCTCCGCAGTAAACGGTCCCATGTACCGACCTGCATTCCCGCCGGGCCAGGCCGCGCAGATGCTGGAAACATATGTCCACAAAGGACCAAAATACCCGTCAACGGCTTCGGATTGCTGAGCAGCCTCCCACCAGGCAGCATAGTTATCGGGGTTATCTGAATCGGCGCAGGCTACGGCGGGGAACCCTTCCAAAAAGTTAGGATAACGCGGGAAACCTCGCTTGGTTATGTATCCAAGATCATCCCAGACGGCATATAGAAGCCTTCCCAGCTGCTGCGATGATGCCGAAGATTCAATGCCGACCAGGAACAGTGCAAAATCGGGCCACGAGAAGGAGTCGTACATGGCTCCCAGGCTGTTGCTGATGAGATCCTGGTAGGTGAAGGGAAACGACGAGCCATCGGGTAGAACGATCTCGATCGGTGCGAGACGTAAGTCGGCTGCGAGCGCGGCGTACCGGTCGGCTGCATTACCTGCGAAGGCGCACGTATCCGGATTCTCGTCACACAGGCGGAAGAATTCATTAAGTGTATCCCGCGCGCCTTTTGCCGAGCGCAGGCGGGTGGAAAATGGTATCGTATCGCCCTCTCCAGGATTGCCGGTCGTCCAGGCAATGGGATCCAGCACACCGTCCACCACAAGTGCGCGGACCTTTTCGGGGAAGAGATTGGCGTACGTCACACCCAGGAAGCTACCGTAGGAGTAACCGGCGTACGTGAGCATCTCATCCCCAACTGCCTGGCGCAGCATCTCCATATCGCGGGCTACGTTCGCGGTTGACATGTGGTCCATGATCCGGGAACCACGCTGGGCGCAGGCATCATCGAGATAGCGGTCGGCGGCTTCCCAAATTTCCGCCTCTTCGAGGGTGATGGGGAAAGAAAATGGAGTGAAGTATCCAGCCCACTGTCTGGGGTTGCCAAAGCAGCGCAGTGCCGTGCTACGGGCAATGCCGCGCGGGTCAAAACCAACCAGGTCGAAGCGGGCGCGCAGCTCTTCCGTGTAAACAAACGGTCCGGCGAACAGCAGAAAATCTACGCCCGACCCACCCGGACCACCCGGGTTGAAGAAAATCGAGCCAATTTTATGAGCGGGATCTCCCGCGGGCAACCGGACGACCGCGATCGAGATCGTTGGCCCGCCTGGGTTGCTGTAATCGAGCGGAACCTGGAGTGTGCCACACTCAAACGGGAAGCCGAAGTCACGGTAACACGGGCTCCAGCTGATCCTTGGCACAGGCGGCGCTGCCTGAGACGAGCCGGCCGGCAGGGCGCTCAAACACAGGCTGAGCACAACCGCGAGACTCAACATGAAATGAAGGGGAATCCGGACGTTGTTCATTCATACCTCCTGTTGAACAATATTCAATTATCGACAATGGGACAGAACTGTGATGGTATAAACATTGTACATCGATAAATGTACCAAAACATTAAAATCGCGACGTGAAATTTATCGATCTCCTTTTAGCGAGCCTGCAATGGAAGGGTTGCTTCCAGGTCCCTCGAGCATGGGAGGAAATTAGATTGACAGTCTTATGATAAATAAAAAGGCTGCCCGAAAAATCCGGGCAGCCTTTTACAGTTAAATACTTTGTTCTACGGCACGCCAAACCTGAGCTGGGTATCCAGGTCAGCATTGTTGTACCAGGGCAGCCAGAAGCTGCTGTTGAGTAATGGCGCCGGCAACCCCATCATCTCTGAGAAGCTCGTGTTGAGGTTGTCCACTTTGTAGATCAGCCGCTCCGCGACCACAATACTCTGCGTGCTCGCGATCTGCACCGGTCCACTATTTACCCCCGCGTAGCTCTTGCGCGTGCTCTCCCCTGCCCCCAGGTTGAAGGAGGGCTGCGCCACCCCGTCGATCGTCACCGTCACGGTCGCAGGCGAGGCACTGACGTTCGCAATCCGTAGCTGGGTGTCCAGATCCACATTGTTGTACCACGGCAGCCAGAAGGTGGTGTCCAGCTGGTTGTTTGGCAACCCCATCGTCTCGGTGAAGCTGGCCGCGACGTTGTCCACCTTGTAGAGCAAACGCTCGGTGGCCACGATGCTCTGCGTGCTCTCGATCTTCACGGGTCCGGCATTGATCCCCGGGTAGCTCTTGCGCGTGCTCTCGCCTGCCCCCAGGCTGAAGGACGGCATCGCCACCCCGCCAATCGTCACCGTCACCGTGGCGGGCGAGGCACTGACGTTCGCGATCCGCAGCTGGGTATCCAGCTCGACGTTGTTGTACCAGGGCAGATGATAGATCGTGTCCAGCTGCTGCTCGGGCAGCGCCATCATCTCGGAGAAGCTGGCCGCGACGTTGTTCACCTTGTAGAGCAAACGCTCGGCGGCCACGATGTTCTGCGTGCTCTCGATCCGCACCGGTCCGGCGTTGATCCCCGGGTAGCTCTTGCGTGCGCTCTCCCCGGCCGCCAGGTTGAAGGAGGGCTGCGCCACCCCGCCGATCGTCACCGTCACCGTGGCAGGCGAACCGCTGACGTTGGCAAAGCGCAGCTGGGTATCCAGCTCGACGTTGTTGTACCAGGGCAGGTAATAGACGTTATCCAGCTCGCTGTTGGGCAGACCCATCATCTCTGTAAAGCTGGTGGGAACGTTGTTCACCTTGTAGATCAAACGCTCCGCCGCCAGCAGCGGGGTATTGTCGGTATTCAGGATCTTCACAGGTCCATTGCTCAGCGCCGTATAACTCACTCGCTTGCTCTGACCGGCACCCATAAAATAGGAGCCCCGCGCAATCCCACCGATGAAGATATGAACATTGCCATTTGCTTCAATTGCCCCCATATCACAACTGCTGCCCTGCGGTCGGGTGACTCCTTGCTGGTCCGTGGCTGGACATCCTGTTGCCGTCCCGGCATTGATGGCCGGACTGCCGCTGAATGGCATGTGCACCAACATCACACCAGTCAACTGGCCATCAATCTGTGGATCGACATTGAGATTGTTGCTCCCACCTGTAATAGAACAACCTGACATGCTTTCAATTAGACTGAAATTCGCCTGGGCAATAGTCCCTTGGCAGTCTGGTCCTGCGATGGAGCTCGTGTTATTGGCAAGGATCGTGTTGGTGAGGTGATAAGTTCCGTTCGTCCGGCTGATGCCTCCGCCTCTCGAGGCATGGTTGTAGGCAATCGTGGAATTTTGCAGAGTAATCACTGCACTACTGTTGAGTGAGGCGTAAATCCCTCCTCCGTAGCCGTTTGCCGAGTTCCCGCTGATGGTGCTGTTGATCACGTTCACCGAGCCATTGTCCACAAAGATGCCGGCTCCATTACTGGATGCATCATTGTTGCGCAGCGTGCTTTTCTTCAGCGTGAAATTCCCATTTACAACATAGATGGCTCCGCCGTTGTATGAGATCGAGTTTTCAACAATGAAATTCTCGACAGTCACCGTCCCGGAAATGATCAGTATGCCATTATTGGTATTTGCCCCATCGATGGTTGAGGCGCCCGTTTGAGAGGTGAATGCAGAATTCCAGCCTCCGGAAAGCCTCAGGTTCTTGTCGATGATCACCACGTTGGGGCTTGGGTGGGTGGAGAATACATAGCGCCCATTGGTCACTTTAATGATATCGCCAACGCTCGCCTTATTGATCGCTTCCTGAATGGTACGACAGGGCACGGACACAGAAAGACAGCTATTGCTGTTATTGCCTGTCGTGATATTCACATAATAGGATACCGGCCCGCCCCCCTCGGCCGCGTAATTTTGGCCGTAAAGATCACTCTGTACATCGGTATAGTTCCTGCTGGCCGGTGTAAATATGTAACCTGCCCTGGACGGAGTAATGGTCCCGGACCAATGGTGAGAGACCAGCAAAGAGTAGTTTCCACTCGCATCTGCAGAAACCGTCTTCTGGCCGCCATCGACATAACTTAACACCCCAGGCGCGCCGACATTGCCGGAGATCCAGTGCAGGTTCGACTGGCATGCGCTGGAGGCGTAGTTGGCATACGCCGGAGAGGCAAGATACTTCCACCAGTCATTCGCAACATTGTCAGGACCACAACCTGCAAACGAAGGGAAATGACCAAACCAGTAGTGCAAATAACCTAATTGGTTACAACCCCATGCGGAACAGTTCACGGGTTGTACGACCTGCAGAGGATTACTCAAATTTGGATAATTCGCAAAATCATCACAATTCGATAAGACGTTGGAGGGATTGTCATAGTCATAACCATCCCCATCCTGGAATGTCCCATTCGGGGGAAAATGAATACTCCCGCAACCACTATAGGAATAACTGGGGGATTGCACCTTGACCAGGCCAAATTTATTCCAGTTGTGGGAGGTATTGTTTTGCTGCCAGCTCCCATATACTTTGGTCATGGTGGCTTCCCCCCGGTGTCCAAAATTATGAACGGCTTCGTCCACGGTTCGCTCCGGCACGGGTCCCATAATCGGGATCAGCCGGTTGCAGTTGTGCGTCCCG
>Ga0075429_100005875_pt1 | contig 10592 bp, 10 predicted proteins | sample RhiMetdeltSRZDD3_FD_75295 | JGI IMG/M metagenome (GOLD analysis project Ga0075429, IMG submission 75295) | Populus rhizosphere microbial communities from Tennessee, USA - Rhizosphere MetaG P. deltoides SRZDD3 | ecosystem: Host-associated > Plants > Roots > Rhizosphere > Soil | place: USA...
GCGCTCAACCCAAAGTCCATAAGCTCAAGAATATCTGAAATGGTTAAGGCAGGCCACGTCGCACGCGACGAAAATGAGCCGAGCAAATACAGGATAACGACAGCAGGCATCCACTGGCTCAATTCAACGATACCCAAAAAGATTAGGCCTGGGCAGTAGTGTTATTTGGTGGCCTTTTCTGGATGTAGCGGTAATTCCGCATTGTTCCAATTCTTGTCAAGATGTTTTCTCGCACCATATCTGTGAGCGAATGCGAAACTGCAGTCCTGTCGTAATTGTAGCCTCTTCTTGATAGCTCTTCATGTACTTCACCAAGCGATCTTTCACTTACAAAAAACCCCTCGAACCAGAGATTTTCCAAAAGGCCCCTACATGTTATACCACTCTTGGTTGTCACCTTCTGCTGTTGCTGTTGCTGGCCCTCAGGCACGAGTTCAGCGATGGGCCTAGTCTTTAAGAAGTCTATTTCTCGCCTCAATGCATCGAGCTGGCTCTGAACTTCTGGCCCCATTATCTTGGCAGTGTCAAGGCTTGAGAGCACGCTTTCAACTACCTGCTTGACCCTGCTCTCAATGCAAACTACCTCTACTTCCCACTCACCATGCTTAAGCCTTATTTTGACTTCCTCAGCAGGATGGCCGCTCATGTTTGCTTAAATATACCCCTCAGGCTGCTATTGATAAATCTGTTGCTGACCATATTGATCATGTTGAGCAATATTAATATATTTGTGCCCGCAGATATTGTTGAGCAACATGAACAACCAAGAAATCCTTTTCTCAGACAGTATCTTGACTCTAGGAGGTCTTGACATAGGTGAATCGGTGAGCAAATGTCTTACACCAAAGCTTGATGTACTGAAAGGGAAGAAAATTGTGTTTTGCTATGACGACAAGAAAATGATGCCAGTTGATGGATGGGGCATGAGATCTGACCCCTACAATACAACAACGATAACTACCATTCGCCCGATCAAAGAAAATACGCTCGTGGCGGCCATAGACTCCAGTAGTATCAAGCTAGCCGAGACAGAAGATGGAAGCCTTTACGCCATAAAATGTGGCGTCGCTACGGCCTATGCTAGCCACACTCTCATGCATTTCAAGATAGGGCCAGTGCTGTTCTACCTAAGCGAAAAGACAGTTCATGAATCGGAGCTGGAAGAGCGTCTCTCAAGACTTGTTCTCTTGGATGATGACTTGGCGAAGCGTCTGATAAGAGTACGCGTGGAGAGAGCCGTCCAGAAAGAGATTGCAAGCCACTTTACAAATTCAATAATCTTAGTTGACGGCTCGCTCAAAGCATCGATCTTTGAAGAGAGAGACCATAGTATAAGAAAGATTTCAGAGAGTAGCGTTCTTCGCAAGAACATGCTTGTAGGAATTAGCAAGAGCACCAGGCTCAAGGCGCTAGACAGGGCGGCCGCTCCATTAACTAAGGTGCCAGGGCCGGCTTACATTGAAGTTGATGATATAATCAAAAGCTTGATCAGGAACACTATTGGCAGCAATTTGATGGTCAAGCTAGAAAAGGGCAGCAATCCTATTTTGCGAGCAGACATTGTAGGCGACATAAGCCAGTCACTTGGTCTGCTGCTTGGAAATGACGTAGTGGCAGGTGGCTATCCTGAAACCCTCAGGCTCGCACACCACATTTCCACGTTCACAAGTACAGAGGTTACATGCCTCCGAAGCCATATACTGAACAAATATGACGTGACTGAGCTAGCCGCAGAGGATATACGAAGAACTCTTTTGGGGTCGATACCAGTATGAAGATACTATCAAAGAATGGCAACGAATTGCTCTTACTTGCCATGAAGGAAGATTCAGCTGCCAAGGGAGACTACTTACTCATAGAGGATAGAAGCAGGAGCATGGTTGTACAGGTCTATGATGAAGAGTACCTTTCATCTCAGGCTTTGATTGAAGATATTGTAAAAGAAGAGGTGGTCAACGCATCAAGCATGGAGAACCTGCACGACCCACTTAACATCGGAAGCCTATCCCGGTTGGTAAGAGATGCCAGAGTATTTCGTGCCAAGATAAGGGCATCAGTCAATGACGGGAAACTATCAAGCGACGTAACTTGGCTTCCTTCAAGAGTTGAGTCCAAGATAAGGCGGATTGCGATGAAGGAGCTTGACTCTTTGCTTGGAAGATGTGGTGTATATCCGATCCCGCTTGGCAGAGCGGGTCACGAAGAAGAGTTTGAAATTTACGCAGAAGATTTGGATGGCAAGCTGACTGTCATTACAGGCAAGAAAGAGTCGGGCAAATCACATCTATCCAAGATGCTTATCAAGACACTGGTGCAGTACGGCGCCTTTGTGGTCGTATTTGACCTAAACAACGAGTATGGAGGCCTTGGATGGAGCCGCGCTGGTATCCCTTCTTCAATCCATCAGCAAGTCAAGGTGCTCGAGCCGGGCAAAACACTGAGGTTTACTCTTGACTACTGCGGTAAGACAGCGATATCTGGTATGCTTAAGAATGCTCTTGATATGCCTGCCGCGTCTTTGCGTGAATTTTTGCGGATCTGGGACTGGTGTGAAAGCAAGCAGTCGCTTTCAATAGATGCGATAGGTAATGCTGTCAACACTTGGAACATAAATGAGCTTGTGCGAGACGCACTAGTGTCCCGCTACCATGTCATCCATTCCTCACGACTATTCATCAACGGTGAAGGAGGCGGCCTACAATTTGAGGACATAATTTCAGGCAAGAGCGGTGCAGCCATGATAATCAAGATGGGCGAAGTTTCGCCTACTATACGCAGGATGGTCGTTGAGTTAGTATTGAGCAAGATTGTCGACCTGCTGGAGCACAAGCAAATCCCACCTATTTTCCTCTTTGCAGAGGAGGCTCACATCTACATCCGCGATACATATTGGGAGGACATCATTACCCGAATGAGACACTTTGGTATTTATACTACCTTTATCACAAACCAACCCGATGCAATAAGTGATGGTATCTATCGCCAGGTGGACAACATTTTCCTGTTTAACTTTACAAACGATAACGATCTAGACAAAATATCCAAAGTGTCGCTGGCAGATAATGACACCATACGATCGATAGTAAGGACGCTTCCACAACGCCATTGTCTGGCTATAGGTAAGGCAGTGTGTGACCTGCCTGTCGTGATCAAAGTAGCAGCAGCTGAGGTGTTGATGCTTGGAGAAACTAAAAAATTCTTTACTAAAAAATAGGCTATGTTATAGCAGCCGGACCACGTTTTCTTGTCCCGATGTCAATTGCTTCATTGACGGTGGAGACAAATATCTTACCATCCCCTGGAGCACCAGTGCTTGTGGCTTCAAGGATGGCTCCGATCACCTTCTCTACTTCAGAGTCATCAACTACGACCATAACATTCGCTCTAGATGAAAATTCAGCAGAGACCCCCCTTGTCCCCCTACCACTCTGGACTTGCGGCTTTTCGCCCTTGCCCCTTCCTTTCCCGTCAAGGATAGTTGCGCCGCCTATACCAACGTTCCTTAGAGCTTCGTTAACAGCACTAACCTTCTCCGCAGATATAATCGCCTCTACACGCTTCATGGCACGATGTAAATTAAGTTACAATATAAGGTTTTCAAATAACTAGGTTATCACAATTCAATATATCTATAAATCGTGAATGGAATGTAATTATCATGAAATTAGCAGAATAAATATCAAACTGACATTTTAATACAGAAGATTTTACCGCAGCGTTCATAAACGTTTAGCCTAGGTACCGGTTACTTGCATTGCAGGAACAAGATAAGATTAAGAACCGAAGCAAGCTTGACATAATATATGACATACTGGTATCTGCAACAGGCGGAGTCAAAAAGACACACATTATGTCGCATGCAAACTTAAGCTCGGAGCAGATGAACTATTACTTCAATACATTACTATCACATAGTCTCTTAAATGCAGAAAAAGACTCAGACGATAACCTAGTTTACAAAACAACACACAAAGGTGTCAGGTTCCTTCACTGCTGCGCGCAGATAAAGTCACTTATCGCACCAGTGGCGAGGGTAAGAATGCGGAGCGATCTCCTCTTCCTTTAGAAGCAATAGAATTATCTTCGTATACCATTAAACGCAATACTAGCCTACCTTTGAGCGATGTCTTACTATCCGACGCAGGAAGACGAGCTTCGGGCAAAGGAAGCACAGGCAGAGAGTATCAAACAATCAGAAGAGGCCAAGTTCCTTTCCACGTTTCAAACAATCCCAGCAAGAAATGTCGGAAGGCTATCTGAGCTGGCAAAGGCAATAGTGAGCAACTTTAACAGGATAATGGAAGGGGCACGCCAAGAGCCATATCAGCGGCAGGAAGACATCATGGCAGGAATGAAAAAACTATTGGAGGAACAGATCAATGTGATCGAAGCGCGACGCACTTATACGGTAAAGATAAACCCGTCGACTGCCTTAAAAGAAGAAAAAAAGGCCTAGCAGCCGTGGTCTTTTGCCCAAGACTCATTAGCGAACTCACTTGTTGTGCACTGCTCCGTTTCAAGTTCGACGTAATCATTATCCAAAAGCTCGCTGTTGAGGTTGCTTGATGAGCAGTATACTACGGCTATAATATCAGAGTTGGATGTAAGCAACATGTCGTCCTGGTCTACTAACACCGTGCTCCCAAGACAGAGGTCTCGAGTAAACGCCGTCGACTCGACGAACATTTCATCAATCCTTGAAGGAGCCTTGGTAAGTGCAAGGTCAACCTTGTATACGGTGCCGTTTACACTCACATAAAGTGTATCTCCGTCCACTATTCTAGTTGCCATACCTTCGAGGCAGCCTGCCGATCCAAGGCATTCTACGTCGGATTCAGAATACACGCTATCAAGTATTGTACTGAGGGTGTCAGGGTCATTGAGGTTGCCCTGGGTATTTTCTGCGCTATCAAGTATTGTACTGAGGGTGTCAGGGTCATTGAGGTTGCCCTGGGTATTTTCTACAAACTGCCACTCGTCATTACCATCAGGGATCCTCTGCCAAGTACTCTCATCGTCGCTCCTATCGACAAGTGAAGGTGTTCTGTCTTGGATATCGCCTGTTGCGTTTGCAAGGACAATGCTTTCTCCAGTGTTTGACAGCATCGGCCTGTCGAGCTCAATCACATATGTTTCGCCGGCCTCAATTATAGCATCTGGTGGCAGCTTAATCGTTGGAGATTTGAACAAGGGTCTTATCTCAAAGTCACTGATGTTGATGTCGGCGGCGGTTGGGTTATACAGCTCGATCCACTCCTTCTCTATGTCGTTGCCTCTAGGGTTGAGCTCAACTTCGTTTATTAAGATGGTGTCACCCGCAAATGGAGAACTGCTGCTTGTGTCTTCTATTGCTTCTGAAGGAAGAGGAGATTCTACTTCTTCTTCACCTTCTGTCACGTTATCGACAAGATCAATAATATCGCTAGCATTGACAGGTAGAGAACTGCTGCTTGTGTCTTCTATTGCTTCTGAAGGAAGAGGAGATTCTACTTCTTCTTCACCTTCTGTCACGTTATCGACAAGATCAATAATATCGCTAGCAGTAATATTGGACAATGCATTTTGGCCGGCTGCAGAGGGAATGCTGCCTACTATAGGTAGCAGCAATAACGCCAAAACGGTCTCTAGGTTTATTGACATTATATACTCTCTTAGTAGCAAGAACGCTTTAGGGAATATTAACAGTTATGAAGGCTATCTCTAGAAGCAGTGTTTTACTGTTGGAGCTTTTTGTGCAGATAGATCCTCTTTAATCTGTTTAACCCAAGAACAAGCACAATTACTACTATTATAGCAATGGCTGCCTGTATTGCAGATATGGTTAACCTCCCGCCTTGGCCACCAAACAAGTACGTATCTAGTGGCGCGACAAAGATGACTAAGAACGCTGCAACAGTAAGTATCATTACCCACATTCCAGTCATGAAAAGCGCCAGAATTGTAAGTGCCATCTCGATTACTACCTGAAGAGAACTATGTACTGGATCGCAATTGAGGCAAATGCCAAAAGTGCGGTAAAGATTGCTAGCTTGAATATCTGATAACCAATCTCTCTTTCGCCAAGCGGTCTATCCACAACAATCAGCCTTACAAGCGTCGCCGGCGCCTTACTATCTGTTGATGCTGCTAGCTTGAAGTCATCTGTCAAGATAGTAGGCCTTGCCTTTACCTCCCTATGTTCTACTATGCGCTTGACACTTGCAAGGAATAGGAATGAGTTCATGACGGCCGGCAGGAGCGCAATTACGCCAATTATTTCAGAACTGCCTGCGATGGCTACCGCACCATACATTGTTCCAAGCAAAAGCGTGCCCGAGTCGCCAGGAAATATCCGGCTTGGGAACTTATGATACCTGTAAAATGCAATACTGGCAAATAACATTGGAAGCGCAGCGAGGAATACTTCATAGCTGCCAAAAATTGCAATGCTCGCCAAGAGTGGGATCGATGCAATTATCAAAAAGCCGCTTGCTACTCCGTTTAGCACGTCAATTGAATTGATAGTGTTGCCAGTAATAGGAATAATGACGAATATGAGGGGTATGTAAAGCAGAGGTATATACGCACGGCCAAATATTAAGTTGAGAGACTCTCCATACACTTCTCCTACATAAATGTCAAGAACAACCATCGGAATTGCAGCGGCAAGCAGTGCCACTGGCTTAAACCATCCTGGCATCACTCTGATGTCATCGATGTAGCCTACTAGAAACGCGATCGCTGTTGTAAGAAGTATTGCAAGGACTGCAATGTTCATTGTTAGGATAAAGAGCACGATTTCCGCTGCAGCAATGCTGATCATGATGACTGGACCTGCTGGCCGCGGAACTTGAGGCTTTTCCGGCTTGTGAGCGTCAGCAACTACTTTGTGCTTTGCAGTCAGCGACCTTATTGTTGCCGGCGTCAGGAACAAGACGCCAAAGAATGATATGGCGGACACGGCTGCACCATAAGTTATCAGGTTAACGCCGTCCAGCATTTGATATTATTGTCCCAGCCTCTTCTTTAACTGATGCTTTAACTTGTCTGCTACAGTTGGCCCTATCTTGGGCACACTTGCAAGTTTGCCCTGTGAAGCCTTGGCTATCTTGGGCACATCGGTAAAGCCTGCGTTATACAATGCCCTAGCTTTCACTCTTCCAATGCCCTCAAGCACAACAAGTGGCAGCAGCTCCTCCTTCACTCCATACCTTATCCTAGTACGTAGGTTATAAAGTTCTGGCATAAGATCCTCTCGGCGCAACAGTTTGGCCACTTCATAAAGCGAATAGGCAAGCCAGTTAGCAATCTCCACAATCCTGTGCATGTCACCGGGCTCAACTCCTATCTTGTCGCTCAGCACCTTCTCTGTCGTCTCCTCTATCCACCAACATAATGCCCAAAAGCTTCGAGAGCAATCATACTCACTTATCGGGTATAACAGTTCATTCCCACGACGTTGTATCAGGATGCTTACCTGATCATAGTCTGTTTTGCGTAATGACAATTTTGGGTAAAAGTCAGGGCTGTCTGCTATCACGTGTAGAAAGCCAAGCGCATGTTTGGTGGTGGCGGCTGTATGCTCTAACCCTTGGAGTGCATCTCTAAATTTGACTGCAGTAACCGGATTGACGTAGAGGAGCGACGTCCGTCTGCCAAAATCTGTGGCGATATAGCGGTCGTTTCTTGACTTGACCAGCTCTTCTTGCTCTAGGTATTCAAGAGCGGACTCGACTTTAAGCTCTACAGTTGCACTCGTATACTGACGTGCAAAGAGCGTCCTTGAGAAGAGGTCATGGATCTCTGGTTTTTTCATCCCCGGTACAGTTGCAATGTTTGAGAGCAAATGAAACCTGATGGAGTTATCGCTTGACAACTGCGACCGAAGTGGCTCCGGGCTACCAAGGACGTAATGGTCATAAAGATCTTCAGCATTTGCACCAGACTCACTCACGATTATGGCCTCGCCGGATGTATCGTATTGAGGTCTGCCGGCCCTTCCGCATAGTTGCTTATATTCTAGCACGCTGATAGGCAAATTTCTACCATACTCGGAATCATAACGAAGGATGCTTGCTATCACGACCCGTCTTGCGGGCAGGTTAACGCCAGCAGCAAGGGTCGGCGTCGCAGCTAGCAATTTGATCACACCTTTCCTGAATGAGCTTTCCACTATCTCCCTGCTTGACGGTGCAAGGCCGGCGTGATGAAATGCTACCCCTTTTGACACAAGCTTCGCTAACATCTTTGTGATCTCGCTATCATCCCCTCTAGCCAGTATTTCAGATGATGTCTTAACTGTCAGTTCTCTTGCTGCTTTGTCTAGCCGCTTATAGACACCTTCTGCGGCTTTGGCTGCAAGCGAAGCAGCACGCTTTCTTGTTTCCGCAAATATAAGTGACTGCCCACCTTCATCGACAGAATCAATTGCAATGTCTACTGCAGATGAAATGCCGGAGCTGTTGACTCTGAAAGTAGTGCCGCCTCTCATTCTGATCATGCCATGTTCGTAGACTCCCTCTACTAGCTTTGTTGGTCGCCAGTCGCTTTCTACAAGCTCGCAGGCAAGCCAGTCAGCTATCTCCTCGGAGTTGGCTACGGTAGCAGATAGTGTCACTATCTGCGATTGCGGATAGTGTTTGCGGATTTTCGTAAGCATCATCTCAAGTGTTGCCCCTCTTTCCCTATCGCCTATAAGATGCACTTCATCAGACACAAAGAGCCCTATGTCATCAAGCCACTCTGCATTATGACGGAAAAGCGTATCCATCTTTTCGTTTGTAAGAACGATGACGTCTGCTGCCGCCAGTTCTTTTCCCGGCGAGTCATAGTCGCCAGTTGCAGCCATCACTTTGATCTTTCTGCCAAAATCAAGGTTCTCAAGCACCTTCATGTCATCATACTTTTCGCTTGCCAGTGCGCGAAGCGGTGTCAGATATACCGCTTTTTTATTCTTTTTTAGCGCCATGTGAATGGCCATCATTGCGATAAGTGTCTTGCCGCTGGCAGTTGGAGTAGTCATGAGCACATTCTTTCCTTCCAATATGCCGTGCTTCAGTGCCATCTCCTGAGGCGGATAAAGAGAAGAATAGCCAAGATGCGAGAGAAGCGTTCTGATTGAACTGTCGGTTAAAGTCGCTGGCATTTTAGAGCTATAAGCAAGCCGGCTATTTTAAAAATGCATTTACGCCTTAGCCCAAAATCCAGACCGTCTCTCAAATATCTGACCTTCCCGATTAAACTTTTGAATATATTTTCTTGCTTCTTCGTCAGAGAACTTACCTGTCTTCACTAGCTCGTCTACAAGAACCTTGTCTTCCACGTCATTGTTCTCAGTGCCAGTGAGTTCTCTGAATAGTTCCATAAAGGTCTTTTCCTTTGAAACTACGCTCTGAGGCTTTCCGTATAGCACGCCGAGGTCCGTCTTTCCTGTGTTGACGTCGACGCCAGCAGTCCTCATCATCTGGTCTACAAGGTAGATCGCACGCTGGGCATCCTCTGCCTCCACCATGTCCTTTAATAGCAACCTTGCACGGGCAGATGCAAGCCTGATCAGGCCTTCAAGCTGCCTTGGAGTCACCGTTATCATTCCTTCTGACTCGATCCTTCTCATGTCCATATAATAACTTCGAACGATGTCAATTGCTTCCGGTGTTAGTGCTGGCTCGATCTGCTTTGTATATGCCAAATACTTGCTGAAAAGGTCGATGTCAATCGCAGGCCTAGCCGCTTGTTCAGTATTGCGGTGTATTTCCAAAATATGGCTTGCGATAAGGTTGTCCTTTTCCTTGTCTGGACTATCTCGGACTATGAATATCAGGTCAAACCTTGTCAGCAGCGGCACTGGCAGGTTGACATTTTCTGTTATGTTCTTGTATGGGTCATATTTGCCATATATGGGATTTGATGCAGACAAGATTGACGTTCTTGCGTTCAGTGTAGCGACAATGCCTCCCTTTGCCACCGAGCAAGTCTGCTGTTCCATCACTTCATGAAGCGCCGAGCGGTCTTCCGGCTTTATTTTGTCAAATTCGTCAATGCATACGATTCCCTGATCGCCCAATACGACGGCACCGGCTTCTAGCATCATGATCCCTGATTTGTCACGAATAACTGCAGCTGTCAGACCTGCAGCTGTAGAACCCCTACCAGAAGTATATAGCCCCCTTGGAGCAATTTTGGCGGTGAATTTTAGCATCTCGGATTTGGCCGTACCTGGGTCACCTACTAAAAGCACGTTGATGTCACCTCTTCTGGTCGAGCCATCCTCAAGCCTCTTTGTGACGGAGCCTACAATAAGCAGCAGAATTGCTTCCTTGATCGGCTCATGGCCATAAATGTGGGGAGCGAATGAGGCGATTAGCTTTTCGTAAGCATCGGGCTTACTTGCTATCGTTCTTATTTGTCGCTCGTCCTCCGTGCTTATCAGTATTCTTTCAACAGACCTTGTGTCCTTGCTCCCTGCTCTGCCGCCGAGATACTCGATGTTGTTTCCTTCCATACGAAGTCGGAAAAGACTGGTCTTGGCCTGTGGAACCAATTGCTCCTGCTCTATTCTAATTATGCCTGTAAGTATGATTCTATCACCAGGGCGGCACTGGTCTACAAGGTCG
>Ga0075429_100005881_pt1 | contig 10589 bp, 7 predicted proteins | sample RhiMetdeltSRZDD3_FD_75295 | JGI IMG/M metagenome (GOLD analysis project Ga0075429, IMG submission 75295) | Populus rhizosphere microbial communities from Tennessee, USA - Rhizosphere MetaG P. deltoides SRZDD3 | ecosystem: Host-associated > Plants > Roots > Rhizosphere > Soil | place: USA...
CGCTACGAGCAGAAGAACGCCTTCGTCCCGCCGAAAGCGGTGAACCTGCGCCGGGGCGTGCCGCTCTGGGATTTGCTCGCCCAGGCCGGCATTCCCTCCACCGTGATCCGTTGCCCCTGCACCTATCCGCCGGACAAGATGAAAGGCAGACTGCTGGCCGGGATGGGCGTTCCCGATCTTCGAGGCGGGCTCGGGACCCCGACATTTTTCACAACCGAAGAGGCGGGCCCTCCCGGAGAGAGCGAGCGGGTTACCCGCATCGAGCTGAAGAGCGGCCAGGTGAGCACCCAGCTCGTCGGGCCGAGACTGCCGCGCGGCGGCGACGGCGGCGCGGAGCTCCGTCTCGACGTGAGCCCGGCGCAGGACCAGGTGACGGTTCGTTGCGGCGGATCCTCGGTGGTGGTAGCCCGGGGGGAATGGAGCGAATGGCTCAAGGTGAAGTTCAAGCTCGGACTGCTCCAGTCGGTGGCTGGGGCGGTCCGGTTCTTTCTCCCTCTCGGCGGCAGCGGGTTTTCCCTGTATGCCTCACCGGTGAATTTCACCCCCGACGCTCCGCCCTTTCCCATCAGCGCCCCGTGGGACTACGCCGGAGAGCTGGAGCAGGCGCTGGGGACCTACTACACCGCGGGGATGGTGGAGGACCACACCGGCCTCCTCAACGGCCGCATCGACGAAGCGGCGTTTCTTGCCCAGTGCGAGATCGTGATGCGGGAGCGGGAGGCGATGCTGGAGCATGAGCTGGCGAGGTTTCGAGAGGGCTTCCTCTTCTGTCTGTTCGACACGCCGGACCGCATGCAGCATCTTTTCTGGCGGTTTCGCGAGCCCGATCACCCCGCCAACCGGAAGCGGGAAGACGCCGGATACCGGAGCACCATCGAGGAGCACTATCGTCGCTGCGACGCCGTCGTCGAGCGGGTCCTGGCCGAGTCCAACGACGACACGCTGGTGATCGTGCTGAGCGATCACGGCTTTACCAGCTTTCGCCGCGGAGTGCATCTCAACCGATGGCTGCATTCGCAGGGACTGCTGGTCCTGGAAGACGGGCTCGCGCCGGGAGAGGGAACCGGCGAGTTCTTTCGCGGCGTGGACTGGAGCCGCACCAGCGCGTACGCCCTGGGACTGGGAGGGATCTACCTCAATCGCCGGTTTCGGGAGGCGCAGGGAATTCTCTCCCCCGACGATGCCGAGCGGACCGCCGCGGCAATTCAGGCGGTGCTGCCGTCACTCGGAGATCCGGTCACCGGCGGGCTGCCGGTCCGTGGAGTGAGGCGCCGGGAGGAGATCTACCGCGGTGACTACCTCACGGAAGCCCCGGACCTGCTGGTCCTGTTCGAAGCGGGATACCGCGCGTCATGGACGACCTCGCTCGGCGGCACCGGCGAGGGGATCATCGAGGATAACACCCGGCGCTGGGGTGGCGACCATATCGTGGACCCGGTCCTGGTTCCCGGGGTCCTGTTCATGAATTGCCCCTTTCGTGCCGATGCCGCGGATCTGCTGGATCTGGCGCCGACGATTCTGGCGGCCCTCGGTGTGCCCAAGGGTGAGGCCATGGAAGGGAACGATCTCCTGTCATGAAGCTGCTTGTCATCGGGCTCGACTGCGCCGCCCCGGAGCTCCTGCTGGGCGATGAGCGCCTGGTGAATCTGCGCCGGCTCATGGCCGCGGGTGGCTACGGCCGGCTGGAGAGTGTCGTCCCCCCGATCACGGTGCCGGCATGGATGTGCCTGGCCACCAGCCAGGACCCCGGATCCCTCGGCGTCTACGGATTTCGCAATCGCACCGATCACAGCTATGGCGGCCTGGCGATCGCCAACTCGCGCTCGATCCAGGAGCTCGCGATCTGGGACCAGCTGGCGCGACAGGGCAAGCGGTCGGTCATCATCGGAGTGCCGCCCTCGTTCCCGCCCCGGAAGGTCAACGGCATCTGCGTCGGCTGTTTTCTCACCCCCGATCCCGGGGCCGACGAATACACCTGGCCGGCGGCGGTGAAGGCGGAGATCGCCTCGCTGGTCGGCGAGTACGAGGTGGACGTCAAGGGATTCCGCACCGACCGCAAGGCATGGCTCCGCGACTCGATCTTCCGGATGAGCCGGAAGCAGTTTCAGGTGGTGCGGCACTATCTGGCCGGGACAGAGTGGGACTACTTCCAGTTCGTGGACATCGGGCTCGACCGGGTGCACCACGGGTTCTGGCGCTACCACGACCCGGAGCACGTCCGGCACGAGCCGGGCAGCGAGTTTGCCGAGGTCATCCGCGACTACTACCTCCATCTCGACCAGGAGATCGGCCGGTTGCTGGAGGGACTCGACGCGGAGACGACCGTCCTGGTGACGTCCGACCATGGGGCGCGGCGACTCGACGGCGGCTTCTGCGTCAACGAATGGCTGGTGCGCGAAAAGCTGCTGACCCTCTCGGAGTATCCGTCGGCGGTGACCCCGTTCGCCGGGCTGGCGGTGGACTGGAGCCGAACCCGGGTGTGGAGCGAGGGCGGGTACTACGCCCGGGTGTTCTTCAACGTGAAGGGACGCGAGCCGGAGGGCACCGTCGCGCCCGAGGAGTACGAGAGCTTTCGCGAGGAGATGGCGGCCCGGCTCGAGGCCACCATACCGGGGACGCTGGTCTTCAAGCCGGAGGAGATCTATCGGTCGGTGCGGAACGTCGCCCCCGACCTGATCGTCCATTTCGGCGGGCTGGCGTACCGCTCCATCGGCGGCGTCGGCTACCCCGAGCTGATCATCCGGGAGAACGACACCGGCCCGGACGATTGCAACCACGCCCAGTTCGGCGCCTTCATTTTGGCGGGTCCGACCTGGCCGGCGACGGGGGAGCTCTCGGGGGTCAAGCTGCTGGATCTATCGCCGACCCTGCTCGAGCTCGGGGGATACGATGTGCCGTCGACGATGCAGGGAAGGTCGCTGGTGGGAGGCGTGAAGCCGACCGACACCATGACGCCGGACGGAGAGCGGATCATTCGCGAGAGACTCAGCGGGCTCGGCTATCTCGGCTAGTAAGTAGCGAGGAGCGAAGCGCGAAGAGGGAAATGCTGTTGCTCTTCGCTCTTCGCTCTTCGCTACTCCCTCACATGTACCCGCTCCGCCGCAACGTCTCCAGCCCGCCTCCATCCTCAGCGTCCTGAGCCCGGCCCGACCGCTCCGCGACCCGCGAAAATTGACCGCTACGCAGCTCGGTGATGATCTCCTTCGGGTTCCTGGCCTCCGACCGCACCGGCCCGGTGCAGGGCGCACACCCGAGCGAGCGATACCGGGTTCCGTCGCCCTGGTTGTAGTAGAGCGAAACCGTCGGAATCTCCTCCCGGTCGATGTATTCCCAGACATTGAGCTCGGTCCAGTCCAGCAGCGGATGGATGCGCACGTGGGTTCCCGGAGCAAAGTCGGTCTTGTACTGATTCCAGAATTCCGGCGGCTGCTCGCCGACGTCCCACTGGTTTCGGGTGGATCGGGGCGAGAAATAGCGCTCCTTCGAGCGGCTTCCCTCTTCATCGGCGCGGAGACCAACGATCACTCCGGTATAGGGTTCCCGGTCGCTATCGGGCTGGTATTCGCCGGTGGCGAGGTTCAGGCGGAGCCGGACTCCTTCCCCGCTCAGGGTGCGGGCCAGCGCCTGGGTCTTGAGCAGCCCGCAGCAGTCGATCCGGCTCACGGCTCCGTCGGGAAAGGTGCGGCGCGCGGCCAGAGCCTCCTCGTTGCGGCCCACCAGCATGGCGAGACGCCACTCCCTGGCCAGGCGATCGCGGTGGATGATCATTTCGGGAATCTTGAACGAGGTGTCGACGTGCACCAGCGGAAACGGGACGTGCCCGAAGAACGCCTTCCGAGCGAGCCAGAGCATGACCGTGCTGTCCTTCCCGATCGACCAGAGCATGCACAGGCGCCGGAAGCCGGCGAAGGCCTCCCGCAGGATGTGAATGCTCCGCGCCTCGAGGCGGTCCAGCTCGTCCAGCGGTTTCATCCGGAGCTCCCCGGGCGGTCGAGGGCGGCCAGCACCCGGCGGCCGGCTTGCTCCGCGGTAAGCTCGCTGGTGTCGATCGTCAGGTCGGGAGACTCGGGTGGCTCGTAGGGGTCGCTCACTCCGGTAAAATTGGAGATCTCTCCGGCGCGCGCCTTCTGGTACAGCCCCTTGGGATCCCGTCGCTCGCAGACGTCGAGCGGCGTGCTCAGGTAGACCTCGAGAAACGAGCGGCAGAGGTCGCGCACGAACCGTCGCGACTCCCGGTAGGGCGAGATGAATGACGCGACGACGAACACGCCGTTGGCCTCGAGCCGGGCCGCGAGATAGCCGGCCCGGCGCACCTGGGCGTCGCGGGCTTCGCGGGAATACCCCGTCTCCGGAAAGATCCGGCGCAGCGCATCGCCATCGAGACGCTCGACCGGGTATCCCTGTCGCCGGAGCTCGTCGGCCACCCAATCCGCAACCGCGCTCTTGCCCGACCCCGAGAGGCCGGTCAGCCAGATCACCGACGGCGTGAGACGCGCGTCCCGGGATTCGGTTCGCTCGGGACGGAATGCCCCCCGCTCCGCCAGCAGCGTGCGGAGTCGCTCCACCCCCGATTGCATCGCTTCGTCCAGGCCGAGCTCGAGGTCAGCGCTGAGATCGGTCGTCACCCGGTCCCCCAGCCAGGCGGTGATGATCCGGCCCTCCGGAATCGCGGTCGCGATGGCGTCGAGATCCTCGCGGGTGAGCTCGGCCGCGGTCACCACCAGGATCATCCCCGCGTCGAGCATCAGGTGGGCGACCTCGGCGAGGCGGCGCAGATGTTCCGACCGGTCCTCCGCCGCGCGGCCCAGGTCGGCATCCACGCCATAGAGGATGTTCGCCATGCCGAGGTAATACACGACCTGTCCTTCGGCGAACAGCCGCGCCTCCAGCGCTTTCGCCAGCTGCTTGCGGTCGACGTCGCGCGGTCCGGTGAGGAGCAGGAGGGTCGGCTGCTGCCCGTATCGCTCGGTGCGCCGCTCCACCGGGATGAAGCTGGTCTCCCATTTGGCATTCCGCCGCATGACCGTGTCGCGCAGCGGCGCCTGGGTATCGGGAAGCGCCTCACGCACCAGCCCGCCCCCCGCAATATCGTCGCCGTCCACGATCACGAATCGCGAGGTGACGGCCAGCTCGGTGGTGGCGTCGGTCGCAATGGCTCGGCCCAGGGCGAGCGTGCATTCGGCGATTTCGTGCCGATCCACCGAGTCTGCCGGAGCCCGCACTTCGAGCGACGCGGCATCGAGGGCCCGATGGATCGTCTCGACCCGCATCGAAACCCGCGCGGTGCCCAGCTTCAGGATGTACTCGCGACCCGGAGCGAGCGGCGTCCGGCCCAGCCAGAAGAGGCCCACTCGGAGCCGGGAAGTGACGTGAGGGGCTGGCTCGTCGGATCGGGTCGCAATCTCGCCCCGGGTGACGTAGAGCTGCTGGTCCAGCGTGAATCCGATCGCCTGGCCGGCTCCGGCTTCACGCTCCGCTTCTCCCTCAGCGGCCTCGAGCGCCCGCATTCTGGAGCGCTTCCCCGAGGGAAAGAACACCAGCTCGTCGCCGGCGCGGACCTGACCGCTCTCGACCGTGCCGGCGACGATGCGGCGATCGTCACCGCGGCCGGTGAACTTGTAGACGTCCTGCACCGGCATGCGAAACGGCGCGTCGGTGGGATCACCGGGCGGCGCGAACCCGTCCAGCGCCTCGAGCACCGTCGGACCCTGGTACCACGGCATGCGGTCGGAGCGGGAGGCGAGATTGGCACCCTCCCGGGCACTCACTGGAATCCAGTGGGCCGGCTCCACTCCCGCACTCTCGAGAAATCCCGCGTACTCCTCGACGATTCCGCGGAACACGCGCTCCTCGTAGTCGACCCGGTCCATCTTGTTCACCAGCACCACGACCGACCGCACTCCCAGCAAGCCGAGCAGATACCCGTGACGGCGCGAATTGTCCTGAACCCCTTCTCCGGCATCGATCACCAGAAGGGCGGCATCGGCGCGCGCGGCGCCGGTGACCAGGTTCCGGATGAACTCGACATGTCCCGGCGCATCGAGCAGGAGATATTCGCGGGCCGCGGTGCGAAAAAAGACCCGGGCGGTGTCGATCGTGATGCCCTGGGTCCGCTCGTCCTTCAGGGCGTCGAGCAGGTAGGCGTACTCGAACGGCCGACCGGAGCGTTCACACAGCGCGCGGATCTGATCGAGTTTTCCCTCGGGAAGCGAGCCGGTGTCGGCCAGCAGCCGCCCGACGACGGTACTCTTGCCGTGATCGACGTGCCCGGCGATGACGACGGAAAGGCGCTGGCGGGAGACGGCAGTCGGCATAGGGCTGGCGGAAACATAAAGGCGGGGGATTCCCCCCGCCTCGATGCATCGTTCCCGGTCGCCCGGCGCTCAGGGCTTTGTGGAGACCCGCTTGACCGCCTCGGCCAGCTCGGTATAGGCGGTTGGATCGACCTCTCGGAAGGGCGCCATCACGTGGGCGATCTTGCCCGCGGGATCGATCACGAACAGTGTCCGGTTGTCGAGCACCACGCCGCTGGGCAGGGCCCGGATCGAGCCGTACTTGGTGCCGACGACCGCTCCCACGTCGCTCAGGAAAGTGACGGGATAACTCTTTTCTTGTGCCCACGCCGCCAGCATCGTGTCCGGATCGACGCTGATGGCAAAGACCTTCACCTTGCTGGTGTCGCCGAAGAGCTGCGCGTACTGATCACGGTACGCGTCCATTTGGACGGTTCAGCCCTTGGTCCGCGCCCTGAAAAAGAAGGCCAGCACGACGGTCTTCCCGCGGTAATCGCTGAGCCGCACCGGCGTGCTGCTCACTCCCGCCATGGTCGCGGCCGGCAGGGTGAAGTCGGGCGCCTCGGTGCCGACCGCCAGCGGCGTCGGCGCGGGCGGCGGCGCCGCCGGCTGTTGCGCGGCGGCCGGCACCGCCATCAGCCCAGCAAGCAGTGCGCCGGCAAAACCTGTTCGAACAAGACTCATATCGCCTCCAGGTAGACTGCCCACTGCCCATTGCCTATTGCCCACTGCCTACTGCCCACTGCCCACTGCCCACTGCCTATTGCCCACTGCCCATTGCCTATTGCCTATAAAACACTCTCCACACTTTCCCCTGCTGATCCGCTCCAATATACAGCGATCCGTCGGGACCCACGGCGAGTCCTATCGGACGAATCGACGTCGGCGCGCCTGACGGCGCCGCGAAGGTCTCGTACGTGCCAACCGCCTTGCCGGCCTGGAACGGCGCGAACACCACCCGGAACCCTTCCTGTGGTGCCGGGGCGCGATTCCAGGAGCCGTGGAAGGCGACGAAGAGGCCGCCCCGATAGCTCGCCGGAAACTGGGTCCCGGTGTAGAACTGGGTGCCGTTGGGAGCCCAGTGGGCCGGAAACGCGAGCGCCGGCAGTGCCTTGCGCTCACAATCGCCTGGCGTGGTACCGTCTCCGCCATACTCAGGATTCTGAAGCCGCTTCTTTGCCCGCGGATCGTAATAGCAGTACGGCCATCCACCATCGGTGCCGTCGGGCAGCGCATAGACCGTTTCCGCGGGATTCTCCCGTCCCGCCTCGGCCGGCCAGCCCCAGTTTTCGGTGAGCTGATCCCGCCCATGGACGCCGGCGTACAGCGTCCCGCTGCTGGGCTCGATCGAGACGGCCATGGGATTCCGGAGCCCGGTGGCAACCCGGGCACCTTGATGCGCCGCCTGCCCTTCTTTCTTCGGATCGAAGCGCCAGACTCCCGCGCGCTGCTCCAGCTCGTAGCAGGGCTGGTGCCCCATCGACTTGTTGCTCCGGTCTCGCATCTGGCAGCTGTTGGTGAGGGACCCAATGGAGACGTAGAGTCGGCCGTCTTTCCCGATGGCGATGCCTTTCGCATCGTGCCCTCCCACCGGCAGACCCCGGACGATGACCTCCGGGATGGTGTCCGGCTCGGACTTCCCGGCAGGCCAGGGGAACCGGAGCACCCGGTCGTTCATTGCGAAATACAGCGCGTCACTGGCGAGCGCGATCCCGCTCCCGCCCCCGCCCCCCTGCCGGGGTGCCCAGAATCGCCGGACCAGATCCGCCTTGCCGTCGCCGTTGCTGTCGCGAATGAGCATGACACCGCCGTCATTGCCGGTGCGTGCTGCCCAGATGTCCCCGTTCGGCGCCACGGCGAGGTGGCGCACCGAGCCGAGACTCTCGGCGACCACGACTGCGCAAAACCCCTTGGGAAGCGTCCAGCCCCCGTTATCGGCGGCGCAGGCCGGAGCCTGGGCCGAGACGGACCCCGGTGCGAAAACCAGCAGTCCAGCGGCAAATCGCGTGAGGAAACGCATTGAGGAAACCTCGTCAAATGGTCAGCAACAATAGTAGCCTGGCAGCCGGTTCGCGGCCGCGGCGCGAGGCTGGGCCGTTAGATTGCTTCGGAGATCCTGTTTCCCTAGAGACTGAGCTGACCGATGAGCTTCCTGCTGCCCTTGCTGCTGCTGATCGCCGGACCTCCCGCGGCCGACTCAGTCGACGTGCTAATCCGCGGCGGAACCGTCTACGATGGCTCGGGAGGTGGGTCGCGCCGGATAGACGTCGGGATCCGCGGCGACCGGATCGTCTTCCTGGGCAATGCCGCGCAAGCCGGGGTCGTCGCGGGGCGAACGATCGTGGCCACCGGGCTCCTCGTCGCCCCGGGCTTCATCGATCCCCACACCCATTCGTTCGAGGGGCTTCCCAACCTGAGCGAGGAACGCCGGCGGAACACCGGCGCGCTGATGCAGGGCGTCACCACCGTCGTCACCGGCGCCGACGGCCGCGGCCCTCTCGACGTCGCCCGGGTGCTCACCGAGGCGGAGCGGCTCGGAATCGGCACCAATACCTACGCGCTCACGGGATTCGGAAGTGTGCGGGTGCGGGTGATGGGCAACTCCTCCGCACCCGCCACAGCGGCGCAGATCGACTCGATGAAAGCCCTCATCGCCAGGGCCATGAGCGAGGGCGCGTTCGGCGTCGGATCGGGACTCTTCTACGCCCCCCAGAGCTACGCGACCACCGAGGAGGTCATCGCCGTGCTCAAGGGTGCGACCCCCTATGGCGGCGTGTATGACACCCACCAGCGCGACGAGAGCTCCTACACCATCGGCCTGCTGAACTCGGTTCGCGAAGCGATCCGGATCGGAAGGGAGACCGGCCTCACCACCAATCTCGGCCACGTGAAGGCTCTGGGCGTGGACGTCTGGGGCAAGGCCGACAGCGTGCTCCTGCTGATGCGCCAGGAGCGGGCTCGGGGACACATGGTGGTGGCCGATCAGTATCCCTGGACCGCGAGCGGCACCGGACTCGGCTCCTCGCTCCTTCCCCGCTGGTCGCAGGCGGGCGGGCGGGATTCGCTGCTGATGCGCATCGCCAATCCGACGACCCGCGACAGTATCCTGGTCGAAATGCGCGAGAACCTCCGCCGCCGGGGCGGAGACAGCACGCTCCTCATCACCGGCGGTGTTCATCGCGGCAAGACGCTGAAACAGATCGCCGCCGAGCAAGGCACCCCCGCCGTCGAGACGGCGCTGGAGTTGATCAAGGCCGGGGGCGACCTCGGCGTCGCCTCGTTCAACATGAACGAGCAGGACATCGAGACCTTCATGAAGGATCCCTTCGTGATGACCAGCTCCGACGGGTCGGGCGGCCATCCCCGACTCTACGGAACCTATCCCAGGAAGATCCGGCGATATGTGCTCGACAAGCCGGTCATCACCATGGAGCGGATGGTCCGGGCTTCATCGGGCCAGGTGGCGCAGGTGTACGGCATCGCCGATCGCGGCGAGCTCAAGGTGGGCAATTTCGCGGATGTCATCGTCTTCGATCCGAAGACCATCCGGGATGAAGCGACCTACGTCGAGCCGGAAAAGCTGTCGACCGGCATGCGCTGGGTGTTCGTGAACGGGCAGGCGGCGGTGGCGGAGGGTGTTCCGACGGGGGTCCTGGCGGGGAAGGGCCTCCGGAAGGCGGTGAAGTAGGGCGAACAGGGGTTGGGGTTTGGGAGTTGGGGGTTGGGGACTCCCCCAATCCCCACCCTCCCAACTCCCAACCCCATTCACGAGCGACCATAGTATTTTCCCCGACCTATGGCCAATCCCCAGTACATCTATACGATGGCGAATCTCCGCAAGGTCGTCCCGCCCAGTCGGGAGATCCTGAAGGGGATTTATCTCGCCTTTTTTCCAGGCGCCAAGATCGGCGTCCTCGGCGCCAACGGCGCCGGGAAGAGCAGTCTCCTCCGGATCATGGCCGGGGTCGACAAGGACTTTCTGGGCGACGCGCGCCCCGCCGACGGAATCCGGGTGGGGTTCCTCCCCCAGGAGCCCTCGCTGGATCCCGGCAAGGACGTGCGCGGCAACGTCGAGGAGGCGATCCGGGGGCAGCGCGCCTTGCTCACCGAGTTCGAGACCATCAGCGCCCGGTTCGCCGAACCGATGGACGACGACGCGATGAACAAGCTGCTGGAAAAGCAGGGCGCCCTCCAGGAAAAGATCGACGCGCTCGGGCTCTGGGAGCTGGATCGGAAGATCGACATTGCGATGGACGCCCTGCGGCTCCCGCCCGGCGATGCCGACGTCTCCCGGCT
>Ga0075429_100005885_pt1 | contig 10583 bp, 13 predicted proteins | sample RhiMetdeltSRZDD3_FD_75295 | JGI IMG/M metagenome (GOLD analysis project Ga0075429, IMG submission 75295) | Populus rhizosphere microbial communities from Tennessee, USA - Rhizosphere MetaG P. deltoides SRZDD3 | ecosystem: Host-associated > Plants > Roots > Rhizosphere > Soil | place: USA...
GGCAGCCGGCCCGGAGGCAGCCGGCCCGGAGGCAGCCGGCCCGGAGGCAGCCGGCCCGGAGGCAGCCGGCCCGGAGGCAGCCGGCCCGGAGGCAGCCGGCCCGGAGCAACTCGCCGGGCCCGCCCCGAAGCGCGCGTCGGTCAGGAGCTTCGCATCACGGGCTCGGCGCCGCGGAACTGGCTCCGGAGCGAGTTCGCCCGCCCCCGCCCGCCCTGGTACTGGTCCCGGTACTGGTCCCGGTAGTGGTCCCAGTGCTATTGCGATCTCTGCTGCGATCCTGGCCTTCCATCTGTCGGCGGAACCAGTCGTCCTCGAGTCTCCGGACTTCAGTCGACCGGAGCTCCCATTCATACCGGTTGTGGCGCGCGCATCGAAGCTCGAGGTTCTCGACGGTCGGCGGACCGCCTTCGGCATAGGGACGCACGTGATGGAACTCGACGAACCCGCGCTCGTTGCACCGGTGCCCGTTCTTGCCGACGAACGCGCATCGGCCCCGGTCGCGCACCCAGACGACGCGCTTGACGTCTGCCGGCACGTGGCGCGAGTCGGGGTCGGCATCCCGTGGCGACCGGTGCGGCCGGTCCGACGCCGCGAATTTCGTCTTCGCCAGCTGGCTGACCAGTAGCGTCAGCGCCGACTTGAGAATCTGCGACTCGTCGCCGGACGGGTTCGCGTGACGACTCATGTCCTGGGCCAACCGGAGCAGCTCAACGGTTTCGCCGTCGATTGTGAGTTGCAATTTGTAGCGATCCGGCGACAGCGCGTTGACGGCGGCGCGTTGCGGCTCGGGACGTGCGACCACTGGGACAGGTGGCGCGAGTGGCGCCGGCGACGCGGCAGGGACAGCGACCGAAGGTGTGGCGGGCGAAGCGGCTGGGGTGGATGTTGTGGCGGCGGCACAGGCCGTCGCCGCCGGCCTCGGCGCCGGCAGCTTCCGAATCGACGTCGCCGCGTCGGGCACCGGTGCCAGTCGCGCGACGATCGTCTCGACCTCGGGCCGGCTCCGACCCCGAGCCGATTCGAGAACCTCGACGTGATTCTCCACAGTCAAGTGCGGCGCGAGCAGCCTCACGGTCGTGAGGCCCACCGCGCCCTCGGCCAGCCGATCGAGGATGACGGGAAACCGGCGGGCGGCGCGTGCGACTTCGATGCGGCGGTACGCCTTCGACTCCGAGAATCGCAGGGCGCCGCGGCAGTAGGTGAACATCGAGCCGTATCCGGAGGCGAGGTGCAGCTTTCGAGCGTCGACCTCGGCCAGGTGGGCGATGAGCTCGGCCATGGTGCCGCGCTCGTGAGCGGCCAGCCCTTCGATGCGCGCCAGCAGCGCCTCGTCGGTAAGAGTGCGTGCGGTATCGATATGAATACTCATGAGCAATGAGTATCGCGGCCGATGGACAGAGTGGGACCGATTGAAAAACAAATATCAAACCAACTCATGATTTACCTGGCTCACCACTCGGGCGCGCGGACGGCTGGGCGCCGGGCTCGGCGGACGGCGATGCGGACGGCGATGCGGACGGCGTGGGCGCGGCGACAGGCGTGCTCTCCTCCTCCCCCGTGGATCCGGCGACGATGTACGTGACGGTGTCCCACGCGTTGTGGATTCCGATCAGCAGGAGACCGAGCGCCGCGCCGCCGATCGTGAACAGCGCCGGCCGGGTGGCGGTGCCGAGGACGAGGGCGGCCACCGTCAGCGCCGTGTACAGGCCGCACGGCAAGACGGCGTGCCACAGCCAGTCTTCTCCGACGGGCGTGTACGTGGTCTGACGGCGCGCGCGCCGGATCACGGCGGCGCCGTAGCCGAGCCCGCCCAGGCCACAGGCGACGAGCACGACGGAGAGAGGGGAGAGCGAGAGCCACGGCGCGCTCATGACGCACGAGAGGACCAGGGCACCGCCGAGGTGCACCACCGTCGGCGTCCCGAAAGCGCTGATGGTGGCGGTGGGGGCGCCCTTTCGGCTATCGGCGATGAGGGCCATCACCACGAACTGCAGCCCGACCAGGGCGGCGCCCGAGGACCCGACGATCACGTAGAAGCTCTCCCACGGCACCAACTGTGGATTCGCAAGCTCGGTCATGGTCAGCGCCCCACCAGTTGCTGCAGGTGCTCCGGGTAGCGCGCGCCCTGCACGTCGATCTTCGACGCGGCCTCGTCGATCTCGCGCAGATCGGCGGCGGTAAGCTCGACGTTCATCGCCCCCACGTTTTCGACCAGGCGATGCGGCTTCGTGGTGCCGGGGATCGGCACGATCCACGGCTTCTGCGCCAGCAGCCAGGCGAGGGCGATCTGCGCCGGCGTGGCCTGCTTTCGCGCCGCGATGGCGGCCAGCAGGTCGACCAGCCCCTGATTCGCCTGCCGCGCCTCCGGCGTGAAGCGGGGAAGCGCGCTCCGGAAGTCGGACTTGTCGAACGTCGTGCTCGCGTCGATCTTCCCGGTCAGGAACCCCCGGCCGAGTGGGCTGTACGGAACGAAGCCGATGCCGAGCTCCTCGAGCGTCGGCAGGATCTCTGCTTCGGGCTCCCTCCACCAGAGGGAGTACTCGCTTTGTACGGCCGTGACCGGCTGGACGGCGTGAGCGCGGCGAATGGTCCCCGCGGCCGCTTCGGAGAGGCCGAAGTGCCGGACCTTGCCTTGCTGGATCAGGTCCTTCACCGCGCCCGCCACGTCTTCGATGGGCACGTTCGGGTCGACGCGGTGTTGATAGAAGAGGTCGAGGGCCTCGACGCGGAGCCGCTTGAGCGAGCCCTCGGCGACTTCCTTGATGTGCTCCGGCCGGCTGTTCAGCCCCACCCACTTCGGCCCGCCCTTGGGGTCGAGCTCGAAGCCGAACTTCGTGGCGATCGCCACCCGCCCGCGGAAGGGCTCGAGAGCTTCGCCGACCAGCTCTTCGTTCGTGAGCGGGCCGTACACCTCGGCGGTGTCGAAGAACGTGACGCCCCGCTCGACGGCGGAGCGGAGCAGGGCGATCGCCTCCTGCCGGTCGCCCGCCGGACCGTAGGAGAAGTTCAGACCCATGCACCCGAATCCGAGCGCCGAGACTTCCAGGGGGTGGCTCTTGCCGAGTGGCCGCGTCTGCATGTCGTTTCTCCTCGTGTGACCGTCCAGGCCAGAGTAGCCCCCGAGGCCCCGCGATGACTAGACGAAAAAACCGGGAAGGGTTGGATCCCGAAAGCCGCCGCGTCTCGCCTATACTCCCGCTCGCATGAGGAATCTTCTCTTGTCCGCGCTCGTCATCATGGGGGCAAGCGGTGACCCGGCGACGCGCGCCGCCGATAGCGCCGCCCCGATCAAGGTCCTGGTCGTGACGGGTGGCCACGGCTTCCGAGCCGAGCCGTTCTTCCAGATGTTCGAGGACAACCCCGACATCACCTACGCGACGGCCGCGCAGGACAAGGCGGCCGAGGCCTACGATCGCGAGGACCTGCTGAGCCACGACGTGGTGGTCCTCTACGACTCACCGAGCACGATCACGGAGGCCGAGAAGGTTCGGTTCTTGTCGCTCTTCGTCAAAGGCGTGGGCGTGATCGTCCTGCACCACGCGCTGCTGTCGTACCAGGACTGGCCCGAGTACGAACGGATCGCCGGCGGCAAGTACGTGCTCGATCCCGCCAAGGAGAGCGACCCGACCATCCGCGGGTCCAACTGCTGGAACGATCCCGGCAAGAGCGGCTGCAAGCCCGACGTGACGATCCCCGTGCGGATCGTGGCCAGGGACCATCCGGTCACCGCCGGCTTGAGCGATTTCACTCTGACCGACGAGCTCTACCTCGACGTTCACATGCGGCCAGACGTAGTGCCGCTGGCCGCCACCGGCGACGAGGTCCTGGTGTGGGCGCGCGAGCAAGGCCGGTCGCGTGTGGTCGGGACGATGCTGGGCCACGGCCCACCCGCCTACGGCGATCCGAGCTTCCGGAAGCTGCTGGCGCAGAGCATCCGCTGGGCCGCGCGCCGCTGAGGTAGTGCGCAGACGGTCATAACATCGCTCGCTTGCCGGCGGTGGCGGCCGGGTCTTCCATGAACACCTCCGATCGTACGGTCGGAGTGATGGGTCGGCGACACGCACGTTCCGGTCCCCATGGAAAGGATCGTGTGCCTGCTACCCATGGAGCCATTCGAATACCTCGGATGCCTTTCGTGGCCAGCTCGCTCCGGAGCCAGTTGGTGTCACAGGAACGTCGTCCGTCCGCCTGCGGCGAACGGCTTGCCAGCGCCCTTGCACGGCCATTGACCCGCATAGCACACTAGCGGAAGTCCGCTTTCAGGGGAGATGCGCATGAAGACCGCCAACGACTTCGATCCCGAGCTGCTCATCCTCTTCGACGCCTACGTCCACGGCGCCATCGACCGCCGCCGATTCTTGGACCGCGCCGGCAAGTTCGCGGTGGGAGGCGTGACCGCGGCCATGCTGCTGGATTCCTTGAATCCGCGGTTCGCCGAGGCCCAGCAGATACCCAAAGACGATGAGCGCCTCAAGGCCGAGTACGTCGAATATCCGTCGCCGGACGGCTCGGGCAAGATGCGCGGCTATCTCGTGCGCCCCGTCAAGGCGCCCGAGAAGCTGCCGAGCGTCCTCGTCGTCCACGAGAACCGCGGGCTCAACCCGCACATCGAGGACGTCGCGCGCCGCATGGCCCTCGAGGGCTTCATGGCGTTCGCACCCGACGCGCTGTTCCCGGTGGGCGGCTATCCGGGTACCGAAGACGAGGCGCGCGCGCTGTTCTCGAAGCTCGACCAGGCCAAGACCCGCGAGGATTTCGTGGCCGCCGCGAACTGGCTGAAGAGCCGGCCCGACGCCACCGGCAAGATCGGCGTGGTGGGCTTCTGCTACGGGGGATCGATCTCCAACATGCTGGCCACGCGCCTGCCCGATCTGGGCGCCGCCGTCCCGTTCTACGGCGGCCAGGCGCCGGTCGAAGACGTGCCCAAGATCAAGGCGCCGCTGATGCTCCACTATGCGAGCGAGGATCAGCGCGTGAATGCGGGCTGGCCGGCGTACGAGGAAGCGCTGAAGGCCAACAAGGTGACGTATCAGGCCTTCATCTATGAAGGCACCCAGCACGGCTTCCACAACGACACCACACCCCGCTACAACAAGGACGCCGCCGCCGTGGCCTGGAAGAGGACGATCGACTTCTTCAAGGAGAAGCTGGCGTGAGGTCGCGCACCCGGAGGTGAGGTCATCGCGTCGGTTCAAGGCGAAGTTGTTCCGGTATCCCGGGCCGGGCGGCTGGACGTTTGCGATCATCCCGAGGAAGCACGCGCTGCCCGCGACTCATCCGTGGGGGAGGACACCGGTCGTCGCCACGGTGGACGGTGTCCAGTGGAAGACCAGCGTCTGGCGCGATGCGAAACATGGCACCTTGCTGCCGGTTCCGAAGCGGGTGCGCGGCAGCAAGGGCGACGGCGACGTCGTGCTCGTCGAGCTCGCGCGGCGAGAGGGATGACCCGCGAACCTGCGCTTGTCGTAAAATGACAGCGATGGGCGACGCGGAACGACGCGAACGCGCCGAAGCCCGCCGCAGTCGGGTGACTCTCTACAAGACCCGTCTGGCCTCGTCGCACGAGGATCCCGAGCCGATCTTCGGCGCCGAGGCGGTGGCTCTTGTCCAGCGACTCACGGAAGAGAGCTGGTCGCTGTCCCGACAGGCCACCCCGACGTACGCTCGTATCGCCATCCCGTGTCGTTTCGTCCCGCGGCACCCGCGGTGATCGAGCTTCCCGACGACTTTCGCGACCTCCTCGTGGAGCTGCACGACGCCGGCGCCGAGTTCGTGGTGCTCGGGGGGCACGCCGTGGCGTACCACGGTCACCCCCGCGCCACGAAAGACCTGGACGTCCTCGTTCGCGCCACGAACGCGAACGCGGCCCGCGTCTACAAGGCCCTGGCCTCGTTCGGCGCGCCGCTGGACTTGTTCGAGGTGAAAGAGGCCGACTTCGCCGCGTACGACGGCGTGCTCCAGATCGGCCTGCCGCCTCGGCGCATCGACATCCTGAACCGGGCGGACGGGATCACGTTCGACGAGGCGGTGTCCGAGGCGCAGTCGTTCGAGTTGGACGGCCGGCGCATACCCGTGATCGGTCTCGAGGCCCTGCTCAAGAACAAAAGAGCGGCAGCCCGGGAGCAGGGCGTCGCGGACATCAAGGCGCTCGAAGCGGTTCGGAGACGCCGCCGGTCTTGATGCGTCCGTGCCCCAGCGCTTTCGCGCGCCTCAGCGCCGCGTGCTGTGGACCACGGCCACGATGCGGAGGAGCTCGGGCATCACCTGGTAGACCATGCGGTACTTCCCGAGGACGAGCTCACGGACGTCGTCGCGATCGGACTCGGGCACGCGGCGCCCGCGCCAAGGGCCGGACTGAAGCGACTCACCGGCGTCGATGAGCTGGATGAGGATGCGCTCCGCCGCTTCCGGAGAATCTCGCGCCACGTGGTCGCCGATCTCATCGAAATGGACCACCGCCCGTTTCGCCCAGACGACAGTCAAGCCCGGGCGCGCAGGCGGCCGAGAACCCTGGAGCGAACCTCCTCGCTGGTGTACACGTCGCCCTTCTCCGCATCGGTGATGCCCTGTTCGATGGCTTCGACAACGTAGACCGCATAGGCGATGTCGTCCCAGGTGGCCGTCTCCGGCAGCGCCTGGATCAGCTTCACGGCTTCGTTCTTGGCAGCGCTCATGAGGGAGCATAGAGCGAATAAAAAGCGAAAGTCAACTCTATTCGGGTCCGTATCTTTCGGCGGGCCCGGGACAATCAGCAGGGGGGTGGAATGCTCGGGAATGAAGCCAAGCGACGATCGAGCGCGGCCGGTGATTCATCGCACAACGGGTGTCGGTGGCAGGCATCCGCCTTGCTTCTAGGACGGGGACTGGATCGCCCTGACTTTCCAAGCGACCAGGGAAGCGAGGACACCATGGTCTTGAGCTCCACGCACCCGACCCCGCGGCTCGAACGCAGCGCTTCACGCCCCGCCGGCGACCGGCGCCGCCCCTTTCTGGCGCTCATCGCGGACGAGACGCTCGAAGTGAGGGAGACGTACGGGGCTTATCTACGCTTCGTCGGCGACGACGCGGTGGCCGCGACGAACGGCTTGGAAGCGGTACGGCTGGCGTTCACCTGGCGGCCCGACGTGATCGTCCTGGATCTCGCGATGCCGCGAATGACGGGGTTGGCCGCCATTCGCGTGCTCAGGAGCGATCCGCGGACGTGTCGGACGCCGATCGTGGCCCTCGGTAGCCAGGACGCGCCCGAAGGGCAGGCCGAGGCACTCGAGGCCGGGGCCGATATCTGTCTCACCAAACCGTGTCGCAAGGACGACCTTCTCCAGGCGGTCGTTTGCCTGCTGCGCCGGCCGTCTCCGCGCGACCGCGACACGGCCTGAGCGCCCGCCGCAGGTCACGCTCGTCTTCCCTTTCCGAATCGTTCGATGCGATAGGCGATCTCGGGTCCATCGCTGCCCTCGTAGGCGACGCCGCCACTTTTTTCGCCTTCGCGTCGTCGCCGCAGTAGACGGTAGAATCCGGATCGATCATGAAACTCCGCCCGTCGTTCTTGCCCACGACACTGGCCGTGATGGCCGCACTGTTCCCGCCGGGGTGCGGGGGAGCCGGCGGGACGTCCAAGTCCGCCTCCAGCCCCGGGGCGAGGAACTCCGTCAGCGCGTCGGTGTACGCCACGCGGCGCGTGCTGATGTCGTGGGTGGATGAGAAGGCCTCGAAGGAAGACGTGGAAAAGACCCTGCAGGCCGCGGTGGGCGCCGTCGGGCCCGCGGGCGGCGCCGGATCGTCCGATCCCAAGCTCACGGCCGCTCTCACGAAAGCCCGCACGCTGCTGGATTCCGCCGGCCGCGCCGTGAAGGCCGGCGACAAGGCGGCCGCCCTCGATGCCGCGGCCTCCCTGACCGAAGTCGCCTACCAGATCGGGGACCCGGTGCCGCCGAAGTGACGCGCCCATGACTGGCTCCGGAGCGAGTCACGAAACGTAAGGCCGTGACGGCGCCAGCGCGTTTGTCGGTGTGCGTGCTGTCGCTCCTCCTCAGCGCGGCGACGGCCCCGCGGGCCATGGCCCATCCGGCGTGGGGGATCGTGATCGACGGCGAGGGCCGCGTCGTGTTCGCGGACGTCGGCAGCAACGCGATCTGGCGCGTGGAACGGGACGGGCGGCTGACCGCGGTCGCGCGCAACGTCCACAGCCACGCGTTGTGGCTGGACGGTGAGGGCCGCCTCAACGGCAAACACGACTTCTGGGTCGCCAACGAAAATCGGTTCGACGGCTACTTCTTCACGATCGCGGCCGACGGCACGCTCGCGCGTCTCGAGTCGGCCCCTCCGCGGAAGCCGTCCCCGGGCGAGCACCTCGGATCCTTCACCGACGATAACGGCGTGACTTACCTGCCCGACGCTGAGACCCGTGTGGTCTGGCGCGTGTCTCCCGGCGGCGAGCGCCAGCGTGTCTACGCCTCGCCGCGGTTCTGGATTCCGGTCGGCGTGGTGATGTCGAAGGGCGTGCTCTTCGTGCTGGAGGCCCGGCCCAACGGCCTGCCGCTCCTTCTCGAGCTGTGGGAAGGGCCGCGGGTGATGAAGGTGAGGCCGGACGGCCGAGCGGAGCTGCTCATGGCCATCGACTTTCAGCGGCCCTGGGTCGTCCTCGCGGCCTCGGTCCTGGCCGTCCTGGTCGGCGCGGCGGCCTGGGGGCTGCGGCGGTGGGTGCACGCACGGAACCGTCATGCCGTGCAACGCGCCCCTCCCGGTGTCTAATCCCGCATGCGCGTGGCCCTCGCCGGTCTCGGCCGAACCTCCGTCTTCCTGATCGTCGCCCTCACGTCCGGCTGCGGTTTCTTTTCCCGCGAGCCGAAGACCCTCGAGGAGGCGCGCCAGCGCGTGTTCGCCGCGCGCGACGAGGCCGCGGGGAAGGCGGACAAGGGCGACGTGAAGGCGGCCAGGAAGGCGATGAAGCGCGCGGAGAAGGCGGCGGCCGCCGCCGTCGTGAGCACGCAGTGCCCGCCCAACGCTCCGGACTGGCCGGCGGCCTGCGGCGAGATCCACCAGACTGTCATCACGACGCGCCAGCTCGTCGAGCTGGCGGACGAGACGCAGCGCCGCGCCGCGATCGTGTCGGGCTTCAAGGCCAAGGCGTACCGCACCACGCGGCGCACGGTGCTCAAGCTGGCTTTGGAGTCGCTCGCGAAGGCGGCCGACCAGGCGGCCAAGGTCGGGCCCGACGCGCTGCCGCCGGAGGTGCGCAAGTCCGCGTTCGACGCCTGCGAGCTCATCGGCAGCACCGATCCCAGGGGCTGCGACTGGGAGGCGGCGGCGCGGAAGGCACGCAAGGCCGCGGAGACGCAGGACGACGTCGCGCTGGTCCTCGCCCTCGGGTTCGCGATGTCGCAGAAGGCCGACCTCGCGCTGATCGAAGCGGACGGTGTCGACTGTCAGGCCCTCGACTGGCCGCCGGGGGAGTGCGAGGCCCCGCTCACCGTGCTGCGCGCGATCATTCTCGTGCAGAACGACATGCCCCGCCTCGCGCAGCGCGACATCGATCGATTGGCGGCGGGCGCCGGCGCCGCCGACGGCGAGGCGCGCCTCACGACGTCCCAGATGCTCGCGGTGTGGCACGGCGCGTCCGCCTACACGGCCTTCCACGACGAGGGCGACATGGTCAAAGCCGATCGTCATCTCGCGCAGGCCATGCGCTTCTCGCCGGAGATGGCGTCGTTCTTCACCGGCGAGATGCCGCGGCCGGGCGGCGGCTACGTCAAGGTGCCGCAGTCTCTCGAGACGATGGCGCACGGAACGTCCTTCGAGCCCTCGGCCCGCGCCCTCGCCACGCGCACGCGCGACCTGCGCGACGGCAAGAGCGCGGGCGGCAGCCTCATCCTCGACAAGAGCGTCGTCTTCGAGGTGACCCTGCTCTACCTGCGCGAGGTGGGGAAGCGCGAGCCGTGGGCGCGGCGGGCCGTCCAGGTGATCGATGCCTCGCGCGCAATGACGGACAGCGTGCTCCGGCATCTGCCCGGCGGGGGAGGCTGATCAAGGTTGCGCCCGCACCCACCTCGCGATGTCGTCGATCAGGGGTCCGTCGACGTGGGCGGGTGTCAGGTACTCGCGCTCCGACGAGGCGCCGCTTCCCGGCATCAAGAGGTGGTTCAGCGTCGGATACTGACGGAGCTCGGTACTCTTGCCGCCGCCCACGGCCTTCTTCCACAGCTCGAAGTCCGCCATGGTCACCTGGTAGTCGCGGCCGCCTTGCAGCACCAGCACGGGAATCTCGAGGCGGGCCGCCGATGCCGCGGGGTCGTAGCCGCGGAGGTCGAGGAAGTAGTCCGCGGGCATGTCGACGCCCAGGAAGCGGACGGTCATGCCAGGTTTCAACTGTGGATCCTGGATCTGGCGGCGCCCATCCTCCGCCTCTTCGAGGGCTTTCTGGCCGGCAGGCGACCCGCCGGCCAGATATCGGAGCTGTTCGACGGCGAGGTCCTCGATGGGGCGCGCGTTGGCCGCGAGCAGGATCAGGCCGGCCATGCGTGGGCTGTGACCTGCCGCGATGCGCGGGGCCAGATATCCGCCGAGACTGTGGCCGGCCACGAAGA
>Ga0075429_100005889_pt1 | contig 10581 bp, 11 predicted proteins | sample RhiMetdeltSRZDD3_FD_75295 | JGI IMG/M metagenome (GOLD analysis project Ga0075429, IMG submission 75295) | Populus rhizosphere microbial communities from Tennessee, USA - Rhizosphere MetaG P. deltoides SRZDD3 | ecosystem: Host-associated > Plants > Roots > Rhizosphere > Soil | place: USA...
CACACCGACCTGGCCATCCTCGGCCGCACCGCCGACCGGTACCTGCTCACCCTCGGCCTGTCCGCCCTGTTCGCCACGCTGGTACCGGCGCTCCTCACGATCGCGGTGCTCGCCGCCCGCGCGCCGATCTCGCTGTTCATCCCGGCCGGCGCCACCCTGGCCGCCGCCGCCGGCGCGGCCTTTCTGGCCCACCGCGACACCATCGCAAAAGCTGCCGCCGCGCGGGCCGAGTTCACCCGCGGCATCTGCACCTACCTCGACCTGGCCGCCCACCAGGTCCTCGGCGGTCACGGCCCGATGGAATCCCTGGAACGGGCCGCCGGCATCTGCCACGGCTGGGTCTACAACCACCTACGCGGCGCGCTGCTGCGCGCCCAGCTGCAACTGTCCCCACCCTGGCAGGAACTCAAGACCCTGTCCTTGCAACTCGGCGTGGTCGAGCTGGGCGACCTGGCCGACATCATGCAAACCGCCGGCACCGAAGGCGCCCACGTCTACACCACGCTGCGGGCCCGCGCCGACTCGCTGCGCGACCAGATCCGCACCGCCGCGCTCGAGGTCGCCGAAGTACGCACCAACAAGCTCGACATCCCCGCCGCCGCGCTGATCCTCGTCCTGCTGGTCCTGATCGGCTACCCATTCCTGGCCCGGCTGTTCACCCCGTGACCGACAACCCACGAAAGGAGGAACGTCCACATGAGACACACCCTGCGCCGGGCCGGCCAGTGGCTGGCGGCCAGATGGCACACCCTGAACACACCCGGCGAACGCGACCGCGGCGACAGCCCCGTCTCCACCGCCGTCATCGTCGCCATCGTCGCCGCCGGAGCAGCCGCGGTGGCGGTGACCGTAATCGCGGTGGCCAACGGCTGGGTCGATATCATCCCCACCTCCACCGACCCGCGACCCCCGGCCCGGCCATGACCCGGAACACCCCGGCCGGTGCCCGCCGGTGGCAGCGGGCTCGCCACGACCGCGGCAGCTCCCCGGTCGAGTTCGCCATCGTCGCCGCCGCGATGATCCTGGTCGGGTTCGCCGTCATCCAGGTCGGCCTGGTCTGGCACGCCCGCTCCATCGCCCTGGGCGCGGCCACCCAAGGCGTGGGCGCCGGCCGCGGCTACCTCGCCCCACCCGACGCGGCCGACACCACCGCCCGCCACTTCCTCGACCATGCCGGCGACGGCCTCGCCGAGCAGAACGTCACCGTCACCACCACCGCCACCGAGGTCCGGGTCACCGTCACCGGCACCGCCATCACCATCCTGCCCGGGGTGCGGTTCACCATCAGCCAGACCGCCCACGGCAGCATCGAACAACCATCCTGAGTACGGCATCGTCCACAGTGGAGAAAAGGAGGTTTCGAGTGGTCGTCCGGTGCCGCCGGCCAGGCCACGGCGAACGCGGGTCCGCATCCATCGAGATGGCGGTGCTGACGCCCGCGCTGATCGCCCTGTTCGTCACCCTGATGATCGCCGGCCGGACCAACACCGCTAGGCAGGCCATCGAGGCCGCCGCGTTCGACGCCGCCCGCACCGCCTCCCTGGCCCGCGACGGCGAGGCGGCCCGCGCCCGGGCCACCACCGCCGCGGCCAGCACCCTGGCCGCGCAGGGACTGGACTGTGCACAACTGACCGTCACCGTGGACACCAGCGGCTTCGCCGTGCCGGTCGGCCAACCCGCCGTCGTGACCGCCACCATCGTCTGCCTGGTCCGCTACGACGACATCGCCCTGCCCGGGATGCCTGGTAACGCCCGCCTGCAAGCCTCGTTCGTGTCCCCGCTCGACCAGTACCGGAGCCGCAGCCCATGACCTCGCCGCTGGCGACCCTGCGTCGGATGGCCCGCCACGACGATGGCCGGGTCGCGGTGTTCTACGCCATCCTCGCGCCCTGCCTCATCGCCATGCTCGGGCTGGTCATCGACGGCGGCGGGAAGATCCGTGCGCTGCAGCGGGCCGACAACATTGCCGCCGAGGCCGCCCGCGCCGGTGGGCAAGCCATCAACGCGCCCGAGGCCATCCTCGGCGGACGCAAGGAGGTCGACCCGGACCTCGCGGTGGCCGCCGCGCACGCGTACATCGCCGCCGCCGGCGCGACCTGCTCACCGGGCTGCGTCACTATCGACGCCGACCTGCAACACCTGACCGTCCGGGTGCAGATCCATTACCAAACGGTGGTCCTCGGCGCGTTCGGCGTGGACCAAATGGAGGTCACCGGCACCGCGACCGCCACCCTGCTGTCCGGATAAGGGGACACCGGCATTGGCCCGCACCGCGCACCGCTCCGGCCCCGGCCGCCTCGCCCGGGCCGCCATCGGGCTGCTCGCCGTGCTCGTACTGGCCGCCTTGGTCGCCGGACTGCCCGCTCTGCTCATCCAGGTGGCCGGCAACCCGCTGACCGCACTGCCCGACGGCGACCGGTGGACCGTGCTGACCAGCCGCGACAACGGGCAGCTGTTCCTCACCGCGCTGGCCATCATCGGCTGGCTCGCCTGGGCCACCTTCACCCTCGCCGTCCTGGTCGAGATCCCCGCCCAGATCCGCGGCCGGCGCACCCTGCGCATCCCCGGCCTAAGCCTGCAACAGCGGCTGGCCGCCGCCCTCGTCGCCGCGATCGCCGCCGCGGTGGCCACCCCCTCGCTGTCCGCCGCCGCCCTACCCGCCACCTCCTACGCCACACCCCCGGCCGCGGTCAGCACCCACCAACCCACGACGTTCGCGCCGACCGCACCTGCCGCCGAATACCTGCAGCACGAGGTCCAGCGCGGCGAATCCCTGCCCGGTCTGGCCGAACGCTACGGCGTCTCCCGCACCGCCCTCGCCCAGGCCAACCACGGCCAGCCACAACCCGACGGCCGGTCCCTACAACCCGGGCAGACCCGCATCTACACCGGCTGGACCCTGCGCATCCCGCTGCCCACGCCCCGCGCCATCGCCGCCCCCACCATGGCAGCCCGGGCCCCCACCGCTGGGCGGATCGCCGCCAGCACACCCGCACCTGCGCCGCCCGTGTACCAGGTACACCGCGGTGACTGGCTCGGCGCCATCGCCGAACGCTTCCTCGGCAGCTTCGACCGCTACCCCGAGATCGCCGCCCTCAACCCCCAGATGGAGGCCCGCGACCACCGCTTCCCCGACCACATCGAAGCCACCTGGCGCATCGTCCTGCCCGCCGACGTCCACGACTACGGCCCCCGCCGCCACGCCACCGGACAGGTCGTTCCGGCCAGCCCCGCTACCGCCGGCGACCGGCAGCCCCAGCCACCCGGCCCCCCAGCGGCCGACCCCACCACCCCGGCACCCAGCGCCGAGCCAACGCTGGCCCCCAGCACGACACCCAGCCCCACCCCCAGCCCGCCAGCGGCCTCGGCACCGGCAGCCCCGCCCGCGACCACCGCCGTCGCCCCCACCGGGCAGCCCACATCCACGACCGCCGCGCCCGCGGCACCCGAGGCCAGCGACGACGGAGACACCGAACGTGCCATCATCGTCGGCACCCTGGCCGGCGCCGGCCTGCTCGCCGCCCTTATGCTGCGCGCCGTCGCCCGTCGCCGTCGCCGCCAACGCCAATACCGACGGCCCGGCCGGCGCGCACCGAACCCGCGCGGCGGCACCACCGAACGGGACCTGCGGGTCGTGGAACAGCCCGCCGACATCGACCGGCTCGACACCGCGCTGCGTCACCTCGCCGCCGGCCTGACCGACCGCGACCAGGCCCAGCTTCCCGACATTATCGGAGCCTGGATCATCGGTGCCGACATCCACGTGCTGCTCGCCGAGCGGTGCCCGAACCCGCCACCGCCGTGGCTTGACGACGGTCCACAATGGAGCCTGCCCGGGCAGGTCGCGTTGCCAGACAGCTCCGGGCAGGCACCGCCACTACCCACCCTGACCGCTGTGGGATCCCAAGCCGGCCGGCACCTGCTGCTCGACCTGGAACGCCTGGGCACCCTCAGCGTCGGCGGCGACCCCGACCAGGCGATGGACCTGCTGCGGTACATGGCCAGCGAACTGGCCTGCAACAGCTGGTCCGAAGAGGTCGACGTGCTGCTGGCCGGGTTCAGCGTCGCCGAAGCCGAACTTCTCGTTACCGTCAACCCCAACCGGGTCAAGGCCGTCTCCTCCGTACCCGAGGCCGCCGCCCGGCTCCGCCAACGCGTCGCCACCTCCACCGCCACCCTCGGCCACGTCGGCGCCGCCGACGCCCTCGCTGGCCGCATCACCGACGTGGCCGCCGACACCTGGATGCCGCAGGTCCTGCTCGTCGCACACCTCGACGATGCCGGCCGCACCGCCCTCACCGACCTGGCCGCCGACCTGGTCGCCGCCGGCCGCTGCGCCGTTGCGGTAGTCGCCGCCACCAGCCGCCCCATCGCAGCGGCCACGGTCGACGTCACCGCCGACGGCATCCTGCACGTTGACCTGCCCACCCTGCATACCTCCACCGCCGCCGCCGGCCTACCCACGCACGAACTCGCGCCCCTCGCCGACCTCATGCGCCAGGCCCGCGCCACCGCCGACGTGCCCACCCCACCGGCCGCCGAACCCGAACCCTGGGCCGCCGACACCGACGCCGCCGGCGCCCTCCTCAGCCTCTACGACCCTGAACCGGCCGAGCAGACTCGACCCGCCAACGCGACCCCACCGACCACCGCGTCCGCCGAGGAAACGCCACACGAGCCCGCCGCTGCGGTGGCAGCCACGGCCGTACCAACCCGGCGTCAGGTCACCGCCGCGGTACGCCAACGCCGCCGCCAAGTCGACCCCCACCTCGACGATGACGTACGCGCATGGACCCAGCCCGACCCCACCCGGCCCCGCATCGCCATCCTCGGCCCCGTCGCCATCGACGCCCCCGGCACCACCCCGGACGAGCGGCAACGCTTCCACGCCGAAATTATCGTCCTGCTCGCCGCCCGCGGCGCCCGCGGCGCCGACCGAGCCTTCCTCGAGGACGCCCTCTGGCCCGACCGCAAAGTCCAAGAAGTCTCCCTGCGTGTCGCGATGACCCGTGCCCGCGCATGGCTCGGCCAGCAACCCCAGGGCCAACCCTGGCTACCTCCCGTCGGCTCCGACCGCATCTACCGCCTCGCCGACGGCGTCCTGCTCGACTGGCACCTGTTCCGTCGCCTCCGCGCTCGCGGCCAAGCCCACGGTCCCGCCGGTATCAAAGACCTTCGCACCGCCCTCGAGCTTGTCCGCGGCGTCCCTCTCGACGGCGCCGACCGCGCCTACGCCACCGGCACCCGCAACCCCTACACCTGGCTCCCCGAATCCGACATCTACCCACCCCACATCACCGCCGCCATCGTCGACACCGCCCACGAACTCGCCCAGACCTACCTCGATGCCGGCGACACCGCCGGCGCCCGCTGGGCCGTGCACCGGGGATGGCTCGCCGACCCCGACCGCGGCGACGACACACTCTGGCACGACCTCATGCGCGCCGAACACGCTGACGGACACAGCGCCGAACTCCACCACCTCATGGGCGAACTCATCCGCACCCGCGACGCCGAAGTCGCCGAAGACCTCCAACCCGCCACCTACGAACTACTCCGCACACTGCTACCCGATCTCTTTCGAGCCAGCACGATGTGATGGCGGGATAGGTGAGGCACCGCCCGACCGCTGCCTGAAGGGGGTGCGGCTTGTTTCGTGAACCAATGTCGCAACGCCGAGTCTTCGGTCTGCGCGTGCCGGTCGGGGTGACCGGGTTCGCAGGGCGTCGGGCGACTGCGCGCGGCGCTACAGGCTCGGTCCGCCTACGGGCCGTCGGAGCGGCTCCGTTCCTCTTAGCTCCTCCATGGCGCGGAGAATGGTCTGGCGGCAGTCCTCGTCGTGGTGCGCCTCGTCGGCGAGACTATCCAATGTGGACGAATAGGTTGCCGCCTCGGTGTCGTGGTGCATGGTTTCGCCGACGAAGGTCTCCACCACAGCGAGATCGTCGAACAGGATGAAGCTGTTCTGTGGCGCGGTGGGCAGCTCGACACCGAACGGGATGACGCCGAGGTTGATGTGCGCGAGGCCGGTGATGGCGAGGAGCCGGTCGAGCTGGGCGAGCATCGCGGCGCGCGGGCAGAGCAGGAGACGTAGCGCCGCTTCGGTGATGACGAACTCGAACCGCTTGGACGTGTTGTAAAGGACCTGCTGCCGTTGCATCCGCAAGGCCGTGGCAGCCTCGACCTCGCGCCTACGCCACCGAACTCACCCACACCGGCGACTCCGACGAGCTGCGACGCGCCGCGACGCACCGCATCCTCGACCACTACCTGCACACCGCGCACACCGCCGCTCGGCTGCTAAACCCGGCCCGAGACCCGGTCGCCCCAACCGCAGCCCGGCCCGGGGTCATCCCTGAACATCCCACCGACCACCGGCAGGCCCTGGACTGGTTCACCGTCGAGCATCCGGTTCTGCTTGCCGCCATCGACCACGCCTCCGTCACCGGTTTCGATACCCACACCTGGCAGCTGACCTGGACCGTGTGGGTCTTCCTCGACCGGCAGGGGCAATGGCACCACTTCGCCGCCGCCGCCGGGCGCGGCGCGGTGGCCGCCGCCCAACGGCTAGCCGACCCGACCGCGCAGGCCCGCGACCTCGCCATCGCCTATACCCAGGTTCGTCGCTTCGACGACGCTCACGCCCAGCTGAGCCACGCCCTCGACCTGGCCACCCAGGCCGGTGACCAGGTCGGGCAAGCCCACACCCACCAGAACCTGAGCCACCTGTGGGGGCGTCGGGACCGCCCGGCACAGGCCATCGACCACGCCCGCCACGCCCTTGGCCTGTACCGGGCCGCCGGCCACCATCACGGGCAGGCCAACGCCCTCAACCATGTCGGCTGGTTTCAGGCCCTGCTCGGTGACCACCAGCAGGCGCTCGCATGCTGCGAGGAGGCGCTCATCCTGTTCCAAAAGCTCGGCCACCGTGCCGGGCAGGCCGACACCTGGCACAGCCTCGGCTACGCCCGCCACCACCTTGGCCAGCACACCCAGGCCCTCACCTGTTACCAGCACGCCCTAACCCTGCTCCGCGACCTTGGCGATCGCCACGGAGAAGCCGCCACCCTTGCCCACATCGGGCGACACCTACTTCGACGCCGGCAACCCCCAAGCGGCCCGCGATGCCTGGCAGCAGGCACTCGCCATCCTCGACGACCTCGAACATCCCGAGGCCGACCAGCTACGCGCCAAGCTCGCCACCGTCAGCGAATAGTGGGTTCCGGTGGCACTCGACAGTACTGGCGGTGGAGGGGATAGACGGGAACGATAACTGCATGTCCCGGTCCCGTAACATTGCGCGTTCTTTGCGGCGTCCCTGGTTGGGGCGACTGGTATTCGTCGCGCTACTCGTGGCGGTGCTCGGGTACCTCGCCGGGGGTCCACCGGACCGGCTGGACACCGGTGACAAGCTGGCCAGCGTCGGCGCATTGATCCTTGGCGCGGCCGCGCTGGTGCTCAGCGTCAGTCCGGTACGCGCAGTGTTGCTCAATTCACACGTCGGCGATCAGCAGGCGGCCGATCTCGCGGAGTTGGTGCGGCGCCAGTGGGCGCGCGAGGCGGCCATGCGGCTGTTGCGCCGCCCGGAGCCATTGGCGGTGCGCTGGTCCACGGCGGCGGGTCGAGTCGTCGGGGACGGCGGGGACGAGCGGGCGAGTGGTGACGCCGGGTACCTGGCGGAGTTGTTCCGCCGGCTCCCGGCCCGACGGCTGGTGATCGTCGGCGTGCCCGGCTCCGGCAAATCGGTGTCGGCACTCCTGCTCACTCTGGACATCATCGCCGCACGTCGCTCTGACGAGCCGGTACCGGTGCTGCTGCCGGTGTCGTCGTGGGATCCGCACGAGGACCTGGATCGGTGGCTGGTCTGCCGGCTCGTCGAGGAGTACCCGATGCTCGCCGATCGACACCGGTACGGCGACGATGCGGTGCTACGGCTGGTTCGTGCGGGGCGGGTACTGCCGATCCTGGACGGGCTGGACGAACTGCCGGGCCACCGGCGGCCGGCCGCTATCGCCGCCCTCAACACGGCGTCGGCGGGCCGCCCGATCGTGCTGACCTGCCGGGACGACACGTACGCCGCAGCCGTTGCCGCGGCCGGCATGCCGTTGGACGGCGCGGTCGTCGTCGCGCTCGAGCCGGTCACGGTCGAGGCGGCCGCGGCGTACCTACCGGCCGGGCAGGTCGATGGGGAGAGCCGGTGGGCGAAGCCGATCGCCGAGCTGCGGGCTCATCCCGGAGGGCCCTTGGCGCGGGCGCTCGCCACACCGTTGATGATCTATCTCGCCCGCACGGTCTACGCGGCACCGGGCTCCGATCCGGCGGGCCTTGCCGACCGGGCGCAGCTGCCTACCGCAGCACACATCGAGGACCACCTGCTCGACCGCTACCTGCCCGCGGTGTACGCGGCAGCGGACCTGCGTGTCCCCCGCTACCACGCCGAGCAGGCGCGTACCTGGCTGTCGTTCCTCGCCACCCGGCTGCCGGACCCGACCACCGGCGATCTTGCTTGGTGGAACCTGCCCCGCTGTGTCTCCCGGTGGCGGCAGGTCGCCGGCCTGATCACCGGCAGCGTGGCTGGGCTCGCCTGCGGTGCCACCGCCGCACTGACCACCACGCTCGTCGCCGGGCCCGGCTGGGGTCTGTTGTCCGGGCTCGTCGCCGGCGGGTACATCGGGTTGATGTGCGGTTTGGGGTACGGGTCCGAGGATCCGGTGTCACGCACCGGCCGGCCACGCCAGCTGCGGTTGCGGCTCCGCACGCTGCTGTCGCCCACCCGGGCCAGCATGCAACGCGCGGCGCAATGCACGCTGGTCATCGGTCTCCAGGTGGGCTCGTTCGTCGGCATCGGAATAGGCCTTAGCCGCGGGGTCGGTCCCGGGATCGTCTACGGGGCCGGGATGGCGCTTCTTGTGGGTCTGTGCGCCGGCATCATCGAGTACCTCGCCCAGAACCTCACCCGACTCACCGACGAGCCGGACCTGCTCAGCCCGCGTACCAGCCTCGCCAGCGACCGCGCCGCCTGCCTGCTGCACACCAGCGTCGGGGTCCTGGTGCTAGGGCCGTCTCTCGGGCTGGTCGTAGCCGCCTTCACCGATCCGCTGTCCGGGCTCGCCGCCGGTCTGGCGCTCACCATCAGCAGCGCGCTCCTGGGCGTCCTCATTGCCGGCCTACCCACGAGCTGGCTGCCCGGCGCCGGCCTCCAGTGGGTGCCCTTCACCATCGCACGGACCTGGCTCGCCGTTCGCCGGCAGACGCCGCTACGACTGCTCCGCTTCCTCCACGACGCGCACACCCGCGGCGTCCTGCGCCAGGAAGGCGCCGTTTACCAGTTCCGCCACGCCCGGGTCCTCGAACATCTGCTGGCGGCGTCCGCGACGGAGCCGAAGGCGCCGGCGGACAGCGGCAGCCGCGACAGTGCGGCCGTGGCCGCCTGACAACGGGGAACCGCCGAGGCCGCGGAACTCACCATTGGCGATCTGCTCAGGAACCGCGGCGCAACGATTGGGCGCGCCGGCGCCCGCCGGCGCGCCTGCCGCCGCGGACGCACCGGCCCCGGCCCTGCGCGGCGTCCCGCTGACCCGACCGACCAGGCTGAGCCTGCTGATCGAAGGCCAGCGCTACGACATCGACGCCGCCTCGGCACGGGCCGCCGGGATCACGTCCTGGCTGCGGCCGGTGACCGGCCCGCCGATCTTCCTGGCCGAGACCGGGCTGGCCGACGAGGTCGGCCGGATCCGCCTGAGCATCGGGTCCTGGCAGCACGTACCCGGCTTCCCCGTGTACTGAGCCTGATCCTCGCCGACGACGCCGTCGTGATCTGCCGGGGCCTGGCCCGGCTGCTCATCGATGAGGGGATCGACGTGTGTGCGCAGACGGATACCGCCGATGAACTCCTCCGGCTCGTCGGGCTGCACCGACCGGATGTGGCGATCGTGGACATTAGGATGCCGCCGACGCACACCATCGAGGGTTTGCTCGCCGCGGCCGACATCCGACAACGGTTCCTTGACGTCGGCGTCCTGGTGCTGTCGCAGTACATCGAGGTCAGTTACGCGCTGCCTGCTTGAAGAGGGCCCCGACGCCGTTGGGTACCTGTTGAGGGACCGCGTTGCCGATGTCGGTGAGCTCCTTGACGCGCTGCAGCGTATCGCCGCAGGGGAGACCGTTATCGACCCGGGACTTGTCGCCGAGCTCACGACCGCGCCCGGTCGGCGGCCGTTGCATAGGTGACCGCCCGAGAGCGTTAGGTCCTCGCTCTCCTGGCCGAAGGCCGCACCGACCGAGGGATCGCCAACCCGACCAGGGCGGCCCGGATTTGCAGCGCATAATCCGGGGCCGGCAACGGTATCCGCTAATGGCCCAGCCGATAGCCGTGATGTGCGACGTCGCGGAGCGATCGCCGGACCGACCCATCCCAGGCAGGGGCATCTGTCCATCATCGCGCTGGACACTGACGTACGTCGACCACATCTGTGGCACCAAGCCGTGTCCGCATGACGCACATACCCACGGTCCCGTCTGATTCGATGAATGCGGGAGCTACAGACCACACGCCCGGCCGTACCGATATCCGCTGCCGTC
>Ga0075429_100005892_pt1 | contig 10578 bp, 8 predicted proteins | sample RhiMetdeltSRZDD3_FD_75295 | JGI IMG/M metagenome (GOLD analysis project Ga0075429, IMG submission 75295) | Populus rhizosphere microbial communities from Tennessee, USA - Rhizosphere MetaG P. deltoides SRZDD3 | ecosystem: Host-associated > Plants > Roots > Rhizosphere > Soil | place: USA...
TACGCCGAGCTGATGGGGTTCTACCGGCAGGATCCCGCGGCGCGGGCGGGCGGCGAAAGCTGAGCTTCAGGCCGGCAGCGGGCCCAGCTGCCGCAGGTACTCCCGGTCCCACGCGGCGGGGATGCTCTCGCGTGGTGAATACGGACCGGGCTGATAGCGCCGCGAGGAAATCCCGAGCTGGCTCCGCTCACAGATGTTCCAGTCCTGCCGATTGGTGCGATCCCAGAATTCTTCCGCGTCCCCGATGTTGTATCCCGGGGTGGTGGGGGATTCCGGATGGACCATCCATTCGCACACCACGCGGCTCGTCACCGGACCGGTGGGCCACACCGTGTAATACACGGCGTAGTCGGGGTGCAGGCTGAGCATCATGGTTGGAAACAACGTGTAGTAGAAGGCCCGCCGGCGGTCGTCCGGCGGCAGGTCCCCGAGCAGGAGACCACACGACTTCCCGCTCATCGTGGCGCTCTCGTTCGGGGCCTTGATCTCCATGTAGCCTCCCAGGAACCGGCCGTCCACCAGATCGTTCGCGCCGCTCGTATAGGGCAGCTTGGTGGTCAACTCGGGATGGATCGTGGGGCAGTGCAGGCACTCGGAATAGTTCTGCATCACCAGTTTCCAGTTGGCTCGCACGTCGTACTCGATGCGGCGCACCGTAATCAGCGCCGGGAGGTTGAAGCGACGGAACCGCTCCGCCACCGGGGCAAAGGCGTCGCCGAACGGCTCCGGCTCACGCGCCAGCGAGACGAACAAGAACCCTTCCCATTCCGCGAGGGCGGCGGCGTGCAGCGGATAATCCTTCTTGTCGAATCCCTGGATCTCGTTCATATGCGGGGCGCCGATCAGGCGGCCGTCGAGCCCGTAGGTCCACGCGTGATATGGGCACTGGATCGTTTCGGAAAGCCGGCCGCTCGTCGCTCCGCACAGCCGCGTGCCGCGGTGCCGGCAGACGTTGAAGAGCGCCCGCACCGTGCCCTGCTGGTCGCGCAACACGATCAGGGATTCACCGGCGATGTCCACCAGCCGGTAGTCGCCCCGCTGCGGCAGATCGGCCACCCGTCCCACGGAAATCCAGTGCCGGGCGAAAATGCGCTCCTGCTCGAACGCCAGGACGTCCGGGTCGTTATAGTAGCGGCCCGGCATGGTCCGGGCCCCCTGCTGGTACGATTCGACCGTTTTCAAAAACCCGCTCATCGACGACGCTCCTTCACGATCTCGCGCGCGGCGTTGCGGCCCGAAGCTCCCGCGAGCCCGCCCCCCGGATGAGTTCCTGAGCCGCACAAGTACAGCCCCGCGACCGGAGTCTTGTAGCGCGCCCATCCGGCCACCGGCCGCATGAAGAAAATCTGATCGAGCGCCATCTCACCGTGGTAGGGGTGACCTTCGGTGAGACCGAACCGCGTCTCGAGGTCCCGAGGCGTCACCACACGGCGGTGCAGCACGCTCGCCTTGAACTTCGGGGCGTACTCGCTCAGCGTCGTAATGACCAGGTCCGCCACGCGATCCCGGGTGGGCGCGTCCCAGGACGCCTTCAGGTGGTAGGGCGCGTACTGTACCTGCACCGTCATGATGTGCTTGCCGGCGGGTGCCAGGCCCGGATCGAGCAACGTCGGAATGCGGGCCTCGAGGTATGGGTAGCGCGACACGGCGCCGTACTTGGCGTCGTCATAGGCGCGCTCCAGATAGTCGAGGCTGGGCGCTATCGTGATCGCGCCCCGCAAAGCGCCATCCGCGGCCCGGGCCGTGAATCGGGGCAGCTCGCCGAGGGCGAGGTGCACCGTCGCCGCGGCGCCCCGGTACCGGATATTGCGCACGGCACGGAGAAACTCGGGGTCGAGATGGCTCGCGTCGACCAGTCCGCACAACGTGCGCCGCGGGTCGATCGACGAAACGACTTGCGGGACGGCCAGGTGCTCGCCCGTCTCGAGCGCGACGCCGAGCACGCGTCCGTCGCGCACGACGATCTCGCGCACTGGAGCGGTGGTGCGGATCTCCGCGCCGAACCCTTTGGCGGCGGCGACGAGCGCGCGGCCCAGGTTGCCGACCCCGCCTTTGACGAGATGAGCCGCGCGGACCGCGCCGGCGGGCCGGCCGACCTGGTGATGCAACAGGACGAACGCCGTCCCGCCTGAGCGGGGTCCCTGCAGCATGCGCGTGATCCCACCCGCGCCGACGGCTCCCTTGAGGGCATCGGCGGCGAACCAGTCATCGAGCCACTCCGCTACGGACATCGGCGGTACGCGCAGGAATTCCGTCATCTCCCGCCGCCCCAAACCACGGACCCGCCGCCCCAGGCCGAGCAGCGTCATGAGATCGCCACCCGAGGCATCGGGAATGTTGGGTGGCGTCACGGCGTACACCGCCTCGAGGATGCTGGCAAACCGCGCCACTTGAGCGGTGAACGCCGGCCACGCGTGCGCGTCCTCCGGGCTGAAGCGGCCGATCTCCCCGGCGGTCTTCACGGGATCGGTCCACAGCGTCAAGGCGCGCCCGTCGGGCTGCGGACTCCACACCGTGGCGTCGGGCACCACGAGCTCCAGCCCGTGGGCCGCGAGACCCAGGTCGGTCGCGATGCCCGGCAACAGCCAACCGGCATCGTGTCCGGCCACGTCACAGCGGAACCCCGGCGCGAACTCTTCGCTCGAGGCGAGGCCGCCGGGCGTGTCGCGTGCCTCGAGCACCAGCACCTTGAGGCCTGCTTTGGCCAGATACGCGGCGGTGACGAGGCCGTTCACGCCGCCGCCGATGATGATGAGATCGTGGGTCATCGGCTGGCCCTAGGCGCCGTCAGCGAGGATCTGAAACGCCGCCAGCCGTCCCGAGGCGCCCATGATTCCGCCACCCGGATGGGTCCCGGAGCCGCACTGATACAGGCGGCGGATCGGGGTGCGGTACTTGGCCCAGCGCGGGGCAGGGCGGAGGAAGAAGAGCTGGTGCAGCGCCAGCTCACCCTGGAAGATGTTTCCCTCGGTGAGGCCCGTGATCTGCTCGATGTCGGCTGGGGTGATCACCTGCCGGTGCAGGATCGCGCCTTTCAGGTTGGGCGCGTAGCGCGTGAGGGTTTCGATCACCGTATCACCGAACGCTTCGCGCCGTTCATCCGTCCACCCGCCGTTCAGGTGGTAGGGCGCGTACTGAACGAAGATCGACATCACATGTTTGCCGGGCGGCGCCATGTGCGGATCGATCATCGAGGGGATGATGACGTCCATGTACGGCTCTCGGGAGAACGCCCCGTACTTGGCGTCGTCGTAGGCGCGCTCCAGATAGGCGATGCTCGGACTGATCGAAATCGCGCCACGCAGGTGCGGGCCGACACCCGGCAGGCAGGTGAAGTTCGGCAGCTCGCCCAGCGCCAGGTTCACTTTGCCCGAAGAGCCCCGGAACTTGTAGCGCTTGATGTCGGATGTGAACTCGTCGGGCAGGGCCTCGTCCCCCACCAGTGAGAGGAAGGTTTGGCGCGGGTCGAGACTCGACACCACCGTGTGGGCGCGCAGCTCGTCGCCGTTCTCCAGCACCACGCCGAGCGCCCGGCCGCGCTTCATGAGCACCTTGGAGACCGGTGCATCAGTCCGGATCTCGGCCCCGAAGCGGCGTGCCGCCCCGGCGATCGATTCGCTGATGGCGCCGGTGCCGCCCTTGGCGAATCCCCAGGCGCGGAACGAGCCGTCGATCTCGCCCATGTAGTGGTGTAGCAGCACGTAGGCGGTGCCCGGTGACCGTGGTCCGAGGAACGTCCCGATGATGCCGCTGGCCGATTTGGTCGCCTTGAGCACGTCGGTTTCGTACCACTCGTCCAGATAGTCCGCCGAGCTCATCGTCATCAACTTGTACAACGCGTGGAATTTCTCGGGCCCCAGATCCCGGAACCGCTTGCCCAGCCGCAGCAGTCCCATCAGGTCCTTGGGGGACAGCGACGTGGGATCGGGCGGCACCATGCTGATGATGGGCTTCACGGCCTGCGCCATGTGATGCATCAGGCGGCCGAATTCGATCATCGCCTCGGCGTCGCGCGGGGAATGGCGGTAGATCTCGCGCCGGGTCTTGTCCGGGTCACCCCAGCCGGCCAGATAGTCGCCGTTCTCCATCGGAGTCACGGTGCTTTCGAGCGGCAGGATTTCGAGTCCGTGGCGGGGCAGGTCGAGGTCGCGAATGATCTCGGGCCGTAACAGGCTCACCACGTACGAAAACACCGAGAACGTGAAGCCCGGAAAGATCTCCTCGCTCACCGCGGCGCCGCCCACGCGGTACCGGCGCTCGAGCACGAGCACCCGCCGGCCCGCCCGCGCCAGGTACGCCGCGGTGACGAGGCCGTTGTGCCCCGCGCCGATGATGATCGCGTCGTACACCGTGGTCACGCTCAGGCTCGCTTCCGGTCGGGGTTGAAGAACGGCAGTGGTCGCACGGTCGCCGTGGCGCGGCGGCGCCGGTGCTCGACGGTGACCTCCATGTCCACGATCGTCCCGGCTTCACCGGCGGACCCTTCGAGGTGGGCCAGCGCGATGTACCGTTTGAGGAGCGGGGACCAGCACCCGCTGGTCGCATACCCCACCTGCATCCCGCCCACGTAGATCGGCACACTGGCCCGCCAGGCGGTCGTGGGCAGCTTGGGCGGCAGCCCGACGTCTGCGTACAGCCGCTCGAGCGAATCCCAGTCGACTACGATTCCCATGAAACGCCAGGCGGGACCACGGGCGTGCTCGGCGATGAGCGCGTCGCGGCCGTTGAACTGATTCTTGTCGAGCGCGACCGTCCAGCCGAGCGACAGCTCGAATGGCGTCGAGGTCTGCGCCTCGATCAGGGCGTGGTGCGCCGAGACGTAGTCGACCTCGATGAGGAGCAGGCCGGCTTCGTTCCGCGCCAGATCGAGCGCCAGCATGCCCGCGGGCGTGATTCCGTAGGGGGTGCCCACCTCGATCAACGCGTCCCATACGGCCAGACTGCGCGCCGCGTCGGCCCAGATTTCGAAGCCCAGGTCGCCGGTGTATCCGGTGCGCGAGATCGTCACCGGTACGCCGCGGATCTTGCCGCTCGTCAGGCGAAAGTATTTCACCCCGGCCAGCTCCTGACCGCTCGCGAGCTCCAGGATGGCGCGGGCATTCGGTCCCTGGAGCGACAGGGCCGCGGTTTTCTCGGAGACATCCTCGATGGCCACGTCCAGCCCGGCGGCATTGAGGTGCAGCCAGCGCATCGTCGGATCCGCCGCGGTCATGCGGAACGTGGTTTCCTCGAGCCGCGACACGGTGCCGTCATCGATCACCTTGCCGCGGGCGTCGCACCACGGCGTGTAGAGCACCTGCCCGACTTTGCACTTCATCACGTCACGAGTCACGATGCGATCGAGCAGGCGGGCCGCGTCGCGGCCGCGGATCAGATACTTGTAGAGCGGCGACACGTCGAACAGGGCCGCGGCGCTGCGAACCGCGTGGTACTCGCGCTCGTGGTTCAGCTCGTACGAGCTGGCGACGACGTAGCCGGCCCAGCGACGCCACGCCTGGCCCTCCATCAGGGCGGCGGTGCGTGGATGAAACGGCGTTTCCTTCAACACGCGGCGGTCTCGGCGGGCGCGAAGACGACCAGGACTTCGAGCGCCTCAGTGATGGTGTGGAATCGATGGGGGACCCGGGCCGGGATGTGCGCGATCGATCCTGGTCCGACGACGACGTTGTCGGTCTCGACCTGCAGCGTCGCGTGACCGTGCAAAACGAAGTAGACCTCGTCCTCACCATGTGGCTGCTGCGGGTCGGTCGCGCCCGCGGCGAGCCGGTACAGCCCGGCCGAGAGCGTCGGGACGCGGAGAAACTCGTGGAACAGCGTGCCCGCCCGTTCGTTGTGCCGGGCGACGATGTCGGTCAGGGTAAACACCTGGGCGTTCATGAGCCCTCCCGGAAGCCGAGCGCCGCAGAAACACGTTGTGCGGCGGCGTGAACGTGACGGCCAAGGGTCTCGACGCGCGGCGGGGGAAACCGCAACCGGGGGCCGCCGAGACTGATCGCCGCCACGGGACGGCCATCATGATCGCGCACGGCCGCCCCGACCGCGAGATAGCCGCGCTCCAGCTCCTCGGCGGCCACGGCAAATCCCTTGCGGCGCACGCGTTCGAATTCGCGCTCGAGCGCCGCGGCGGAGACGATAGTGCGATCCGTGTGACGCGAAAGCCGCGTCCGTAAATACTCGCGCCGCCGGGTGGGGGGAAGCAGCGCGAGGAGCGCCTTCCCCGTGGAGGTGGCGTGTATCGGCCAGCGGGTCCCGACCTCCGGCACCGCGCCGAGCAGGGTCCCGCCGGCCACCTCGTGCAGGATCAGCATGTCACCGCCCACGGGCACTTCGAGGGTGGCGGTTTCGCCGTGCGTCGACGCGAGGGCTTGCAGCTCTGGCACGGCGACCGCACGCAGATCGCTGGCGCGAGCGGCCCGGGCGCCCAGCGCGATCGCCTCCGGACCCAGCCGGTATTGCTCCGTCGCTCCTCGGACCACCATCCCTTCCCGCTCGAGCGTGGCGAGCAGGCGGTGGGCGGTGGCTTTGTGGAGGTGCGCGGCCCGGGCGAGGTCGGTGAGGCGCCACTCGGGCTGCGCATCGGAGAAGACTTTCAACAGCGTCACGGCCCGGGCCACGGCCTGAGTACCGGGCACCGCCCGCGCCGTGATCACAACGTGATACCGGGTTTCATGATGCGAGACAAAAAAACATCCGCGGCGGAGGCTGTCAAGTACGATCAGCGGTTGACGATTCGCGCGGGCATCGTCAACACCAGCACGCCGCCGATGCACATACTCGCGGCGAGTGCATAGATGCCGAGATCTGTCGATTGCGTGTGGTCCGTGATCCAGCCGATCACCCAGGGGCTGACGAAGCCCGCGAGATTGCCGATCGAGTTGATGACGGCGATTCCGGTCGCCGCCGCGGCTCCCGCGAGTATCGCAGTCGGCAAACACCAGAATTGCGAGAGCGAGGCCGCCACTCCGGCCATCGCCAGCGTCATGCCCACCATCGCGACCGCGGTGTGGGTGCCGAAGCGGACGGTCAGAACCCAGCCGAGCGCACCCAACAGCGCAGGCGCAACGGTGTGCCAGCGGCGCTCGCGCGACGCGTCAGACGAACGACTGATGGCCACCATCGCGACCACGGCGGCCGCGTTAGGCACCACGGTGAGCATCCCAATCGCAAGCGAGCTCTCCACTCCCGTGCGGCGGATCAGAGTCGGCAGCCAGAAGCCGGCGCCGTACAGGCCCGCCACCAAACAGAAGTAGACGGTGCTCAGCAACCAGACGCGCCGATTCGTGAAGCCGTCCAGCAGCGAGTGCGAGGCCACATGCATCTGATCCTCGGCGATGTTTCGCGCGAGGAGCCCCTTCTCTTCTGCTGTCAGCCAGCGGGCGCCGGCGATGCCGTCGTCGAGGTAGACGAGCACGGCCACGCCGAGAGCGAGCGAGGGGAGCGCCTCGATCAGGAACAGCCACTGCCAGCCCGCGAGGCCGTGCACCCCGGTCATGGCGGTCAAAATCCAGCCGGAGATCGGCCCGCCAAGAAGCCCCGCGATCGGGATGCCGGTCATGAACAGCGCAATGATCCCGGCCCGCCGGGCGGCGGGATACCAGTACGTGAGATACAGGATCACGCCCGGGAAAAAGCCAGCCTCGGCGACTCCCAGCAGGAAACGCAGGATATAGAACACCGTGGGCGTCTTCACGAACACCATCGCCGCCGAGATTACCGCCCAGGTCAGCATCACCCGCGCGATCCACAGCCGAGCACCGACTTTGTGCAGGATGATGTTGCTTGGGACCTCGAAGATGAAGTAGCCGATGAAGAAGATGCCGGCCCCCAGGCCATAGACGGTTTCGCTGAAGCGCAGATCGCTCAGCATCTGCAGCTTCGCGAAGCCGACGTTGACCCGATCGAGGTACGCCGCGACGTAGCAAGAGAACAGAAACGCGATCAGGCGCCTGGTGACCCGGGCGTAGAGCAGCGACTCCACGGAGTTGACCTCATCGACCGCCATCACCGTTGCGCCAGCGTCGCCGCCATCATGCGCACCAGCTCGGCATCCGTCATCGGCTGCCAGCCGTGCGGTTTCTTGGGACGCCCGTAGGTGACCGATCCCGCGTAGTACGGGTTGGTCCGGTGCTCCAGAAAATCCTCGAGATAGTAGACCGCCAGGTTGAGATAGAAGCTGTCCATGTCACCCACGTATACGTGGATCTTGCCCGCCAGCTGTGGACCGATCCGGGACCAGTTGCGCTCGAGATAGTCCCGCAGGTCGTAGTCGTGCGCTTTCATCCACAGCGCGACGTCATGATGCATCGTCCCCGTGAGCCCGTCCCACAAATCCGCCGGATATCCGTCCGGGCCCACGGGTCCCCACACCGCTTCCCAGGCGTCGAACTGCTCTCCGGAGCGGCCGTGACTGCCGAGCACCGCTTCCAGCTGGCTCTCCTGCCGCACCGAGACGACGGGCATCCCCGTCGGCTCGCGCTCCGTCGGCACCTCTGAGCTGATCCACTCGTTGCGCGCGATGGCGAAGGCGCTCGTATCCGCATAAACGTTGCTCAGCTGATAGGCGCGAAAATCCACCGGGTCCGGATACAACGACCACACGCCGCCGAAGAAGTCAGGGTGATAGACCTGCAGCGCCAGCGACTCCCATCCGCCGGTGGATCCGCCCGTGAGAAAGCGGGCCCGCGGCTCGCGCAACAGCCGGAAGTGGGACTCGAGATAGGGAATCAATTCGGTCAGCAGGGCGTCGCCATACGGGCCGCAGTTAGGCGAGTTGATCGCGTACGAATCATCGTAGTAAGGAGTGGGGTGCTGGAACGTCACCGCCACCATGCGCGGAAAGCTGTCGCTCATCCACGCCCGGGCGAACTCAAACCCCGGCTCACGCGCCGTCGCCGCGAGCCGGCCGGCCCGCTCTTCCGGTGTTTCCGGTTGGCTGTCCGTCGTGAAGTCGAACGCCGGCGAGAGGTTGAAATGGTCCTGGACGTAGATCGTGGGATAGGAACGACTCGTCTCCTCGTCGTATCCTTTGGGCAGCAGGACCACGGCGCCGAGGTAGATGGGACGGCCCCAGAACGTGCTCAATAGGCGGCTCTGGATCCTGACGTGCTTGACCCATTTCGTATCGGGCGGGATGGCCACCGGCGGCAGCACACGGGAGAGTGACAGGCGGATGGTAGATCCGGTCGTGGGATTCAGGTGCACCTTCTGAACACCGCTGACCAGGTTTCCCGGCGATTCGTTCCAGTGTTGCCCTTCCCATTGATCGTCGTGCAGCCACAGCACGCGGCCGTCAGCCCTGGGGAAGCGGGAATAGACGTTGAGCACGGCCTGGATGTAGTAGTCGCCGGCCGGCATCTCCCGGAGACGCCGCACCGGGAATCCCAACGTCTGGTCGTCGATCACGGCGGCGGTGCCCGGGGCGAGTTGCGCGACGTCGAGCCCGAAGAACGGCACGCTCGAGTCGAAGCTGCCGGCTTGTTCGCGCGGCTCGGGCGCACTGTCTTTCGTGAGGATCACGAACATCCGCCCCGTCACCGGCTCGGCGCGCACCGAGGCGGGGACGCTGACCTCGAACCGGAGGTCCTTCCGTTGGGCGGTCAGTGGCGTGGAGCCGAGGCCCGCAAACACCAGCACGGCACATGACAGCATCCGGTCGCGCATCTGGGTCGCTCCATGAAGTCCAAGGCGGCATGAAAGGTGCACCTGACAGGAATCGTCGGCTACGTAGGGGACCGCCGAAATCCGGATTGGACAGTGTGGAGCCGAAGCGGGATCGTTAGAACCATGGCCTGGCAGCGTTCGGTTGCCTTCTCATCGCTCTTGCTTGGCGTCGCGCTCGGGTGCGAATCACCGTTCGAGCCCCGGGGCGAAGGCGAGCGCGTACCGATCGGCGTGGTGATCCAGCAGGAAGTCAACGTCGATTCCGCCGACTGGTATTCCTTCGAAGCGAGCCCGCACGGACTGTACGTGGTGTTCCTCGAAGCGCTCCAGGGCCGGGTCGTCGTTGCGGTTTACGATTCCTCACATGCTGCGCAGGGTGCCGGCGTAGAGGCGAGCGTCGGCGGTCCGCCACTTCTGGAAAACGCGAGCGGTGTCGTCGGATCGCCGGCGGGCGGGGTGTACCGACTTCGGGTGTTCACCTTTCCCACACTCGGTGTGGCGCGATACCGGTTCATGGTGTACGCCATCGATCAAGCTCCGGAATTGGTCCCGGACGTTTTCACATTGGGCGACACCGTGACTGGAGAAACGATCAGCCCGATGGTCGACCGTGATGGCTTCTCGGTCCACGGCGAGGCGGGACAGGAAATCGTCGCAGTCGCCGAGGCACAGGGGCCGGCTGGAACCGGGTCCCTTGTGCTCACCGTGATCGATCCTGTGGCAAACAATTTCCTGGGTTACGTGGTTACCGATGCTGGGACCTCGCGGCAGGTCACGACCGGGCGGATGCGGTTTCCCGAGTCGCATGATTACCGGTTCTTTTTCGGCTCCGTGATCAGCAACCAGTCTCCACACTACCGCGGCCCATACCGCTTCTGGTCGTACATCCTCAATCGGGCTCCCGAGCATAGGCTAGGG
>Ga0075429_100005902_pt1 | contig 10573 bp, 9 predicted proteins | sample RhiMetdeltSRZDD3_FD_75295 | JGI IMG/M metagenome (GOLD analysis project Ga0075429, IMG submission 75295) | Populus rhizosphere microbial communities from Tennessee, USA - Rhizosphere MetaG P. deltoides SRZDD3 | ecosystem: Host-associated > Plants > Roots > Rhizosphere > Soil | place: USA...
GGCTCGGAAAGAATTCTGAGGGACCGAATGCCCTCCACCCCGGCGATGAAATCACTGTCACCATCATGCCGGCGCTCGATGGCAAGAGCCCGATTGGGCTGCTCGTTGCGATCACTTATCCAGACGGCCACACGGTACGGTTCCGCTCACCCGATGAATAAACCGCTCGCGGTCCTGACGCTCGCTGCCCTGGGCATCGCGGGCGTCAGCACTTGAGGGGCCGATTCGGATCTCTCCGCACTTCACACCAGCGCGTCGATCGACTCGACGCGCTGACCCGCCCGCCCCAGCACCCGGAAAATGGGGTCGGGAGTCATTTAAAGAGGACAGTGCACCCACGGACGAGTCCGCCGATCGTGGCAACCGTTGGCGCACTCGACACGCTGCCGCTCGATCGGCCACTGCGCGGCTCGATCGCGCCGCCGTTCCCCAAGGTGCACGCAGTGCGGTTTCACTACAAGAACCCGGTGTACGGCCGCGTCCCGCCAGTCCTGCTGCCGTAGCGACGAGACGCAGCGGCCGGTTTTGGCCGGCATCTTCCAGTCCGGCTGAAGCCCTACACTACCCGAAGGTTGGTAGTTCGTGGTCGCGCTGGCCGCTAACCACCAGATCGCTTCTTCGTAGACTTCGCCTGACGCCCCGAGCGAGAGGAGCGCTTGGCTGCCGGGGCGCTTGCGCTGACGAATCGGTGAGCGCCGCGAATGAGATCGCGCAGCGAGTCCGTCGAGACGCGCGACAGCCGGACGAGCACGCACGGATAGTCGACGTAGTGACCCGTCAGATAGTAGGTCGCGGGATCCTCCTCGACCAGCAGGTCCCGCTGCGCCATGTCCATGCGGACGACCATCGAGTTGGGCTCCGCGGACTTGTTGATCGCGACACAGGCGAACATCTTCCCGCGCACTTTCAACGCCTGCGCTCCCCATGTCGTCGTCACCTCGACGTCGGGCAGGGTGCGCCCGATGGCGATCACTTTGTCGAATCCACTGCGCTTCATGGTGATTTCCCCGGATCTTAGTCCTTAGTTCTAAGTCCTAGGTCCTTGGTCCGTCCTTGGTCCTAGGTCCTGAGTCCGCACACCAAGGACCAGCGGTATACTGCCAGCAGCGCGCTGACAGGGCGCCACCTCCCCGCGGCAAGGGAAGACTCCCACCTGTTTGGTTCTGAGCTGAGTGCGTCTGCACCTCCTTCAGCCTGGTTTCAGCGGGGCACAGGCGATTTATGAATGGAGGTCGCAATGACCGCTTCGAAATCCCTCCCGGATCGTCCGTCCCTCGACTCCCTTCGCAAGGAAGCCAAGAAACTCGCGCGAAACCGATCCATATCGCTGCGCGACGCCCAACTGACGCTCGCGCGTGAATACGGCTTCGCCGGCTGGCAGGACCTCACGGCTGAAGTGAGCAAGCGCCTCGGCAAGGGTCTGGAGTGGGCAGTCGCACAGGCTCGACGCGTCATTCACGACAACGACGTCGAACGTCTGAAGCAGCTGTTGGCTGAATATCCGACGCTTCTGTCCTGGCAAGGCCACGACTGGGACAGTCAAGGCGGCCTGCTGGGAATCGCCACGGGCGCGTACGCCGACGCCGGCGACGAGCAAAGGGAAGAGTGGTTCACTCGCGGGGCGTGTGCCGAGGTGCTGATCGACGCCGGCGCTGTTGTGATGCCATCGGTGTGCGAGGGCATCCTCCAGTCCCGCGCGAGGGGGCTGCTCGAGCTGTTTCAGCGTAAAGGCCTGCTGCCGCGCACGCTGAACTTCCTGGCTGCGCTCGGCGACCTCGATGCGGTTCGAGCCGCTCTCGACGAACACGGCGACGACTTCGCGACCGTCAATGAAGGGTTCGTTCGCGCCTGCAGCTTCAAGAACGAGACCGTCGCATCAATCCTGTTGGAGCGATTGATCGCGCTCGATCCCGAGCTCGCCCGACATGTCGACGGAAGCCTGGGACGCCCGGCCTTCATCAAGTACTTCATCGACACGCGGGCAGCCGCGCACGCGAAAGCCGTGGGACCGTGGAAGGCCTTTGTCATGGAGCAGGTTAGCCGCGCGGCCCACGAGGGCGACGTGACGACGTTCGTCGACGTGTTACGGCGCGAGTCGTGGCTGCTCGGTGAAGCGTTCGTGGGTTTTCAGGATGGACTCATCGGGGCCGCCATCTTGAACGATCGCGGCGCCATCATTGCCGCGCTACTCGACCTCGAGCCCGCGCTGCGGCACCGCCGGCCGCCGCCCCCGTCGCAAGCGATCGAGCACGCACTCACCTACGCGAAGGCGCACCTCATTCCATTACTCACCCGCATCTGGCCGGTGCCAGACGATCTGCCCCATGCGGCAGGCATCGGCGACCTCGCGCGGGTGAAGCGCTGGTTCGACGAGTCCGGCACGCCTGCGCTGGGCGATCTCGAGAAGCATTTTCCCTGTGACGACCCACACACGCTGAAGTACGACGACCTCCAATGGGGCGCGCCGACTAAACAGCATGTTCTCGACACCGCGCTCGCCTGGGCCGTCATCAACCGTCATTTTGCCGTCGCGGACTACCTGCTCGAGCACGGCGCAAACATCAACACCAATTGGAACTCGCACGAGCCGGCGAGCATCCTCCACCACCTCGTCTTCTTGCCGAACCCTTACGAGTCGATGCAATTCCTCGTCGACCGCGGCATCGACATGACCATCAAGGACTACCGTTGGAACGGTACCGCAGCCGGTTGGGCGCGCGTCGGCAACAACGACGAGAAGATGGCCCAGTGGCTCGAGGAGCAGGAGCGGCGACAGAAGCAGGACGTTCATGAAAAGAGGTCGCGATGACCGCATCGAGATCTCTCCCGGAGCGGCCGTCGCTCGACTCCCTCCGCAAACAGGCCAAGAAGCTCGCGCGCGACCGGTCCGTCTCGCTGCGCGACGCCCAGCTCCTACTCGCGCGCGAGTACGGCTACGCCGGCTGGCAGGACCTCACCGCTGAAGTCAGCAAACGCCTTGCCCGCGGTCTGGAGTGGGCGATCGGGCTAGCTCGACGCGTCATTCACGACAACGACGTCGAACAGCTGAAGCAGCTGCTTGCGGAATACCCGGCGCTTCTGGCCTGGCCAGGCGACGATGGGAAGAGCGGCCTTCTGAGAGAGGCGACGAGCTCGTTCGGCGATAGCTTCGACCCGATCAGCGAGGAGCACTTCACCCGCCCGGCGTGTGCCGAGCTGTTGATCGACGCCGGTGCCGTCGTGACGCCGAGGATCGTCGAGAGCATCCTCAATGGCCGCGCGAGGGGACTGCTGCAGATGTTTCGGCGGAAAGGCGTGCTGCCGCGCACGCTCGAGGTCCTAGCGGCGGCTGGCGATCTCGACGTGGTTCGCACTGCGCTCGACGAGGACGCGCACGATCTCGCGACCGTGAATCAGGCGTTCGTCCGTGCGTGCTCCTTCGAGCACGAGGCGGTCGCGTTGCTGCTGCTGGAGCGCTGCATCGCACGTGATCCAGAGCTCGGCGCACACGTCGATGGCAGCGAAGGCCGCCCGGGGTTCATCAAGTCCTTCATCGACATGCCACCCGCGCATGACCGAGCTCGCAAGACGTCTGCGGTCGGACTGTGGAAGGTCTTCGTCATGGAGCAGATCACGCGCACGATCGTGCCGCACCCTGGTCACAAAACCAATGTCCACGATGTGAGACCCGGCGATCTGGATGCGTTCCTCCGCTGGCTACAGGACGAGCCATGGCTGCTTGATGACGCCTTCGTGTGGTTTCAGTCCGATCTCATTGCTGGCGCCGTGCTGAACGATCGTGAGGAGTTCATCCTCGCGCTGTTCGAACACGATCCGGCAATCCTGCGGCGCCAGCCGCCGCCGCCTCCACGAATGAACGCGTTCCAGATCTTCGCGTTGACGTTCACGTACGCGCGCACCAACCTGATACCCCTCCTCACGCGCATCTGGCCTCTACCCGACGATCTGCCGCATGCGGCGGGCATGGGCAACCTCTCGCGGGTCAAGCAGTGGTTCGACGAATCGGGCGCGCCGGCGCTCGGCGATCTCTCCCATCACTTTCCCTGCAATGACCCGCAAACGCGAGGACAGCTGGACTGGAACCCACCCACGGCGCAACACGTGCTCGACACGGCGCTCGCCTGGTCCGTCGTCAACCGTCACTTCGAGGTCGCCGACTTCCTCCTCGAACACGGCGCAGATATCAACACCAAGTGGAGCTCCCATGAGCCGGCGAGCATCCTCCACGACCTGGTCTTCTACGCGAACTACGAGTCGATGCAATTCCTCATCGACCGTGGCATCGATATGACGATCAAGGATTACCGGTGGCACGCGACGGCGACGGGTTGGGCGCGCCATGCCGCGAACGACGAGAAGATGGCGCAGTGGCTGGAGGAGGCGGAACGGAGTAGAAAAAGTCCTTAGTCCTTAGTCCTTGGTCCTTGGTCCAAGGACCAGACTTACTTGGCCTTCTGCGCATCAGCGCTCGACGTGTATCCCTTCGCCAGCCAGCCCTTCCACTTCTCGATCGCGTTGGCGCTGCCGTCACAGCCGCCGTCTGAGGGATTCACGAACGTGCCGTTGGCGAGTCTCGCCCAGCCGAGGCCTCCACCCGGGCGTCCGTCCTTCATCGGGCAATATGAGACGGTGACCGTGGCGCCCGGTTCGAAGGTGCTTCCGTTGATGCCGCGCGTGAGCAGCGACGGCGGCGCCGAGCCCTCGAAGCTCCACAGCGTCTCGGTGCCGTCGGCATTCTTGACGTTCACGTAGAGCCACGAATGCGGCGCATTGAACTGCCAGCGAGCGACCGTCCCGGTCGCCACTTTCTCGACGCTCCGGTCGAACATCGCGAACGAGTGATGGGCCATGGCGACCGACGCCGTCAGCAGTGATGCGACTAGGGCGCCGGTCAGCAGCCGGAACGTCGTCTTCATTTCTGCTCCTTCCCGCTCGGAAGCGTGGTGTTGTAGATCGGATCGCGCGATTGCCCCGGCAGATCTGGAAACAGCGTCGTTCCGCGCGCGTCCTTGAAGCCCGACTCTCCCGGCAGCCGCGACGTCGTCGTGCCTTTATCGAGGACGTCGTTGTTGCTCGTCTCGCATTCCCAATGCTGAACGCGATGGCCCGCGGCTTCGAGTTCCTTGGCGCGACGGAAGGCGTAGACGGCGTTGACTGGCTTCACGAAGGCATGGCGATCGTAGAAGGTCACCTGCACCTCGAGCCGTTCGACATCGCCCGGGTACTTTTTGAGCTGCCACGTTTCGACCGACTCGAACTGATTGCTCGTCATCGGCGACCAGCGCGTGAAGTCGGCGGGCAAGAGGTACTTCGTGTTCGTGACGAGCTTGTCGGCGTCCCAGAATCCGATCGTGTCGCCGTACCAGGAGTGCGTCCCGAACACATTCTTGTGCTCCTGGCCGACATAGACTCGACGGATCCCGGGCCCGAAATCGTTGATCAGATACGACTCCTGCGGCAGATTGACGAACTCGTGCGAATACGGTTCGAGGAGCCAGCGCGGATACCCGGGCGGCTCGCAGTGCGTGAGCCGGTCGTACTGCACTTCGCCGAGCTCCTGCTGCTGCCGCCACCGCTCCTTGTAGGCCTTTTCGTACGGTGGTGTCAGCACTCCCTCACGAACCTTTCCGGTGAACCCTGGTGGATCGATGAAACTGTCCATGTGGGTATTGCCAGCCGTCACCCACAAGCCGTCCCAGCGCGGCACGGACGCAATCGTGTGCTTCGTGCCGCCCTTGGCCGCTGCGAGGAGAAACTTGTAGTGCTCTTCAGACGTTGCGAACGTCTTCGGCGGAGGCACGACCACGAGCGGCGGTCCGTACCCGCCTCCGAACGCGCCGGGCTGCGCGAAAGGTCTCGAGGGTGCGCAGAAGAGCGCAAGGGCCGCAACAGCGATCCAGCGGAGGCTCCGGTTCATAGCCAACTCCGATCCTTTTCGAGCTTTCGGATTTCGGCGTCAAGCTTAGAACCTATCGCCGAAACGATCCAGACGACGACCTATAATCCGAACACCGATGAGCCTTCCCCCCGGTCACCGCCTTGGCGTCTACGAAGTCCAGTCTCTGCTTGGCGCCGGTGGCATGGGGGAGGTGTACCGGGCTCGCGACGGCCGTCTCCATCGGGACGTCGCGATCAAGATCCTGCCCGCGTCCTTCGCCGCTGACGCGGAACGCATGGCGCGTTTCGAGCAGGAGGCGCGGGCCGCGGCAGCGCTCAACCATCCGAACATCGTCGCGGTTCATGACCTCGGAGAGCACGAGGGCGCGCCGTTTCTCGTCACGGAACTGCTCGAGGGCCTGTCGCTCCGCGACACGCTCCGCGAGGGCGCGCTGCCGCCACGCAAGGCGATCGATTACGGCGTGCAGATCGCGCAGGGGCTCGCCGCCGCGCACGAGAAGGGGATCGTCCATCGCGATCTGAAGCCGGACAACCTGTTCATCACGCCTGACGGGCGTGTGAAAATCCTCGATTTCGGTCTGGCGAAGCTGACGCAGCCGGAGTCGCTGGCCGGCAGCATGACTGTGGTGCCGACCACACCGGCGTTCACCAACGTGCCGAACACTGTTGCGGGCGTCGTGCTCGGGACGATGGGGTATATGTCGCCGGAGCAGGTGCGCGGCGTGGCCGCCGACCATCGCGCCGACATTTTTGCGCTGGGCGTGGTGCTCTACGAAATGCTCGCCGGGCGCCGCGCGTTCGGCGGCGACACTGCCGTGGACGTGATGTCCGCCATTCTCAAGGAGGATCCGCCGGAGTTGCCGATGGCAGCTCGCGGGATTCCGCCAGCACTTGCCCGAGTCGTTGCCCGCTGCCTTGAAAAGAACCCCGGATCGCGCTTTCAGTCGGCGCGCGATCTCGCGTTCGCCCTCGAAGCGCTGTCCGCGCACACGGCGAGCGCGCCCGCAGCAGCCATTCCCGATGTACCAGTGCAGGCCGCGCCGCCACGTGCTCGCACGCCGGTCGCGGCCTATGGCATCGCAGCGCTGGCGGTGCTCGTCGCGGGTGTCCTCGCGTTTCTGCACTTCACCGAGCGAGCTGCGGAGGTGCGCAGCGTTCGCTTCGAGATCACGGCTCCCGGACCGACGTCCGCCGAGTTGCTCGCGCTCTCGCCAGACGGCCGCTTCCTGGCGTTCGTTGCCGCCACCGACGGTCCGCCAATGGTGTGGATTCGACCGTTGGACAGCCTTGAATCGCGGGCGCTGATGGGCACGGAGGGCGCGACGTATCCATTCTGGTCACCCGACGGTTCGTACGTTGGTTTCTTCGCGCAGGGAAAGCTGAAGAAAATCGCGGTGGCCGGTGGACCGCCTGTTGCGCTGTGCGACTCTCCGGGCGGGCGCGGCGCATCGTGGGCAGCCGACGGCACGATCATCTTCTCGTCCGGCCCAAGTAGTCCCATTCTGAAGGTCCCCTCCACCGGTGGTTCTCCTCCGGTGGCGGTAACGAAGCCGCAGGCCGGCGACCCGACCGCCGGGGCGCGATTCCCGTCGTTCCTGCCCGACGGGAAGCACTTTTTTTACCTTGCCGCATCATCGGGCGGTGATAACGGCGTGTTCATCGGCTCGCTCGACAGCGATGACAAAGTTCCATTGATTAAGGACGCGAGCAACGTCATTTTCGCGAGATCCAACGGAGAGGGGTACATCCTGTTTCGCCGCGAAGACACATTGATGGCGCAACGGTTCGATCCGGACGCGCTGAGAGTCTCGGGCGACGTGTTCCCGATCGCGACGTCCGTGCCGACCACCGAGAACCTGGGGTTCGGAGCTTTCAGCGCCTCGAACGATGGGACGCTCGTGTATCGAAGCTCCGCTTCGACGAGCCGCGAGATCGTCTGGTTCGACCGTCAGGGCGTGCGGCTGTCGGCGGTGACCAGGCCGCTGCGGATCTACCAGGCCCCCATTGCGCTCTCGCCCGATCAAAAACGTGTGGCGTATTCACTGGCCACGGGCGACCTCGCGGAGCTATGGGTGCAGGATCTCGTGCGCGATATCACCACCCGTTTTACCTTTGCTCCAGGCGTCGCGCGCAATCCGGTCTGGTCAGCGGACGGGACCTCGTTGTACTACGCATTCCTATCCGCTGGGGGCGCCGGGTACGTATTGTTCCGCAAGCCCGCGTCGGGGAGCGGGCAAGAAGAGCGAGTCTTCGACACCGGCATCAATGGGACGATTACTGATGTATCGCGCGACGGACAGATCGCGCTCTCTAACCGGACTGGCACCAACACCGATGCCGATATCTGGACCGTGTCGTTGGCGGGTGAGCGTAAGGCGACGCCATATCTGCAGACATCGTTCAGCGAAGGTGACGCCGTGTTCGCCCCGACGCCGACTTCGACGCGCTGGGTGGCGTACGAGTCGAACGAGTCCGGTCGTTTCGAGGTCTATCTGCAACAGCAGCCTGCCAACGGTTCGAAGTTCCAGGTTTCGACCTCTGGTGGTGTGCTGCCGCAATGGCGGGCGGACGGGCGCGAGCTGTTCTACGTCGAAAACGGGACGTTGTTCGCGGTGCCGATTGCGCTCGAACCACACATTGAAATCGGGACGCCGAAGGTGCTGTTCAAAAATCCCAATGCAGTTGGCTATGCGGTCTCCGCTGACGGCCAGCGAATCCTCGCCGTGGTACCAGCGGGCGGCTCGGCGGCCGTGCCTCCGGTGACCGCGATCCTGAACTGGGCGGCGGGGGCGAAGCACTAACGGGCTGCGAACCCCACTCGCGAAGGCGTACGCGCGCTCCCGTCCGCAACCCCACGCAGCTCCTGCCAACGCTGGACATTGACCCCCATGATCAGCAACCACAGACACAACGCGACCTCCGCCAGCCCGGTTGCCATCAGGATCTGAAGCGCGGCCCCCGCGAAGCCGGGCGCGAGGAAGTTTAAAAAGCTGTTGGCCCAGTACGCCACGCCCTCGACCATGAGCGCGACGCCGATGGCGCGCGGCACGATCGCCGAGCGCACGATCAGGTAGCCGCGGAACAGCATAGTCCCGCCGAAGAACGTCAACGCCACCGCGTAGCCGATACCCTGGAGTTGCAGCGCCATATAGGTCTGCGCACGCAGCAGGTCGATCGGCACGCCGAGCGCCACGCCGCGCTTCAACAGAATCAGCGGCGCGAAATGGCCGAGCAGCGCAGCCGACTGCACGGCGGTTCCCACCAGCGAGAAGAAAACTGCCGCCCGTGCGACGTGGCGATTGGCGTCCTTCAGAAGCTCGTACAGCAGGTAGATCAGCGGGACCACACAGAGGACCGCGATCAGGTCCGAGGCAAATCCCCAGCGGAACTGCGATTCGTTCGCGAGAATGTTGTTCGCGGTCGCCACCGCGTCGCCCGCAACGAGGAACCGCTCGCGCACGCCAAGCTCGGCGAAGCCGCCACCGACGATGACGACGAGATACAGGAGCCCCGACAGCCGTGCGGCGCGCTGCGGCCAGAAGGACGAAGTGCGTTTCATCGTTGACAGTATGAGCCTGACGAGGCGATCGTCGCGGACGAGTCACATGGAGAATCGACTATGACCACCGCAAGTGGCGACCACCTGGAAGTGATCCACCACCCTGGCTACGACACGGCGGTTTTCATGCCGTTCGTGCCGGCGATCAAAGTCAAGAGCGGCAAGCTGCTCTGGCTGTCCGGCGGAACCGCGTTGCCGGTCTATCACGATCACCCGCACCAGCGGGATCAGATCGTGAAACACCTGCCGAACGATCTCGAAGCGCAGGTGCGACAGACGATGGACGGCATCATGGCGACGCTCAAAGCCGCCGGCGGCTCGCCACGTGATGTCGTGCACCTCTTCATCTTCCGCGCGCGGCCACGCATCGGCGATATCGGGCGGGCGAGCACCGTGGTCAACTCGTACTTCGCGCCGTTCAACCACAAGCCGACGACGACCAACCTGGCGGTGCTGGAGCTTGGCGAGCCCGAACAGCTCGTCGAGATTCAGGTGGTGGCCGTAGTGGACTGATGAAACGTAGTGTCCGGCTTTAGCCGGACCGGCAATCTCAGTCCGGCTGTCTGGACTGGTTACCCGAACTGCCGAAAATCGCTTCTTCAACCGTGAACGACCAATCGAGGTTTGCCGATTCGACCGTGATTTGGAACGCGCGTGGATCCTCGGCGACGTAGGCCGTGCCCTCTCCCGGGCCTGTTGCGTCGACGGTTTCGTGCAGATCACGGCCGCTGATGGCGCTCTGAAGAATCAGCCGGAAGGTTCCAGCCCCCTGGGGAGCCTCGTTGTTCGTGTGCCAGCGCATCCGTAATGAGCCGGTCAACCCGATGAACGATTCGGTCTGGGCATTCCCCCGCCCGGACCATTCGCCGAGGTTCTTCCACGCCACGACTTGCTCTTGCGCAGGTTTGGGTGCTGGCGCCGCGCAAGCGACTGTCAGGAGCGCAGCCACGACCGGCATGGTAACGGCGGGGTGGAGCATCCAGCGGCGTGCGGGCACGGGATTCGCCACGTCAGGCATTGTAGCGTGGAGGATTTCGGGCCTTTCCACGCCGATTTCACTCCCGTTCAGGCGTCTGTCGCGAGGTTCCTGGGGCGGAAGCCTCTGCGCTATATGGA
>Ga0075429_100005903_pt1 | contig 10572 bp, 9 predicted proteins | sample RhiMetdeltSRZDD3_FD_75295 | JGI IMG/M metagenome (GOLD analysis project Ga0075429, IMG submission 75295) | Populus rhizosphere microbial communities from Tennessee, USA - Rhizosphere MetaG P. deltoides SRZDD3 | ecosystem: Host-associated > Plants > Roots > Rhizosphere > Soil | place: USA...
GACGTCGACGCAGTCGATGTTCGCGCCGCGCAGCGGTGGGGTGGGGGCTCCCGGCATACCGATGGTATTCGTCACTCAGCCGGGACCAGGTACTGCGCGTGCACCCAGCCAGCCTTCTTCGAGTCGGCCTGGACCCGCGCCCATTCCTGGCCGGAACGCTCCAGCACCGTGACCGTCGTCCCTTCGAGCAGGCCGGCCGGCTGGCGAGCATTGTCGCGCGGGGCGGCATAGAACACCACGCCCATGTTGTCCGTGTTCGCCACCCGGGCTCGCGCGCCGACGGCGAGCGCCGGTTGGTCTGAGGCGGCCTCGGCTTCGTCGATGACCGGGCCCGCCGTGGTGCTCAGCGACATCTTCGCCGCCGGCGCCGCGCCGTCCACCGGCCGGTGCGGCGCGGCCGGCTGGATCGTCGGCACCAGCGTTCGCGGCAGCGAGATCTCCACGATCTGGGACGGTAAGACCAGCATCGTGATGGCGACCGTCAGCATCATGACGATGACCAGCGGGATCGCGGCACCGGGGCCAGCCGACTCGTGGCGCACCGGGTGTAGCCGGTGCGCGACGCGGCGCCTGTCCGAGCGAACGGCGACTGCCATGGCTCTCAACTCCCGCTTGCGATCAGGTAGCCGCGCCGGCCTGGGAACGTGCCCATCCAACGTCAAAGGCGCCATCTACTCTTTGAATAACAGGCGCCATCTACTCTTTGAATGCAGAGCGCGTTCCAACGTTCCGTCGACCTGATCCCGTAACCGCCACGCTCGGGTACACTTCGTCGGCGGGCCGCCAACTGCGCCTGACGACGCGGCGATCGTGCAGTCTAAACGTGCCGACCTGCAGAGAGAACCTGCCGCTCGTACCAGCAGAGCGGTTGACCAGAGGACCGGCTCCGAGAACCGGCGCAGGAGACGGCCCCCTGGATAGGGGTAGGGAGGCCGGATGGCCCCCCTCCCGCCGAGTGAAGTAGGCCGCCGGCGAGGTCCCGGTCACCCGGGCCTTTTCCGTCGGCCCCTTCCCGAGTGAAGTAGGCCGCCGGCGAGGTCCCGGGCACCCGGGCCTTTTCCGTCGGCCTCTTCCCGAACAGAGCATGCCAGTTTCCCGGCACCCTGCTCTCCAGTGATCGCGTCCGCGCGAGCGCAATGACGCGCGCGAATGACGTCCAGCACCGGTTCAGCATTCTGCATTCCGCATACTTCCCATCGCTGGACAGCCCGATCACCTGTGCCCCTTCGCCCTGCGGCCCGGCTTTCCCGGCCTCCCTGGCAGGTCGTCACGCCTGCGACTACTATGGGCACTCCGTCACCATAGGGCTCGCGCCCCGTAGGTGATCCCGCGGTACGTCTTCGTTGCACGTCTCGAGCGCGACGTAGGCCGCCCACTCATCTCCTTGATCGCCCTCACTGGGCGGCGCTCCGCGCCCTGGAGGTTGCCCCGGCTTCACTGTTCACGCTGGGGCACGACGCGGCATCGGTTACAGACGTCATTCCGATGGGTGGGCCCTTGCACCGCTGGAGATTGGGCTTCAAGCAATCCAGCCTTGGCCATATCGCGCGGGCCTCGCGGCACGCCGCCCTGGGCGCCTCCAGACGACCACCACTTTCCTGGCATGCTCTTGTCCCCTCGCGCTTTCGCGTCCAGGTAAACCAGGTGACCCAGGAACACGCTCCTCCAAGTTCCTCCTAACTGCATCAGGGATGCAACGAAGCGCCTCACGGCGCACACCGGACGTGCGGATCTCCCGCACACGGCTCTCCGGTCGGTGGTTCACCTCATCGGGATTGGACCGCCAGGGCCCGGACCGCGTGCAGACGCGCGGTCTGCATGGTGAACAGTCCGAGCCTGACAAAGTAGGCATTCGGCCAGCGCTGATGGTCGGCGCCCCGGCCCCGTCCCTTGCCCTTCCGACGCCAGCGCAGGATGCTCCGCAGGCGCATCCTGATCCAGCTATCCAGGGTACCGAACGTGGTCCAGTGGCTGTGCTTGAAGTAGCCGAACCAGCCCCGCACGATCGGGTTGAGCCCCGCGATGATCTGGTCCAGGCTCCCACCGGTCATCCGGCGGGTCTTGGCCCGGATCGCGTCGCGCAGCTGCCGTTCGCTCCGCTTGCTCGGCCATTTCTTCCCGCGTTCGAAGTGGTAGCCCAGGAAGTCGAACCCGCCCCGCTGGGTGGCATCCACGATCCCGGTCTTCTCGGGGTGGAGCGTCAGCCCGTGGGCTGTCACCCACGCCCCCAGCTCGCCCAGGGCCGTTTCCGCCTCGGCCTGGCTCCGGCACAGCACCACCAGGTCGTCCGCGTACCGGACCACCTGGAAGCCGCTCTGCGCCAGCTGCCAGTCCAGCGGGTCCAGGTACAGATTCGCCAACCCCGGCGAGATGACCGCCCCTTGGGGCGACCCGCTCTCCGGCTGCCACTGCTCCAGCCCGTCCATGACCCCCTGGGTCAGGTACGCCCGCAGCAGCCGCAGCACGCCGCCGTCCGCGATCGTCCGCTCGACCTCCGCCACCAGGGCCTCGTGCGGGATGCGATCGAAGTAGCTCTCCAGGTCGACCTCCACCACCCAGGTGGCGCCGCCGTCCAGCAGCCCCTGCACCCGTCGCAGCGCATCCTTGCACCCCCGCCGGGGACGGAACCCATAGCTCTGCTCGGCGAAGCCCGCCTCCCAGATCGGCTCCAGCACCAGCTTCAGCGCCGTCTGCACGACCCGATCTTTGACGGTCGGAATCCCCAACGGTCGCCGCTCGGCTCGTCCCGGTTTCGGGATCCACACCCGACGCACCGGTTGGGGCCGGTACGTCCCCGCGCGCAGCGCCCGGGCGATCTCCGCCAGGTACGTCTCTGCGCGGGCTTCGAACGCCTGCACGCTCTGCCGGTCTACCCCCGCGCTCCCGCTGTTCCGCTTCACCCGTTCCCAGGCCACGGCCAGCGTCCGCTCGGCGCACACCTTGTCCAGCAGGCTGTACCACCGGCCCCCTTTCACCCCGGTCTCCAGGGCGGCCAACATGCGATCGGTCCACACCACGGGTTCCACCCAGCCCCATCGTTCCCGACGGCGCTCGGCGTCTTCGGCTTGCATAGCCCTCTCGGGCACTCCCGCCGATCCTGTTTCCCGCGTCGTGTCCGTCACCCATCCACCTTCCTGCGTCCCTTCGCTCCACCCGCATTACCGGGCTTCCTCGCTCCTATGGACGCTCTGACTCCTGCCGACGTCACCACGCCGACAGGCCTCCCCGATTCAGGCACCCGGCCTTCCCACCATTCCGTCTCCACCCACCCTAGAGCGCCACGGCGTCGCTTTCGCACGCTACCCCTCAGCTCGCCGCGCTTCCCGTCCGGTTCCGCCTCGTCGCCCCTGCCTGTGCCGCCTGTTCCCCAACAACGACCTCCGGCCTCACGTCCGCTTCGAGTCGGTCCCAGCCAGGTCTGGACTTCACCTTTCACTCGCAGGCTCGTCGCCCTCTCTGGCCGTATCGAGTTCGTCATCCTACGGACTGGTGGTTCACCTCCCGTTGCTTCCCACCCCGCCTCACGGCGACGCGGTTTCGGTCAGTTTCGGGCCGGAGAGCGTCTACCCGACGGGGACTTCCACCCCGCTGACTGGGTACCCTCTCGGGCGCACGAGCGCGGCGATCTTCGCCGCCCCGGTGTCCCTGACGGAAGCGGCCAGAGCCTGTCCTGATGTCGGCGCAGCCGATATTCCCGCCCTGGAAGGGCGCAGCGAAGGAATGGCCGCGCTCCCAGGTCAGGGGCTGGCGGCAGGGGGCCGCTGCAAGCTCGTCAGGATCAGGTCCACGTACTGCGCGCCGATCTGTTCCGGCGTCAGCGGGCCGTCTGGCCGGTACCAGTACCCGACCGTGTGGCCGATCCCGACGATCGCGAACGCCGTCAGCTTCGGGTCCACGGCCCGGAACTCGCCGGCCCCGATGCCGCACGAGATCAGATCGCGCAACTCGCGCTCGTAGGCGTCGCGCATCGAGATGTACTCGGCGCGGTGCTCGTCGCTCAAGCGCTGGATGTCGACCCGATTGAAGGTGGTCGGGAACGCCTTTTCGGCGCAGAGCTTGACGTGCAGGGCGATGCCGGCGGCCAGCCGCGCGGCGTACGTCTCGCCGGCCGCGGCGATCTGCTCGCGCAGGCTGTCCTGGATCTGCTCGAACGACTCCTTCAGCACGTCGAACAGCAGCTGCTCCTTGGTGGAGCAGTAGAAGTAGAGCGTGGCGATGTGGATGCCGGCATCGGCGGCGATGTCGCGCATCGAGGCCGCTTCATACCCGTGCGCCGCGAAGTGAGCGCGGGCAGCCTGGCGCACCATCTCCAGCCGGCTGATCGGCGCGAGAGTCTGCTCCCCACCCTCGGGGACGTCGGCGCTGGCGGCACCATTCCGGCGCCGCACGCTAGCTCTCCTGGCAGGCATCAGATCGGTACGGCTGCCTTCCTGACGTGCGCTGTCTGTCGCTCAGACACGGCCACCACAGCGCTTGATCGGATTCTAGGAACCGAGCGGAGCTGTGTCAATCAGGTGGTCAGGTGATCCAGACCAAGGATCTTCGCCGCGTTGCGGACCATGATCTTCGGGCGGACCTCGTCCTTGATCGGCAGGTCTGCGAACTCGGACAGCCACCGTTCCGTCGGGATCAGCGGGAAATCGGTCCCGAAGAGGCACTTGTCCTGGAGCAGGGTGCTCGCCTGTTGGACCAGGGCCGGCGGGAAGTACTTCGGCGCCCAGCCCGAGAGGTCGATGAAGACGTTCGACTTGTGCCTGGCGACGGCCAGCATCTCGTCCTGCCACGGCCACGAGGGATGCGCCCCGATGATCGTCAGGTTCGGGAAGTCGGCTGCAACGTCGTCCAGGAGCAGCGGCTGGGTGTAGCGCAGCTTGATACCGTCCCCGCCGGGCATCCCCGTCCCGATCCCGCTGAAACCGGTGTGGAACAGGGCCGGCACCTTCAGGCTGCTGATCGCGTCCCAGAGCGGGTAGAAGCGCTCGTCGTTCGGGCTGAACTTCTGGATCGCCGGGTGGAGCTTGAAGCCCTTGAGCCCCAGCACCTCGACGCAGCGTCGGGCCTCGTCAATGGCCGCCAGGCCGCGGGTCGGATCGACGCTCCCGAACCCGATCAGCACGTCCGAGTGGCGCTTGACGGCCTCCGCGACGTCGTCATTCGACATCTTGCGGCCGGTCTGCGCCTCCGAGTCCAGGTCGAACACGACCGCCAGCAGGTTCAGCCGCCGGTACTGATCGGCCACGTCGTCCGCCGTGACCCGCATCCGCGCCGCGCTGCCGAAGTAGGCACGCGCGGCGGTGGCCCGGGTGGTGGTCTCGGTCTCGCCGCTCCCGGCCTGCATGGCCCGGAGGTTGTCGCCGGTCGCGATGTGGACGTGAACGTCGATCCCCTGAACGGCGGAAGCGTCGGCCATGACGTAGCTCTCCATGCAGCGTCGCGGTTGGCATTCTACCGGCCCAGCCGAGAGCCGTCCAGGCGCATCAGGGAGGCCGTGGATTGAGCTAGCTCGCCGGCTGCGGCGCGGGCTCGGCGGGCTCGTCGTCGCCCAGGATCAGCCGCATCAGCCGGTGGCGGAACCGCCAGACCAGCAACCCGCCGATCGCCGAGGCGCCGATGGTCAGCCACGGCACCCACGGGCCGAGCTCGCCCAGGTACTCGATCAGCGACCCGCCCATCACACCGATCCCGAGCCAGATCAGGCTCCAGCTCGCCGCGCCGGCCAGCTCGAACAGCCAGAACCGCCGGTACGGCAGCCGCATCATGCCGACCGTGAACATGGTGACCGGCCGCCCGATGCCGGTGAACCGGCCGAACAGCACCACCCAGCCGCCGTGGCGCTGGATCAGCCGCTCGGCGCGATCGACCGCCTGCTGCATTGGCAGCCGATCGCGCAGGCGGGTGCCGGCGAACCGCCCGATCAGGAACCCGACGTGATCGCCGAACAACACGCCGAGGAAGACGCACAACCAGGCTTGCTCGAAGCGCAGCTCACCGCGCTGGACGAAGTAGCCGCCGACCGCCACCAGTTTCTCGCCAGGCACGAACCAGCTCAGGAACGCCGCGTTCTCCAGAAATGCCGCCACGAAGAGCAAGATCGGTCCATGTTCGCGGATCAAGTCCAGCAGCAGATCGATGACAGGCTCGAGCATCGTATCCTTCAGGGGCTAGCCCCTGAAGGATACGGGGCGGACCGTGCCAGGTGCGTCCATTTCGCAACGCTGGCGCTGTCTCGCTGGTGACACAGTCGGAGTATTTTCGGCCTACTCCCTCCTACGCCTCACGCATAAATGCGTCGAGATCGGCGACGACGCGCTCCGGCCGCTCCCAGTTCGCCGAGTGGCCCGTGTCCGACACGATCGTCAGCCGGGCGCCGGGGATCGCGGCAGCGAGGCGCCGCTGCTCCGTCTCGCCGGGAAACAGCGCGTCGTGATCGCCCCAGAGGATCAGCGTCGGCACTGCGATCCGGCCGAGATCGGCAGCATCGTCGAACGCCAGCAACCCCTCGAACATGCGCTGCCAGACCCGCGCCGGGGCCTGGAGACTCGCGGCGACGACCCCGTCGAAGAACGGCGCCGGAACCGGATGGTGGATGGCGCTCGCCTGGAACTCGCGCACGAACTCGATCGGCAGCGGGTCCGTCAGCGGACGCAGAAGATCGTGGACCTCACGCGTCACCTCGTTCGCCGCCGTCACGGCCGAGCCGAGCAGCAGCAGTCGCGTCACCCTGGCGGGAGCGATCTCCGCCACTCGCCGCGCCACGAGCGTGCCCATCGAGTGGCCGACCAGCGTGGCCCGGGAGACGCCGACCGCGTTCATGAAGGCGACAGTGTCGAGCGCGAGCTGATCGATCGTGTAGCCGATCGCCGGGCGCTCCGAGTCCCCGAAGCCTCGCTGATCGAGCGCGAAGGCGTGGTAGGCGGATGGCAACAGCGCGAAGATTCGGCTCCACGAGTACCAGGAGTCGGGCCAGCCGTGGATGAAGATCAACGCTTCGCCGTTCGGGTCGCCCTGCTCGGCGTAGTGGACCAGCGGTCCGGTCGTGAGGCGTGTCGTCGCGAAGCGGAGCCGCGACGCGGTCGATGGCGCTAGCATCTGAACGCTCCCCATCTGGACGGCCCCATCGAAGCGCTGCCCGCCACGGAGCTTCGTCCAGTCAACACGACCAGTGTGTCACGCCAGGGCGACGCCGCCCTCGTGGACCGGCACGGAGCGTCCTGTCCCGTCAGTACGGAGCGATCCTCGGTGGTGCTCCGCGACGGGCGGGTCGCTACGGCGCCCGGTGCGGGTGCTTGAAGATCGCCCGCAGCTTCCCGAACGTCCGGATCAGGTTGTGGCCCTTCTCGGTCAGTTGATACCCCTCGTCGGTTCGGACCAGGAAGCCGTTTTCGACCAGCCGATCGAGGCGCAGCTCGACCATCCAGCGCGGACTGTACGACTCGGCGAGGTCCGCCGTCTCGACGCTCCCCCGGTACAGGCGCCTGAGCAAGATCGCCGAGACGCTGCTGATGATCAAGGTGAAGCAGAAGATGTACAGCTCCGAGGCCAGCCCGAAGATCAGCAGGCCGGACACCGTTCGGTACGTCAGCCCCTCGACGCTCAGCAGATGGGCCATCAGCCCCAGCCCGGTCAGCCCGCCAACGGCCACGTACTTGACCACCACGGACGGCCGTGCAGACACCCGGCACCAGATCGCGTGCAGGATCACCGTCACGACGAAGTAGCCCACGGCCAGGAGAATCGCCACCGGTCAGACGCCGTCCTGCACGTTGGTGAGCCAGGCCAGAGACGTGAAGCACCAGGCCATGATCCTCCCGAGCGGCGTCAACGCCACCCGCCCGGCCTCCTGCCGGACCAGTCCGATCGAGACCAGCCCGGCCAGCCGGTTCCCCTGCTTCGCGATCCCGATCGCCTGGAGCGCCTCGGCGTCAGGCTCCTGCCCGAGCCGGTTCGCTCGCGCGATGTGCTCCACGATCTGGAGCGAGTAGCCGCCCTCCGCGAGCGACCAGATCTCCAGGAACGTCGTGCTGTAGATACCGTGCAGCGCGATGACGCCAATGACCCACACCAGGTCCACGTCTGAGCCCGGCACGAACAGGCTGCCGATCACCACCAGGCTCACGCCGATCGCCGAGAGCGCGTGGTACAGAAAGATGGTCCTCTCACTCCGGAACGCCTGCAGATGGCGCAGGACCGCGAAGTAGAGGACCAGGTGCGCGGCGATGTACAGGGCGTACCACAAGGTGCGCGAATTCTACCCGGCACGCCCCCTCAGCATCACTCCGGATCCGCTCGTTACGTCATGTAGTTGGAGAACGCCGTCGTGGTCGCGCGGGCACGGTAGTCAGTCTTGACGTTGACCAGGGCCGGGATGCCGGACTTGAACGCCCGATCGAGGGCCGGCCGGATCTGGGCCGGCTCCTCGACGTACTCCGCGTGGCAGCCCAGCGCCTCGGCCATCTTGTCGTAGCGGGTGTAGCCAAGGTCGCGGCCCGGCTTGTTGCCATCCGGGTCGGCCGTCCAGCCGCCGTTCAGGCTCACCACGGTGACCACCGGCAGCTTCCAGCGCACCGCCGTGTCGAGCTCCATCGCGTTCAGCCCGAACGAGCCGTCGCCGTGCAGCACCAGCACCTGCTTGTCCGGCTTCGCCGCCTTCGCACCGAGCCCGAACGGCAGGCCCACGCCCATCGTGCCGAACGGTCCGGAGTTGAGCCGGTGGCCGGGCTCGAAGGTCGGGATCGACTGACGCCCGAAGTTCAGGATCTCCTGCCCGTCCACCACCAGGACCGCGTCGCGATCCAGGAAGTCGCGGACCTCCTTGCAGAGTCGCAGTGGGTGGATCGGAACGGAGTCGTTGCTCAGGCGCGCCTCGGACTCCTTCGTCTTCTCGACATCCACGGCTCGCAGACGATCGGTCCAGGTGCTGTATCCGCCCTTCTTCAGGCGGCCGTCGGCAGCGGCCAGGAGCTGATCGAGGATCGCGCCGGCATCGCCGACGATCCCGACGTCGGCCGGATGGTTGTGGCCGATCTCCTGCGGGTTGATGTCGATCTGGATCAGCTTGGCGGCGGCGTTGAAGCGCGGCGGCGAGAGGTAGCCGATGACGTAGTTGATCCGCGTGCCGATCACGAGCGCCAGGTCGGCCTCGCGGAACGCCGTGGACCGCGCGGTCAGGAACGAGAGCTCGTGGTCGTCCGGGACCACGCCGCGGCCCTGCGGCGTCGTGTAGAACGGGATGCCGGTCGCGTCGACCCACTGGCGCAGCCTGTCCGAAGCGCCGGACCAGAGGATGCCGCCGCCGGAGATGATGATCGGGCGCTCGGCCTTCTCCAGCAGCGCGATGGCGGCCTCGACCTGGGCCGGATCGCCGGCCGGGCGGTTGCGTGTCAGCGCGGACGGATCTGGGTACGTGATCGAGTCCTCGTCCACCTCGCGGTAGAGCACGTCGCCGGGCATGTCCAGGTAGACCGGGCCGGGCGCGCCGTCGAGCGCCTGGCGCGCCGCCATCGCGACCAGCTCGGGGATCCGGCGCGGGTCGTACACGCGCTCGGCCCACTTGGTGATCGGCTTGAAGACGGAGAGCTGGTCCATCTCCTGAAACGCGCCCTTGTCGAACTGGCTGACCGGACTGGCACCGCCGATCGCCAGCAGCGGCGCGGCGTCCGCCCAGGCGTTCGAGACGCCGGTCACCAGGTTCATCGTGGCCGGACCAGAGGCCGCCATGCAGACGCCGAGCTTGTTGAGGACCCGGCCGTAGGCGTGGGCCATCATCGCGGCGGCCTGCTCGTGGCGGACGTCGATCGAGCGGATGCCCTCCTCGATGCAGGCGGACTCGGCGGCGAGCATCGGACCGCCCATCAAGTAGAACATCGTGTCCAGGTCGAGCCGACGCAGGGTACGCGCCAGAATCTGCGAACCGATCGCTGTGGCCATGCTTTCTCCCCTTTGAGCCTGATTCCGCGTGAGAAAGCCCCACCCCCGGCCCCTCCCCATTGCGATGGAGAGGGGAACAGGCCGACCATCTCCCCCTCTCCCGCTTGCGCCGTGGGGATCAAGGGGCCCCACGGTAGGTGTGATGGGAGGGGGTCGGGGGGTGGGGGGTTCCTAGATCGCCTTCGATTGCTTGAGCTTCGCGACCTTTTCGGGAGTGAACCCGAGCCACTCGCCGAGCACCTCCTCGTTGTGCTGGCCCAGCAGCGGCGAGGTGACGGCCGGGACCTCGCTGTCCGACATCTTGACCGGCCAGCCGGGGATCGTGACCTCGCCCCGGACGGGGTGCTTGACGGTGGCGAACATGCCGCGCTTGCGCAGGAACGGATCGTTCATCAGCTCGTTGGTATCCAGGACGGCGCCGGCCGGCACGCCGGCCTTCCCCAGCGTCTCCATCACCTCGACCTTGTCGCGCTGGGTCGTCCAGGCGACGATGATCTCGTCGACCTCGTCGATGTGCTGGACGCGGTCTCTGGGCGTCTGGTAGCGCGGATCGTCCAGCAGGTCGTCTCGCCCCATGATCGTGAGCAGGCGCTCCCACTGGTGGTTGGTGGCCCGGCTGGTGTAGATGAAGACCCAGTCGTTCGG
>Ga0075429_100005904_pt1 | contig 10571 bp, 11 predicted proteins | sample RhiMetdeltSRZDD3_FD_75295 | JGI IMG/M metagenome (GOLD analysis project Ga0075429, IMG submission 75295) | Populus rhizosphere microbial communities from Tennessee, USA - Rhizosphere MetaG P. deltoides SRZDD3 | ecosystem: Host-associated > Plants > Roots > Rhizosphere > Soil | place: USA...
TTGCGCCGCATCACATTCTCGATCTCGCGCACGACATCGGGCGGCGTCTCGCCCATGCGCGCGATCCGCAGCGCGATGTCAGCCTGCTGCTCTTCCGGCAGGCACGAGAGCACCTGCGCGGCGAGCGTCGTGTGCAGGTTGGCGACGACCAAGGCGATCGTCTGAGGAGACTCGGCGCGCAGGAACGTGACGATGTGGTCGGCCGGCGTGCGGCGCAGGAACTCGAATGGACGGCGCTCGATGACCGTCGAGAGGCGGCCGATGATCTCCGCCGCGCGGTCACTGCCAATCGATCGCTCCAAGACCTCACGTGCGTAGTCGACGCCGCCTGTGGCGAGCGAGTCGTACGCCTGTACGACCGCGGCCAGTTCCTCGAACACGAACGCGGAGGTGTTGGGCGCGATCTGCCCCGACTTCGCCATCTCCAGCGAGAGCGCCTCGATCTCCTCCTCGCGCAGGTGTCTGAAGACCTCCGCCGCACGCTCGGGGCCGAGCGCGATCAACAGGACGGCCGCCTTCTGGCGACCGGCGAGGCGCGGGACGGTTCTCACCGGCAGCCGTGCCGGCTCCGGCGTGACGTCCGGAACGTCGTCGGCGAGCGTGGCGTCGATCGCACTCATGCGTGCTGCCCTCCGGCAATCGCGAGCACCGGCTTTCGCCCTCCGGCGGCCGCGAGCGGCCCGCCTCCGGGCGACGTCACGCCCGTCACTTGTCGTCCTCCGCCATCCACGCGCGCACCTGCTGTGCGACGCGGTCGGGGTCGCGCTGGACGAGGTCCTCGACCTGCAGCCGCGCCGGCTGCTCGGGCGTGCGCAACGGGCGCACGTGCGTCGGGTGATCGTCGGCCTCGAGCCGCTCCAGCTCCGCGAGCGTGCGCGGGGCCTCGATCTCGGACAGCCACGTCGGCGTGGCAGCGAGCGTCTCGGACTCGCGGCGCTTGAGCTGGCGCGTCACGAACAGCAGGAAGCCGAGTGCGGCGAGCCCGACGAATACGTACTTGAGGTAGCCGCCGTAGGTCGCGACCGGCGAGGGCGCGGCAGCGACCGGCGGTCTCGCGAACGCGACCTGACCGATCGTAAGCACGTCGCCGCGGCTTGTGTCGATGCCGGCCGCACTGGCGACCGCAGCTCTGATCTGCGGGATCGCCGACGCGGGAACCGATCTGTCGAGCAGCACGGACACCTGCTGGGTGTTGATCGAGCCGGGCGCGATTCTCGTGCGCGTGACGGTCTTATCGACGCCGAACACGTCGTCGCTGCTGTCGCGTCTGTAGTCGGATCTGCCGCCGGCGCCAGTCTGCGCGTAGGCCGGCGCGTTCGCGCCGGTGCCAGCGGTCCCGCCGCCACCACCACCGCCGCCTCTCAGCGACTCTCTCTCGCTCTTGGATTGCAGCGCCACGCCTCTTCTGCCGTAGGTCAGCTCCTCGCGCGTCGCCTCGTTCGCATCGAGGTCGGCGTGGACCTGCACCTGCGCCTTGTCGGGCCCGAGCGTGCGCGTGAGCATCGCGCCGATCGCCGAGGCCATCTGCGCGTCGTAGCGCGCCTCGGCCGCCTGCTTGGCGAGCAGCCCGCCGTCGCCGGTGGTGCCCGAGCCGCTGCCGGTCGGCCACAGCAGCTGGCCGGAGCTGTCGGTGATCGTGACCTTGTCGATCTGCAAGCCCGGGACGCTGTTGGCAACGAGCTGTGCGATCCCGCGTACGGAGCCTGGGTCGATCGCGGTCGCGCCGGACAGCAGCACGGCGGCCGTCGCGGGCGAGGACTCGTCGGAGAACAGCTGCGCCTCTCTGTCAGGCAGCACGAGCTGCACCGACGCGCCACCGACGCCGTCGACCTGCTCGACCGTCTTCGCGATCTCGCCCTCGAGTGCGCGCTGGTAGTTGACCTGCTGCTGGAAGTTCGAGGTACCGAGCTTCTGTCTGTCGAGCAGCTCGTAACCCGGCTGCGCGGTCGAGCCACTCAGCCCGGCACCGGCGAGCGCGATCCGCGCCTCGCCGGTTCTGCCCTTCTCGACCGCGAGCGCGGTGCCGTTGTTCTGCAGCTCGTAGCCGATCCCCTGCGTGTCGAGCGCAGCCGTGACCTTGCCGGTCTGCGCCGGATCGAGTCCCGTCATCAGCGTCGTGTAGGACGGCGCCGAGGCCATTCTCATCAGCAGGATCAACACGACGAGCGTGCCGAGTGCGACGGCGCCGAGCACGAGGCGGCCGCGCGGCGTGACGTTGGCGAGGAGGGCGCGAAGGGGCATGAGGGAGTGCTCCTGTGGACAGGCGGGGCGTTAGATCTGCGTATGGAAGATGTCGTTGATCGCCTCAGATCCCTTGGCGCGGATCTGGCCGGCGAGCTGCATCGCGAGCTGGGCCTTCTCGACCGCGGTCACGACGGAGGCGACGTCGGTGGCGGTGCCATTGGCAAGCGAATGCGAGGCGCTTGCGGCGCTCTCTTGCAGGTCCGTCAAGTTCGAGATCTGCTGTGCGAGCACGCTGCCGAAGCCGCCCGTGGGCGTCGCGTCGGCGGTTGGCGCGATCTGCAATTCCGGCCCGCCCACCCCAAGCGCGCCGATCGGCGGCACGACGGTCATCTGAGCAGCTCCAGTGTCTTCGAGAACAGCTGCTTGGCGGTCTGCATCGCGGTCACATTCGCCTCGTAGCTGCGCGAGGCGGAGATCAGGTCGACCATCTCGGTCACCGGATTCACGTTCGGCAGCGTCACGTAGCCCTGCGCGTCGGCATCCGGATGGCCGGGGTCGTAGACGCGCCGCGCGGGCGCCGGGTCCTCGACGATGCCGGCGACCTGTACGCCGTTGACCGGCGACGTGCTGGCGCTCGCGAGGATCGAGCCGAAGCTCTGCCCGCTCGCCTCTTGCAGGACGACCTCCCGGCGGCGGTACGGCTGGCCGTTGGCGCCCTGCGTCGTCTGCGCGTTCGCAAGGTTGCCGGCGGTGACGTCCATCCGCAGGCGCTCGGCCGCGAGACCACTGCCGGCGACGTCGATCGCGTCGAACAGCCCCATCAGCGCACGCCCATCGCGATCTGGAGGATGTTCGTGCGCGTGCCCGCGACGGACACGAGCGCCTGGTATTCGAGCGCGTTCTTCGCCAGCTCGGCCGACTCCTGGTCGGGGTCGACGCCGCTGCCGTCAGGGCGCACGGTGCGCGAGCTGTCGGTCGTCGGCGAGAACGCAAGTGTCTCAAGCGACTCGCCCGTCTGCATGGCGCTCGCCAGGGCCGCGTGGAAGTCGACGTCCTTGCGCTGGTAGCCGGGCGTGTTGACGTTCGCCAGGTTGTCGGTCAGCAGCGTCTGCCGCAGCGAGGACCCGCGCAGCGCGGCCTCGAGCGAGAGCTGGGTGGTGTCGAACAGGCTCACTGCGCGGGTGGATCGGACGCGAGGTCCCGGTCTTTAGGCCCTTAGCCGGTGCGATCGAGCAGCTGCTGCGCGGGCGACGCCGCACCGCCGTACCCGCGCGCAGCCTGGCGACCGCGGTTGAGGCCGGTGAGGTCGCGGCCGAGCTGGTCGCACAGGACGGTCAGCGCGGCAGTCACGCGCTGTTGCAATTCGTGCGTCCGCAGCAGCGCGTCGCGCGCGGCAGCGGGCGGGCGCTCGGGCAACGAGGCGACGAGCGTCGAGCGCGTCTGTTGGAGCGCGACGAGCTCCCCGATGCGCGCGGGCTCGAAGGCGGTCACGAGCGCGAGCTCGCGCTCAGCCAGCTCGACGAGCCGCTCGTACGGGGTCGTCTCGCTCACGGCCTCACGCGGTGGCAGCCACCGCCCGGGCCGCCGCGGAGGTCGCGATCTCGGCCCACGCCTCGCGCAGCTCGCCCAGCAGCTCGGCGACCTTGTCGAGCGCGTCGGCGTCCTGTCTCATGCGACCCTCGGCCAGCAGCTGCAGGCAGAAGACGTAGATCGCCTCCAGTCTCTCGGCGATCTCGCCCTGGCTCATGTCGAGCGTCGCGAGCAGGTGCTCGACGATCCGCTCGGCGCGGCGCAGGCGCTCGTGCGCGGTCGGCACGTCGCCCTCGCGCATCGCGCTCGCCGCCTGGAACAGGAAGCGCCGCGCGCCGTCGTAGAGCATCACGACGAGCCGCTCCGGCGGCGCGGTCAGCACCGCGCTTTCTCGATACGCCTGCGGCGAGGCCGCGAAGTTCATGCTGCTCATGGCCCTTCCCGGATCGGATACGGGTTTCGCCCTCCGGTCACCGCCAGCGGCGACCTGCGGGCGACGTCACTCCGGGTGATCGGACCGGGCGGCCGAGAGTTGAGGCTCGATCAGGCGGCGTTGAGTGATGCGAGCTGCCCGGACAGCCAGGCGCTCTGCGTTTGGCTCTGGGACAGCGCGTTTTCCATCGCGGCGAACTGCGCGCGCAGCGTCTGCTCCTTGAGCGCGAGGCGGTCGTCCATGTCGGACATCGCCGTCTTCAGCCGCTTGAGCTCGGCGTCGGCGCCGCTGATACGCACGTCGATCGTGCCGCCGGTTGTGTCGGCGGCGTGCACGACGCTCTCGAACGCGCGCGCCCAGCCGCCAACATTCGCGGGACCGGCGAGCAGGTCGCGGACGCCGGCGGCATTGTTCGCGAGCGCGGCGTCCAGCGTGTCGTCGTCAATCTGCAGCTTGCCGGCGAGCGCGTCTCTGGAGATCGTCGCCGAGGCAGAGCCGGTCGAGACGCCGAGATCTGCGAGGCTGCTCATGCCGGTCGGCAGCCCTCTGACCGGCGTGTAGATCGCCTGGCGCATCTGGCTGAGGATCGCCGTGAGCGTCGTGTCGCCGTTCAGCAAGCCCTTCTGCCGGTCGGCGTCGGTTCTCGCGTTCGGCACGCTTCTCTCGTCGAGCTTCGCGCGAATCGCGTCGACGGTCGAGTTGTAGACCTCAACGAACGCTCTCAGCTTGTCCTTGACCGCTTCGGTGTCGGCCGCCGGCGCACCGACGGTCACCGTGATCGGTCCGCTGACGGTCGTGACGCCTCTGAGCGTCAGTCTTACGCCGGCGACCGCGTTCGTGACCTCGTTTGTGGAAGCCGACCCGGCGACACCGTCCACTGTGAAGAGCGCGTCGCGCCCCTGCTTCGCCTTCGCGGTGTCCTCGGTCAGCGCGCCTGTGCCGTCGGTGACGGCGATGAAGCCGGTGCCGGTGTCGCCCGTTCTGCGCGCGGACAGCACGAGCGTGCCACTGTCAGTCGCAGCTGCATAGACGGTCGCGTCAGCGTCGGAGTTGATCGCGCTGACGACGTCGGAGAGCGAGGCACCGGCGGCCACTCTGGTGTCGTGCCCGTCGATCGTGATCGTGCCAGCGCTCGCCGGCGATCTGAATGCATAGGTGCGCTGTGCAGCGTTCGCCAGTTGCGAGACCTCGACTTGGTAGCCGCCGACGCCGGCGCCCGCGCCGGCGACGATCGCGGCCGACAGCCGTGTCGCATCGCTCGTGGCGACCGTCTGCCGCTGCGACCACAGCGTGACTGAGCGCAGATCTTTCGCCGCCGCCTCGACCGCACGCAGGCGCGACTGGAAGTCCGCGAGCGCCTGCTGACGCGCGGTGATGAGCGACGCCTGCTGATCGAGCTTCGTGCGCGGCTGGCGCTCGATCGCCATCAGCTGATCGACGATCGCGTTCGTGTCCAGCCCCGATGCGAGGCCGCCGATGTTCAGCAGCGGCGAGCTCATCACGTCAATCCAGCGGTGCGCCAGTGGCGATGTCGAGCAGCTCGCTTGGCGGGATCGTGCGCAGCACGTTGCCGTCGAGGTCGCGGACCTCCACGCGCACGCGGCCGTACTCGCCTTCAGGCGGCGGTATGAAGCGCAGCTCGCGCCCGGTCTCGTGCAGCTCGCGCGCGACCCGGCCGGCCGCGTCCATCGCTTCGAGCACCTCGGGTGGCGGGCTCGCCGGGATGTCTCCATACGAGAGCGTGACGGTGTCCTCGACGCTGTCTGCGGCAGCCGCGCGCGATCCGCGCGGCGCGCGCTCGGGCGCCGTGCTGAAGCCGGTCGGTTGGATTCGTGCGACGTCGAGGCCCATGTCGAGCTCCTCGTGGGTGGGTTCACCCGGCACTATCGGCCGGTCGCGATGGAACTTGAGGCGTGGGCGGAACGGGAGGCGCAGCCGGCCGGCCGGCCCCCCGGGCCTACGCCGCCAGCGGCTCGAGCCGGGCGAGCAGTCGCGTCGCACGTCGGTCCGCCGCGTCCAGCGCGCATGCCTCGCGCGCGAATTCGATTGCGTCCGCTGTCATTCCCTGCGCCGCGGCGACCTGCGCGAGCCCAACGAGCCCGCGCACGTCGCGCGGGTCGGCCTGGCAGACGCGCAGCCACTCCTCCGCCGCGGAGGCGAGGAAGCCGCGCCGCAGGTACATACCGGCGAGCAGCTCGCGCCGCTCGCGAGCGGGGATCGAGCAGGCATCCAGCAGTCCCACGAGCGTGCCGAAGGCGTCGACCTCCTGCACGCGCAGGAGCGCCTCCAAGGCGGTCGCGAGCGGAGCGATGGCGTCGATCGGCAGCGCCGGGGTAACGTCGCCCGCAGGCGATCGCTCGCGGTCGCCGGATCGGGTGACGTCGCCCGCAGGCGATCGCTCGCGGTCGCCGGAGGGCGAAAGCCGGTTCCGGCCCCCCGCGAGATCCGCCCACGCGCCGAAGAAGGCGAGCTCTCCCGCGGGCATGCCGGCTGCCGCGGCGCGCGCGAGGACCGCCCGTGCGACCTCCACGTCGCCCTCGACGAGCAGCGCGAACAGCTCGCTCCGGCGCGCGGCGACCGCGTGCGGGTGATCGTCTCCCAACGCCGCCGCCTCTGCGACCGTGTCTGCCCAGCGGCGCTGCGACAGCAGCGCCTCCGCCAGCGCGACGCGCGCGGAACCACTGCCGGGCTGCGCCTCCAGCAGGAGGCGGTACTGCGCCTCGGCCGCCTCGGTGGCACCCGCCTCGTAGAGCGCGGTGCCGAGCATGAAGCGGACCGTCGGCGTCAACGCTGCCACGCGCGCTTCTACGCGCGCGACAACCTCTTCCGGCACACAGCCGTCGGCCAGCAGCGCCGCCGCGAACGGCAGCACGAGGCCGAAGAAGCCGGGGAACGCGCCCAGGCACTCGTCCAGCAGCCGCACCGCCTCTGCCGTCTCGGCGCGCGCGTGATGGATCTCGGCGATCGCGATCGCTGGCAGGAACGTGCCCATCCCGACGGTCGCCGTGTATCTGCTGGGAGCGTCTCCCATCGCGATGCACTCCCGATAGAGGCGCAGCGCGCCATCGACGTCGCCGAGCGCAAGCGTCGCAGCCGCCTGCTCGAAGACGATGTCGGTGAAGCCCGGGTAGCGCGCAAGCCCCTCGGCGCCACGCGCGATGCAGTCCTCGTGGCGGCCGCAGATGCGCAGCGCGCGCACGAGCCGCGAGACGAGCGCCGGCATGAAGCCCCACGTGCGCCCTTGTGGGTCGTTCGCGATCAGCTCCCAGGCGCGCTCGAACTCGGCCAGCGCCGCAGGCGCGTCGCCGACGGCGCCGTACTCCGAGCCCAAGTTGAAGTGCAGGAAGGGATCCGCCTGGCTGGCGTCGCGCTGCTTCAGCAGCAACTCGATGTTGCGGCGCGATTTCTCCTTCGCGTCGCGCACCGCGCCGAGGTAGCCGAAGTGCTCGACGCGGATGTCGGTCGCCTCGATCCGCTCCGGGATGTGCAGCGGCAACGTGTCCGCGATCTGCTCGTGCAGCGAGCCGCTGAAGCGGTACTCGGGCCGCGCGCGGAACACGCGCAGGGCTGTGTGCGTGGCGGCGGTGCCATCGCCCAGTTCGCCCGTGTAGGAGATCTCAGTCAGATAGAAGCACTCGCGCCACGTCTTGCTGCGCAGCGCGCGCAGGCGCTCGACGTCCTCCGCCACGAGCACCTCGTCGGCGTCGAGGAACATCAGCCAGTCGCCGGTCGCCGCATCGAAGGAGACGTTGCGCGCCTCCGAGAACGAGCCCGTCCATGCACGCTCGATCACCGTCGCGCCGAACTCGCGCGCGATCTCAATCGTGCGGTCGGAGGAGCCGGTGTCGACGATCACGATCTCATCGACGGCGGGTGCCGCGGCGGCGAGGCAGCGCGGCAGCATCTCCTCCTCGTCCTTGACGATCATGCAGAGGGAGAGGCGCAGGCCCTCGGCCGGGCGCGCGCGGTCGGCCACACGGCGCGCGCGTCTGCCGACTTCTCTGAGCGCAACTGCGAGCGCACGCGGGAAGGCCGGCGCGACTCCCCCCTTGCGGCGACGTGCGACCTCGTCGATGTTGCGCGCGACGTTCGGCAGCTCCGGGTCGAGCCGGCGAGCGGCGGTGAACAGCGCGGCCGCGGCATCGAGGCTCCACAGCTCGTACAGGAGGACGCCCGCGTAGTTGAGCAGCACGGGTTCGCGCGGCTCGTCCTCCAACAACGCCACCGTGGCACGCGCGGCAGCGAGGTAGATCGCGGGCACCCGCACGCGATCAGCGGCCTGGCCTGCACGCAGCGCGGCCTCCACGAGCTTCGTGCGCGCGGCGTAGCGCGCGTGCACATCCGCGAGCTCGCCGGCGTGCGCGAACAGCGCGGCGTAGCCGTCGAGATCGTGGCGGTCGAGGCACGCCGCGGCGGACGCCGAGAAGTCGGGCTGCGTCGCGGGCGAAGCGGTCGTGGGTGAGCCGGTGAGGCGGAGCGCCATGGGAAGGGAACCTCCAGCGGGGAGCGGACAACCGGGTAGTCGGCCGGGCCCGGCGAGTCCTGAGCGGAAATGCCCTCTGTGACGCCTCGCGCGCGGTTCCCAAGGGGCAGAAATGCAAACGCCCCGGGTGCAGCGTTATGGCGACTAGACCTCAGTTCTGGACGTATGTCCTGGGGGGGTTACCCCATAGCGGCGATGTAGGGCCGGCCGAACCGGTGCCGATACCTGGCCCAATCCTGGGCACCACTGACGGAGGGAAGACGGAGAGATGCAACTCGACACGAAGCGCACCGGGGGTCGGATCTCGGCAGACGAAGCGCTCGCGCTGTGGCGGGAGTACCGCGACACCGGCGACCGCGCCGTCCGCGACCGCCTCGTGCTCACGTTCGCGCCGATGGTGAAGTACATCGTCTACAAGAAGGTGCGCGAGATCCCGGCGCGTTGCGAGGTCGAGGACTTCATCTCGTGCGGCCTGGAGGCATTGATCCAGTCGATCGAGCGTTACGACCCGGAAAAGGGCGCGACACTGGAGCAGTTCGCGTGGACGCGAATCCACGGCGCCGTGCTCGACGAGCTGCGCCGCCAGGACTGGGCGCCGCGCTCGCTGCGCCGCTGGGAGCGCGACATCAACCAGGCGCGCGAGCACTTCATCGGCGTGCACGGCCGCAAGCCGACGCGCGAGGAGCTTGCGCTCGCGCTCAACTGCACGGTGCAGGAGCTGCGCACGCGCGAGGACGAGATCCTCGCCTCCGACGTCACCTCCCTGAACACGCTGGTGCTGAGCGACGACGAGACCGCGATCGAGCGGATCGACACGCTCGTCAGCGAGGACCGCTGCACGGACCCCGAGCACCACACCGCGCGCGACCAGGCGAAGCTCCGTTTCCGCGCCGCGTTCGAGCGTCTGCCGCAGCGCGAGCGTCAGGTCGCCGTGCTGCTCTACGTGAAAAACCTCACGCTGCGCGAGATCGGCGACATCCTCGGCGTCTCCGAGAGCCGCGTCTGCCAGATCCACGGACAGCTGAAGAAGCTGCTGCGCGCCGAGCTCGACGCCGACGCGCTGCTGTTCAGCGAGGTCGCTTGAGCGCTTGAGCCAGCGCGCGCGTCAGCCGTAGACGTCGAACGAGTCAGGGCGCTCGTCATCGTCGCGGCGAGCCGCCGTCTGCGGACGGGCGCGCGACCGGCGCGGGCGTGACGCAAGCGCCAGCACGACGCGTTGGCTCGTGAGCTCCTGCACGACGAGCCGCAATCTGTCGCCCGCCTGTACCTCATCGGGCAGCTCGGCGGTGAGGTAGGTGCCGGCGAGGTTGATGACCCCATGCCGCGCATTGCGCTCGACGACGCGCGCCGCCAGCACGCGCCCGACGACGAGCGGTAGATCCGGCGCGGTCGAGCGCAGGAGAACCAGGTCGACCGCGAGCGGTCGCATCGGCGCGAAGCCTGTCAGATTTGCCAGACGCCGCCGCGCAGCACCGGCACGCGCGCGTTGGTCCCGTCTGCGGATATCCCCGTCACATCCACGTCCTCGCCGCCGATCATGAAGTCGATGTGGACCATGCTCGTGTTCGTGCGATCGCGGTCCTGCTCGCCGACCGCGAACGCGAACGCCTGCCCGAGCGCGACGTGGCTGGCCGCGTTCTCGTCGAGCAGCGTGTCGTAGAAGACGGTGTCGAGCGGGCCGATGCGGCCGCTGCCGTCGACGAGCGCGACCTCGCCGAGGCGGCAGGCGCCCTCGTCGTGTCTGGACATCGAGCGCAGTACGTCGGCGCCCTGCTCAGCGTCGATCTGCACCGCCTGCCCGCCCTCAAAGCGCACGCTCAGCCCCTCGATCGTCGCGCCCGCCAGCTGGAGTGGCTTCGTCGCGCGCACGACGCCGTCGACGCGCATCGGGTCGGGCGTCGTGAAGACTTCCTCGGACGGGAGGTTGGGGACGTGCGGGAT
>Ga0075429_100005905_pt1 | contig 10571 bp, 7 predicted proteins | sample RhiMetdeltSRZDD3_FD_75295 | JGI IMG/M metagenome (GOLD analysis project Ga0075429, IMG submission 75295) | Populus rhizosphere microbial communities from Tennessee, USA - Rhizosphere MetaG P. deltoides SRZDD3 | ecosystem: Host-associated > Plants > Roots > Rhizosphere > Soil | place: USA...
TCCGGCCGCGGCATCGGCATGGACGTCGTGCGCCGCACCCTCGAGGCGATGCGCGGCGGCGTCCGCCTGGCGAGCGTCGACGGCCGCGGCGTCACCGCCAGCCTGTGCCTGCCGCTGACCCTGTCGATCCTGCAGGGCCTCGCGGTCGGCGTCGGCGGCGACGTCTACGTCCTGCCGCTCGACCACGTCGTCGAGTGCGTCGACCTCGCCGGCGACCGCGCGATCCGCTCGGTGCAGGGTGGCGTCGTCGAGCTGCGCGGCGAGGCGCTGCCGTACCTGAGCCTGGCCCGCTCGCTGGGCAGCGAGGGCGGCCGGGCGCCGGGCCGGATCGTCGTGGTCGAGCACGACGGCACCCGCGCCGGCCTCGCCGTCGACTGCCTGCACGGCGAGGTCCAGACCGTGATCAAGCCGCTGGGGCCGCTGCTGGATCGCGTCCACGGCCTCACCGGCTCCGCGCTCCTGGCCGATGGCCGGGTCGCGCTCGTCGTCGATGTGCGCGGCCTCTTGCGCGCTGCTGCTGCGTGAGCGCCCGCGCTCCGCGCCAACCGCCGGCCCGGCCGGCAGAGGGGAACTGAATGCTCGCGTCGATGTCACTGGGCAAGAGAATGGGGCTGGCCTTCGCGGTCCTGATCGCGCTGGTCGCCGTCACCGGCGGCGTCGGGTACTGGGGGCTGCAGACGATCGCGGAGACCGCCGATCGCATCCTGGTCGTCGACGTCGCCGCCGCCGACACGTCGGGGCAGGCCGAGGCCGCCACCGGCAACCTGCGCCGCTACGAGAAGGACTTCTTCCTCAACCTGGCCGACGCCGGCAAGGAGGCCGAGTACCTCGAGAAGTGGGACAGCACCCGCCAGGACCTGCTGCGCCACCTCGACACCCTCGACGGGCTGCCGCTGCCGAAGGCGTCGGCCGACAAGGTCGCCTCCATGCGCAAGGCGCTCGACACCTACGAGGCCGGCTTCGCCCGCGTCCGCGAGCAGATCCGGGCCGGCACGCTGACCACGCCGGCCGACGCCAACCGCGCGATCGGGCCGTACAAGGACGCCATCCGCAACCTCGAGGACAACGCCGGCGTCTTCCGCGCCGAGAACATGTCCGGCACCCGCGAGCGAGTCGCCAGCCAGGCGTCGCAGTCGACCGCGATCATGCTGGTCCTGTTCTCGGTCATCGTCTGCTTCTCGATCGGCCTCAGCATCTTCATGTCGCGCAGCGTGACGGTGCCGGTGGCGCAGGTGGTCGAGCTCGCCAACACGGTCGCCCGCGGCGACCTGACCGTCGAGGTCAAGGTCGACCGCGGCGACGAGATCGGCCGGCTCCAGCAGTCGTTCGTGCAGATGATCGAATCGCTGCGCCGGGTCATCGGCGAGCTGCGCGGCGGCGCCACCGCGCTGACCGCGGCGGCGTCGCAGGTGTCGGCGACCTCGCAGTCGCTGTCGCAGGGGACCAGCGAGCAGGCGGCGTCGGTCGAGGAGGTCTCGGCCAGCCTCGAGCAGATGGGCAGCGCCATCGCGCAGAACGCCGAGAACAGCCGGACCGTGGAGCAGACCGCCGCCAGCGGCGCCCGCGACGCCGAGGAGTCGGCCCGGGTCGTGCGCCAGACGGTCTCCGCCATGCGCTCGATCGCCGACCAGATCGGCCTCATCGAGGACATCGCGTACCAGACCAACCTGCTGGCCCTCAACGCCGCCATCGAGGCGGCGCGCGCCGGCGAGCACGGCCGCGGCTTCTCGGTGGTGGCCACCGAGGTCCGCAAGCTGGCCGAGCGCAGCCAGGTCGCCGCCAAGGAGATCCGCGGCGTCGCCGCCGCCAGCGTCGACGTCGCCGTCCGCGCCGGCGAGCGCCTCGACGAGCTGGTGCCCGGCATCGGCAAGACCAGCGAGCTGACCCAGGAGGTGGCGGCGGCGTCGAGCGAGCAGGCCGCCGGCGTCGCGCAGATGACCAAGGCGATGGCGCAGGTCGATCAGGTGACCCAGCGCAACGCGTCGGCGTCGGAGGAGCTGGCGGCGGCCGCCGAGGAGCTGAGCGCGCAGGCGAGCTCGCTGCACCAGCTGTCGGCGTTCTTCAAGCTCGAGGGGCTCGACGCCGCCGCGGCGCCGCGGCCGACGACCTCGACGATCTCGGTGCCGGCGCTGGCGCTGGCGCCGAAGCCGCGGTGGTCGCCGCCGGCGCCCGCCAGCCTTCGCAAGAGCAACGGCCACGGCCACTGGCCGCGCGCGGGGGAGGACCATGACTTCGAGCGCTACTAAGGGCCGTGATTCATTCACGGCCTCTGAGGCCGCGGCGGTCGACGAGGCCCGCCTCGAGCACCTGACCTTCTTCATCGGCGGCGAGGAGTACGCGGTCGATCTGCACCGGGTGCGCGAGGTCATCCGCTACGACACCGTGACCCGGGTGCCGCAGCTGCCGCCGGCGATCCGCGGCGTCACCAACCTGCGCGGGCGCGTCGTCCCGGTCGTCGACCTGGTCACCAAGTTCCACGGCCGCGACACCGCCGTCGACGGCCGGACCTGCATCGTGCTGGTCGAGCCGCGCGTCGACGGCGGGCCGCCGGTCCTCGGCCTCATCACCGAGGCGGTCGGCCAGGTGCTCGCCCTCGCCGCCGCCGACATCGCGGCGCCGCCCGTCTTCGCGGCGCCGATCCGGGTCGAGTTCCTGCGCGGCATGGCGCGGGTCGGCAAGAAGTTCGCGCTCGTGCTCGACATCGATCGCCTGCTGGCGCCCGCCGAGCTGATGTCGTCGGCGCTGGCCCAGGACGAGCCGACGGCGGTCGAGCCGTGACCGACGCCGCGCCGTGGGGGAGCGGCCTGCGACCGCCGACCGACGCCGAGTTCGCCCAGTTCCAGGCGCTGATCGAGCGCGAGGCCGGCATCTACCTCTCCGACGCCAAGCGCGCGCTCCTGATCAGCCGGCTGTGGCAGCGGGTGCGCGCGCTCGGCCTCGGCAGCTTCGGCGCCTACTACCGGGCGGTGGTGCGCGGCGACGGCGACGAGCAGACCCGCCTGGTCGACGCCATCTGCACCAACGAGACCCATTTCTTCCGCGAGCCGCACCACTTCCAGTTCATCGTCCGCGCGCTGGTGCCGCGCTGGCAGGCCGAGGCCCGCGCCGGGCGCCGGCCGGCGCGGATCCGCGCCTGGAGCGCCGGCTGCTCGACCGGCGAGGAGCCGTACTCGCTGGCGATGCTGCTCCTCGCCGCGCTCGGCGACGACTGGGAGCTCGAGCTCCACGCCAGCGATCTGTCGACGCGGGCGCTGGCGGCGGCGGGCGCCGCGATCTACCCGGCCGAGCGCCTCGACGAGATCCCGATCGGCTACCGGCGCTACCTCCTGCGCGGCACCGGCCGCCAGCAGGGCCGCTTCAAGATCGCGCCCGAGGCGCGGGCCCCGGTCCGCCTGCAGCGCCTCAACCTGCTCGACGCCGCCTACGGCGTGCCCGACGGGCTCGATCTGCTCCTGTGCCGCAACGTGCTCATCTACTTCCGGGCCGAGACCCGCGAGCAGATCCTGCGCCGCCTCGCCGACAAGATCGGCCTCGGCGGCCACCTCCTGCTCGGCCACGCCGAGAGCCTGTCGTCGCGGCACGGCCTGCGCACGGTCGTGCCGACCGTCTACCAGAAGGTGGCGCGCGAGGCGGCGTCGTGACCGCGCCAGCGGTGGCCGCGCCGGCGCGGCGGGTCCTCGTCGTCGACGACTCGGCGATGGTCCGCCAGCTCCTGTTCGGCCTCCTCCGCGACGCCGGCCTCGAGGTCCAGGTCGCGGCCGATCCGATCTTCGCGCTCGATCGCCTGGCGCGCTGGACGCCGGACGTCATCGTGCTCGACCTCGAGATGCCGCGCATGGACGGCCTCACCTTCCTGCGCCTGTTGCAGCAGCGGCAGCCGATCCCGGTCGTGGTCTGCTCGGGCGTCGCCGGCGCGCGCACCGTCACCGCGCTGCGCGCGCTCGAGGAGGGCGCCGCCGAGGTGATCGCGCGGCCGCGCATCGGGCTGCGCGCCTACTTCGAGGAGTCGCGGACGCTCTTGACGGACGCCATCGCCGCCGCCGCCCAGAGCCGGCCGCGGCGGCGGTCGCCGGTCCGGCCGCCGCCGGCGCCGCCGCCGCTGCCGCTGCCGCGGCCGGTCTTGCCGGTCGCGTCCGGGATCCGGACGCGCCGCACCGTGATCGCGGTCGGCGCCTCGACCGGCGGCACCGAGGCGCTCCACGAGCTCCTCGCCGCGCTGCCCGCCGACGCGCCGCCGGTGGTGGTCGTCCAGCACATGCCGGCCGGCTTCACCGCCGCGCTGGCCGCCCGCCTCGACGCCGCCTGCGCCGTCCGCGTCAAGGAGGCGGCCACCGGCGATCGCCTCGCCCCGGGCCAGGTCCTCCTCGCCCCCGGCGGCTCGCACCTGGTCGTGCGCCCCGATCCGCGCGGCCCGGTCGCCGAGGTCGTCGACGGCCCCCTCGTGTCGCGGCACCGGCCGAGCGTCGACGTCCTCTTCCGCAGCGTCGCCGAGACCGCCGGCGCCGCCGCCGTCGGCGTCGTCCTGACCGGCATGGGCGACGACGGCAGCGCCGGCATGCGCCTCCTGCGCAACGCCGGCGCCGCGACGCTGGCCCAGGACGAGGCCACCAGCGTCGTCTTCGGCATGCCGCGCGCCGCGATCGAGGCCGGCGTGGTCGATCGGGTGGTGCCGCTGCCGCGCATGGCCGCGGCGATCCTCGAGGCCGTCCGGCGCCCGGACAGACGCTGACGTGGCCAGTGCGGACACCACGTTGACGTTGACGTGAACGGCGACGGCGACGGCGACGCACGATCCTGCCGACGCAAGCGGACGAGCACCTCCGCACGCGTGTCTCGTGCCCGGCTCAGTCCCGGAACGGCAGCCGGATCCGGAACACGCTCCCCGCGCCCGGCCAGCTGTCGACGTCGATGCGGCCGCCGGCGCGCTCGACGATGGTGCGCGAGGTGGCGAGGCCGAGGCCGTGGCCCTCGCCGGGACCCTTGGTCGTGAAGAACGGCTCGAAGATGCGGGCGCGGGTCGCCTCGTCCATACCGAGGCCGTCGTCGGCGACGTCGATCACGACCGCGTCGTCGGCGGCGCGGACCATCACGTGGATGTTGCCGCCGCCGGGCATGGCGTCGCGGGCGTTGACGATCAGGTTGATGATCACCTGCTCGAGCTCGGTCGGATCGATCTCGACCATCGGCAGGTCCGGCTCGACGTCGATCGCGACGTCGACCGAGATCCCGGCCAGGCGGCGCAGGAGCCCGCCGAGCCCGGCGACCGCCTCGCCGATCGCGATGGTGCGCGGCTCGGGCACGCGCCGCGACGCGTAGGTCAACAGATTTCGGGTCAGCTCGCGGGCGCGGCGCAAGGACGCATCGATCTCGTCGAGGGCGCTGGCGGCGCGGTCGTGGGCCGCGGTCAGCTCGCGGCGCAGCCGCGTCGCGTTGAGGCCGAGCGCGCACAGCAGGTTGCCGAAGTCGTGGGCGACGCCGCTGGCGAGGACGCCCACCGTGCTCTGGCGCTGGGCGTGGGCGAGCGCCTCGTGGAGCTTGAGCTGATCGGTGACGTCGCGGACGGCGCCGCACAGGCGCATCGGCTTGCCGTCGCGGTCGCGGATCAGCGCGACCGAGGCGTCGACGAGCCGGACGTCCCCCGACGGCAGCACCACCCGGTACGCGAAGGTCGCCGGGCCGCCGCCGTGGCCCACCTCGCGCAGGATCCGCCGCACGCGGTCGCGGTCGTCGCGGTGGCACGGCGCCAGCCGGTCGTCGTCGCTCGCCATCGGCGTGCCCGGGGCCACGCCGTGCAGCCGGTACAGTGGGTCGGAGCCGTAGAACTCGCCGGTGGCGAGCTCGTAGGTCCAGACGCCCTCGCGGGAGTCGGCGGCGCGAGCGCAGCCGACGGGCAGGGGCATGGCGGTGCGATCGGAGCGGGTGTGCAGGGATGCCTCCATGCCGGCTGCTCTTCGCAACCGCCGTGCCACCGCGCGATGTCGTCGTGGCGCACCCTTGCACGCCGCCGCGGCCACGACGGCGCCACGAAGATCGTGGCCTCGTGGCGGCCCGCCCTCGGAGGAGATCGCGTCCGAAGACGGACGCTCATGGTGGCCGAGAGATCCCGAGCTTCTTCATGCGGTAACGCAGCGTGTTCGGATGAACTCCGAGGATCGCCGCCGCTCCCGCCGCCCCCTCGATGACCCAGTTGCAGCCGTCGAGGGCGGCCAGGTAGCGCTCCCGGAGCGACGCGTCGTCGTCGCCCGCGTCGGTGACGGTGAAGCGGGTCGGCGGCGGCGCCGCCGGCGCCGGCAGCCGCGGCAGCACGGCGTCGACGTCGAGCAGCTCGCCCTGGCTGATGATCATCGCGCGCTCGATCGCGTTGAGCAGCTCGCGCACGTTGCCGGGCCACTCGTAGTCGATCAAGCGCTGCATCGCCTGCGGGCTGACCCGCCGGCCGGGCACGCGCAGGCGGGCGGCGGCGTGCGCGATGAAGAGCTCGACCAGCCGCGGGATGTCGCCGCGGCGGGCCCGCAAGGGCGGCAGCTGGATCGGGAAGACCGACAGCCGGTAGTACAGGTCCTCGCGGAAGCGGCCGCGCGCGACCTCGGCGGCCAGGTCGCGGTTGGTGGCGGCGATGATCCGGACGTCGACCTGGATCGTCTCGGCGCCGCCGATCCGCTCGAGCTCGCGCTCCTGCAGCACGCGCAGGAGCTTGGCCTGGAGGTCGAGCGGCAGCTCGCCGATCTCGTCGAGGAACAGCGTGCCCTGCTGGGCCAGCTCGAACTTGCCGCGGCGCTGGCGGCTGGCGCCGGTGAACGCGCCGGCCTCGTGGCCGAACAGCTCGCTCTCGGCGAGGTGGCCGGGCAGGGCGGCGCAGTTGATGGTGACGAACGGCCGGTCGCCGCGCGGGCTGGCGTCGTGGATGGCGCGCGCGATCACGTCCTTGCCGCTGCCGGTCTCGCCGAGCAGGAGCACGGTGGCGGTGGTCGGCGCGACCAGCTCGATCTGGCGCTTGACCGACTGGAAGACCGGATCGTCGCCGATGACGTCGTCGCCGAGCTGGACGGCGCGGACGTCGGCGACCAGGCTGGCGTGGTCGTCGGCGGCCTGGTCGCGCAGCTCGCGCAGGCGCTCGTAGGCGAGGCCGCCGTCGATCGCGATCGCGACCGCGCCGCCGAGCTCGAGCGCGAGCGCCGGGTCGACGCCGGCGTAGGTGTCACGCGCGCGCGACCAGGCGGCGATGAAGCCGATGGCGCGCCCCTCGATCACGAGCGGCAGCGAGTATCCGGACTGGATGTCAAGCTCCTTCCACAGCGCGCCGGCGACCGGAAAGCCGGCGACGTCAGCGCGCGCGAGCACGCGCGGCCGCAGCGTCCGCCACACATCGGTCGCGTAGTCGCCGACGCGGTAGCTCGGCAGCGGCCGCGTCGGCGGTGGGTCGATGATGACGCTGCGGAACGCCTCGGTGTTCTCGAGCACGGCGAGCCCGACGAAGTCGGCGGCGAGGAGGCGCCGCACCGCCGCGCACAGGTGCGCGTACAGGGCGTTCGTGTCGCGCACCGATCCGGCCGCCCGCACGACGTCGAGCACCAGCGACAGCGACGCGCTCGGCGCGGTCAGCATCGCCGCTCGACCCCGAGGCGCCGCATCCGCGACCGCAGCGTGCTCGGCTTCATGCCGAGGCGGGCGGCGGCGCCGTCGGGCCCCTCGATGATCCAGTTGCAGGCGTCGAGGACGCCGACCAGCGCGGCGGCCTCGCCGTCGCTGGTGGTCGCGGTCGGATCCGGCCGCGGCCCGGGGCCGATCAGATCGATCGGATCGAGCGCGCCGCCGCCGGCCAGGATGGTCGCGCGCTCGATCGCGTTCTGCAGCTCGCGGACGTTGCCCGGCCACGCGTAGCCGGTGAGCGACGCCAGAAGGGCGTCGTCGTCGCCGGGCGGCAGCCGGCCCAGGCGCCGCGCGCTGTCGCGGGCGAAGGCGCGGGCGAGCGGCGCGATGTCCTCGCGGCGCTCGCGCAGCGGCGGGATGTGGATCGGGAAGACCGCCAGCCGGTAGTAGAGATCGGGCCGGAAGCGGCCGTCGGCGGCCAGGGCGGCCAGGTCGCGGTTGGTGGCGGCGATGATCCGGACGTCGACCTTGATCGTCTCGCTGCCGCCGACCCGCTCGAGCTCGCGATGCTGCAAGACGCGCAGCAGCTTGGCCTGCGCCTCCGCCGGCAGCTCGCCGATCTCGTCGAGGAAGAGGGTGCCGTGGTGGGCCAGCTCGAAGCGGCCGCGGCGGCGGCGGGTGGCGCCGGTGAAGGCGCCCTCCTCGTGGCCGAACAGCTCGCTCTCGATCAGCCCCGACGGGAGCGCCGCGCAGTTGAGCTTGACCAGCGCGCGGCCGGCGCGCGCGCTCTTCTCGTGCACCGCGCGCGCGATCAGCTCCTTGCCGGTGCCGCTCTCGCCGGTGACCAGCACGGTGGCGTCGGTGGCGGCGACCATGTCGACCAGGCGCATGACGCCGCGCATGCCGGGGCTCTCGGCGACGATGCGGCCGGGGCCGTAGACCGCCTCGAGCTCGCCGCGCAGGGTCCGGTTGTCGGCCTCGAGCCGGTCGCGGGCGCGCGCCAGCTCCTCGTAGGCGGTGCAGTTGTCGACGGCGATGGCGACGATGGCGGTCGCCTCGCGCGCGAACCGGAGATCGATGTCGTCGTAGGCGCGCACCCGGCTCGACTGCAGGAGCAGGGCGCCCAGCATCCGCGCCTGCGCCACCAGCGGCAGCGCCAGGTAGCTGTGGCAGCCGAGCATCTCGAGGATCTTGAGGGTGCCCGGGCGGTCGGCGACCTGGGCCCGGTCGCGGACGTACACCGGCTGTCCGGAGTCGAACAGGCTGGACAGCGCCGAGGTGGCCCGGGGCATCGACGGGATCACGATGCGCGGCCGCATGAAGAACGGGCTGATCTGCTCCGGGCCGGGGCCGGGCAGCACGATACACAGGTTGTCGAAGTGGAAGACGCCGGCGAGCGCGTCGGCGAGCGCGTCGAACAGCGCCTGCCGCTCCCGGTGCCGCGACACCGCCCGGACGAGATCGAGCAGGGCGCGCGCCTGGTCGTCGGTCCAGTCCCCCGACGGCGCTGTGCCGTCCGCACCAATCACCGCCGCATCATAGCGCGGCGCTCGGGCGATGCGCGTATCCTCCGCGTGCGCTCAACCCCGCGTCGCGCCGACCTCACGCCGGCGCAGCGCCGGCACCCGGTCGAGCGCGGCCTTGCGCGCCGTCTCGGCGGTGGCGAGGATCTCGGGGCCGAGCCCGCGCCACCAGGTCTCGGCCATCGCGGTCGTCCACGGCGGCACCGGCAGGGCCTCGAGCGCGGTCAGGAGCGTCGCCGCGGTTGCCGGGCGCTGCGACGGGTCGCGCGCCATGCAGCGCAGGAGCAGCGCGTCGACCTCGGCCGGCACCGACGTCACCTTCCACGACGGCGGCGGCGGCGGGCCGGCGACCTGGAGGGCGCACACCGCGATGGCGCTGTCGCCGCTGAACGGCGGCGCCCCGGTGAGGAGGGCGTACCAGATCGCGCCGAGCGAGTAGATGTCGGCGCGGGCGTCGACCGGCTCGCCGAGGATCGCCTCGGGCGCGGCGTAGCCGGGGGTGCCGAGGAAGCCAGCGTCGCGGGTGACGTCGGCGCGGCGGATGGCGGCGGTGGTCGCCAGGCCGCCGCTCGAGCCGGCGGCGCCGATCTCCTTGGCCAGGCCGAAGTCGAGGACCTTGACGAAGTCGGCCAGCCCGCCGCGGCGGCTCAGCATCGCGTTGGCCGGCTTGAGGTCGCGGTGGATGAGGCCGGCGGCGTGGGCCTCGGCGACCGCGCCGGTCAGCTGGCGCAGGAGATGGACGGTGCGCGCGGTCGCCTGCGGGCCGTCGTGGATGATCAGCTCCTCGAGCGTGATGCCGTCGACCAGCTCCATGGCGTAGAAGAAGATGCCGTCGACGGTGCGGCCGTAGTCGTAGATCGCGATCGTGTTCGGGTGGGTCAGCTGGCTGGTCAGCTTGACCTCGCGCTCGAAGCGGGCGATGCGGGCCGGGTCGAGCCGCTCCGGCAGGATCAGCTTGACCGCGGTCGGCCGGCGCAGGAGGGCGTGCTCGGCCCGGTAGACCACGCCGACGCCGCCGGCGGCGATCGGCTCGGTCAGCCGGTACTGGCCGAGGTGCTGGGCCAGCTCGGCGGTGCGGCGGGCGCGGCCGGCGGCGGCGAGGGCGCCGCCGGTGGTGGCCAGCGCCAGCGACAGGACCAGGCCGACCAGGAGGACGCCGGTCGACGTCCGGAAGTCGGACGCGGTGCCGGGCTGGGGCGCGACCAGGAGCTGCCAGGTGCGATCGGCGAAGGTGAAGCTGACCGCGGCGCGCGCCGGGTGGCCGACCAGCGAGGTCCAGGCCCCGGGCCGGTTCTCGTGAAGCAGGCCGGGGTCGGCGTCGGCGCCCGCGCGGTCGGGCGGCGGCGACGGGTGGCTGTCGCGGATGGCGAGGTCGAGGCCGGAGGTGTCGAAGCCGGCGAGGGCGGCCTCGATCACCGGCTGCAACCGGAAGATGGCGATGGCGGCGCCGCGGAAGGC
>Ga0075429_100005906_pt1 | contig 10570 bp, 9 predicted proteins | sample RhiMetdeltSRZDD3_FD_75295 | JGI IMG/M metagenome (GOLD analysis project Ga0075429, IMG submission 75295) | Populus rhizosphere microbial communities from Tennessee, USA - Rhizosphere MetaG P. deltoides SRZDD3 | ecosystem: Host-associated > Plants > Roots > Rhizosphere > Soil | place: USA...
GTACCCGTTCGGCCTGCGGGGCGCGACACCGGCCGAGGCGGTCGAGGGGCTCCGCGCGACCGGTGAGCGCTGGACGCTCGCGGGCATGCCGGTCACGCAGGTGCTGCAGGATCTCCTGCTCAACGACATCTGGAAGGGCAACGACCCGCTGCAGCGGCAGTACCGGGGCACGGCCGTCCGGCTGCCCGACATCGAGGTGCCCGATCCGGACCGCGAGGAGCCGCACGTCCTCGAGCTGGAGCTGCGCCTGTCCGCCCTCGGCAACCACTACCTGCGCATGTCCGGCGAGCTGGCCGACGCGGCACCGCACGAGGTGTACGCGGCGATGCTCCGCGCGGCGCCCGAGTTCGGCGACCTCAGCGAGCTGGAGCTGGCGATCCACCCCGTCGAGCCCGAGGCCGACGAGCCGGACGTCCCGGATCAGCGCACCCCGCCCGACGAGCCGGACGACGGTCCACAGTGGACTCAGCTGGCCGAGCTCTCCGCCGAGATCGTCGCCGACGTGGCCGTACGGCTGCGCGAGTACCTCGGGCGGCCCGTACAGGTCAGCGGCCGGCCCGGCCTGTACCACGTGATGCTCACCGTCGAGCGGGCCAGCGCGACGCGCGGGGAGGGCGTACCGGAGCCGATCCGTACCGCCCGCGAGCTGACCGCCACGTTCGGCGCGCAACCGCTGTGCCACCCCGTACGGCACGGGGTCAGCTCCGTCGGCGAGTGGCTGCGGTACCCGGTGGACGATCTGTCCTTTGTGGACGCACCTGGGTTCTCCGGCGACGCGGTGCTGCGTACGGGCAACACGACCCTGCTCGTCATCCCCGGCTCGCCCAACTACATGATCAATGCGGTGGAGGAGGCGGCCGAGTTCGTCGCCACGCTCGACGGGCTGTTCGCCACCTGGCAGGACGAGCTGGCGCAGTACTACCGCCGGGTCCGGCGCGCTCTCGCGTACATGATAAAGAGGTTGGAAGGGAGCGGGACCCCGGTGCTGGCGGGCGCGGCCCGCGAACCCCTGCCGGACGCGGACACCACCGCCGAGGGCCTGATGCACACGCAGGCCCAGCTGGAGCAGGAACAGCTGCGCCTGCACGAGTTCGTGATGAGCAGCCGGCTCACGCTCATGTTCGTCACGTCACCGGCGCTGGTCACGTCACCGGTCATGCGGCTCACCATCGACCGGCTGCTCGACGCGGCCGGCTTCGCGCGGCAGCGGGAGCAGTTCGTGGGGATCGTCGACGAGGTGCTCGGCGACCGGTTCGGCACGCTGATCGACGCCTCCGTCCGCCGCCACCAGGAGCGGGTCGAGGCCGCCATGCGGGCCGAGCGCGAGCGCGCGGAGGCCGCCGCGCGCCTGGCCGCCGAGGAGGCCGAGCGGGTCGCCAAGGCGCAGCAGGCCCGGATGAACACGCTCGCCGCGGTCATCGCCGCGGTCGGCATCTCCGGTCTCGCCCAGATCCTGCAGGCGGGGTACGACATCCAGCGGCTCAACGCGTTCGCCCTGGCGTTGGCGGTGTTCCTCGTCGCGGTGCTGACCGGTGTCGTGGTACACCGGTCGAGCCGGTCGCGGGGTACGCGGGCCGAGCCGCCCACGTCGTAGGAGTTCCATGAGGACGGTCACGCTCACCGACGGCGAGCAGTTCGACGCGGTGTACTCCGACGTGCTCGTCCCGTCGTTCCCGCCGGACGAGCTGGACTCGCTCGACACGTTCCGGCGCGGGCTGCGCGCCGGCGACGTGCTCGGGACGGCGGTGCTCGGCGACGACGGCCGTCCACTCGCCGCGATGGTCGGCGAGTGGTCGCCGGACAGCCGCGTCCTGCTGCTCAGCTACCTGGCGGTCGCCGACGGCAGCCGACGGCTCGGCATCGGGGGACCGCTGTACGAGACCGTGCTCGGCCGCTGGCGTACCGAGTTCGCGCCGTGCCTGATCCTCGCCGAGATCGAGCACCCGGACGGCCACGAGAGCAGCCCGGCGTACGGCGACCCGGCCGCGCGGCTGCGCTTCTACGGGCGGCACGGCGCCTCGATCCTGCGCCTGCCGTACTTCCAGCCGGCACTGCGCGCCGGCGGGTCGAGGGTGTACGGGATGCTCCTGCTGGCGCTGCACGTGGACCCTTCGTACGGGGACGCGCACGCGGTCGACGCCGGGGCGCTGCGCGCGTTCCTCACCGGGTACTGGGAGGTCGAGGGCGGTGTCGGCGACGACCCGGCGACCGTGGCCCTGTTCTCGGGGCTGGACGTGGGCGCGGTCCCACTGCTGCCCACCTACCGGTACGCCGAGGTGCCCGTCTCCGTAGGCTGAGCCCATGGAGGTCACCCCGTTCTTCGTCGCCGGGGCCGCGGCTACGAGCGACGACACCGTGATCGTGCGCCACCCGTACGACGGCCGCGAGGTCGGCCGCACCGCGTACCCCACCGAGGCCCAGGTCGAGCAGGCGGTCGCGGGGGCCGCCGCCGTCGCCGCCGAGGCCGCCGCGCTGCCGGCCCACGTACGCGCCGCCGCGCTCGACCACGTGTCGCGCGGCCTGGCCGAGCGCGCCGGCGAGGTGGCCCGCCTGATCACGGCGGAGAACGGCAAGCCGCTCAAGTGGGCCCGGGCCGAGGCGGGCCGGGCGGTGTCGACCTTCCGCTGGGCGGCCGAGGAGGCACGACGGTTCGCCGGCGAGCTGCAACGGCTCGACACCGACCCGGCCGCGACCGGTCGGCTGGGCGTGGTGCGCCGCTTCCCGCGCGGGCCGGTGCTCGGCATCAGCCCGTTCAACTTCCCGCTCAACCTGGTCGCGCACAAGCTGGCTCCGGCCGTCGCGGTGGGTACCCCCATCGTCCTGAAGCCGGCGCCCGCGACGCCGCTCTCGGCGCTGCTACTGGGTGAGCTGCTCGCGGAGACCGACCTGCCCGCCGGAATGGTGTCGGTCCTGCCGCTGCCGAACGAGCGGGCCGGCGGGTTGGTGGCCGACCCGCGGCTGCCGGTCGTCTCGTTCACCGGCTCGGGTCCGGTGGGCTGGTCGATCCGCGATTCGGTTCCCCGTAAGCACGTCACGCTCGAACTCGGCGGCAACGCGGCGGTCCTCGTCTGCGCCGACTGGACCTCGGACACCGACCTCGACTGGGCGGCGAACCGGATCGCCACGTTCTCCAACTACCAGGCCGGGCAGAGCTGCATCGCCGTCCAGCGCGTATATGTCCATCATGGACAGTACGACCGGCTGGTCGACCGGCTCGTCGCGGCCGTCTCGGCGCTGAAGACAGGCGACCCGTCCGACGAGGCGACCGACGTAGGCCCGATGATCAGCGAGGTCGCCGCGAAGCGGGTGGAGAGCTGGGTCGGCGAAGCGGTCGCGGCCGGCGCCCGGGTACTGGCGGGCGGTACCCGGGACGGCGCGTCGTACACCCCGACGGTGCTCGCCGACGTACCGCCCGGGCAGAAGGTGAACGCCGAGGAGGTCTTCGGGCCCGTCCTGGTCGTGGCGGCCGTGGACGACGACCCGGCCGGGTTCGCCGCGATCAACGACTCGGCGTACGGGCTGCAAGCCGGCGTGTTCACCCGGCGGCTGCAGACGGCGTTCGCGGCGCACCGGACGCTGGCCGTCGGCGGGGTGATCGTCGGGGACGTACCGAGCTACCGAGCAGACCAGATGCCGTACGGGGGTACCAAAGGCAGCGGTGTGGGCCGGGAAGGGCTACGCAGTGCGATGGTCGACTACACGGAGCCCCGGGTGCTGGTGTTGACGGACCTGGAGTTGTAGAGCTGGGCCTCGCTCCGCTCGGCCGGCGGGGTTGGCTGGGCCTCGCTCCGCTCGGCCGGCGGGCGGAGTCGGCTGGGCCTCGCTCCGCTCGGCCGGCGGTCCGCCCTCTGCCCGCCCATTGCGCCTGCGCCCGACGAGCGGCTGCGCCGCCGTCGGTGCTCGGCGCGCAGGGCGGCGGGCGGACCGCGACGTGGCGAGGCTCAGACCGTGCGGCGGGCGGATCGCGACGTGGCGGGGCTCAGACCGTGCGGCGGCGGCCGACGGGCGGGGCGTAGACCGTGCGGCGGGCGGCCGCCTTCATGATCGTCGTGGGCGGTGCGGAAGGGGAGTTGCGGTTCGCATTCGCACCGCGGACCGTGATCATGGCCGCGGGCGTCTATGGGGGGTAGACGCGACACGCCGCACAAGCAGCGCGACACGCCGGCGCCCGCCGTCGTCCGCCGGCGGTCAGGCCGCTCGGACCTCCGGGAGAGGGCACTCGACGACCTCGACGAGCGTCGGTCCGCCGCGCCGGGCGTGGCGGGCTTCGATACGGTCGAGGCTGGTGATCCCGGTGACCTGCCCGTCCGGGTCGACGATCAGCGCGTCGCCGCTGGGCAGGGCGATCACCCAGGACTCGATGCGATCGTCGGCGTGCAGGGCGTACACGCGAGGGACTCGGTCGATCATCACCAGGGTGGGCTTGCCGCGGGCGGCGGGCTGGTCGGCCATTGCGGGCTCCTTGCGTCCGGTGGGACAGATGAGGCGCCTCTGCACGCTCGATGGTGAGGCACGCCGGGCCTCCATGCAAGTGCATTGATGCGAACAACTCGTGAGTGAATGCGTGACAGGGCGTGCATTTTGGAGGAGACTTTGCACGTACGCCGGCCGGGCGTGTCGACGGTCGACTGCGGTCTCCTGCGGGAGGTGGGACGGTGGCGGTCGGGTCCCCGCCGACGGTGAGGCGCCGCCAGCTCGGTCGTGAGCTACGGAAGCTGCGCGAGGGTTCGGGTCTGTTGATCGACCAGCTCGCGGAGCGGATGCGCTGTTCGACCTCGCGTATCAGCCGGATCGAGACGGCCCGCATCCGTATCGCCCCGGGTACCGTGCACGAGATCCTCGACATCCTCGGCGCCAGCGGCGAGACCCGCGACCGGTTGGTGGCGCTCGCCCGGCAGGCCGACGAGCCGGGGTGGTGGCAGGAGTACTCCGACGTCCTGCCGTTCGAGTACTCGACCTACATCGCGCTGGAGGCGGAGGCCGTACGGCTGCGCTCGTTCGAGCCGATCGCCGTGCACGGGCTGCTGCAGACACCGCAGTACGCCGCGACGCTGGTGAGCCGGCAGCGGTCGGGCGCCGAGCTCGCGGCTCGGCTCGCCGTACGGCTGGCCCGGCAGGGCGTCCTGACCAAGCCCGAGCCGGCCGAGCTGTGGGTGATCCTCGACGAGAGCGTGATCCGGCGGGAGGTCGGCGGCCCCGAGCTCATGCGCCACCAGATCAAGCGACTTGTCGGAATCGCCGATCTTCCCAATGTCACGATCCAACTGGTACCTTTCGCAGTCGGCGCGTACGGCGCGATGACCGGTTCGTTCACGGTCATGGACTTTGCGAACCCGGACGAGCCAAACGTCGTATACCAGGAGAACTACTTCACCGATCACTACGTCGAGACGCCGAGCGGTGTGGCCCGGTACGTTGCTCTGTTCGAAGAGATCGCCTCCCAGGCGCTCGACGCGGAGTCGACGGTGGGCTTCCTCAAGCGGGTCGCCGACCAGTGACGGCGACCCGAGGAGCCGGTGAGATGACCTCTGCGACCCTGTTCGGTGCCGCCTGGCGGAAGAGCACGCGCAGCGCGTGCGACGGGGCCTGCGTGGAGGTGGCGTTGACCCCTCGGCTGGTGGGGGTCCGCGACAGCAAGAACCGGAGCGGCGGGTACCTCGCGGTCGAGCTGCACACCTGGAGCGCGTTCGTCACCGGCGTCAAGAACGGCGAGTTCGACCCGCGCTGACCCCGCGCTCACGGTTCCGGCCCGCCCGCGCGGCGCGGCCGGTAACCGCGTACGCGTGTCCGGTGGCCGGTAGGCTCGACAGTCGGCCGGTGGGACAGGCGGTTCTCGGTGCAGAGGGGCTGAGTGGGTTGGCGCAGCGCGACCTGGCGCAGATCGTGAAGGCGTACGACGTACGGGGCGTCGTGCCCGACGAGTTGGACGAGTCGGTCGCGCGCGCCATCGGCACCGCGCTCGTGGACCTGCTCCGCGAGTCCGACGAGCCGGCCGACCGCGTCGTCGTCGGGTACGACATGCGCGAGACGTCGCCGGGCCTCGCGGCCGCGTTCGCCGCCGGCGCCACCGAGGCGGGCGCCGACGTGACCGACACCGGCCTCGCCTCGACCGACATGCTCTACTACGCGTCCGGTGCGCTCGAGGCCCCCGGCGCGATGTTCACCGCGAGCCACAATCCGGCGCAGTACAACGGCATCAAGCTGTGCCGCCCCGGGGCCAAGCCCATCGGCCAGGACAGCGGGCTCGCCCGGATCCGCGACCGGGCCCAGGAACTGCTCGACGGCGCCGCGCCGGTGCCGGCCGACCGGCCCGGCACGGTGACCCACCGCGATCTCCTCGCCGACTACGCGGCCCACCTGCGTACGCTCGTCGACCTGTCGGGGATCCGGCCGCTGACCGTGGTCGTCGACGCCGGCAACGGGATGGGCGGGCACACCGTCCCGGCGGTGCTCGGCGACGCCGTACTGCCGGCCCTGCCGCTGACGATCGTCCCGCTCTACTTCGAGCTCGACGGCAGCTTCCCGAACCACGAGGCCAACCCGCTCGTCCCGCAGAACATCGTCGACCTCCAGGCGGCCGTCCGCGAGCACCAGGCCGACATCGGCATCGCGTTCGACGGCGACGCCGACCGCTGCCTCGTCGTCGACGAACGCGGCGACGCCGTCCCGCCGAGCGCGGTCACCGCGCTGGTCGCCGTCCGCGAGCTCGCCAAGCACCCCGGCGCCACGATCATCTACAACCTGATCAGCTCTTCGGCGGTACCCGAAATCGTGGCCGAACACGGCGGCCGGCCGGTGCGTACGCGGGTGGGCCACTCGTTCATCAAGGCCGAGATGGCGACGACGGGCGCCGTGTTCGGTGGCGAGCACTCGGCGCACTACTACTTCCGCGACTTCTGGAGCGCCGACACCGGGATGCTGGCCGCGATGCACGTGCTCGCCGCCCTCGGTGGCCAGGACCGTCCACTGTCGACACTGGTACGCGAGTACAACCGGTACCCGTCGTCCGGCGAGATCAACTCGACGGTGACCGACCAGCGCGGCCGGTTGGCCGAGATCGAACGCGTGCTCGCCGCCGAGCCCGGCGCGACGGTCGACCACCTGGACGGGCTGACCGTGGCGTTCCCGGACGGCTCGTGGGCCAACGTACGCGCGTCCAACACCGAACCCCTGCTGCGCCTCAATGTCGAGGCACGGGATCATGACCGTATGGTCGCCCTGCGCGACGAGGTCCTCGCCCTGGTACGGGCCTGAGTTCATAAGGAGTTCGGCGTGGCACTCGACCCGCAGCTGCTGGAGATCCTGGCCTGCCCGGACACCCATCACGCCCCGCTGACGTACGACGAGGCGGCGCAGACGTTGACCTGCACCGAGTGTGGTCGGGTATTCCCGGTCCGCGACGGGATTCCGGTGCTGCTGCTCGACGAGGCGCAGCCCGGGCCGACCCCCGGCCCGGAGTCGGCGTGATGGCCGATCCGATCGACGGGACGGCGGGCGTACGGGGCCACGCGGTCGTCGACGAGTCCCTCCTCGACAACGTCGGCGCCATCGCCGCGGCCGACCCGGGTGGCATGCTGCGTGCGACCGCGTCGGCGGGGGCGCAGGTACGCGAGTCCGCCGCGCTCGCCGCCGAGGCCAACCTCACCACGCTCGCGGACGAGGGCCGGCCGCGGGCGGTCGTGGTGGCCGGCGTCGGTACCGCCGCCCGTACCGGTGACGTGCTCGCGACCGTGGCCGGCCCGCGCTGCCCGGTGCCCGTGATGGCGCACCGCAGCACCGGGGTCCCCGGCTGGGTGGGCGCCGCCGACGTGGTCATCGCCGTGTCGGCCAGCGGGCGCAGCCCGGAGGCGCTCGGCGCCGCCGAGGCCGCCGCCCGTCGGGGCGCCCGTCTGGTCGCGATCGGCGCGCCCGATTCGCAGCTCCAGTCGGTCGCCGAACGGGCCCGGGCGGTGTTCATCCCGGTCCCGCGGCGCGCCCCGGCGAGAGCCAGCCTCTGGGCGCTGGCGATACCGGTGCTGATGGCTGCCCGTACCCTCGGCCTGGTCAAGGTCAACGAGGCGGACCTGGCGGAGACCGCGGCCCGGCTCGACGCGGACGCCGATCGGTGCCGCCCCGCGGCGGAGTCCTTCGTCAACCCGGCGAAGACGCTCGCGATCGACCTGGCGGGCTCGATCCCGATCGTCTGGGGCTCGTCGCCGCTGGCCGCCGTGGCCGCGCGCCGGTTCGGCGACACGCTCTCGGCCAACGCGCGGTACCCGGTGGTCGCCGGCGCGCTCGGCGAGGCCGGCCGCGGGCGGGTGGGGCTGCTGGACGGCGTGTTCGGCGGTCTCGTCGAGGCGAGCCGGGACATCTTCGCCGACCAGGGCGAGGAGTCCGACCGCACCCGGCTGCGGGTGGTCCTGCTGCGCGACGGCGGGCTGGTCGACGACCGCGAGGCCGACGAACCGCTCGCCTTCGAGGAGCGGCGCGCCGAGGCCGTGCAGCAGATCGCCGAGCGCCGCGGGGTGCGGTGCAGCGTGGTGGCCGCCGAGGGCGCCTCGCCGCTGGAGCGGTTCGCGTCGCTGCTCGCGGTGCCCGACTTCGCGTCGGTGTACCTTGCCCTCGCGCACGGGCTCGACCCCAACGCCGTCACGGCCGTCACCGAGCTGATGGAGCTGTCCCAGAGATGAGCGCAGGCGTGAGGCAACGGCCAGGACCAGGGCGGCGGACGAGCGCCGAACGCCGAAGCGAAGGGCGGCAATGAGCGCGTCGGGTGGTACCAGGGCCATTGTCGCGGCGCTGTTCGCGAACCTCGGGATCGCCGCGACGAAGTTCGTCGCCTGGGTCCTCACCGGATCGTCGTCGATGCTGGCCGAGGCGATCCACTCGGTGGCCGACTCGGGTAACCAGCTGCTCCTGCTGTTGGGCGGGCGGCGGTCGACCCGGGAGGCGACCGAGGTGCACCCGTTCGGGTACGGGCGGGAGCGCTACATCTACGCGTTCATCGTGTCGATCGTGCTGTTCAGCGTCGGTGGTCTGTTCGCGCTCTACGAGGCGTGGCACAAATTCCAGCACCCGGAGCCGATCACCGCGTGGCAGTGGGTGCCGATCACGGTGCTGCTCGTGGCGATCGTGCTGGAGTCGTTCTCGCTGCGTACCGCGATCCACGAGTCCAACCTGGTCCGCGGCAGCGCCTCGTGGACCCAGTTCGTCCGGCACGCGAAGGCGCCCGAGCTGCCGGTCATCCTGCTGGAGGACCTGGGCGCGCTCACCGGCCTGGTGTTCGCGCTGTTCGGCGTCGGGATGACGCTGATCACCGGCAACGGGGTCTGGGATGCGGTGGGCACCGCGATGATCGGCCTGCTGCTCGTCTCGATCGCGGTGATCCTCGCGGTCGAGACCAAGAGCCTGCTGCTCGGCGAGGCGGCCACGCCGGCCCACCGGGCCGCGATCGAGCGGGCGATCACCGCCGGCCCCGAGGTCGAACGGATCATCCACATGCGCACGATGCATCTCGGGCCGGACGAGTTGCTGGTGGCCGCCAAGATCGCGGTGCACCACGACGACACCGCGCAGGAGGTGGCCCGCGGGATCGACGCCGCGGAGGCGCGGATCCGGGCGGCCGTGCCCATCGCCCGCGTCATCTACCTCGAGCCGGACCTCTACCGCGCCGCCGGTTGACGTGCAGCCGATCACGGGTGCCCTCCGCCACTACGCCTGGGGTTCGCGACGGGTGATCGCCGCGTACCAGGGCCGCCCGGTCCCCTCGCCGGAGCCCGAGGCCGAGCTGTGGTTCGGCACCCACCCGTCGGCACCGTCCACAGTGGAGAGTGGCGGGCCCGTACCGGGGCCACTCCCGTACCTGCTGAAGCTGCTCGCGGCCGCCGAGCCGCTCTCGCTGCAGGCGCATCCGGACGCGGCGCGGGCTCGCGAGCGGTTCGCGGCCGGCGACCCCAACTACACCGATCCGGCGGCCAAGCCGGAGCTGCTCGTGGCGGTCGACGAGTTCGAGGCGCTGTGCGGGTTCGCCGATCCGGCGCGCACCGCCGGCCGGCTGCGGCGGTGGGGTGTCCTGCCCGCGCTCGTCGACGTCCTCGACCGCTCGGCCGACCCGTTGCGGGACGCCGTCGCGCTCCTGCTCGATTGGCCGGCCGCCGACCGCGCCGCCGCGGTGGCGTCGGTCGCCGCCGCCGACCCGCTCTCCGCCCGCCTCGCCGCGGACTACCCCGACGATCCGGGGGTACTCGTCGCCCTGCTGCTCAACCACGTCCGGCTCGCCGCCGGCCAGGCGATCTTCATGCCGGCCGGAAACCTCCACTGCTATCTGCGGGGTACGGGCATCGAGATCATGGCGGCCAGCGACAACGTGCTCCGGGGCGGGCTGACGCCGAAGCGGGTGGACGTGCCCGAGCTGCTGGCGGTGCTGCGGTACGAGGTGCTGGCCGATCCGGTCGTCGCACCCGTGAACGTGTCGCCGGGCGTGGTCACGTGGCCCGTACCCGTACCCGACTTCGCGCTACATCGGGCCACCGTTGACGGTCGTCCCGTGCCGCTCGACGTACCCGACGCGTCCATCGCGTTGTGCCTCGTC
>Ga0075429_100005907_pt1 | contig 10569 bp, 4 predicted proteins | sample RhiMetdeltSRZDD3_FD_75295 | JGI IMG/M metagenome (GOLD analysis project Ga0075429, IMG submission 75295) | Populus rhizosphere microbial communities from Tennessee, USA - Rhizosphere MetaG P. deltoides SRZDD3 | ecosystem: Host-associated > Plants > Roots > Rhizosphere > Soil | place: USA...
TGTATAGTTCGGAATTGCAATTAAGAAAAGCAACAAATGTAGCTTCGATACTTAACGTGTTAATTGTATTGATGGGAATCTTCGGAGTAGTTGCTTTCACGCTTGCCCGTCGCAACAAGGAAATGGCTGTAAGAAAAGTATTGGGTGCGGACTTAATAAATATTCTTTTCCTCTTTATAAAAGATTATGCATCGCTCATTGTTATTGCCAACCTGATAGCATGGCCGGTAGCCTATTTCGTAATAAATAACTGGCTGCAAAATTATAGTTACAGGATCGAGCAAAGTATATATCCGTATTTAACAGTTTGTGTGCTGGTGTTTTTTATTGCTTTCCTGCTTATTGCGGCTCAGTGTTTCAAAACAGCTACAGCAAAACCGATAAAAAGTTTAAGAACTGAATAAAAATATAAATTATGATAAAAAATTATTTTAAGATCGCCTGGCGCAACTTAGTTAAGAGCAAGGGATACAGTGCGATCAATATTGGTGGCCTTGCTGTTGGTATGGCAGTAGCAATGATGATCGCTTTATGGGTTTATGATGAGCTTTCATTTAATAAATATCATAAGAACTATGATCGCATTGCCCAGGTAATGCAGCATGCAAACTTTAATGGCAAAATAGAAACACAGACCGCCAATCCTGCGTTGATGGGACCCGAATTGCGGAATAAATTCGGAAACGATTTTAAGTATGTTGTACAATCATCATGGACGGGCGGTCATTTACTTACTGTTGGGAATAAACATATCACTCAAGTTGGGAATTTTTTTGAGGCAGATGCACCCGAAATGCTTACGCTTAAAATGCTTAAGGGAACAAGGGCAGGGTTGAAAGACCCATATTCTATCATGCTTTCAGCATCAGCTGCCAAATCCGTCTTTGGTAATGAAGATCCAATTAATAAAACAATAAAATTTGACAGGAATTTTGATCTAAAGGTTACGGGTGTTTATGAAGACTTGCCCGATAATACTTCTTTCAGGGAAATAAAAATTATGATGTCATGGGAACTTTGGCTAATACTGAACCCGTGGACAAAAACATTAGAAGAGCCATGGGGTAGTAATTACTCTCAAACATTTGCGCAGATCGCTGACAATGCCGATATGGAAAAAGTCTCTGCAAAAATTAAAAATACAAAACTGAACAATGTAAATAAAGAGGAGGCAAAATATGAATGGGTTGTTTTTCTTCAACCTATGCGCAAATGGAATTTGTACAATGAATTTAAGAATGGCGTAAACAAAGGCGGAAATATTCAATACGTTTGGTTGTTTGGTATCATTGGAATTTTTGTATTAATGCTGGCCTGTATTAATTTCATGAATCTTACTACTGCAAGAAGTGAAAAGCGAGCCAAAGAAGTAGGCATCCGCAAAACGGTTGGTTCAGATCGTTGGCAATTAATTAGACAGTTTTTTGCTGAATCCTATTTAATCGTGTTGCTGGCTTTCGTTTTTTCTTTGATTTTAGTTGTACTGTTACTGCCAATGTTTAATGAGGTGGCCGGGAAAAAAATCGAAGTGCCCTGGCAAAATCCGGTCTTTTGGCTTCTTAGTCTTGTATTTATTCTGATCACAGGGCTAGTTTCCGGTAGTTACCCGGCACTTTACCTTTCTTCATTCCAGCCATTGAAAGTATTGAAAGGAACATTTCGGGTTGGGAAGTTTGCTTCAATTCCGCGTAAAGTTTTAGTGGTAACACAGTTTACCGTTTCGGTAATGCTCATCATTGGAACTATCATTGTTTACCAGCAAATACAGCATGCTAAAGACAGACCTATTGGTTATACGCGTCATGGCCTGATCAATCTCGGCATGGAACCTGAAATTAGAGATCATTTCGAAGCCGTAAGAACTGACTTAAAAAAATCAGGCGCCATTGAAGAAATGGCGGCATCCAATAGTCCTTTAACCCAGATATGGAACACAAATGGTGGGTTTGAATGGGAAGGCAAGGATCCCAATATGGCAGTTGATTTTCCCAATAATATTGTGTCATACGAGTTTGGTAAAACAGTTCAATGGAAAATTAAAGAGGGTCGTGATTTTTCAAGGGAATACGCAACAGACTCCGCGGCATTTATTATTAATGAGTCGGCCGCCAGATTTTTTGGATTTGATAAGCCGGTTGGTAAAGTGCTGCAATGGAATGAAGAACCATTTACTATCATCGGTATTGTTAGCGATATTATGCAGGAATCTCCTTTTTACCCTGTCCGGCCTACATTATATCATACTGGAGATTATCGGAGCATGTATAATGTAATAGTGAAACTGAACCTGCAACAAAATGCAAAGCAATCTTTAAGCAGGATCGAACAGATTTGGAAAAAGTATACGCCGAATGTACCATTTGATTACAAGTTTATAGATGAAGAATTTGGCAGCAAGTTCAGAGCTGAAGAACGTATTGGTAAACTCTCTTCCTATTTTGCAGTACTCGCTATTTTCATTTCCTGCCTTGGTTTGTTTGGTATGGCAAGTTTTGTTGCCGAGCAAAGGACCAAGGAAATTGGCATCCGGAAAGTGCTTGGTGCCAGCGTTGTTAATTTATGGCGACTGCTTTCAATAGAATTTTTTGTATTGGTGCTTTTCTCTTGCATTATAGCAGCGCCCATTGCATGGTATTATTTGCATAATTGGCTTGCTAATTATGATTACAGGATAGAAATAAGATGGCAGGTATTCGTAATGGCTGCATTCACTGCGCTTATCATCACTTTATTAACGGTAAGTTTCCAGGCGATAAAGGCAGCAGTTTCTAATCCTGTGAAGTCATTGCGAACAGAATAAGTGATGGTAGATTATAATTTGCAAACAGGATAAAAGTATAGTTATGATCAGAAATTTCTTTCTTGTAGCTTACAGAAACCTTGTTAAGAACAAGGCAATGTCCTTTCTGAATGTGTCCGGCCTTGCGATCGGTATCCTTGTATGTTTGGTTATCGGGGTATGGTTGCAAAGAGAATTGAGCTTTGATAATTTCCATCCGAATAGGGACAAGATATTCCGTATTGCCAATACTTTCAAAAGTGAAACCGAATTGTTTTCACAGGCCGGCTCAGGAGCTGCATATGGCGCACATCTGACCACCGAAATACCAGCAGTAAAAGCAACGTGTCGTGTGTTTGACGAGGTATCTAAAGTAAAAAGCAACGACAACCTTTATATTGAATCAAATGCTGCAATAGTTGATAGTAACTTCTTCAACTTTTTTGGTTTCAAACTTCTGAAAGGCGAGCCTGGCCAGGTTTTGCGATCATTGGATCAGATAGTGATGACTGAACGGCTTGCGGTAAAATATTTTGGCTCTGTTAATAATGCAATGGGAAAGACAGTTGAGATCGACGGCAGGCATCTCATGACTGTTTCAGGAGTAGCGGAAAATGTGCCTGCAAATTCACAAATACAGTTTGACCTGTTGCTTCCATACTCTCATTTGAAAAAACTAATGCTGGCGAACTATCATTTCAATCCTGATAGCATGTGGGTTGGGGGATGGCCTTTTGTGTATGTTCAGTTGAATGATCCGTCAAAATGGAAAAATGCAGAAACACAGATTAATCGTGTTGCAAAAAAGTTTTCGGAAAAGGAATGGAAAGAAAATAAAATGTCCTATCATTATTTTTTGCAACCGCTTCGTGATATTCATTTAAAGTCAAAGCTGCGTTATGATGCAGAGAATAACGGGAGCCTTGCAAGAGTTAAGATATTTTCTATTGTTGGGATAATTGTCTTGCTGCTCGCCTGTATCAATTATATAAACCTGACGACGGCCGGAGCCATTAAAAGAGCAAGAGAAACTTCAGTAAGAAAGGTGGTTGGAGCTTCTAAGTTCCAGTTGGTACGTCAATTCTTTCTCGAAACTTTCCTGATCTGTTCTATAGCCGTCATTGCCGGGGTATTGCTACTTAAATTATTACTGCCAGCATTTTCAAAATGGATCGGCCAGCTATATGATTTTCAATTCAGCCTATTAAACATCCTGATCATTATTGGATTTATTCTTTTTATTTCGATTGTTTCGGGTATTTATCCTGCGGCGGTATTATCGTCTTTTAAACCCGCTGTTTCATTAAAAGGCAGTTTTCTGCAAAGTGCCCGCGGCAATTTCATCCGTAAAGGCCTTGTTGTTTTTCAATTCACGATCACGATTGCATTGGTCGCATCTATTCTTGTTATCTCACGACAGATGAATTTCATTAAAAAACGATCACTGGGCTTTGAAGGCAATGCGGTAGTGGAAATAAAATATTATGGCGAGGGCAATGTGAACAAACAGTATGCATCATTGAGGAGCCAGTTAATGCAAAGCCCTTACATATTAAATGTATCAAAACACAATCAAAATGTTGTCGGTGGGTTGGGAAATGGGTGGACAGTGACCGAAAATTTAAAAGGAGAGGAAATATCAAGCAGCCTTTACAATATAGCTGTTGATTCAACTTTTTTTGATACGTATGGCATGAGACTGGTGGCCGGAAGATTTTTCTCTAAGAATTTTCCAACCGACACTACCAGGGCTGTATTGGTGAATGAGGCAGCCGTAAGAACATTTGGCTGGCAAAAACCGGAGAACGCTATTGGGAAAAGATTTGGCAAAGGTGATAATGTAAAGCTGGTAGTAGGTGTTGTCAAAGATTTCAATTTTGAAAGCTTGCATAAACCGGTTGAAGCGTTGTTGATCAATTATGCATTGGGTGGTAATCGCCTTTCACTAAAAATAGATGCGCGGCATACTGATGAGGCGATTAATCATTTGCAGAAGATATGGAAAGCCTCGGTTCAGGATGTACCGCTTGAGTATGCATTTATCGATGACAGTATTGCGAAACAGTACGGCAATGAACAAAGAATGCAGGGTATCTTTTATGGTTTTGCCGGGTTGTCATTACTGATCGCCTGTCTTGGTTTATTTGGGTTATCAATTTTTGTGGTGGAAAGAAGAGTAAAAGAGATCGGTATACGCAAAGTGCTTGGGGCAAGTGTTCAGGGAATTGTTGGATTATTGTCCAGTGATTTTTTAAAACTTGTTTTGCTTGCAGCTGTTATTGCATCGCCTCTTGCATGGTATTTTATGTATCAATGGCTGCAGGATTTTGCCTACCGGATAAATATCGGGTGGTGGGTGTTTTTTGCCGCCGGTGTTACAGCTTTATTGATAGCATTTATCACAATAGGATTTAAAGCTGTAAAGGCTGCTATTGCTAATCCTGTGAAGTCGCTGAGAACGGAGTAAGCAGTGACGGAATCCCGATTATCCGATAGCTATCGGGACGGGATTAAATCATTACGAACAGAATAAAAGCACAATCATGATAAAAAACCTCCTTCTTGTTGCGTTGCGGAATTTTAAAAGAGACAAATGGTACAGCCTTCTCAATATATTCGGGTTGACAATCGGTATTACATTCAGTTTATTCTTGATTTTCTATATCAAAGACGAATTGAGTTATGATCGGTATAATGAAAAGGTAGACAGGATCTATCGCATTAACTCGAATATAAAGGAGCCAGACAAGGATACGATGAGATGGGCCGTCACTCCATTTCCGATGGCCCCCGCATTGGTAAAAGATTATCCTGAAGTAGAAGAGGCAGTTCGTTTTATCAGCAATGGTAAAGTAATGTATAAAAATGGTGATCTCCGGTTATATGAGGACAAAGTTTTTTTTGCAGACAGCAACCTGTTCCGGGTTTTCACTTATAAATTTATTGAAGGCAACCCGCAAACAGCATTAAAAGATCCCAAGTCAATGGTGCTTACACGATCAGTCGCTAAAAAATATTTTGGCAAGGCGGTGAACTGCGTCGGTAAATCACTGGAGAATACGAGCGGTGATGTATACAAAATAACGGCAGTTATAGAAGATGTTCCCAAAAATTCTCATATCCTTTTTAATATTTTGATTTCAAGAAGCTCTTTGCCGGCCGACTATGCCAACAACTGGGGCAGTTTTGGTTTTTATACTTATGTTTTGCTAAAACCAAATACGAGTGCCACCACCTTCGAAAAGAAAATGCTCCCGGTGTATGATAAATACCTCGCTTCCATTTTTGCCCAGTACAATATTAAAATGAGGTTTAGTGCTCAGCTCATTGCTTCCATTCATTTGCACTCCCAAATGATAAATGAACCGGAAGAGCTTGGCAGTATTTCTTATATCTATATTTTTTCTGCAGTCGCTTTCTTTATGTTGCTGATTGCCTGCATTAATTATATGAACCTTACAACGGCCCGTTCTGCAAGAAGAGCCAAAGAGATCGGCATCCGTAAAGTAACTGGTTCATCCAAGCTTCAATTAGTTTCTCAATTTCTTACTGAATCCACGCTGACTGCATTTTTTGCATTACTGCTTAGTGTCGGATTGATTGTATTGCTTTTACCCACGTTCAATTCATTGTCAGGTAAATTCATTTCGTTTAAAACCCTGCTTCAACCTGATACCCTATTAATATTACTATCTGTAATTCTCTTTGTCGGGCTGGTCGGTGGTAGTTATCCGGCTTTTTATCTATCTAAATTCAACCCTGTCAATATTCTTAAAGGAAGTTTGTCTACTGGATCAGGCAATGTAATTCTCCGGCGTACGCTGGTAGTAGTTCAGTTTTCCATTTCGATGATAATGCTTATTTGCACATGGATAGTGTATAATCAATTGAACTATCTGCGGAGCAAAGATCTTGGGTTCAACAAAGACCAGGTCCTTGTTGCAAATGCTAATTCAAACAATGACATACGGAGCAAGATCCATTCTTTCAAAAATGAAATGCATAGTAACCCGCAGGTCCTCGCGGTAAGTACTGCGCAGGCTGTGCCGGGAGGAGGCATCGGATTCAACCTCTTGACTATCGAATCAAAAAACGGGTATGTTGACAAGGGGGTAGACGTTTATGCTGTAGATGAAGATTATTTTAAGACGCTTGGAATGAAAATGGTTAAAGGAAGAAATTTTTCAGGTTTGTCAGATACGTTACGAAGCATTATTGTTAACGAAAATATGGTGAAAGAATTTGGCTGGGGAGAAAATGCGATTGGGAAAAAAGTAAAGTTTCCCGGTGATACCTCCGGTAAGTTTTTTGAAGTGATCGGTGTCGTCAAAGATTTTAATCAAAAGTCGTTGTATAACCCGATAGCACCCTTGATCTTATTTTATTCACCCAATAATAATTCCATCCAGTTGAAATTAAATGCTGCCAATATCCCGGCTACTATTGCTGGTATTGAAAGGAAATGGAAGGCAACTTTTCCTGAATTGCCATTTCAATACACATTCCTTGACCAGGATTTTGATTCACAATATGCAGCCGATCAGAAACGTGGTAGGATCTTTACGGCATTTTCCATATTGACAATTCTTATTACATGTCTTGGATTGCTGGGGTTGATCGCATTCACAACAGAACAAAGACAGAAAGAAATAAGCATAAGGAAAGTAGTCGGCGCTAACTTGGGACAACTTGTTCCGCTGATCACGAAGAACTTTGTGGTGTTGGTTGGATTATCCTGCCTTATTGCATTTCCCGTTGCCTGGTATTTTATGGATAAATGGTTAGAGATATTTCCTTACAATACGGGTCTTACGGTGACACCTTTTATACTTTCAGCATTGGTTGTATTACTGATCACATTAATGACGGTAATTTTTCATACACTGAAAGCGGCTCTCGCAAACCCTACTAAAAGTCTAAGAACCGAATAAAAAGTACAGTTATGATAAAAAATTATTTCAAAATCGCCTGGCGTAGTCTTTGGAAAAACAAACTCTATACTACGCTTAATGTCGCCGGGTTAACATTCGGCATCAGTTGCTTTTTGTTGATCGGTCTTTATCTTTTTGATGAACTTACTTTTGATGAGCAACATAGTAAGGCGAACAGGATCTATCGGGTAATTGAACATAGAACTGTAAATGGCGAAGCGACGACCATTGCGGCAGCTGGTTATAAACTGGCTGAGGAATCAAAAAAAACCATTGCTGAAGTCGAAAATACAACTCACCTGCAAAGAACAGGCAGGGCTAATATACTGGCTACTGAAAACCCCACAAATTTTTTCCAGGAAACAGTTACGGTGGCTGATGAAAATTTCCTGCAGATTTTTGACTTTCCAATGATCTCAGGCGACAGAAAAACTGCTTTACAGGAACCCAATACTATTATTATTAATGAGAATTTGGCAAAGCGACTATTTAATAAAACAGATGTAGTAGGTAAAACTTTACAATTCAGTTTTATTGAATCGATACCATTAAAGATAACAGGTGTTTTGAAAAATCATCCGCGTAATTCAAGTTTTGATTTTAGCTCGCTACTTTCTGAAGCAACGTTTTATGCTGACACGAATTACAATAACATGCTTGCGAGGGATTGGTTGTCTAATAATTTTTCAGTGTATACTTTGCTTAGACCAAACGCAAATACAAAGACTGTTTCAGAAAAAATGACTAAAATGGTCCATGATAATTTCCAAACACCTGCCGGTACAAACTTTTCTTTTAGCCTTCAACCATTAAAAGATATCCATCTGAATTCAAAAGGCATTGTTGATGGGGCAAGAAATTCTAATGTTGATCCTATGCCACAGGGGAGCACTATCTATATTAAAATATTTTCCTTTATAGCTCTTTTTGTGCTGTTGATCGCGGGTATCAATTACATGAATCTTACTACGGCAAGAGCATCTGCACGGCTTAAAGAGATCGGTGTTCGCAAATCAGTTGGTGCCTTTCAAAGCCATTTGATCAGGCAATTTTTATTTGAATCTTTATTGGTAACATTTATTTCTTTTTTCCTGGCACTGGGTGTTGTTAACCTTTTGCTCCCCGCATTTAACCAGTTTACGAACAAACAACTTTCGCTTGGTTTCACAACCGATTATCGTATTTGGCTATTTGCAATTGGGTTTGTAACTCTCATTGGGCTTTTATCCGGAAGTTACCCGGCATTACTTCTTTCCCGCTTCAAACCTGTTTTATTATTGAAAGGTCTTAAGCTTCAAAACAGAACTGACCTCTCGTTAAGAAAAGCGCTGGTAATATTTCAATTCACCATTTCTGTTGTAATGATCATAGGCACTATCGTACTCTTTCTCCAGGTGCGTTATTTAAATAATACCAATTTGGGTTTTAATAAAGACCTTTTGGTTGTTATTGATGTAAATACCGGTAAAGCAAGAGCCAACTTCCAGGCTGTAAAAAATGAAATCGCTAAAATACCAACAGTAAAAAATGTCTCGGTTACATCAAGGGTACCAGGTGAATGGAAGACGTTCAGAACGATCAAAATAAGGAATACCGGAAGCACTGAAGAACCCAAAATAGCTTATATGTTTGGAGCAGATAAAGACTTCGTAGCAACATTTGAGGTAAAGCTTTTAAAGGGAAGAAATTTTGATAGCCCCAATGATTCCGCCACTATTATTATAAATGAAACTGCCGCAAAAATGTTGGGCATTAACGAGCCTTCTGAACAAATTGTAGAGATACCTTCCGCCTCCCGTGGAGGATCGTATGTGCCGTTGAATCGCGAAAACACTCCATTTAAACCAAGAGTCATTGGCATAGTAAAAGATTTTCATTTTCAGTCGTTGCGTGATAAGATCGAGCCTTTGGTTCTTGCTTATAACAACAACCCAATTCATGTCATTGACTATTATTCTGCAAGAATTGAATCCAAAGACATCCAGGGAACATTGGATAAATTAAAAGCTGTAATGGTAAATAATGATAAGGATGATCCTTTTGAATATCATTTTCTCGATGATCAGCTTGCATTGTTTTATGTTGAAGATGAACGTCGCCAAACACTTTTGATCTGGGTGGCATTGGCAACCATTTTTATTGCATGCCTGGGTTTGTTTGGGCTGGCAACTTATTCGGCAGAACAACGGGTGAAAGAAATCGGCGTGAGAAAAGTTTTGGGAGCGACTGTGGTCAATCTGGCTTCATTGTTATCAAAAGATTTTTTAAAGCTTGTTTTAATAGCGAATGGTATTGCATTTCCGGTAGCATGGTGGGCAACAAACAAATGGCTACAGGAATACGCTTACCATATTAATGTGCAATGGTGGGTGTTTGGTTTGGCCGGTGCGGCTGCAATTATCATTGCTTTATTAACGGTCAGTTACCAGGCGCTGAGAGCTGCTTTAACAAATCCTGTGAAGTCACTACGAACAGAGTGAGGAGAGAAGAAATCCCGTCATTTCGGGATTAAAAGTTTACAAACAGAATAAAAGTATTAGCCATGATAAAAAATTATTTCAAGACAGCATGGAGAAATCTTTTCAGAAATAAAGCATTCTCTCTTATCAATATTATGGGCCTTGCATTAGGATTAGCCTGCAGCCTGTTGATCATGCTTTGGGTAAGTGATGAATATAAAGTAAATGCGTTTCATAAGAACAAAACACAATTATATAGCGTCTTTGAAAGACGATATAATGATGGAAAAATAAATGCTGGCTATGCCACACAGGGATTAATGGCAGATGAAATGAAAAAAGTGTTTCCTGAAGTGCAATATGCAACTGGCAATGGATGGAGCCAGCAAAGTACGTTTGA
>Ga0075429_100005913_pt1 | contig 10562 bp, 9 predicted proteins | sample RhiMetdeltSRZDD3_FD_75295 | JGI IMG/M metagenome (GOLD analysis project Ga0075429, IMG submission 75295) | Populus rhizosphere microbial communities from Tennessee, USA - Rhizosphere MetaG P. deltoides SRZDD3 | ecosystem: Host-associated > Plants > Roots > Rhizosphere > Soil | place: USA...
TTCGGGTATGCGCCGGGGGAAGCCCTGGGACGGCCGGTCGCCCAACTGGCGCCGACCGATCGCGCGCACGAAATGACCGATGTGCTCGACCGCATCCGGCGCGGCGAGCACGTCGAGCATTTCGAGACCGTGCGGCGGCACAAGGACGGCAGCCTGATTCCCGTGTCCCTGAGCATGTCGCTCACGCGGGACGCGGCGGGCCGCATCCGGGGCTTCTCGACCATCGCCCGCGACGTGCGCGAGCAGGTGGCGAGCCGCGACGCCCTGCGCAGCGCCCGCGACGTGGCCGAGCGCCTGGCCCAGACGCGCAGCGCCTTCCTGGCCAACATGAGCCACGAAATCCGCACCCCGATGAACGCGATCCTGGGCCTCACGGAGCTGTTGCTGGACACCGAGCTGGCCCCGGAGCAACGACACTCACTCACGCTGGTCCAGACGTCGGGCGAGACGCTGCTCACCCTGCTGAACGACATCCTCGACTTCTCCAAGATCGAAGCCGAGCATCTCGAGCTGGAGCACATCGCCTTCGACCTGCCGCACCTCCTGGACTCCACCATGAGCCTGCTGGCCGTGCGCGCGCGCGAGCGCCGGCTCGAGCTGGTGGCCGACGTCGCCCCTGATGTTCCGGTGCAGCTCCGTGGCGATCCGACGCGGTTGCGCCAGGTTCTCACCAACCTGGTCTCCAATGCGATCAAGTTCACCCACCAGGGAGAAGTGGTCGTGTCGGCGACGAAGCTGGAGGCCGGGCAGGACCGTGCGGTAATCCGGCTCGCCGTGCGGGACACCGGGATCGGCATCGCGCGTGACAAGCTGGAGACGATTTTCGAGGAGTTCTCGCAGGCCGACGCCTCCATGACCCGAAAATACGGCGGCACCGGCCTGGGGCTGGCCATCGCCCGCCGCCTGGTCCGTCTCATGGGCGGCGACCTGTCGGTGTCGAGCGAGGTCGGCAAAGGAACGGAGTTCGCATTCACCGCCGAGTTCGAGATCGATACGGCCGCGGGCCAGGCGGCCGCGCCGGAGGCGGCCCGGCTCGCCGGCCGGCGCGCGCTGGTCGTCGACGACAACGCGACCAACCGTCGCATCGTGATCGATATCCTGACGGCCGCCCGCATGCACGTGCAGCAGGCGGTTGACGGGACGGCGGGGCTCGAAGCCCTGCGGCAAGGCCACCAGGACGGCTCTCCCCACGACGTCGCGATCATCGACGCCCAGATGCCCGGCCTGGACGGCTTCGAGCTGGCCGCCGCGGTACGCGACGACGCGACCCTCGCCATGACGCCGCTCGTGATGCTCACGTCCGCCGGCCAGCGCGGCGACGGCCAGCGCTGCCGCGACCTCGGGATTCGCGGCTATCTCCCGAAGCCCCTGTCGCGCAGCGATCTGCTCGAAGCCGTGGCAGCGGTCCTGGCGATTCCCGATCGGACCGCCGGCGCAGCGTTTGTCACCCGGCACACGATCGCGGAATCTCGCCGCCGCCTGCGCGTGCTCGTGGCGGAGGACAACCCGGTGAATCAAGAGGTGGCGGCCTCGATGCTGCGCAAGCGCGGCCACGAGATCGATGTCGCCAACAACGGCCGGGAAGCGGTCGCGGCTGCCGCGCGCAGCCGGTACGACGTCATCCTGATGGACGTGCAGATGCCGGAGATGGACGGGTTCGAGGCGACCCACGCCATCCGTGCCACCGAGCAGGGGCGCACGATCCCGATCATCGCCCTGACCGCGCACGCATTGAGCGGAGAGCGTGAGCGCTGTCTGGCCCAGGGCATGAGCGGGTATCTCACCAAGCCGTTCAAGGCACACGAGCTGTTCGCCATCGTGGAAGGGTGGGCCGCCACGGAGTCACCCGCCCCCGCCCCACCAGTTCCGGCACCCGCACTCTCCGCCCACCCCGCTCTCCCTGCCCCCGTGGATCTCGATACGTTCCGGCAGGAGATGCGCGCAGCGGGCGCCGAAGAAGCGGTGGATCCCGTGCTCGACACCTATTTGCAGAGCGCGCCCGATCGGATCGCCGCGGTCACGACGGCGCTCGCGTCGGGAGCCGGACCGGAGATCGAGCGCGCCGCCCACGCGTTCAAGTCCGCGTCGGCGACGATCGGGGCGAAGGGCCTGGCGGCAATGCTGCAGCAGCTGGAAATGGCCGGCAAGGCCGGGGACGTGGCGGTGGCCCGGCAGGTCGGCGACGGGCTGGTGCGGGAGAGCGAGGCGGTGATGGCCTACTTGCGTCAGGTTCGCGGAGCGGCCAACCCGACGGTTTAGCGATTCGCCTGGGCGATCGCCCAGTCCGCCGCGGCGGCAGGCGAATCGAGACGGGGCATCTCCACCACACCGACGAACCGATCCCGCAGTCCGGCGACTGGCGTTCCGATGCGCAGCGCCAGCGCGACCTCGGACAACGTGCCGTGGCCGCCGCCGACCGCCACCACCGCGCCCGCGGCCCGCACGATCAGCGCATTGCGCATTTCCCCCATGCCGGTCGCCAGGGCGACGTCGATGTAGTCGTTGGCCTCCCGGCGATCGGCACCGGGGAGAATGCCGATTGCGAGGCCGCCGCCCTGCCGCACTCCCTTCGCGACCGATTCCATCACGCCCGTCAACCCGCCGCAGATCACCACCGCGCCTGCTTCGGCCAAGCGGCGGCCCAGCTCTTCAGCCTGCTGCGCCTCGGCGGCGTTGCAGCTCGATCCGCCCACGACCGCGATGATCGGCTTCACCGTGGCGGGGCGGAGAAAGGAGGTTGCACGCATCCGCGATCGGTGAGATAGCCGGTCACCAGGTTCGCCGGCGTCACGTCGAACGCCGGATTGAATGCGGCCACCGTCGCCGGTGCGATGGATCGGCCGGCGATCAGTCGCACCTCGTCCGGAGAGCGCTGCTCGATGGGAATCGCCGCGCCGTCCGGGATCGCCGCGTCGATGGTGGAGGACGGGGCGCAGCAGTACAGCGGCACGTCGTGATGCCGGGCCAGCACCGCCACGCCGTAGGTCCCGATCTTGTTCGCGAAATCGCCGTTGCCCGCGATGCGGTCCGCCCCGACGAAGACGACGTCGATGCGCGCCGCCCGCATCAGACTCGCCGCCACCCCATCGGCGATCAGGGTGCACGGCACGCCTGCCTGCTCCAGCTCCCAGGCCGTGAGCCGCGCGCCCTGAAGCACCGGGCGCGTCTCGTCCACAAAGACGTGCACCCGCCGACCCGCTTCGTGCGCCAGGTAGACCGGTGCCAAGGCCGTGCCGATCCCGCCGGTGGCCAGGGCGCCGGCATTGCAGTGCGTCAGCACGTTCGTGCCATCGGGCACGAGGGGCTGCCCCGCCTCCCCGATGCGCCGGCACATCGCCCGGTCCTCCTCCCAGATCGTTTCCGCTTCGGCGTGAAGGCGCTGCCACACGGCCGCGGCATCGCCCGACGTCTCACGCGCGGTGGCCGTCATCCGATCGAGCGCCCAGCGCAGATTGACCGCGGTCGGACGCGCCGCTCCCAGACGCTCGGCGGCGGCGGCCAATTGCTCGAGGAACGCGGCGCGCGAAGCGCCGCGCTGCCCGCGCAGTCCAGCCACGAGCCCCATCGCCGCGGCGATGCCGATCAACGGCGCCCCGCGGACCTGGAGCGACCGGATCGCCTCGGCCATGGCCTCGATGGTTTCCACCTCACGATGCACCAGGGCTTCCGGCAGTGCGCGCTGGTCGATGATGCGCACGGCGCCCGAGGGAGCCCACGCGATGGCTTGGACGGACATGTACGGAAAGGTACCGAGACTTTTTCAACCTGGAACGCCGTGTGACCGCGTGATCAGGACGAGAGGTATTCGCCTCGTTCACCCTGCCGTCGCGACCTCACGAGGAGTCACGCATGAGACGCTTCATCGCTCTGCTGCTCTCGGGCGCCGCCATGGCGGCATGCGCCGATCAGCCCACTCCAACCGATGTGCTCCGAGCCCCGCTCCTCGGCGACTCGGGCGGCGACACCACGGTGAACCACCGCCCGCCGGGACACGTGGTCACGATCAATATCTTCCCGCCGGCCGAGTCGGTCGCGGTCGGCGACTCGGCCGGCTTTTTCGCCGATGCGCGCGATGCCGCCGGGAATCAGGTTCTCACCGCACGCTTCCGGTGGACCGTCGGCGATCCGACGGTCGCCCGGATCGAAGGCGTCTTCGGGCCGTCGGTCATTCTGCGCGCGTTGCGCAGCGGCAGCACGACGGTGACCGCCCAGAGCCAGGGGACCCGCGGTTCGAGCTTCCTCGTCGTCCTCGAGTCCCTGCCCCCGCCGCCCGACAGCAACGCGGTGGCCACGGTAACGGTCAGCCCGCCGGTCGACTCCGTGGCCGTCGGCGACAGCGCCGGCTTCCTGGCGACGCTTCGGGACTCGCTTGGCAACATCGTGACGGGTCCGGCGGTGTTCTGGAGCGTGAGTGATTCCCTGGTGGCGCAGATCGAAGGCGTCTTCGGTAGTTCGGTCCTGGTGCGGGCGTTGAGCGCGGGGACCGCCACGGTCACGGCCACGAGCCAGGGAAAGAGCGGATCGGGGACGTTGATCGTGCAGTAGCTAAGAAACAATTGCGGAATGTGGATTGCGGATTGCGGAATGGTAATGGAGGGTCGGGACGCCTTTTAGACTACCGTTGCCATTCCGCACTCCGCATTCCGCATTCCGCATTCCGCATTGTAGTAGTAGGATTTCCGTATGGACTACCAAACTCTCCTCTTCGACATCCGCGACGGGCTCGCGTTCGTGACCGTCAATCGCCCCGACAAGCTCAACGCCCTGAACGATCAGGTGATGGCGGAGCTGGCGGACGCCGCCGACCGGATCGGGAACGAGCGCGAGATCCGTGGCGCCATCATCACCGGGTCCGGGCCCAAGGCGTTCATCGCCGGCGCGGACATCGGCGACCTGTCGCGCCAGGGACCGTTCGACGGCAAGGCGCGGGCGATGCGTGGCCAGGCGGTGCTGCGCCGCCTCGAAACCTGCGGGAAACCGGTGCTCGCGGCCGTGAACGGGTTTGCCCTGGGCGGCGGGTGCGAGCTGGCCATGGCCTGCCACCTCCGCATCGCCAGCGAGAATGCCAGGTTCGGGCAACCCGAGGTCAAGCTCGGCATCGCCCCCGGTTATGGCGGCACCCAGCGCCTGCCCCGCCTCGTGGGCAAAGGCATCGCGCTGCAGCTGATCCTTTCCGGAGAAATGATCGACGCACAGGAGGCCTACCGCATCGGATTGGTCAACAAAGTCGTACCGGCCGCGGACCTCCTGGCCGAATCCGAGAAGCTGATGCGGGGTATTCTGGCCATGGCACCCCTCGCGGTGCGCTTGTGTCTCGAAGCAGTCGACCAGGGATACGAGATGACGCTCGATGAAGGCCTGCTCCTCGAAGCGAACCACTTTGGCCTGCTCGCGGCCACGCAAGACATGAAGGAAGGGACCACGGCGTTTCTGGAGAAACGGCCCGCCCGCTTCGAAGGGCGATGACCCGCGTCGCGCCCCTCCCCCGGGTCGCGGTTCTCCTGGGTATCGCGGCCGCCGTCGGTATCGCCTGCCAGACGGATCGCGATCGCCCCGGGCCGCCGCGCCTCAGCATGACGCTCACCCAGGATTCCGTGAGCTCGCCCGACACTCTCACAGGCAGTTTGCGCGCCGACGATCTCGACGGCATCGACTCGATCTGGTTGACCGTCGACTCGGCCGCCCCAATCGCGGCGGACGGGCTGCTCGAGCCGACCTTCATCGCCACCTTCCGCGCCGGGGTCCGGAGCGGCCACGTGCTGGGCGATCGGGTCAACATCACGTTCACTGCCCGGGACCTCACCGGCTATGTAGGCGGGCTTGATACCTTCGTGATCGTGAAGGGGCCTTGAGACTTACTAAGTCTTGACCTGACAATCATTTCCGGGTAATTTGGTAGGGCTTTCCGAGGACACTTTTCGCCCCTCCATATGACGGATTTCAAGTCCAGACGGCGCGCTCCGATGGCCGTAGGTGAGGCCTTGAAGGGCTACCTCAAGCGCTCGGGGTTAGGCCCCCGGATCGCTCAGGCGCAGCTGATCGAGGAGTGGGCGAGCCTGGTGGGACCGCAAATCGCCGCCGTGACGACGGCCGAGAGTGTCTCGCCGGACGGAATTCTGTTCGTGCGCGTCGCGACGAGCGCATGGAGAAATGAATTGCAGCTCATGATGCCCGACCTGATGGCCCGTGTGAATGCGGGCCGCGGCGCGGGCCGGATCAAGTCGATCCGCTGGCTCTAGACCGGACCCCCATGGCGAAACAGAAGAAACCGGCACCTAAAGAGAAACAGAACGGCAACGGCGACTACCAGGCCGACTCGATCCAGGTCCTGAAGGGCCTCGAGGCGGTGCGGCGGCGGCCGGCCATGTACATCGGCTCGGTGTCGGGCCGCGGGTTGCACCACCTGGTGTACGAGGTGGTCGACAACTCGGTGGACGAAGCGCTCGCCGGGTATTGCACCCGGATCGACACCACGATCCACGCCGACGACTCGATTACGGTAGTCGACAACGGCCGCGGCATTCCCGTCGACACGCACAAGACCGAGAAGAAACCCGGCGTCGAGGTCGCGCTGACCGTATTGCACGCGGGCGGCAAGTTCGACAAGAGCACGTACAAGGTGTCGGGCGGACTGCACGGCGTGGGTGTGTCGGTGGTCAACGCCCTTTCCAAGAAGCTCGAAGTGTGGGTGGATCGCGACGGCAAGCGTCACCACATGGCGTTCGAGCGCGGTGACACGAAAAAGAAGCTCGAGGTGCTGGGCAAGGCCAAAGGCACCGGCACCACGATCACGTTCAAGCCCGACGACGCGATCTTCACCGAGACCCGGTTCGATTTCGCGACCATCGCGACCCGGCTGCGGGAGCTGGCGTTCCTGAACAAGGGCCTGCAGATCACGCTGACCGACGAGCGCAAGGGCTCGACGAAACAGGAGACCTACCTCTACAAGGGCGGGCTGGTCGAGTTCGTGAAATGGCTGCTCGGCAGCCGCAAAGTCCTGCATCAGAAAGTGATCGCGTTCGAGTCCAAGCGCGAAGGCGTGGAGGTGGAAGGCGCGATCCAATACGACGAGGGCTACAACGAGAACACGTTCTCGTTCGTGAACAACATCAACACGCACGAAGGCGGCACGCATCTCACCGGGTTCAAGGCCGCGCTCACGCGCACGATCAACGAATGGGCCAAGAAGGACGGCCTCCTGAAGAAAGAGGAGTTCACCCTTTCGGGCGATGACGTGCGCGAAGGCCTGACCGCGGTGCTGCACGTGAAGGTGAAAGATCCGCAGTTCGAAGGGCAGACCAAGACCAAGCTCGGCAATTCCGAGGTCGAAGGCATCGTCAAGAGCGTGGTGAACGAGGCGCTGGGCGACTTCTTCGACAAGAACCCGAGCACCGCGCGCACCATCATCGCGAAGGCGGTCAGTGCCGCGCGGGCGCGGGAAGCGGCCCGCAAGGCGCGCGAGCTGGTCCGCCGCAAGAACGCCCTCGACAGCGGTCTGCTGCCGGGCAAGCTCGCCGACTGTTCGCTCACCGATCCCAAACTGTGCGAGATGTACCTCGTGGAAGGCGATTCCGCGGGTGGGTCGGCCAAGCAGGGTCGCGACCGCTCGTTCCAGGCCATCCTGCCGCTGCGCGGCAAGATCCTGAACGTCCAGAAGGCCCGGATCGACAAGATCCTCGGCAACGAAGAAATCCGGACCATCATCACCGCCATCGGGACCGGCGTGGGCGAGGACTTCAACATCGGTGACGCGCGCTACCACAAGATCATCATCATGACCGACGCCGACGTCGACGGCGCGCACATCCGCACCTTGCTGCTCACGTTCTTCTACAAGGAGATGAAGCAGCTGATCGACGCCGGCTACATCTACATCGCTCAGCCGCCGCTGTATCGCGTGTCGAAGGGGAAAGACGAGTTCTATGCTTACGACGAGAAGCAGCGCGACGAGTACGTGAAGCGGTTGAGCAACGGCGCCGAGACCAAGGGGACGATGATGATCCAGCGCTACAAAGGCCTGGGCGAAATGAACCCCGACCAGCTGCGCGACACGACCATGGATCCACCCAAGCGGACGCTGCTCAAGGTAACCATGGAGGACGCCCTCGAAGCGTCGACGCTGTTCGAGACATTGATGGGCGACGACGTAGAGCCGCGGCGCCGGTTCATCGAAGACAACGCCAAATTCGTCAGGAACCTGGACGTCTGATCGCGCTGCTCGTTGCGGTTGGGGTCCTGCTGGTGCTGCTGGCCTGGTTCCTGTTCGGCGGCCGCGGCGATGCACCGGAGCCGACCATCAACCGGGATCCCACGGACGACATCGATCGGGCGGAGCTGGAGCAGGCGGAGCGTGACGTGCGCGACGCCGACGATGAAGACAGCGTCCGCGACTGGGGGCCGGGCGCGGGAAAGCCGCGACCCCCGAATCTGCTTTAGCCCGGCAGGTCCAATCGCGCCGCCCCGATCGCGACGGGCCAGCGAGGGGTGTACGAAGTCCCCTGGACCGTTTGATCCAGCCCCCGCTCGGACTTGGATACCGTGGCAATCGGAAATGACCACACCTCCGTCGGGGGCTCGCACCGCAGCTCGAGCGGCTCGGCCAGAGAGATTTCCGGGGCGAACCACGCCTCCGGCCCGAATGCCATCGGATCCCAGCGCCATTCGACGCTGACCCCACCGCTCCGCGTGAACCGGAGCCGCTTCTCGATCAGCCCGTCCGTCCCTTGGCAGTGAATCACGATTTCATCCGGCAGTGGCTCGATCGTGGCCTTGAGTGCTCGACGGGCCCAGGAGCGCACTGAATCGTACCGGCCGGCCTGGTACGAGTCGAAGGACACCTCCGGGCCGAGCACCCGATCCACCAACAGGGCGCGATCCTCCTGATCGACCGGCGGAAGCGACACTTCGGCCTCGTGGTAGACCTCCCGACGGCGGGTCAACACGTCCGCGAAATTGACGCCGGCCGCGAATCGCGTGTATTCCTCCACCGCCCCGCCGCGCACCGGGCTGACGACGCTCGAGAAGCTGGACGAATGCACCCAGATCTCGTCGTGGCCGTCGGCATCGAAATCGAGCGTCTCCGCGGTGAACGGCTCTTGGCGGCGCAGCGCGCCTTCGGCCGCGGCGAGGTGGCCCCAGACCGACCGTCGCAGGTGCGGCAGATACAGCCCGCCGAACACACCATGCCAATACGCGTCGTTGCATTGGGCTCGGCCGATGTGCCGGCGGGCCTCCGGCGGCTCGCCCCGGATCCGGCACAAGGCCGACAACGCCTGCATCTTCTTGTGCATGCGGTTCGCTTCCGGGTAGCGGACGAAGAAATGGCGCCAGTGCGCGCCGCGCAGCAGCGCCACGCCCCCGTCTCCCGCCACCAGGTTCGCGCCGAGGTCCCGCTCGAGCCGGGCAAGACGAAGCGCCCCCTGGGGAGGCAGCGCCCATGTTTCCATCTCGCGGTAGGATGCGCTGGGGAGATACGCGAGGCCGCCGCTCGACACCTCGTTGAGGGCGGCCGCGGGCGTTGTGAGGCGGACCTCACCGGTCCCGATGAGCGCCTGGACCGCCTCGAGGAACTCCCGCAACCATCCGCGCTCGTAGACCCATTCTTTGGTCCCGGGCCAGCCACCGAATTTCTCTCCGTCGTCGGCGAACACCGCGATGGCATGCCCCGCGGCCCTCGCCTCGCGCAGATAGCCGACCGTCTCGGCAGGCGGGCGGAACGGAATGAGGTACCGCAGCCGTTCGTGGATCGGGATCAGCGCCACGCGGTGGCCGTCGCTCTCGGTCCAAAACGGAGCGTGCAGCCGGTCCGGCGCGAACCCGGTCACCAGAAAATGCCGATCGTCCACCAGGACATACCCGACGCCGGCCTGGGCCAGGTCGACCGGGAGATCCGGCTCCCATACCCGTTCGGTGAGCCACAACCCCGTCGCCTGCACGCCGAAGCGGCGGCGGATCGCCTCCCGCATCCACGCCACCTGCTCGACGCGATCCGGTCGCGGCAGCGACACGAGCACCGGCTCGTAGAACCCGGAGAGCAGCAGCTCGGCCTTGCCGTCGGCCGCGAGCGCGCCGATGCGATCGACGAGCTGGGGTTCGTGCGATTCCAGCCATTCGAGCAATGGACCCGACACGTGCAGGGCGATCGGGAAGAACTCCCGCTCCGCCAACCGCTCGAGGAACGGGCGGTACACGTCGCGCACGTGGTCCGCGAAGACGTAATCGAAATTTCCGACTGGTTGATGGAAATGCACGCCGAACACGAGGCGCAGCGGCTCCACTCATCCCTCCGCGGTAAACCCCAGCCGCGTCGCGACCGGAGTGAGCGCCTGGGCCACATCGGGGGACACGGACGACCGGATGCGGTGGAACGCGGTCTGCGCGTCGAACGGGACCTGGAGTCCGTACAGATCCAGCAGGTCCGCGAGCTCGAACACGGCGGAGACGGCATCCGCCGAATGGTCGCTCGCGAGCGTCCGGACGGCCCGTCCGAGGGCCCGCGCGGCGAGCGCCGGCGCGTCCTCCGCCCCCGTGGCGAGCTGTACGCGCTCTTCCGGCGAGAAACG
>Ga0075429_100005916_pt1 | contig 10558 bp, 6 predicted proteins | sample RhiMetdeltSRZDD3_FD_75295 | JGI IMG/M metagenome (GOLD analysis project Ga0075429, IMG submission 75295) | Populus rhizosphere microbial communities from Tennessee, USA - Rhizosphere MetaG P. deltoides SRZDD3 | ecosystem: Host-associated > Plants > Roots > Rhizosphere > Soil | place: USA...
AGATTCTCCATGGTTCCCTCCTTGCGCCCTTGGCGCTCGGACGTCGTTTACGGGCGCTCGTCGGCGACCGCACTCAGCCATTCCACGAGCCCCGTGGACAAACCGCTTACTCGCACGCCGTTGTCGGGTTTGCGGACATGACGGGCGATGAGGAAGGCGGCGTCCCGATCGACGCGCCATACGTGCTCGAGATCAATGGTCACCACCTCGCCGCGGCTGCGCGCCGCGTCCACGAGTGCCTGGAGTCGCGGGATCTGATCCAACGTGATCTCGCCGCTCAGCGCGAAGGCGACCAGGTCGTGTGCGGTTGAAGTGCGGATGATCTCGAGCACGTTGCCCTCCTCCACCGCCGTGAATACCAAGAGCCGTGCCACCACTCTGCCGCGGTGCAGCAACGAGTTACTGGTCTATCGATCCCCTGGACCTCCTCGCTTTCCGGGGATTCCCCAGATTCGAGGAGACCAGCGTGAGCGAGGGCTGCGCGCGCGCCGGCCGACGATGCGAATACGGCGGCCAGTGCGAGCGCCGCGGGGGAAGGCCGCGGGCCGTGAATCCACCGGATGTGGGAGCCGGACTGGGGTGATCCGGAGAGTGGCGAGCGGGGGGCGTCGGACGCGCCCGAGAGACTAGACCCGGGGCCGGAAACGCAGCTTGTCGATGTGGTAGAGCCTGATCTTGTTGTCGAGGGTGGCAGGTGGCATGCCCAGGCGGCGCGCCGCACCGCCCACGCCCGAAACACGGCCCTGGCAGGCCTCGAGCGCGTCCTCGATCAACCGCTTCTCCTGCGCGCGCAGCCCCTCGCGCAGGTTGCCGTGTGCGGAGGCGCCGGGCGCTATCCAGGACGCTCCCGGGCGTGGGGCGGACAGCGTCTCGAGCACGCCGTCGTCGAGCCGAAGAGGTCCGCCGTTCGAGAGGATCATCGCCCGCTCCACCACGTTGCCAAGCTCCCGCACATTGCCCGGCCAGTCGTACGCCATCATGGCTTGGAGGCTGTGGGGTTCGATGCCCACGTACTGGAGCCCGCGCCGCGCGGCGTGGAAGCGGCCGAAGTGTTCGACCAGCGCGGGGATGTCGTCGCGGCGCGCGCGCAGCGGCGGCAGCGCGATCGGGAACACGCTGAGGCGGTAGTACAGGTCTTCGCGGAACGTTCCGGCGGCCACGCCGGCCCGCAGATCGCGGTTGGTGGCCGCGATCACCCGCGCATCGGAGCGCAGCGTCCGCGAGCCGCCCACGCGTTCGAACTGTTGATCCTGCAGCACTCGCAGCAACGCCACCTGCAGATCGAGCGGGAGGTCCCCGATCTCGTCTAGGAACAGCGTGCCATCCACGGCCAGTTCGAAGCGGCCGACCCGCCGCTGCGTGGCCCCGGTGAACGCCCCGCGCTCGTGTCCGAAGAGCTCGGAAGCGATCAGGCCGGGTGAAAGTGCCGCACAGTTCACACACACCAGCGGGCCGTGGGCTCGAGTCGAGCGGCAGTGGATGGCGCGTGCGATCAACTCCTTGCCGGTGCCGGTCTCGCCCAGCACCAGCACGGTCGTATCACCGGCTGCGACTCTCTCGACCTTGCTCAACACGTCGCGGAGCGTGGGCGAGCTGCCGACGATCTCGCCAAACATGCCGCGCTCGGCCAGCTCCTCGCGTAACACGGCGTTCTCGCGGGTGGTCAGCGCGCGCAGGCGAACGATCTCCCGGACGGCGAGCGCATTGGCGACCGCGCTGGCCATCGGCTGCGAAAGCTCTTCCAGCAATCGCAGGCCCTTCTCGTCGAACAGCGGCGGTTCGAGCCGAAAGTAGTTCACGGTCCCCACGAACGTACTGCGGACGAACAGGGGGACCCACACCGCCGAACGGATCCCGTTGGCCGCCAGCTGGTAGGGATCGTGAAACGGAAAGGCCTTCGTGATGTCGGCGGTCAAGAGACCCGCGTGAGTGTCTCGCGCGTGCGCGATGGGGCTGTCTGCGAGGTGAAACTCCGGGACATTCTCGAGGTTCTCGAGGGGGATCTCCAGCAGGCGATTGAGCGCGCGGCCCAGTGATTCGCCGCTCTTGCGGAAGTGTGTGCCATACAGCGCGAGCACCCGCACATTGTCGTGGCCGGAAGGGACCGACACACTGACGGCATCCACCCGCACCCACGGGCGCAGGGCGCCCACCACCGCTTCGAGCATGCCGTCGAGCTCGAGTTGAGAGTTCGCGGCCTCGGCCACCTCCAGCAGCAGCCGGTAGTTCCGCTCACGCGTGTCGCTTACGGGAACCATGGCGCTCTTTCGCTCTCGAAATACCGGAAACCGGAGATCGCACTAACTGCCGAGCTGCCGAGTCCCGGTGGGACCGCCGCGGCGCGATGCTACCGCACCCGTTCGAGGAACCGCAACGGATCGGTCCGTCGTGACGAGGCCGCGCCGGGACCCGGCTAACGCGGGGACTTCATGTCCTCGACGCCCCTGAATCTCCGGGTCTTCCCCGCTCGCACCGTCGCCAGAATCGGAGGATTCCTCGTCTTTCGTGGCGGCCAAGTTCACGGACGGTGGTGGAACTCATTCTGCCGCAACGTCGCATCGATGGCACTTCGCTTGATTAGGCAGTCATCCATGCAGATCGGACCGGGCCCGTGGCCCGCGCCGCCACGCGGAGCGAAGAGGAGAAATGAACGCCATCAAGCCGATCACGATCGTCATGGCCCTACCCCTGTGGTGGGGCATGGGCCTCCTGGCCCTGGCTCTACTGGGGGATGTCTCGCCGTGGTGGCGACCGCGAGTCTCACGTCCTTTCGACCGACTCGATCGCATGCGAGCCGGGCCTGGCGTCGAGGACCGTCGTCCCAGCCGGTCGGAACACGGAAGGAAGAACACGTGAGAGAGCAGCACACGCCGCGGATCGCGATCTTCGGTGCAACCGGCTCGCTCGGATCGCATGTCGCCCGGCTCGCGGTCGCCGCGGGTCATGACGTTTCGGTGCTGGTGCGCGCTCCAGACAGGTTGGCGCCGGACATCGCCTCGAAAGCGACGATCACCACCGGGGATCTCATGCAACAACCGCCTTCGCAGCTGGGGGCATTCATCTCGGGCCATGACGTGCTGATCAGCTGCGCCGGCCTCGTCACCGAGGGCCAGCGTTTCGTCGACCTATTCGATCGCGCCGTCTCGAGTGTCGAGGCATTGCCCGAGAGCGATAGACCCCTATGCTGGCTGCTCGCGGGTGCGGGCCTGCTCGATCTCGATTCTCGGGACGGCGTGACCTCGATCTACCCAAGGTGCGCGACATGTACTGGCCTCATCGGGCCGTCGGAATCCGTCGACTGCGCGTGTCGTTCGAACGCCTGCCCGTTGCCATGCCGGCGGTGACAAAGCTGCTGCCCGATCCGCTGGTGCAGCCGCTCTTCGCGACGAAGATCCCGCAGATGATCATTCCCTACGCTGACGCCGCCGCGTTCATGCTCGCCAACCTGGATCGTGGTGGGCCCATGTATCGCAAGCGTGTCGGGCTCGCCTTGCCGCACGGTATGACGGGCCACAAGGGGGTCCCCTCTGCACGTGCTCCTGGGGCGAGTACTCGAGCAACTCTCGAGCGGTCATGGGCAACCCATCAGGAGGTGTTGTATGGACCGGCCGCTTCGCCTTTTGGCAAGTCGCCCATGGATCCTCCTTGGGCTGGTGGCCACCCTGGCGGCAGCCGACGCCCAGTCGGATTCCGCGCACCCCCCTGCGCCTCCTCCGGCGCTGGAGCTGGATCGCCGGGTGAGCGTCATGTTCGTGGACGCCTTTGCCACCAGCTCTTCGCCGTGAGCAAAAGGCTCGCGGGCCACGCTGGGAGGAGGTTCCTGGTTCGTTCTGGGATCAACGAAATCGGGCACGCAGCGCGGGATGCGGCTGCGGCGAAAACGGGACAAGTGGTCCCGTTTTTCGCTCCTTCGCGTCCCCTTGTGTGCCCTCCAGTCCCTCTTGGCTGTCCACGTAATTACTAACCGGCCTTCAGAATGCGTTGCGCGACAATCGCTTCGTGCCGGCGACGGTTATTGTCTCTTAATCAGTAGGTTGAAGGTTCGATTCCTTCGCGGCGCACCAACTTAGCTTCAGGCGTTCCCGCCGTGTGACCACTTCTGTGCAAAACACCTCGCATGGAGGCCGCGGCCGCCCTCTCACGGGGGCGGCCAGCGCGTCTTCAGCGCACGACGATCGCCCGGATCCGGCGGGTCTCCCCCATCGCGCGCAGCCTGGCGAAGTAGACGCCGGCCGTGCCGGGCGAGGTCCAGTGCACCTCGTGCACGCCGGGCTCCGTGACACCATCCACCAACCTGGCGACGCGGCGGCCGGTGACGTCGAAGATCTCGAGCGCCACGGGTGACGGGCGCGGCAGGTTGAAGACGAAAGTCGCCGAGCCGCGGATCGGGTTCGCGCCGCGGAGCGCGAAGGAGAGCGGGCCTGAGAGGACGACGGGCTCGACGGCCACCAAGCTGCAGCTTCCCGTTTCGTCCACCGGGGTGGTGAACGGGAGAATGCTCCCAGGAGGCAGGGCGATCTCGATCCGGAACAAAATGGCTCCGAAGCCATCGGCGTTGTCCGCGTCGAAACCGCTGCGGACGCGGAGGCGGCACGTCTTGCCGCTGTACGAGCCCACCGGCTCGAAGAGCGATTCGACGCCGAAGGGGATGTACCCGACGAACGCCGGGCGACCCGCCAGGGGATTGAGCGTGGGGCTGAGGACTCCGTCATAGCCGTTGGAGACGGCGCTCGGGCCGATGTCGGTCCAGGTCACACCGTCGTCGGTGGAAAGCTCCACGACCATGCCGTCGCGGTAGACCGTGGGCTCGGTGGAGAACCGATACGAGTGACTCTGGGTCACGATGAAGGACACGTCGTCGCTCGAGGGCACGAAACTCGGGCTCGTGAGGCGGTCCTCGCGTGGTCCCAGGCCATGGGCCGATTGCATGCGCCACCGCTCGGGGCAGCAGCTGAAGACCGGGGTCCACCCGACATTCGTCCATGACGACAGGTCGCCGAAGTTCGAGATTCCGGTCGCGACGATGTCGCGGTTGAAGGTCACGGGCAACGACATGCCGCTGTGCAGCCCCTGGAACGAGTCGATCGCGCGCGGGATCAAGGCGACATCCTCGATCCCGTTGTTCGCGCTGACCTCGTACAGCACTGCCACGGAATCGGACTGGCCGACCGCGAGGCTCGCGACCGGGATCATCTGTCCGCCCGGATATGAAACGTTGGGACTCGTGCACGCGACGCCGACCGAGGAGTTCGCAAGCGGCGTCTGGCCCTCGTTACGGAACCGTACGACGACACGGCCTCGCTCGCCCACGTCGGTGACGCCGTCGGCATCGCAGCCTCGATACTCGGGTTCGACGGTCGCGCTCAAGATGCGGACGCCGCCGCAGCCGAAGCTCTCGGTGACCCCCAGGTTGTTGTTCGCGAAGCGGTCGGGCGCGATCGCGGCGCTGCCGAGGCCGCGCCGCGCGAAAGCCGCACAGAACGCCGCGTGATCCGCGGGGTCGTTCGCGAGGGCCGCCAGGAGGAGGGCATCCCGTGCCTCGACGAACGTGGGGGCATTGGGCGTCAGCTTGAGGCTGGCGACGAGATACCCGCGCATACGATCGCGCGCCTGGGTGAAGGTGAGGCGCCCGGTGTCGCGCAGCAGCTCCGCGTAGCACTCCCAGAGCATCCCGCACCAGACTTCACCCGTGGCGTGGACCCCGGAGTTGCCGGAGCCGGTGACCTGGATCGGCGGCCCCGGCGGGAGCGGCTCGCCCTCCTGGATGTGCTTGAAGGTCAGCGGGCTCTTCGCGAAGTCGGTGCAGTACGGGTAGCGCCGGACTCCGAAGTAGTAGGCGTTGTCGGGGCGCACCGAGCTGTCGTTCGCGTACGAGTTGCTCGCATACGAGCCGCCGAACGGCGGGCCCGGCAGGGACACGTCTTCGGGCCGGACGGTGAGCAGCAGGGCGCAGAAGTCCGACCAACCCTCCCCCATTCCCCCACCTTGCAGATTGGTGAGGCCGGCGGCGTCGCCGATGAGTCGGTTGGAGAGGTAGTGCCCCCATTCGTGGGCCACGATCTGGTTGTCCAGCGCCCCGTCGCGCTCGACCGCGGCGGCGGACAACATCGTGACGTTTACGCGCCCGAGTCGCAGCGCACTCCGCATCGCGGCGGCATCCGACTGGCTCATGAGATAGGAGGGGATGGCGGTCATGAAACCGGCGATGTCCTCCGTGCTCTCATTCGGACTCATGAGCAGCGCGCCGAGCGCGCCGGCGGTCTGGGCCTGGGTGACGAAGTAGAGCGCCCCGCTGGACGGGTCGCCCAGCAGGATCCGCCCCGCGACCGCATTTTGGAAGGGCGGAAGCTGCAGCACGTCGGTCACGAGTCCGCGAAGGATCGTGACCGTGTTGTTCGCGAAGTTCGCGCTGACCACGTCCGCGTCGCCGTCGCCGTCGACGTCTCCGATCGCCACGCCGTAGGGCGTCGTTCCCACCGCCTGCGTGACGGGCGCCCGGAGCCCACCGTTCCCGATACCCGTCAGGAACGACACCGAGTTCGATGCATCGCTGCACACCGCGACATCGGGCAGCCCGTCTCCATTCAGCTCGCCCATCGTGACCGTGATAGGCGTCGCCGGCACCGCGTGGTTCGTGGGTGCGCCGAACCCGCCGAGCCCGTCCCCGAGCAACACCGACAGCGTGTTCGTGCTGGCGTTGGCCGTGACGACATCGAGCTTGCCGTCGCCGTTCAAGTCCCCGAGCGCGAGCGTGAGGGGCGTCCCGCCCACGCTGAAATCGGTCTTCGAGCCGAACGTCCCCGTCCCGGTGCCGAGCAGCACCGAGATCGTCATCGCGCCGAGGTTCGCCGTCACGAGATCGGCGTGCCCGTCGCCGTTGACGTCACCCACCGCCACCCAGTTCGGGTTGAGGCCGGTCGGGAAATCGACGCGCGCACCGAAGCCGCCCGAGCCGTTGCCGAGGAATACGGAGATTGAGTTCGCGTTGTAGTTCGCGGTTACGACGTCTTCGTGCGCATCGGCATTGAAGAGGCCGGTCGTCGCGATCGCCGTGCCGGCCTGGGCGGTGAAGTCGGTCTTGGCGCCGAACGCGCCGCCCCCGGTCCCGAGCCGGACCGAAAAGGTTCCCGCGTTGAAGTTGGCGCCGATCAGATCGGGGGCGCCGTCGTGATTCAGGTCATGGGCTTCGACCGTATAGGGACCTGCTCCCATGGCGTAGTCGACCTTGGGCAGGAACCCGCCGGCACCATTGGAACGGATCACCGACACGTTGTTCGTGATGTAGTTGGCCGTGACGAGATCGGCATGCTCGTCGCCATCGAGGTGCACGATCGCGGCCCACTGCGGCCCTGTGCCGCAGGACACGGCCGTCGAGGACTGCACGCTGTACCCGTTCGGATTGGGCAGGACGACGTCCCGGGTGAGGTTGACCGCGGTGAAGCCGAAGGTCGACAACCCGACGGGCTTGATGCCCGCGATCGTGGCGGGCTGATGGACGGTCAGGGTGGGCAACACCGGGTGCCGGTATCGGAACATCTGCATGCGCGGGCTCCCCCCGTCCGCCAGGGTCACCATGTTCGCGTTGTTGAAGCCCTGGTAGTCCTGCGACTCGGCGTGGATCGCATCACCCTCCACCCCGCCGCGACCGTAGTTCGAGGCCTGGGCGTTTCCGGCCGACTCGGTGAACCCCGCGTCGTAGAACCAATCGTGCAGCCAATTGTTCACATAGAAGAGCTGCGTCACGCTCGCCATCCGCTGCGAGTTGCTCGTGCCGGGGGCGAGACTCGTGTCGTAGACGCGGTCGAAGACATTCGGCTCCGTCGTGATCGCGCGCACGTCCGCCCCTGAGAAGCCGTCCGGTGATGCGATGTCCGCGTAGGCGTCGACGTTGTTCCCGTTCGTCTGCGTGGCGCCCGGCGGCAACCAGGGGTCGTTCGTCGAGATCGGACCGTTCTGGAGAGAGACGAGCACCGGAGGGACGAACGAAGGTGTGTGGAAGTTCGGCAGGCCCGCGGGGTGCGGGGATTGGGCCGTACCCTGCGGACCGTCGAACGGCGCGCGTAGGCCCGTGTCGTCAGCCCACACGCGGTACGTGTAGGTCTCCGCGGCCATGAGTCCGTGACGGAAGAGCAGCGCGCCGTCGCGTGCGGAGACCACGTAGGACGCCGCGTCGTCCTCGGCGACGACCTCGACGTACCAGCCCGGGACCAGCTCGTCCGACAGTTGGAACAGCACGCGCTTCGCTCGGATGGGCTCGACGTCGTGCCGACCGGCCTTGCCGTCGACGGCGAAGACTTCGTATCCGCCGCTCGCGCTGCCCGTCGGTCGCACCACCGGGGATGCGCCGGTCTCCGAGAAGTCCGCGAGCGCTCGCGCGATCGCCTGCGGTGCGCTCAGGGTGAACTCCCGGCGGGCGGGCGGTCCGGCCACGGCGCGTCCGGGGACATAGCCCGAAACGGCGAGCAGCTCGTGGTCGCGGTCCATCAGGATCTTCACTTCGTCGCGGAATACCTCGATCCCGTCGATCACCTGGCTCAGTGAGACGATGATCCCGCCCTGGCCGGTGTCGTGGACGTCCCGAAGCCGCGCGCCGCGCACGTCGATGGGGTCGAGCCGGTACCACGGAGCGAGGCGCGTGAGGTGATCGCGGGCCGCCTGTTCGGGGGCAAGCGAGGCAAACGCGCGCGTCGCGTCCGGGGTCGGCGTCGCCCAGACGAAGCTGGGAACGCCGTAGCGCTCATCGAGATGCGCCGGCCTCGCGAGCCGCGAGAGCGATGCATCGGCGCGCGCGCGCGCGAGCTGCTGGAGAACCGCCGCGGCGGGACGCAGGTCGGCGCTGACATCGAGGGGCGGACGTTTGGCAAGGGCCGTCGTCGGAACGCCGAGCAGGATGGCGAGCAGCACGAGCCCGCGCAACGTCGGCGAGCAGATCTTGCGAAGGAGCAGCATGGCTTCCTACCTTTCCTGGCGATTCCGAGTTCGTGACCGCTCAACTGCTTCGCACACCGTCGCCGGTCTCCGCGATCACATGCCCGCTCACCGTCAGCGGCTGCCGCCCGGCGAGATCGGGCAGGCGGGAGTTCAGCCAGCGCACGAGGCGGTGAGCGCATTCCTCGCAGCCCGCGCGTTCCCGACACACGACCACCGCCGCCACGCCCTCGGCGGTCTCGAGCAGGCGATAGCTCACGAGCCCCGGCACGGAGCTCATCAGTTTCTCCAGCTCGTCACGGTGGACGGCGAATCGTCCGGCTTGGCCGGCCATTCCTGAATAGAGACCGATCGTCGTGTGCATCACACGGCCTTTCGGGGCGATCGCGCTGTGGCGGCGGCAGGGGGCCGCCGGACCGGTCGCGGAGTGACGCCGAGGATCATCGGCCGGGAAGGTCAGACCGCGTGATCCTGTGCGTTCGCGAAGATTTGCGCGTGCGTTCGCAGGCCGGATCGCGCCCTGCGCGACGGTTCAGGTCGTCGCGGTTTCGGCTCGGGGGGGTCCGCCCGCGGGGCGTTGGCCGCGCTTCCACGCGGTCGGGGTGACCCCGAAGCGCCCGCGGAAGCGGTTGGTGAAGTGGGACACGCTACGGAAGCCCACCGCGTACGCGATCTCGCCAGCCCCGCCTTCGCCGGCCGTCAGCAAGGCGGCGGCGCGCTCCAGCCGGTAGTCGAAGATCAGCTCCATCGGCGTCTTTCCCACCACCTCGCCGGTCCTCTGGTAGAGCAGCGTGCGGCCCATACCCATGGCTTCGGCGAGGCGCTCGATGTCGAAGTCTTCTTCCCCCATGCGGGCCTCAACCACCTCGCCCAGGCGGCGGACGAACGCAGAGTCCACCGCCGAGCGCGCGGCGGCCAGGGAGGCGGCGAGCGGCGATCCGGCCTTGTCGGCTCCTTCCGCCGTCCTTGCCGTTCCGTCCGCGGGGTCACCGACCGGCGGCGGCACTGACCCGTAAACCAATGTGGCCGCCGCGTTTCGTGCCAGCCGCTCCCGCAGGCGGCGGCGCGAATGGAGGAGCTGGCCCAGCCGCGCGAGCAGCTCCCTTACTTCGAACGGCTTGGTCAGGTAGTCGTCGGCACCGCCTTCGAGCCCCGCCACCTTGGTGTCGGTGCCGGCCGCCGCGGTGAGCAGCACCACCGGCACGAACTCCAGCTCAGGGTCCTCGCGGATCGCGCGGCACAGCGCGAGCCCGTCCATGACCGGCATGGCGAGGTCGCTGACCACCAGGTCGGGTGCCGCGCTCCTCATCAGCGCCAGCGCCTGCTCGCCGTCTGCCGCCTCCACCACGCGGTAGCTGGAGCGGAGCCGGCTCGCGACATAGCTCCGGACATCGGGATGGTCGTCCACCACCAGCACGGTGGGTACGTCCTCGCCCGTGGGCGCCGAATCGGCAACCGGTAGCTCGGAGGTCAGCCGAATCTCGTCGGCGAGTCCGGTGAGCGTCACCGGGTCGAGCCCGGACGCGGCCGCCACGACCGACGGGCCGGGTGCCTCGGCCAGCAGTGGCAACCGCACGGTGAAGGTACTGCCTTGCCCCTCACGAGACTCGACGGCGATGGTGCCGCCGTG
>Ga0075429_100005917_pt1 | contig 10558 bp, 7 predicted proteins | sample RhiMetdeltSRZDD3_FD_75295 | JGI IMG/M metagenome (GOLD analysis project Ga0075429, IMG submission 75295) | Populus rhizosphere microbial communities from Tennessee, USA - Rhizosphere MetaG P. deltoides SRZDD3 | ecosystem: Host-associated > Plants > Roots > Rhizosphere > Soil | place: USA...
AACACGCAGGCATTCGTGGAGCTGTTCTGCGAAGGCCACATGTCCGCGGGCGAGGTGCAGGGGGCGGTCGCGGGCCATCCGGAGGTGGCCGGCGCGTACACGGTGGCGGGCGAGGCGAGCGCCATCCTGCACGTGCGCACCGAGGACACGATGCACCTCGAGGAGACGCTCGAGCGCATCCGCGAGACGCCGGGGGTCCTGCGCACCCAGACGCAGGTCGTGCTCTCCACCCTGTTCGAGCGGCCGTTCTCCGTCAACGGGACCGAGCCGCCGTGATCGACCATGTCAACAACCTGAAGCTCCAGCATCTCGTGGAGTTGTCGAAGCTCGGCGGCCGGTGCGCGGAGCTCGAAGCGGACATCGAGAGCTGGCTCGCGGCCCACGACGTGGTGTTCGACGGGCACACGATCCCGTTCGTGCTGATGCCGCATTTCGTCTCGCCCGGTCAGGTGCGTCGCGTGCGCCACGCGGTCGAGTCGCTGTCGCGCGTGCTGGACCGCTTCTGCGACGCGTATCCCCACGACGAACGCCTGCGCGAGGAGCTCGACGTGCCTCCGTGGGAGGAGGAGCTGATCGGCATCGAGCCCGGCTACCCGCGGCCGCTGCGGATCTGCCGGCTGGACGCCTTCCTGTCCGGCTACGAGCTCCGGTTCCTCGAGTTCAACGCCGACTCCCCGGCGGGCATCGGCTACACCGACGTGCTCTACGAAGGCCTGCGGGAGGCGATCCGGCTGCCGCGCGTGGAGGCCGAGTTCGACACGGCGTACGCGCCGATGCTGCCCGTTCTGGTGCGCACGCTGCTGGACGCGTACGGCGAGTTCCAGGTCGCGCGCTCGAAGCTGCCCGGCCGCCCGCGCCTAGTGCTCGTGGACGTGCCCGGGAGCCCTTCCGTGCCCGAGTTCCGGATCACCTGCGCCGCGGCCGGCGAGGCGGGGATCGAGGCCCTGCACGCGACCACCGACGAGCTGAGCTACGACGGCTCGGTGCTGCGCGCGGGCGGCGTGCCCGTGCAGCTCGTCTACCGGCGAGTGCTGACCGAGGAGGTCGGCGACAGCGACCTGGTTGCCGCGGCCCGGGACGGCGCCGCGTGCATCGTGAATCCGTTCCGGGCGCGCGTCGCGAACAACAAGAAGCTGTTCGCGCTGCTCGACGACCCGCGCTTCGCACACCTGATCGCGCCGGCCGAGGCCGACGTGATCCGCGAGACGATCCCGTGGACGCGGATCCTGCGCCCCGGGCAGGCGCGGCGCGACGATTGGGTGGTGGACCTGCTGCCGTTCGTGTCCGACAACCGCGAGCGCCTGGTGCTGAAGCCGGCGTCCGAGTACGGCGGCCACGGCGTCGCGCTCGGCGTCGAGACCGAGCAGGCGCAGTGGGACGCGTTGATCGATGCACACTCGGAGGTGGCCGACTACATCGTGCAGGAGTACGTGCCCGTCCCGGAGGAGATGTTCCCGGCGGTCGAGGACGGGCGCGTGCAGATGCAGCTGAAGCGCTTCAACATCAACCCGTTCGGGATCGGCGGCCATTACGCGGGGATGATCACGCGCATCTCCGACCAGGCGGTCGTGAACGTGTCCGCCGGCGGAGGCCTGCTCCCGAGCGTGGTCGGCCGCCACAAGCAGAAGCTCCTGGCGGAGGAGGCCGAGGAAGCGGAGGTGGCACATGCCTGAGCTCGAGATGAAACTTGGCTACGACGTGGACGAGAACGCGATCCGCTTCTCGAACTACTTCCACGTGCTGCGCGAGCTGGTGCACGCCGGCAACGGCAGGCTGCCGCTGGAGCCTTCGTTCGAGCGCAAGTACGCGCTCGGCGAGCAGCTCTACGACGACGCACGCGCCCTCTCGAAGGTGAAGCGGCGGCTGTACGAGCTGCGCCACCCGAGCGATTACCCGGGCGCTCCCGGCGAGGAGCTGTGCGTGCTCCTCGACCGGGGCGACCGCGACGAGTTGAAGTCGGCGCTGCTGCGGGCGGTGCGCATCCACCTGGAGGCGCTCGATCCCGTGAAGGACGAGCCCTCGCTGCGGATCCTGCGCCGGCTCGCCGAGCGCCAGGAGCGCCACCTGGGTGGGCGCGCGGCTTCGGAGGGGCCGGACATCGGCGCGCTGCCCATCCGGTTGCGCGAGACTCGCGAGCTGCGCGTGCTGGCGCCGCTGGAGGAGCCGGCGCGCGACGAGTTCGTCGAGGTGACGGAGGAGGGCGATCCCTATCTGGTGCGCGAGCTGTACGTGAACGGCGCGGAGAACCACGTGCCGGTCGAGCCCGAGGAGCAGAAGCACTTCTTCCACGGCCTGATGGACGCCGAGCTGTGCGCGGCCGAGCTGATGGCGCGCAACTCGCACGAGTATCCGGACATGCCCTGGGACTTCCACGCCGACATGGCGCGCCAGACCTGGGACGAGCTGCGCCACGCGCGCGTGCACGACATCCTGATGAAGACCGAGCTCGGCTGCCGGTGGGGCGACTACCCGGTCGGCTTCTCATACTTCCGGTCCGTGTACGCGCACGACCTGCTGGGCCGGCTGGCGCTGTTCAACTCGACCAGCGAGCAGAAGGCCATGTGGCGCCACTCGCACCGGCGCAAGGTGCTGATGGACCGCGGCCAGGAGCAGGTGGCGATGGTGTTCGACTATCTGCTCGCCGACGAGGTGCCGCACGTCCACAACGGGGCGCGGTGGGGCGCCTACCTGATGGGCGGCGACGAGCAGGCCTACCGGCAAAAGGTCGCGGAGATGCGCGGCGAGCTGGACGAGACCGGCGCCCCGAAGGCGGCTGCATAAGCGCTGCCGGGTACACCGAGCTGAGGGAGCGACTCGGCGAGATCCACGATCTCGACCGGGCGCGTGCCGTGCTGGCCTGGGACGCGCGCACGATGATGCCCGCGGGGGGAGCCGAGGTGCGCGCCGAGCAGCTGGCGACGCTCGAGCGCGTGAGGCACGAGCGGCTCGTGTCGGACGAGCTGGGGCGGCTGCTGGAGACGCTGCGCTCGTACGAGGAGAGCCTGCCGCCCGACTCCGACGAGGCCAGCCTGATCCGCGTCGCGCGGCGCGATCGCGACAAGGAGCTGCGCGTGCCCGCGAGCCTGCGGGCGGAGATCGCGCGGGCGAAGTCGCTGGGTGAGCACGCCTGGCTGGACGCCCGCGCGCGCTCCGACTTCCAGTCCTTCGCGCCGTACCTGGAGCGCCACGTCGAGCTGAAGCTGCGCTACGCGGAGTGCTTCGATCCGCAGCACGTCTACGACCCGTTGCTCGACGACTTCGAGCCGGGCATGAAGACGGCCGAGATCGCCGCTCTGCTCGGTGAGCTGAAGGAGGCGCTGGTGCCGCTCGTCGCCGGGATCGCCGAGCGCGCGGATGCGACCGACGACGGGTGCATGCACGGCCACTTCCCGGCGGGGGAACAAGAGCGCCTGCTGAACGAGATCGCGCGCGAGCTGCCGCTCCCGCCCGGCGGATGGCGGCTCGACTCCACCGCGCACCCGTTCGCCAGCGCCTTCGGCACCTCCGACGTGCGGCTCACGACTCGCTATGACGAGGGCCGGCTCGGCACCGCCCTGTTCGCGCTGCTGCACGAGGCGGGGCACGGCCTGTACGAGAGCGGGATCAGCCCGGCGCTCGAGCGCACGCCGCTGGGCCGGCCGGTGTCGCTCGGCGTGCACGAGTCGCAGAGCCGCCTGTGGGAGAACGGGGTGGGGCGCAGCCGGGCCTTCTGGCGACGGTACTTCCCGAAGGTGCAGTCGGCCTTCCCGGACCAGTTCGGGCGCCTCGATGCCGAGGCTTTCTATCGCGCGGCGAACGCCGTCCGGCCCTCGCTGATCCGCGTCGAGGCGGACGAGGTCACCTACGACCTGCACGTGATCTTGCGTTTCGAGCTGGAGCAAGAAATCTTGCAAGAGCAGGTCGAGGTGCGCGACCTGCCCGAGGCCTGGAACGCGCGCATGCAGGCCTATCTGGGCATCGAGGTGCCACGCGACGCCGACGGGGTGCTCCAGGACGTGCACTGGGCGGAGGGCCTGTTCGGCTACTTCCCCACGTACTCCCTCGGCAACGTGATCGCGGCCCAGCTGCGGGAGGCGGTCGCGGCACAGATCGACGCGGTCGACCTCGACTCGATACACGACTGGCTGCGCGAGCGGGTGCACCGCCACGGGCGCAAGCTCACTCCGGCGGAGACGGTGGAGCGCGCGGTCGGCGGGCCCGTCGACGCCGCCCCGTACGTCCGCTACCTGAACGCGAAGTACGGCGAGCTGTACGGGCTCTAGACGACCGCGCCAACGAGGTGGGCGGGAAACCGCGCGCTATACGCCCGGTTTCCCGCCCACCCGGACTGAGAACTAGACCACCGGGTTCGCCAGCGTGCCGAGCCCGGGCGCGTCGAGTGCGACCAGGTCGCCGGGCTCGAGCCAGCGGCTGCCGTCGATCGGGCCCAGCTCCAGCAGGCAGCCGCCGCCCAGCGTGCCGGAGCCGATCACGTCGCCGGGCCGCAGCTCGGTGTTGCGCGCGGCGTGCGCGACGATGTCCGGCCACGAGTGGTGCTGCTTGGAGGCGTCGCTGCGCGTGAGCTCCTCGTTGTTCACCGTCACGCTGGCCTCCAGGTGAAGGCGCCCGTCCTCGTAGGGCAGCTCGTCCGGCGTGACGATCATCGGGCCGAAGCTGGTGGCGAAGTCCTTGCCCTTCGCCGGGCCGAGCCCGACGGACATCTCCTTGACCTGGAAGTCGCGCGCGCTCCAGTCGTTCAGGAGCGCAAAGCCCGCGATCTCCTCGTCCTGCCCGATCACGGCCGCGATCTCGAGCTCGAAGTCGAGCAGCTCGCAGCCCTCGGGGCGAGTCACCTCGTCCCCCGGGCCGTGGATGCCGGCCGGGTTGGAGAAGTAGAAGACCGGCTGCTCGTACCAGGCCTCGGGGATCTCGGCGCCCCGCAGCTCGAAGCCCTTCGCCACGTGCTCCTCAAAGGAAAAGAAATCCCGGAAAGAGGGCGGAACCGGCACGGGCGCCAGCAGATGGACGTCCTGGAGCGGGTGGACCACGCCGGTCCGCACGCGGCCCTCGCCGTTCAGCCACTCGATCATGGTCTCGGCGGCGAGGCCGTGGACCTGCTCGTTTTCGAGGATCCCCACGCGGGTGGAGTGGGGGCTGTCGCGGAAGGTGACGAGGCGCATATGCGGGAGCCGAGGTTAGCGGTAGCTTTTCCAGGGTGTTCGAAGAAGACGCGGAGCGGCTCCGGCTCGCGTACCAGGCATTCAACGAGGGCGGCGTCGAGGCCTTTCTCGAGCGCCTGGCGCCGGAATTCCAGCTCAAGGACCGCGAAAGCTCACCCGACAGGGCGGAGACACGGTACGGCAAGGAAGGGATCAAGCAGCTGTTCGACTCCTATATGGAGGCGTTCGACGCGCTCCGCCTCGAGCCCCAGGAGTTCATCGACTGCGGCGATCAGATCGTCGTCAGCCTCCACCAGCGGGTCCGCGGCAAGGGCAGCGGAGCCGAGGTCGTGGGTAACATCGCTCACGTCTGGACGATGCGGGGGGAGGCACCGTATCGCCTGATGATCTTCGGCGACAAGGAGAGTGCGCTGAGGGCACTCGATGCCGAAGATAGGCTGTAGCGGTACTCGTCTAGGGGATTTCGGGCTTTGGGGAGCCAGCAGACAACAGCAGAGCTAGCGATCGGGTCCGACTTCGCGGGCTACCGGATCGAAGAAGTCGCCGCGCGCGGCGGGATGGGCGTCGTCTATCGCGCGACCCAGCTCCAGCTCACGCGCACCGTGGCGCTGAAGCTGGTGACCCCGGCTCTGGCCCGGGACGCCTCGTTCCGCGACCGCTTCCGGCGCGAGTGGATGGTCGCCGCCGCCATCGAGCACCCGAACGTGATTCCCGTCTACGAGGCGGGCGAGGAGGACGGCGCTCTCTACATCGCGATGCGGTGGGTGGAGGGCACCGACCTGCGCGAGGCCATCGACGCCGGCCCGCTCGAGCCTTCCCGAGCTGTGAACCTGGTCTCGCAGGTAGCGGGTGCGCTCGACGCCGCCCACGAGCGGGGCTTGATCCACCGCGACGTGAAGCCGGCCAACATCCTGCTGACCGGCGAGGACCATGCCTACCTGACGGACTTCGGCCTCACCAAGCACGCCAGCTCGGTGAGCGGCCTCACGCGGGCGGGCTCGTGGGTGGGCACGGTGGACTACACGGCGCCGGAGCAGATCGAAGGAGCGACGGTCACGCCGCGCACCGACGTCTACTCGCTCGGGTGCGTCCTGTTCGAGGCGCTGACCGCGCGGCCGCCGCATCGCCGGGACAACGAGCTCGCGACGCTGTGGGCGCACATGTATACGCAGCCACCGCCGGTCAGCGAGGTCAGGCCGGGCCTGGCGGAGGGCTTCGACGAAGTCATCCAGCGGGCGGTCGCCAAGGATCCACAGGATCGCTACGCGTCCGCGGGCGAATTCGCGCAAGCCGCGCAGAATGCTCTCGGTGAGGCGGCCATACGAGCGTCGCAGACCGGCGCGTCGTCGCCTCCGCGCATGCCTCCGGCCACGATCTCGCCTGCACCGCTGCCCTCGCCTGGAGGGAAGGCCCGCCCCTGGCAGAGCCGCCGCGGCCGCGGCATCCTGGTCGGCGCCACCGCGCTGGTCGTGATCGCCGCCGTCGTGGCGATCGTGTCGCTCGGGGGATCGGACGATCCGGCGCAGGAGACCGGCGCCGCCTCGCCGGGGATCTCATCGGCCGGCGCGGGCGCATCCGGGATCGCCTCCAACTGGCGCCGCCGCGCGCCCATTCCGACAGCGCGCCAGAACATGGACAGCACCGTGGCCGACGGGACGATCTGGGTGGTGGGCGGCCTCGCGGCCGGGTCCAAGGCCACGCAGCAGGTCGAGGGCTACGACCCCGTGATCAACAGCTGGAAGCACGCTCCGGACCTGCCGATCAGGCTGCACCACGCGATGGTCGTGACATACAAGGGCGAGCCGGTCGTGATCGGCGGCTGGATACCGCAGGGGTCCGACCAGAGCGCGCTGGTGTCCGAGCGCGTGTTCGCGCTGCGCGACGGGGAGTGGCGGGCGCTGCCTTCGCTGCGCCGGCCGCGGGCCGCGGGCGCGGCCGCAGTGGTCGGCGACCGGATCGTGGTCATGGGTGGCCAGGACGACGGCCGCCTGCTGCAGACCACGGAGGTGTTCGACGGGAAGGGCTGGAGCGAGGCAGCAAAGATGCCGACGCCGCGTGAGCATCTCGCCGCGGTCGCGGACAGCAAGTACGTGTACGCGGTGGGCGGGCGCGCGCTGGGCCCCGACGAGAACTCCGCCGCGTTCGAGCGCTACGACCCGGACGCCGACAGCTGGGAGCAGCTTCCCGACATGCCGACCGCCCGGGGCGGGCTGGGCGCCGCGATCGCGGGCGGTCAGCTGCTCGCCGTGGGCGGCGAGAGCCCCACGCGCGCGATGGGCGAGGTCGAGTCGTACGACATCGAAGGCGAGACCTGGTCCCGCGGCCCCAGGATGCGCACTCCCCGGCACGGGCTGGCGGTCGAGGCGATCGGCAGCTCCCTCTACGCGCTCGGTGGGGCCAAGCGGCCCGGGCACGCCAGCGCCGTGGCGGACGCGGAGGTCACCAGGCTCACCCGCTGACCCGTCGCCGCTCCCCGGCGGTTTGTGCTGGCGCCCCTGCGGGTAATGAAGGGTCGTTCAGCAACTCGCGTCGGAGGGGGACAGATGGGGAGCGTTCTGGGGAAGCTTGCGTCGGTGGCCATCGTGCTGGGCCTGCTGTTGTGCCCGCAACTTGCGACGGCGCAGGCGTCTGATCCGGAGCACCCGTACCTGGTGGGCGCCGCCAAGCGCTCCATAAACCCTGCTCCTGATGGGAAATTCGCCCGCAAGCCCGTGTATCTGGGCGGCTACGGGATCGGCGGCGGTTCGCCGGTGCTGGCCGGGCGGCCGGCGACCGGCATCCTGGGCAAGGGGCTGCGGGTGCGCGCGTTTGCCGTGTCCGACGGCAACTCCTCGTTCGCGATCGCCAACATCGAGTCGCAGGGCTGGTTCGTGGCGCTGAAGAACGCGCCCTACGGCCTGCTCGACATGCGCAAGGAGGTCGAGCAGCGCACGAGCGGCACGTTGCGCGCCGAGGACGTCGTGATCCAGTCGAACCACAGCCACTCCGGGCCGGATGCGCTGGGAGTGTGGGGCGGCGTGCCGGAGGAGTACCTGCGCTACGTGGCCGACCAGACGGTGGCCGCGATCGTCGAGGCGTACGCGTCGATGGCGCCGGCCAAGCTCTACTACGGGACCGCGCCGGGCCGCGACCTGCTCTCGAACCAGTTCGACTACGACGAGGCCAACGAGGTCGTCGACTCCGACGTGCGCGTGCTGCAGGCGCGCGACGGCGACCGGGTGCTGGCGACGCTTCTGAACTTCTCCGCGCACACCACTGTGCTGGGCGGCGGCAACACGAAGGCATCGGGCGACTGGGTGCAGGCCGCGAACCCGCAGCTCGAGGCGCGGTTCGGCGGCGAGGGTGTGACCGTGGTCGGGACTCTGGGCCGCACGCAGCCCGCCGACCGCGGGTGCTCGGACCCGAGCGCGACGACCGAGGACGCGCAGAACCTGTGCAAGATCAACTCGTACGCGCAGCGGGTGGTCGACCGCGCCGCGGACGCGGTTGCGGCGGCCGAGCCGCTCGGCGGCGACCCCGTGGTGGCGGCGCGCTCCTACTTGGTGCAGGACGTCGCGACCAACGCGCTGATCATGGGGATGGAGTACGCGGGCGGGCCCGCGGGCATCCCGCTGAACCGCTCGGCGAGCCCGCCGTGGCTGACCGGGAACGTGCTCGGCACGGTGACCGCGACGGCGCGGATCGGCGACGTGCTGCTGTCGGCCGGCCCGGGCGAGATGTACCCGCAGATCCCGCTGAAGGTGAAGGAGCTGGTGGGCGCGCGCGGGCACATGACCGCGGGCTTGGCCGGAGACCAGCTCGGCTACCTGATCGCGCCGTTCCAGGCGTACCCCGAGCCGATCCGGCGCTCGTTCTTCAACTACGAGGGCGACGAGGTCTCGCCGATCGACAACGACAACTACTTCTTCAACGTGTCGCACACGATGGGCGACCGCGTGACGTGCTCGCTGCTGCGCGGCGCGGGTGAGACGGCCGGCGCGGGGCTGCAGTACCGCAATGCGTACCAGCCGTGCGCGCTGTTCGCGAACGACCTGGTGCACGGGCACGGCGCGGACGCAGCGGCAGGGTGAGGCGACTCGCGCTTGTAGTTGTCGCGGCGCTGGCGCTGAGTGCCGCGCCCGCGGCGTCCGGGGAGACCTACCGCGACGGGTCGGTCTCGGCGACGGTCACCGCGAGCGCGATAGAGCTGAGCAACGGGCAGGTCTCGCGGCGCTGGACGCGGACGCCGTTCTTGACGCAGTCGCTGGCGGACTTCCGCCGCGGCGGGCGGAAGTGGAGCACGAAGTCGCGCGACTTCGACCTGTCGTTCGTCGGCCAGCGGGTGCGCAGCGATCAGTTCACCGTCTCGTCGGTCGACGTGGTCGAGCTGGGGCGCGGCGGGTTGCGCGTCACGATGGGCCTCGTGTCGCCCCTGACGCTGCCCGGGGTCGTCGTGAAGCGGGTCGCGGAGGCGTATCCCGGCGTGGCAGGCTTTCGCACGCAGACCGTGATCGAGTCGGCGGTGCCGCTGGTGCTGCAGCAGGCGGTGCTGGACGAGGCGGTGCCGACCGCGGCGGTCGTTCCGACGATCCATGCGTTCCGGGCCGGCGCGGACTGGCGCGAGCCCGACTGGGCGGGGCCGCCCTTCACGATCGGCGATCCGCATCCGGGGACGTGGCGCGAGACCCGGACCGCCGGCGTCGGCGACCCGCTGGCGGGCGGCGGCGAGTGGATCACCCTGCGCGACGGCGCGCGGTCCGCGTTCATGGTCCTGGAGCGCAACGACCTGCCCTCCTCGCGGGTCGAGTTCGACGGCGCGACCGGGCGCGCGGTAGTGGACTTCTCGCGCGACGTGCTCAGCCTGGGACCGTTCGAGGAGCAGGCGCACATCGAGAACCCGTTTGACGGACAGGCACGCGTGCGGGTCGTGCGGCCGGGCGAGCCGTTCGAGCTGCCGGGGGTGTTCACGGGCTTCGGGCTGGACGCAGCCGACGAGCCGTGGCAGTTCCACCAGTACCTGACGGACCACCGCATGGAGCCCTACGAGCACGCGGTGACGTTCAACTCCAACGGCGTGGACTCGAACCGGATCTCCACGGGCGCGAAGGACGACATGGACTTCGCCACGGTGCAGGAGATCGCGCCGATCGCGCGGCGGATGGGCGTCGAGACGTTCATCCTCGACGACGGTTGGCAGGCGCGGTCGGGCGACTGGCAGCCGGACTCGCCCGAGTATCCGGAGCCGCGCTGGGACGGCACGGCGGAGTCGAAGTTCAAGCCGCGGTTCCCGGACGCGGAGTTCAGCGCGGTGCGTGATGCCATCGCGCCGATGCGGCTCGGCCTGTGGATGAGCCCCACGTTCTTCAATCCGTCGGCGCAGACGTTTGCGGACCATCCGGAGTGGGTGTGCCAGCCGATCG
>Ga0075429_100005918_pt1 | contig 10556 bp, 5 predicted proteins | sample RhiMetdeltSRZDD3_FD_75295 | JGI IMG/M metagenome (GOLD analysis project Ga0075429, IMG submission 75295) | Populus rhizosphere microbial communities from Tennessee, USA - Rhizosphere MetaG P. deltoides SRZDD3 | ecosystem: Host-associated > Plants > Roots > Rhizosphere > Soil | place: USA...
GTCAGGTTTTTGAACGCCGTAAAGTGATCTTGAACAAACACCGATGAGGTCCGTCCTGTCCTGTGGTCGCGGAAGACGAACGGGTCGGTGGCCGAGAACTGGAGCACTGGATTTGGAAACTCGTTTCCATCTGCGTCAACTACCGGGCCGAAGGCGTTTGCTTCGGTCGGATAGAACATGAAGTCTTCAGTGATTGGAGTGCGAGTATATTGAACCCCGGCCTTGAACGAGTGCCCGTGTTGCGCATACGACACTGACCCGATAAAGCCATAGTTGACCAGCTCGCGATTCTGAAACGCCACGACCGGCGTTGATAGCGGATTCGAGCTCAAGATTCCGGTCGATGTTCGGTGAAACACCGCGAAATTGCCAACCACTGTAGGCGAGAACAAATGCTGCCACGACAGGGTCTGAGAATAGTTTCGCTGGTGTTGCCGCTGGTCCTGGCCGGCAAGTTCCTGATCCAGCCGATTGGGTACCTCGAAGTTCGCACCGCCGAACATTAGCGTGAGCTTGAGAAAGTCGTTCGAGGAAGGATTGTAGTCGAGGGTCGTGAGGTTGCTCGCGCTGCGCCCGGTATTGTGGAAGTTCTCGATCGTGGGCGGATCAAGGTAACGATGGGTTGTCGAGGCAGAAGCTGCGGTGAACCATCCGAATCGGGCGATATGTCCCCCGAAGGTCGCCGCCGTATCGCCGGTCACGAAGCTCCCAATATCCCCACTGATCTCTCCGGAGATCGGAATATCCAGTCCCGACTTTGTGTTTACGTTTACCACCGCGCCGAGCTTGTCACCGAACTCAGCGGGGATACCGCCGGTCAACACTTCGACGTGAGAGGTGGTTCGGGGGTCGATTGAAGTTGCGAAGATGGCCGACATATTCTCAGTCACTGGAATGCCGTTGATGACCGTCTGCACATTCGACTCGGAGCCCCTCGGGTGAATCCGACCGTTGTCGTCGGCGACCACACCCGGCGCCGACTCGACCATCTTCTGAAGACCGCGTGACGGCGCGGTTCCGATCTGTTTCATCAACATCGGCGTATTCAAGTCGGTGTCCGATCCAGTCCGGTCCGACTCGATCATGTGAGAGTCATCGGTCGTAACGGTCACTTCCGCCTTTAATCCCTTCAGTGCAAGTTGAACTGTCACCTGCAACGGTACTGCAGAGTGAAGATCAATGTCCTGATGTAACTCCTGAAACTCCGCGGCGTTAACCGTGAGCTCATACGAATTGTATGGCACATTCTGGAATCTGAACGCGCCGGTGTCATCGCTCTTGGCAGTGACTTTGTAGTTGGTTATCGAATTCAGAAGCGTGACAGATGCCCCGCTGACGGTTGCACCGGTAGCATCGGTGACCTGGCCTTGAACGGTCCCGGTCGTGGCTTGTGGCGGTTCCCCGCCATTGGTCTCCAGACTACGAATTGGTCCGGCGGACGCCGCTATGGATAAGATTAAGGGCGCTAGTAGGTATCTAATCATCTTAAGTCTCCAGGCTCTCTATTTCCTCGAACTGGCGGCCAGCCCAGGTTAGCTCGGGTTTAATGGAAGTCGAGTCACTTCCACTGCCGTAGCGAACTCGGTCTTGTTACACGACTGGCCTGATGGATTAGCGAAGATGCGAAAAGGCATCTTCGTCGCGATACGCGCAGATTGGCGCAGTTGAGGTTAAGCGAGAGGTGGAGCGCGTCCGAAAACAAGGAGCGCAGAACCGGTGACGGCCGCTGTAATGCTCGGGGTCTCGCGCGTCAGAGGTTCGTCAACCGGCTGGACAACTATCGAAGCGGCATGAACGTTTGAACTAAAATTGCGTTGAAGTCGGCAAGAAAGACAATGAGCGTCGCTGGCCGATCCCGGTGTAGCACCTGAGTCGCCGCCGTTCTCCGCGGTCACACTCGCAGTGGTTGCTGTTGCGTCGAATCTCGAGCTGTGATGATGGGTAACGCTGACAAAGAGCGCATGCGCAAAGAGGCAAAGCATCGCGATCGAGGTGACGCGTGACCTTCGACTCCTCTTTTGCGCATCAAGCATTATCAAGCACGCCGCTCGTTTCCAGTGACTTCGAGCTTCAATTTAACAACGGCGATCCGCCTAGTGTCAATCAACGGGTCAGCCCGCGGATACCTCGAGTGCGGTAGGAGTGTATCTTCGTGCGCGACTCCTGGGCCTCGTGACTACGTGGGCAGGGCACCGGCAATATACCGATGCCCTGTCTGGAAGTAATTGTGACACGCGATTCCAGCGCTTACTCAACCATGCCGCTAAGGTCGGCAGGATTCACGACCTGACTGCTAATCCGCTGTCGCCGCTTTGGTGTCGTTGTCGTTTCTCTTCTCGATGCTGACGTACTCGCGTTCATCGTAGCCGAGATACACTTGCCTTGGACGCGCGATCTTCTGCTCTTTGTCCAGCAGCATCTCTTCCCACTGCGCGAGCCAGCCAGACGTGCGCGGGATCGCAAACATCACTGGGAACATATCGACCGGGAACCCCATCGCCTGATAAATGATGCCGGAGTAGAAGTCGACATTCGGATACAACTTCCGGCTCACGAAGTACTCGTCTTCCAGGGCGATCCGCTCGAGCTCGAGCGCAATATCCAGTATCGGATTTTTGCCGGTCACCTCAAACACTTCCTCGGCGACCTGTTTGATGATCCGCGCTCGAGGATCATAGTTTTTGTAGACCCGGTGACCAAAGCCCATCAACCTGCCTTCACCTGCCTTCACCCGCTTGATGTATTCGGGCACTCGGTCCTTGGAGCCGATTTCTTTCAGCATTCGAAGCACAGCTTCGTTCGCGCCTCCGTGCAGTGGGCCGTACAGCGCGGCCGCGGCGCCGGCCACAGCCGAGTACGGATCGACATGCGAGCTGCCAATGCTGCGCATGGCGTTGGTGCCGCAATTCTGCTCGTGATCTGCGTGAAGGATGTACAACACGTCGAGCGCATGCTCAAGAACGCGGTTCGGTTTGTACTTCACCTCGGTCATCTTAAACATCATGTTCAGGAAGTTGCCGGGATAGCTCAGGTCGTTGTCGGGATAGTCATACGGCATTCCGACGCTGTGTCGATATGCAAACGCGGCCAGCGTTGGCATCTTGGCTATCAATCGGTAGATCTGATGGCGTCGTGATTCCGGGTTAAAGATGTCCTTGGCATCCTTGTAGAACGTCGACAACGCGCCAACCGTCCCGATCAGCATCCCCATCGGGTGGGCGTCGTAGTGAAATCCGTCCATCGCCTTCTTGATTTGCTCGTGAATGAAGGTGTGGTGGGTGATGTTCCAGGACCACTCCTTCAACTGACCGGGGGTCGGCAATTCTCCATGTAGAAGCAGGTAGGCAACCTCAAGATATGTGCTGCGCTCGGCAAGCTGCTCGATCGGATAGCCTCGGTAACGCAGAATTCCTTTGTCGCCGTCTATGAATGTAATGTTGCTCTTGCACGAGGCGGTGTTCATAAACGCAGGATCGTAGCTCATCAGCCCGAAATCCCCATCTGAAACCTTTATCTTCCGCAGATCCATCGCTCGGATGACACCGTCTTCAATCGGAAGTTCGTATTGCTTCCCGGTCCGATTGTCGGTGATAGTCAGAGTATTCGCACTCATATTTCCTCCTTGGCCTTCGGTCGAATCTCTCGGCGTGGGCGCCTGGGCGACACTTAATGTCGATGATTCGACCTGACCAGTTCCACTGGTGATAGTCAAAAACTGCTCCCCGCAGCGCGCGTCAGAAACAACCGGCTTGCGCAGCGAGCAACGAGATCTTTCAAACAACCCTCGAGCGAGCCACGAGATTACCGCACCGCGCGAATGTAACGGGCGTAGCGCGGTATCCACATCTTGGCGTCGACTCGCTGCTCGAGTTCCTCGGTCGACCTCGCGTCCGTAAGACCTAAACGCAGTGCCTCGCCGGCAACCGCCAGCGCAACACGCCGAGAAACTTTGCGCACTCCCTCGAGTGCCGGATAAAGCGAAGCCGTCGGATCCTGGAGCGTCGGTGAAAATTCAGCCAGTGCTCGCGCCGCCGCGACAAACATCTCGTTAGTCACCCGGCGCGCGCCCGATGCAATCACCCCCAGCCCCACTCCAGGAAATACGAACGCATTGTTGCACTGGCCGATGCTGATAAGGCGATTCTCAAACGCGACTGGCGGGAACGGGCTGCCGGTTGCAACCAGCGCTCGCCCCCCGGTCCAGTTGATCAAATCCGTGGGCACTGCTTCACTCTTGGACGTCGGGTTTGATAACGGGAATATCACCGGACGTTCGATGTGTTTCGCCATCTCGCGAATGATTTCCTCGGTAAAAGCACCCGGCTGAGCCGACGTGCCGAGAAGGATCGACGGCTTTACGTTCTTGATCACATCCAGGAGCGTTATGTGATCGGCGCTGGACAACTGCCAATCGCCCAATCGTGTCGCGTCCTGAGCGTATTTCTGTTTGAAAGGCTCAAGTCCGGTGCGTCCGGTGTGCACAAGTCCCTGGCTGTCCACCAGCCATATCGCGGATCTGGCATCTTTCTCAGTCAATCCTTCGCTGATCATGGCTGAAACGATCTGGTCGCTTATTCCGGTAGCAGACGAGCCGGCACCCAGCACCCCGATCCGCTGGTTGCTGATCTTCGAACCGGCGACATTCATAGCCGCAAGGAGGCCGGCAAGCGTCACTGCGCCTGTGCCTTGAATGTCGTCGTTGAATGTGCACAATCGATCGCGATATCGTTCGAGGAGCCGGCTGGCATTGTTTTTCGCGAAGTCTTCCCACTGCAAAAGCACATTTGGAAACTTGTTGATAACCGCCTGCACGAATGCCTCGATAAAATCATCGTACTCCTGTCCCCGGACACGTTCGTGCCGCCATCCGAGATAGAGGGGATCTACCAGCAACTCCTGGTTGTCCGTTCCGAGATCAAGAATGATCGGAAGCGTTCTGGCTGGCGGCACTCCGGCGCACAGGGTGTACAACGAAAGCTTGCCGATGGGTATGCCCATACCGCCAACTCCCAGATCACCCAGCCCCAGGATGCGCTCGCCGTCGGTGACCACGATGACATCAACTCCGCGGTTTGGCGCGTTGGCGAGAATGGCTCCGATGCTGTCGCGGTGGGTGTACGGGATGTAGAGTCCGCGAGGACGGCGATAGATGTGGCTGTACTGCTTGCAGCCTTCGCCCACCACCGGTGTGTAGATTACCGGCATCATCTCGGTAATGTGCTCTTGCAGCAACCTGTAGAACAGAGTCTCGTTGCGGTCCTGCAGGCTGACCAGGTAGATGTATCTCTCGAGATCAGTCTTCTTTTGTTTATAGCTTTCGTAGGTGCGAGTGAGCTGTTCTTCGGTTGAAGAAACATGCGGCGGCACGAGTCCCAAAAGGTTGAATTCGCGGCGTTCCTCTTCTGAAAACGCGCTCCCCTTGTTCAACAGCGGGGTCTCGAGCAGCGACTGTCCAGTCAATGAAACCTCGATGGTCGCTTCCTGAACGTCTACGGCCTTGATTGATGTCATTCGCGCCTCCTTACAGGCTGACAATATCACGGGGCGTCAAACAGCGAAACTCGGTCTGGATCGTTCTATTAGTCCCGAAATTGAGCGACCGCGAGGCAGAAAGGCTCCATTCGCACCGCTCGAATTATTGCTGGGATCAAGCCTCAAGTGCGCTCGCGGCCACCCAGGATTCTCCACCATCGCGGCATCCGTCTCTAGCGCAGCCATCACGTCTGGACGTGACCAGCATCACGACGATGACGGTCAGGCTGCAAGTTTATCAGAGTTCGGACTACCGCCGAGAAAAATCGGGGTGACCCCAGTCACTGCGAGCTGTGACGGCGGTCATAGATTTTGACTTCCCCGCGCCACTAGCATGGGCGACGGCAGGGAGCTTGTAGCTCATTGATCGAGAGAGGTTCTGCCGCTGAGTCGGCGGCTGGGAGTCTTCCCACGCTCCACGCTCTTCTCTCAACACGAGTCCTCTTTGGACTGTGGATTCGTCTTACCGGCGAGGGCCGGCGTTGTCGCGGGCGGGACCATGCGTATGGGAGCTGACGAACTGTCCCGCCCGCGCAGCGGTCCGTGATACTGACCATCCGCCGCTCTCCAGGCCTATTTTCCAGGCACGGTCAGCGGAGGGTTCTTACTCAAGAGTTAGGGATCGAACGTAAGGAGGAATAAGCATGCAATCCGGAACAGCAATGGCTCCGATTAAGAGCCTGCGAAATCTGCTGGCAAACGACCCGTTCTATATGCTTCAGAACAGGTTGAATCGTCTGATCGATTTTCCGCTCGCGCCGTTTGTAGAAGAGACCTTGCCGCTCACCACCTGGGTGCCGGCCTGCGACATCTATGAGACCGACAAGGAGATAGTCGTCAAGGCCGAGCTGCCCGGAATCAAGAAAGAAGACGTCTTCGTCAGCATCGAGAACAATCTGCTGACGATCCGAGGCGAGCGGAAATTCGAGGAGGAGGTCAAACGCGAGAACTTCCATCGCGTCGAGCGCAGCTACGGAGAATTTTTGCGCAGTTTCACCCTGCCGGCATTCATCGACCCGACCAAGATCCTTGCGGAGTTCAAGGAAGGGCTTTTGATGGTCTTTTTGCCGAAGCGCGAGGAAGCCAAACCAAAGCAAATCGAAGTAAAAGTCAAATAGTTTCGACGGCGAACCCTCCTGTCATAATGCCTAATGGGTAATCGCCATTTTCAGCCGCAGGTAATTCTCTCCTTCCGACCTGCGGCTGATTTTTTCTTTCAAATATGCAGGCTGTGATTGCGGTCACAGGGAAACGTGAGCGCCGTCACGGACTTTCTGATTCAAAGGTTGTAGTCTGTTCAGCGGAGGCTTGGAGATATCCTCGCTCTCCAGTCAGCATCGATCCATGGGAGAGTCAATGCGAACCGCGAGGCGTCGCCGAGAGAGGGTACGTTTCGTGGAACGCAGCGGACTCTGGTTCAGAGGTGAAGAGGGCCGAAGCGAGGGATTGGTGTCTCAATTGCCGCCATCTTAATTTGATAACGGAATCGGACCTAACCTCGCTTGAGGAGGTTGACATACAGTCAGCCTGGGCTCAGACGAACGGCGGGTGCTCAGTCGCCGTATCGAGTCGGTTACCTCTTCACTTCTGGGTTCTCAGTCGGTGTGTGGGCTTGCCGGACAAGGGTGAGGCGGTCCTTGCCCGGATACGTCGCTTAGTGCAATGACGACGAGGCGCGAACAACCCCCACAACAGGTTTACGACGCCGCTGTGCGAAAATGAGACGGCAATCCATCTAACTCGGCAAGCATCGAATCCAGCGTTGAGGTTACTGCTACTCGATCGAACTTCAAACCGATCATCGGAATGAACACCCGCTTTTGAGTCGCTCCGTTGATCTCCTTCAACAACAGTCGGCAGAACGCCGCGACGACTCGACCATCGAATTGCTTATCCGTGTGCGTGCGCAAATCCGAGAGAGTCTGTTCTAACGACAATCGAGAGCGATAGGGGCGATCGGTCATCATCGCGTCAAAAGAGTCGGCCAGTGTGACGATCTTTGAGCCGAGTGGGATCTCGTCGCCTCGCAGGCCTTGCGGATAACCCGTGCCGTCGACCCTTTCATGATGACACTTCGTCATATATGCGATCTCGTCCCACGGGCGCCGGATGTTCGACAGGATCTCGAAACCGCTGGTTACGTGTTTGTTCAGTTCGCCGAATTCTTTTTCGGTCAGCGGGCGCGGATTGTTGATGATCGCACGATCAACCGTGATTTTGCCGATGTCGTGCAAATACCCAGCGACGCCCACATGCTCAAGCTCCAGCCCGGTCAAACCCATCTCCCGGGCAATCGCTTCGGCGTAGCGCGCGACGCGATCGGAATGACCGGCAGTGTAAGCGTCCTTCAAGTCTATCGCCGCGCCAAACGCGCGAATTGTGTCGCGATAGATCTGACGCATCTCGGCATAAAGCCGCCGGTTCTCTTCGGCCTTGCGCTTGTGCATGACCATCAGCCGTTGGTTGTAAAAAGCGATCGCGATGCTTCGCGAAATCGCGCCGATGATCTCGCGGTCTTCGCCGGTGTATTCTTCTCGGGTGAACTTCTCAGACAGGAATATCAACCCCATCAGCTCGCCGCGCGCGATCATCGGCACGGAGATGTGCGCCCGCATACGGGTGAGGATCTCTCCGTTCCGCTCAACAAAGTGAGCGAGGCCGTTGCTTTGACCTTGAATGGAGATCGGCTGCGAGTACGTGATGAGTCGTTCGGCTTCGTGCCGGTCAAGGGCTATCCGCTGGCCGACGGCCCCGGCCAGTCCTTTTGCGGCGACGATTTTCAACTGCCGAGGCTTGGTGGTGTACCTGGCAATCGCGCCGCGAGGGATCGCCAGAGAACCTAGCAGCGTGTGAAGCGACGCTCTTGTGACCTCTTCAAAGTTATTGGTCGAACTGAGCTCGGCTGCAAGATCAGTCAGGGCGCTCATGTTGTGGAGCATTTTTCTGAGGGTGAGGCTCATTTAGTTCTCCTTAGGTTCCTAGTTTCGAGAGCGGGGTCGGATCTATTTTCAATTGTACATTTCTTATTTTCGATTTCCTATTCTTCCGTTTTTCATTTCCCATTTGTCATTTATCATTTTCCATTTTCATACCTGTGATCGGCGAGCATATGGGCTCCCGCTTGTCATTAAGAGCTACTCAACGCAGTTCCAAAATGACAAATGAAAAATGGAAAATCGAAAATGGAAAATAGAAAATAGAAACGAAATGAAAACAACTAACCCTAAATCGTTACTGGCACTGCATCTGCTCCGCCACCCAGCCGCAGAAGCGCGATCTCTTCCGTCTCGACCATCTCGACGTGAGACATCAATCCCAACATCTCAAACAACTCTCGGTTCGAAGAATTGAGATTCGATAGCACCAGCACTCCCTGCGCCCGGTTCACCGACTCGATGACTCCCAGCAGGATCGAGATGCCGATGCTGTTGATCAGCTCGGTCTCCTCGAAGTTGATCACGATGCGCCGCACGCCAGTCGCGAGAAACTCCTGGCACTGGCTTTCAATGCTCTCTCCACGCAGCTGATTCAGGTAAAGCCCGGGATAGATCACTGCGGCGTCCTCGATTAACCTGGCCCTGATGTCGGCAGCACTCATAGCGTTCCTCCAAGAGACAGCAGACAAAGAGCGATATGCCGGCGCGTGCGCGACCGGTCTCCACCTGCTGCTATCCGTGATATTCCTGCTATTGATTGCCGGGGCGTTTTAGGTACTTGATCATTACGAGGCGCGCGCCATCATCGGTGCGTTCGAACTCGACCTCATCCATCAGTGCCCGGATTATTTGCAATCCGCGGCCGCGCGGGCCTTTCGCCGGAGGAACGTCCATCGAGGGGGTCGATTGTCCATTCGCCCTGCCAAACGTTTTGCCCTTGTTCGATACGGTGATTATAAGCTTATCTTCGTCGATTGCGAAGTGCTGGTGAATCTTTTTGTCGGGACTCTCGCCGTGCTCGGCAGCATTGATGCATGCCTCGATCAGTGCGGTCTTGATCTGATTGATGGACTCCTGATCGAAGTCGGCGGCCCGCGCGATCTGTTCGGCGGTTCGCGCGGCGATCAATTCGGCCTCGCCTTCGACTGGAATGACCAGCTCGAACTCACTCGCGGGACGAGCTTCGCCGCTCAGCGCCAGCCTCGTCACGTAGTCCTGAATCAGATCGAGCTGCAAATAAGTTGAGCGGTAAGCGTGTAAACTCGCCAGTCTCTCCGACGCAACCGCAGAAAAGCCTTCCTTGCTGATGTACCAGCGAACGACGCGCGAGATCGTCGAAGATTTAGCTCTTTGTCCGCGAAGCGCCGGCTCGAGGTGCTGATCGATCCGGCCGAGCGTCTCTACATCGAGGGGCTCCTTGGAGTTGATCAGGGCTATAGTCCAGAGAATCTCATTGGCATCGGTGTAGATGCCGCCTTCAAACCCGCTCGCGGTGAGCAAGCGCCAGGTCACTCCGGGCTGTTCACCCGAGCCGAGGTCGTGGACGATCACCACCTGAGGGAGCCGGACTTGCTCCTGCTCGTCCTCGAGTGCGCGTCTGACCTGCACGCGGCTCATACCGCGGTAACGCTTGTCATAGGCAACGTGATCGAAAAGGCTGGCGGGAACGCTCTGAAAGTCAAAACGAGAAAGCAGCTCCACCGTTTGCGATTCAGTCGCCCGGTTGTACCTGGACATCATCAGCCGATACGACTGCTTGAGCTTCTCGCTGAGCAACTCGTCGCCGGCAACGGGCCTGGGCGCTCCGGTGATTCCGCTGCGATACTTCGCGCGGATATAATCGGACAGCACTGGGTCTTCAGTTGCCTCCACAAAGCCGTAGCTCACATTCAGCATCTCGCGAGAGTGCAAACGCCTCAGCAGCGTCTCACAATCCGGAGCGGGCGTGCCCATTCGTTCGATCACCGCATCGATCGGAACTCCGGATCCTGCTTCGGTGACGAACGCTAGAGCTTCAAGCATCGCGCGCTGGTTGGCGGAATCCGGCGCGATGTCGCGAAACAGTGAGTCCAGATAATGACCAATCCG
>Ga0075429_100005919_pt1 | contig 10555 bp, 4 predicted proteins | sample RhiMetdeltSRZDD3_FD_75295 | JGI IMG/M metagenome (GOLD analysis project Ga0075429, IMG submission 75295) | Populus rhizosphere microbial communities from Tennessee, USA - Rhizosphere MetaG P. deltoides SRZDD3 | ecosystem: Host-associated > Plants > Roots > Rhizosphere > Soil | place: USA...
CGGGGCGTCGCCCAGCTTGTGGTAGCGCACGCGCGAGCCGTCGGCCGACCAGCGCGAGTACCAGAACCCCTTCTTGGCCTTGTCGAAGCTGACGCCGAAGTAGCGTCCCTTGGGCAGCCCTCCCAGCACGTCCTTCTTCTGGTCCACGTCGAATACGCGCAGCTCGACCTCGTCCTCGCCACCCTTCCGGATCCCATAGACCAACGTCTTGCCGTCGCGTGAGACGGTGACCAGCGTCACGCTCGTGGTGTGGTCGGGCGACATGGGGTTCGGGTCCACCAGCGGGATGTCGGGTCCGTCGGCGGTCTCTCGCAGCGTCAGCACGCTCTGCTGCTGTTCCACGCTGCGCGCGAGGAAGAACAGGCGCTTGCCGCGCACCGTCGGCAGCACGCGCGCGTCCACCTTGAGGTGGCGCGCGAGCACGGAAAGCACCTCGTCGCGACCCGGCACATGGCCCAGAAGCCCTTGCGTGTAGGCCATCTGCGCCTTCACCCAGTCGCGGGTCTCGGGCGCGTCCTTGTCCTCGAGCCAGCGGTAGGCGTCCTCGAACGGGATGCCGTGCAGCGTGTCGCGCACGATCTCGGCGCGGGTGGCTGGCGGCGCCGGCGAGAACGCGGCGCGCGCGATGGCGGGGAGCAGGACGAGGAGCGTCGCGGCGAGCGCGCGAAGGCTGGCGCGGGAGTGCATGGGGGGACTCCTCCACGGGAAACGGGGGCGGCGGCGGACGGCGGACTGCGGACCGGCGGACTGCGGACCGCGGACGGCGAGCGGCGAGCTTGGTGACTTTACCAAGGGGCTGGCGGCCCGTCAGCGCAGGACCGCGGTCACCACGAGCAGGGCCTGGTCCCGACCGCGTTTGGGACCCGGTTCTGGGGTACTCCCCGACTGGGGCGGATTCTCCAGCGCCGGGCAGTGGGCCTGGCCGCGGGGATCCGCCGCCCATCGAGGCGCTTCCCCGGCGGGGGCATTCCTCTCTAGAATGAGGGCACTCGGCCGGTCGGCGCCTCGTGGCGACGGCGGCCACCCACCCCCGGTCAGGGAAGGCCGGCGTGGGATGTCCATCGCGGCGACCCGGACGGACCCGGGTGCACCCCGCGCGGGGCAGGCGTTCCTCCTCTTCTCCAAGGAGTGACCGAACATGAAGCGCGTGACCGTGGATGGCCGTCCCTTCGAGCTCGACGGCTCCACCATCCTCGATGCCGTGCGCGCCGCGGGTGCTGACGTGCCCACGATCTGCCAGCACGACCGGCTCTCGAACAGCGGCGCCTGCCGCATGTGCCTGGTGCGCCTCGAGGGCAAGGGCGCTCCGGTCGCCGCGTGTGTGACGCCGCTCGCCGACGGCATGACCATCGTGACCAACGACCCGGTGGTGGAGAACGCGCGCAGGTTCGTGCTGGAGATGACCGCGCACCGCTACCCCGGCAAGGCGGTCGAGCACGATCCCATGGCGACGTTCCACCAGATGCTCACGCGCTACCAGGTCAGCACCAACGGCCACGTGCCCGACCCTGCGCTGGTGGACGATTCGCACCCGTACCTGCACGTGGACATGAACCAGTGCATCGCCTGCATGCGCTGCGTGCGCGTGTGTGACGAGATCCAGGGCGAGTCGGTGTGGAAGGTGGCGAACCGCGGCGCGCGCACCTGGGTGCACCCCGACGGCCCCACCATGCTCGAGAGCTCGTGCGTCTCGTGCGGTGCGTGCGCGGACGTGTGCCCCACGGGCGCGATCCTGGACCGCACCGTGCTCGAGAAGGGCCGGCCCACCGAGTGGACCAAGACGATCTGTGCCTATTGCGGCGTGGGCTGCGAGATCATGGCGGGCTCGAAGGACGGCGAGCTGGTGCAGATCCTGCCCTCCAACGAGGGCCGGTCGAACCTCGGCCACACGTGCGTGAAGGGCCGCTACGCGTGGGGCTTCGTCCAGAGCGAGGCGCGCGCACGCTACCCGATGATGCGCGTGCGCGGCGGCGAGTGGCGGCGCGCGAGCTGGGGCGAGGCGCTGACGCACATCGCCAACGGCATCCGGAACACCGTCGAGCAGCGCGGTGCCGACAAGATCATGGTGCTCTCCAGCGCGCGTGGCACCAACGAAGAGAACTACGTCGCGCAGAAGTTCGTGCGCAAGGGGCTTGGCACGCACAACATCGACTGCTGCGCGCGCGTCTGTCACGCGCCGACGGCGGCCGCGATGCGCATGAGCTTCGGCACGGGAGCCGCGACCGGGGCGTTCGAGGACATCGACGTCACGAAGACCATCCTCATCTCGGGCAGCAACGCTCTCGAGGCCCACCCGGTGGTGGGCGTGCGGCTGCGGCGCGCGGTGAGGAACGGTGCGAAGCTCATCGTCATCGACCCGCGCAAGGTGGGCCTGGCGCAGCTGGCCCACCATTACCTGCCCATCCGCCCGGGTGCCAACGTGGCCATGTTCCACTCGATGGCGGCCGTGATCGTGGAAGAGGGCCTGCAAGACCGCGCGTTCATCGACAACCGCACCGAGGGCTACGCGGAGTATGCCGAGTTCCTGAAGGGCTACACCCCCGAGCTGGCCGAGCAGATGACCGGCGTACCGGCGGCAGTCGTGCGCGCGGCCGCGAGGACCTACGCCACGGGCAGCCCCAGCATCTCGTTCCACGGCCTGGGCCTCACCGAGAACACGCAGGGCACCGAGGGCATCGTGGCACTCGGCAACCTGGCGCTGCTCACCGGCAACGTGGGCAAGCCCGGCACCGGCATCAACCCGCTGCGCGGCCAGAACAACGTGCAGGGCTCTGCGCACATGGGCTGCGACCCCAACTACTTCACGGGCTACACGCCGATCGGCAACGAGCAGGCGCGCGTGAAGTTCGAGGCCGCCTATGGCGTCACGCTGCCTCGTGAGCGCGGACTCGACGCCGTGCAGCTGGTCGAGGCGGCCGAGGCCGGGAAGCTCGACGTGCTGTGGGCCATCGGCTACGACATCATGATGAGCCACGCCGACATCGTGCGCACGCAGAAGGTGCTGGAGAAGGTCCCGCTCGTGGTGGTGCAGGACCTGTTCATGAACGAGACGGCGCGCTCGATCGGCACGGTGTTCCTGCCGGCAGCCGCGAGCTTCGAGAAGGACGGCACGTTCATGAACAGCGAGCGCCGCGTGCAGCGCATACGTAAGGCCGTCGAACCGCAGGGCGAAGCACTCGCCGACTGGGTGCCGGTGTGCGAGGTGGCCAAGCAACTCGGCTTCGAGGGCTTTGGCTTCAAGGACGCCGAGGAGATCTGGAACGAGGTGCGCGCGGTGTGGCCGCAGGGCGCCGGCATCTCCTACGCCAAGATGGAGCGCGAGGGCGGCATCCAGTGGCCGTGCTACGACGAATCGCACCCGGGCACGGTGCGGCTGCACAGCGACACGTTCACGCTCGGCGACCGCGCTCCGTTCCTGCGTCCCGAGCAGAACGAACTGCAGGAGCAGCCCACCGACGAGTTCCCGCTGCTGCTCGTGACCGGCCGCACGCTGTACGCGTACAACGCCGGCACGATGACCGACCAGACGAGGAACCTCGAACTGCGACCCATCGACACGCTCGACCTGCACCCGGACGACGCCGAGCGGCTGGGCATCGCCGACGGCGACCTGTTGCGCATCGTGAGCGCCTGGGGCGAAGCGAGCCTGCCCGCGCGGCGCGACACGCGCGTGCAGAAGGGCCAACTGTTCTGCACGTTCCATACGCCCAAAGCGCACGTGAACCGCCTGCTGGGACCGCACCGCGACAACAAGGTGAACACGCCCGCGTACAAGCGCACGGCGGTGCGGCTGGAGAAGATCGCGGGCGCGCACATGCCGGCCGGGCGGAACCCGCACGGCAATGGTGCTGCGACCGGCTGAGGCCGGGCGCGCGGAGGATCCGGACCACGGCGGGCTCGCCTCCTTGAGGGGACCGCCTTCGACAGCACCCGGAGGAGCACTCGATGCGTGCTCGGCGGGCCATCGCCGTCGTGCTGGTGTTGCTGCCGTGCGTCGCTGCTGCCGCAAGCGTGGACCCCACGCCGTCGCTCGGCTTCGAGTCGGTGAAGGGCGCACCACCGCTCACGGCTTGGATCGGTGAACCGCGCGGGCCGCAGGGCACGCTGTTCCTGGACAGCACGACGGTGCACTCCGGACGCTACGCGGGCCGGATCGAGCGCGATGGGCAGAGCGCGAACTCGTTCTCGTCGTTCGCGTACACGCTGCCCCGGACGTTCGCCGGCGACACGCTCGAGCTGCGCGGCTGGCTCAAGTACGAGGGCGTGACCGGCTACGTCGGGCTGTGGCAGCGGCAGGACAGCGAGCGCGGCGTGGAGCAGTTCGACAACATGGCGCCGCGCGGGCTCCGGGGCGATTCCGCCTGGGCCGAGTACCGGATCCGACTGCCGTTGAGCCAGGCCGCCGTGGCGGTCACGGTCGGCGCGATACTCTCGGGTCACGGGCGCGTCTGGGTGGACGACCTGCAACTGCTCGTGGACGGGAAACCCGTCATGGAGGCACCCGAGTTCGTGCTGCCGAAGACGGTGCTCGACACCGACACCACGTTCCTGTCGGGGTCCGGCATCACGCTCGAGAAGCCGACAGCGGTGCAGGTCGAGAACCTCGTACTCTTGGGGAAGGTCTGGGGCTTCCTCAAGTACCACCACCCCGCGGTCGTGCGCGGAGAACGCCACTGGGACTTCGACCTGTTCCGAGAGATCCCTCGCGTGCTCGCCGCCAAGGATCAGGCCGCCGCCCAGCGGGAACTCGTGCGTTGGATCGTTGCGCTCGGCCCGGTGAAGGAGTGCAGCCCTTGCGTGAAGACGCCGGTCGCCCCGGCCCTCGCAGCACGGCTCGACTGGATCGGCGACCGCGCGCGCCTGGGAAAGGATCTCGCCACGACACTCGTGGCGATCCACACCAATCGCACGGACACCACGTCGCAGTTCTTCGTCTCGCACGTGCGCATGATCGGGAACCCCGACCTGCGCCATGAGCAGGCGTACGCCGAGCTGCAGGATCCCGATGTCGGCTTCCGGCTGCTGGCGCTCTACCGGTTCTGGAGCATCATTGAGTACTGGTTCCCTTACCGCGATCTGATCGACGGGGACTGGGACGCGACGCTGCGCGAGTTCATCCCCCGCCTGATGGGCGCGCACGCGCGCAGCGACTACCTGCGCGAGACCATCGCCTTGATCGCGCGAGTCCACGACACGCACGCGAACCTGTGGAGCGGCCTGACCGCGCGTCCGCCATTCGGCGCGGCGCTGCTGCCAGTGACCGTGCGATTCCTCGGCGGGCGAGCGGTGGTGAGCGGCTACTCGAACCCGCGCCTCGGTCCCGCGACCGGGCTCCAGGTCGGCGACGTCATCGTGGCGATCGGCGGTACGCCGGTGGACTCGCTGGTCGAGCGTTGGCGCCCGCTCTATGCCGGGTCCAACGATGCCTCGCAGCGGCGCGACATGGCCCGCGAGCTCACGCGCGGCGAACCCGGACCCGTTCTGCTGACGGTGGACCGTGAAGGCACGGCACTCACGCTGAACCCGGTGCGCGTGCTCGCGGACTCGCTCGACCGCGCCCGCGAGCGCACGCACGATCACCCGGGACCCGCGTTCCGGCGGCTGAGCAGTGACGTCGCCTACCTCAAGCTCTCGGCGGTCAAGATCGCCGACGTGCCGCGCTACCTCGAGGGGACGTCGGGGGCCAAGTGCCTCGTCATCGACATCCGCAACTATCCGTCCGAGTTCGTCGTGTTCGCGCTCGGCCAGCACCTGGTGAAGGAGTCCACGCCGTTCGTCAAGTTCACGTCCGCCGACACGCGGAACCCGGGCGCGTTCTCGTTCGGCCCGCCGCTGTCGCTCACGCCGGCCGCACCGACGGTCGAGGGCACCGTCGCGATCCTCGTGGACGAGACCACGCAGAGCCAGGCCGAGTACACGACGATGGCGTTTCGCGCACGGCCGGGGACGGTCGTGGTGGGCAGCCAGACCGCGGGCGCCGACGGCAACGTCTCGAACATCCCGCTGCCGGGGGGCCAGCGCGCGATGATCAGCGGCATCGGCGTGTTCTACCCCGACGGCAAGCCCACGCAGCGCGTCGGGATCGTGCCGGATGTGGAGGCGTACCCGACGATCGCGGGCCTGCGCGCGGGCCGTGACGAGGTGCTGGAGGCGGCGGTGCAGAAGCTGCTCAAGCGCAAGCTCACGGACGCGGAGTGGAAAGCCCTGAAGGCCGACACCGCACCGTTGCCCTGAGCGCGGAGGGGTCCCCTCGCGCTCGACGCATCCTCCCGCTCGACGCCGTGCACACGCCGCGGGTATACCTCCCGCCCATGCGTATCGTCCCGCGTCACCCGCTCGCGCTGTCGATTGCCGCTATCGGGCTCGTGCTCGCCTACGCCGCCCGTGCCGCCGCCGGCGGCGAAGGCTCGCTCGACATGCTGCCCGTGCTCGAGGCGCTTGCACTCATCCTCGTGCTCGCGCGCCTGGGGGGTGCACTGTTCGAGCGGTTCCGGTTGCCCGCAGTGCTCGGCGAGCTGCTCGCGGGCATCGTGCTCGGCAACTTGGGCCTCGTGGGCTTCCACGGCTTCGATTCGCTGCGCTCGCTGCCCGTGGTCGAGGCCATGGCGCAGTTGGGCGTGCTGTTCCTGCTGTTCCAGGTCGGGCTCGAATCCGACGTGGCGAAGATGGCCGCGGTCGGCGGGTCGGCCACACGGGTGGCCGTGCTCGGCGTCGTCGCGCCGATGCTGCTCGGCCTCGGTGTGTCCCAGTGGTTCCTGGGCCAGCTCCACCCCCTGTCGCACTGGTTCGTGGGCGCCACGCTGGCCGCCACCAGCGTGGGCATCACCGCGCGCGTGCTGGGCGACCTCGGCAAGAGCGCGAGCGTCGAGGGCCGCATCATCCTCGGCGCGGCGGTGATCGACGACGTGCTGGGCTTGGTGGTGCTGGCCGTGGTCAGCGGGCTCATCGCAGCGGCCGATACGGGCCGCGCGTTCGACGCCATGGGCCTGGCCGTGATCATCGGCAAGGCGGTCGGGTTCCTGCTCGTCGCTGTGGTCGTGGGCCGGTGGCTCTCGAGCGTCACGTTCCGGTTCGCCGCGCGGCTTCCCGGCGAGGGCCTGCTGCTCTCGTTCGGCGTGGCGTTCTGCTTCCTCACCGCGTTCCTCGCCGGCAAGGCCGGGCTCGCCCCGATCGTCGGCGCGTTCGCCGCCGGACTCGTGCTGGATGATGTCCACTACCAGGCGTTGCGCGAACGCGACCCACAGAAGCGCGACCTCAGCCACCTGCTGGCACCCATCGGCGCGCTGCTGGTGCCGGTGTTCTTCGTGCTGATGGGCATGGGCGTGGACCTGACGGTGTTCGCACAGCCCAGCGTGATGGGCTTCGCCGGTGCGCTCACGCTGGCCGCCGTGCTCGGCAAGCAGGTCTGCTCGCTGGGCGTGTGGGGCCCGGGCGTGGACCGGCTGGCGATCGGCCTCGGCATGATCCCGCGCGGCGAGGTGGGCCTGATCTTCGCGAGCATCGGCCGCACGCTCACCATCGGCGGCGTGCGCGTGGTGGACGACATGGTCTATTCGGCCGTGGTCGTGATGGTGGCGGTCACCACGCTGGTGACACCGCCGCTGCTGGTGTGGAGGATGCGGCAGCCGCGTCTCTGACCTTCGGTACCGCCGGAGGCCGCGCGTGAAAACGCGAGCCCCCGCGAGCGCGAGGCCCGCGGGGGCTGCTGGAGGTCACTTGCCCTGCGTCAGTCGTGATCGCCGTGACCGCGCCCGCGATCCTTGTCGTGCCCGCGAGCATGACCGCGCCCGGGGTGCTCGTCTTTCATGACGAGCACCGTGCGCGAACGATGACGCGGGTGGTGCTTCCAGTGACTCGCCGGCACCACCAGCACGCGCTCCGGAACACGGCGCACGTCCACCGTCCGCCACGGACCGCTCCAACTGTTCGAGCGGTACCAATAGCCATTGTGCAGGCGCCACCAGTAGCTGTTCGCACGGAACACGTCATCGGGGCAACGGTTGTCATCCACCACGTAGACGTCGTTCACGTAGACGACGCGCGGTTCGGTGCGGAACACCGGCGGAGGCGCTGAACCACCACTGATCCCGACCTGGAAGCCGAACCAGGTCTGGGTCTCGGCATGCAGCGGCTGAGCGCCAGCGAAGGTCGCGAGCGCGGCCGCGAAGATCCAGAGTCGCTTCATGGGGTCCCTCCTTCGAGGATCCGCCGGCACATCCGGGCCGAGCTGACGACCCAACCGGCGGGAGGGATATCCAGTGCAGGGCATGTGCCACCCGAGCGCCTACCGCAACTCGTTGTGAGCATGAGGAATGGGGGATAAGCCCCGGCCTCGGACCGACGCCAAGCTGCCACATCGTGCGTGCGAGCCGCACGAAGACCGGCCAGCGAGCGGTCCGGGAGCGTTCCAGAGCCGCACTGGTGGCAGGTTTTGGGACGCCGGTACGGGTGCACGCAGGAGACTGCGCTCTCGTCTTGAGCCGCACTTCACGCGCCCCTAACCTTCGCCGCCTGTTCCTGCCCGCTCCTCTTTCCATAGGTCGTGCGGCCGCACTCGCGCCGCCCGGAACCCGACCACGCTCCCCGAGGTGCCCCGATGTCCCAAACGGCCGGACCGTCCCTGCTCTCCCTCGCATCCCCTGGGTCTCGCGCAGGGCTCACGCTCGTGCTGGCGCTGGCCGGGCTCGCGCTGCTCGCGCCGGATTCCTCCGCGGTCACGCCGCGAGTGCACGCCATCCGCAACGCGCGCGTGGTCACCGCGCCGGGGCAGGTCATGGCGCGCGCGACGGTGGTGATGCGCGACGGCGTGATCATCGCCGTCGGCCCGAACGTCGCGATCCCCGCCGACGCGCGCGTGTGGGAAGGCGACAGCCTCACGGTGTACCCGGGATTGATCGACGCGTTTGTCACACCTCCGGCTCCCGCAGGTCCAGCGCCGGGCGGCGGCCCGTTCGGCGGGGCGCGCCCCGGAGCGCAGGCCGAGACCCCGAAGGGTGCGGTGCACGACATCGCGGGCGTGCGCGGTGAGGTGCGCATGGTCGAGCAGTTGCCGTTGGACTCGTCGCAGTTGGAGTCGTTGCGTGCAGCCGGGTTCGCCGCGGCACAGGTGGCGCCCCGCACCGGCATCGTGCGCGGCACCAGCGCGGTCGTGGGCCTGGCGGGTGGGGTGAACGCCAGCGTGGTGCGCTCGGACGCCGCACAGGTCGTCGCCCTCGAGCCCAATCGCGGGCAGGTCTATCCGGGCTCGCTCATGGGCGTGATCGCGGTGGTGCGCCAGGTGTTCCTGGACGCCAAGTGGTATCGCGACGCGCGCGCTGCCGCGGAGCGCAAGGCCGGTGCGGAACGTGTGCCCGAGAACTTGACGTTCGCTGCGCTGCAGCCGGTCATCGCGGGCGATCAGCCGGTGCTCATGGTGACCGACGACATGCTCGAGGTGATGCAGGCCTCGCGCATCGCGAGCGAAGCGGGTGTGGCGGCGTCCATCGTCACCGCGGGCGATGAGTACAAGCGCATCACGCAGGTGGCGGCCACCGGGCGCACGCTCGTCGTGCCGGTGAACTTCCCCGACGCGCCCGATGTCTCCGACGACGCGAACGCGCTCGAGGTGCGCACCGAGGAGTTGCGCCACTGGCAGGCGGCCCCCGGCAACGCAGCCGCCCTCGCCAAGGCCGGCGTGACGTTCGCGTTCACCGCCAATGGCTTGAAGGACGTGAAGACGTTCCGCGCCAACGTCGGCAAGGCCATCGCGCGCGGGCTGCCCGAGGCCACCGCACTGGCGGCCGTCACCACCGTGCCGGCGAAGCTGCTGGGCCTGACCGGCAAGCTGGGCGTGATCGCGCCCGGCGCGATCGCCAACCTCACGGTGACGCGCGGCTCGCTGTTCGCCGAGGGCTCGAAGGTGCGCGAGGTGTGGGTGGACGGTGTGCGGCTCGAGGCTGCGAAAGACGAGACCAACCCCAAGGGCGAGTGGGTCGTGAACCCCGGTGCGGGGAGCGCGCCGCCGCGCACGCTCAAGGTGGCCACCGAGCCCGAGACCACGGTGAGCATGGTGGTGGGCTCCGACACCACGCGCGGCCGCACCGTTCGGCTGACCGGCTCGCGGCTCCAGTTCGCGCTCGGCGACGACGAGTGGGACCTCACCGCGCGCAACGACGCGCTCGCGGGCACCGTGTTCACGGGCAGCAAGGAAGTGGCCGTGAGCGCACACCCGAAGCCCGACGACAAGAAGTCCGCCAAGAAGGAAGCGGCCCTCGTCGCGGTGCCGGCCGTGATGGGCAACAGCGAGCCCTGGCGCATGGCGCCACCGGTGCAGCCGGGTGCGGTGCTGATCAAGAACGCGACGGTGTGGACGTCGGGCCCGCAGGGCGTGCTCGAGAACACCGACCTGCTCGTGCGCGCCGGCAAGGTCGCCGCGGTGGGCAAGAACCTGAGCGCCCCCTCGGGTGCGGTGGTGGTGGACGGCACCGGCAAGCACGTCGCCCCGGGCATCATCGACGAGCACAGCCACTCCGCGATCCTCGGCAACGTCAACGAGTGCACGAACAGCGTCACCTGC
>Ga0075429_100005921_pt1 | contig 10555 bp, 8 predicted proteins | sample RhiMetdeltSRZDD3_FD_75295 | JGI IMG/M metagenome (GOLD analysis project Ga0075429, IMG submission 75295) | Populus rhizosphere microbial communities from Tennessee, USA - Rhizosphere MetaG P. deltoides SRZDD3 | ecosystem: Host-associated > Plants > Roots > Rhizosphere > Soil | place: USA...
GATCCTGCCGTCTTCCGTCGCCACCGCGCTGTCCACGCGTATGGTGCCGCTGTGGTTGATGAGCCCCGCGTAGATCCCCACCCGCCCCGCCTCGGCCACGATATCCCCGAGATTTCGCGCCTCATTGCCCGGCGCCGCGATCTCCACCCGCAGGTTCGGCGTGCCCGCACTCACCAGCTCCACCGAATTGCCCGCCGCCAGCACCACTTCGCCCTTGGGCGTCGTGATCAGGCCGTTGTTCGTCACACTCGCGCCCACGAGGTAGACGCTGCCGCCCTCCCTCGCGTTGATCCCGGCGTTCGGATAGTCCGTCGTCGGCCGCGCATCGTTCACCACGCTGCCCGCCCCGGCCCCATCCGTGAAACGCAGCCGGTTCGCCAGGAAGTCCGTATCGGACAAACGCAGCGTGGAAGCCACCAGCCCCGCCACGTCGACCTGCGCGCCCGCCCCGAACACGATCCCACTCGGATTGATCAGGAACACCCGCCCGTTCGACTGCAATGCTCCCAGGATCGACGACGGATCGATCTTGCCATTCACGCCCGTCACCCGGTTCAGGATCGCGCTGCTCGCCCCAAGCTGCTGTATGTCGACCTTGGCCCCGCTGCCGATGGAGAACGTCTGCCAGTTGACGATCGACCGGTTCGCATTGGTCGTCACGGTCATCGTGCTGTTGGCCGTGTTGATGCCGGCGATACCGGTCATCGTGTGCGCGCCGGTAGGCAACTGGGCGTACGCCGTGCCGGTCGCGAAGCATGAAGCCACCGCGAGCGAAATCAGCCTCGGAGTGAAGCGGGTGCGCTCGGTTTTACCGGCCATATGCTCTCGATCCCTATGCGGTCGTCATCCAACATTCAACGCAGCGTGACGGCAATGCGTACACAGGGCTGCCGCCTCGCCACGAGGCCGCTCCGTCGCTCATTATCTACGTCGCTCATTATATATCCCCCGGTTCTTCCCTACGAATGCCAGTTCGTCATTGGATTTCGAATTGGCTCCTGCCGGTTAGGACAAATAGCTCACTTCGCACCTGTTTTTCCGCGCTGCCTGCGTGTTTCAGAGAGACAAATGCCCGCTGTCACCGAGACGTTGAGACTTGTGACCGTACCGAGCATGGGAACGCGGGCGAGCTCGTCGCAATGCTCCCGGGTGAGGCGGCGCATGCCTTCCCCTTCCGCGCCGAGCACCCAGCCAATCGGTCCCGCCAGGCGCACCGAGTAGAGATCGGTTTCCGCGCCCTCCTCGGCGCCGATCAGCCAGATCCCGCGTTCCTTCAGCTCGCGCATCGTGCGGGCGAGATTGGTCACCGCGAGGAAGGGCACGGTCTCCGCCGCGCCGCTCGCGACCTTCGCGACCGTGGGATTGATGCCCGCGGCCCGATCCTTGGGCGCGATCACGGCGTGCACCCCCATGCCGTCGGCCACGCGCAGGCACGCTCCAAGGTTATGCGGGTCCGTGACGCCGTCGAGGATGAGGAGCAACGCCGGCTCCGTGAGCCCGGTGAGCACGCCGTCCAGGTCCCGCGCCAGCTCCACCGCCTCGACGCGCGCGACGACGCCCTGGTGCCGTGCGTGCTGCGTCATTCCGTCCAGGCGCGCGCCCTCGACCAGCAGCAGCCGCACCCCGTGTCCCCGCGCGAACCCGGCAAGCTCGCGGGCCCGCGCGTCGCTCCGCGCGCGATCGAGATAGACCTCCTTTACGCTCGCCGGGTCCTGGCGCAGCCGGCTCACGACGGCGTGGAAGCCGTAGATCAGCGATGTCGTTGCCATCGGCTATGGGCTAGCTTCATTGGGCTCACAGCTCATGGCGCGTAGCTCGCAGCGCGTAGCCAGCGGCTACGCCAGGGTGAAGTCTATCCTCGCCGTATCCAGGTCCACGCGCACCAGCTTGACCCGCATGCGGTCGCCGAGCCGGAAGCGTTTGCGGGTGCGCTCGCCCATCAACTGGTGCTTCGCGGCGTCGAAGTGAAAGTAGTCGGTGCCGAGCTCCGACACGTGCACCAGCCCTTCGACGTAGGCCTGGTCGAGGGCCACGAACACCCCGAACGACGCGACTCCGCTCGCGCTGCCGTCGAAGGTCTCGCCGATCCGGTCCTTCATGTAGTAGCACTTGAGCCAGGCGGCAACGTCGCGCGTGGCCTCGTCGGCGCGCCGCTCGGTCGTGGAGCAGTGCAATCCCAGCTCGCGCCAGTTCCCGGGCTCGTAGCGGCGCCGGTGCAGGGCCGCCTTGATGGCGCGATGCACGAGGAGATCCGGGTAGCGGCGGATCGGCGAGGTGAAGTGCGTATAGGACTCGTAGGCGAGCCCGAAGTGACCGGCGTTCTCGGGGCTGTAGACCGCCTGCTGGAGCGAGCGCAGCATCACCGTCTGCAGGAGAAGCGCGTCCGGACGCGCCTTCGTTTTCTCGAGCAGCTTTGCATAGTCGGCCGCATGGGGCTTGTCCCCGCCGGTCAACGCGAGCCCGAAGCCCTTGAGGAACTCGCGCAACGCCGCGAGCTTGTCGGGCGTGGGGCCCTCGTGCACGCGGTACAGCATGGGGTGATCGTGCCCGTGCAGGAAACCGGAGGCGCACACGTTGGCCGCCAGCATGCACTCCTCGATCAGCCGATGCGCGTCGTTGCGCCTCACCGGCACGATGCGCTCGATCTTGCCGTTCGCATCGAACACCATCTCGGTCTCGATGGTCTCGAAGTCGATCGCGCCGCGGCGCGCGCGCGCCTGCAAGAGGATTCCGTACAGGCGGTGCAGGTTGCGGATGTGCGGCAGGAGCGCGCGATGGCGGCGCGCGGCCTCTCCCGCTTCGTCCTCGAGCATCGCTGCAACCTCGGTGTACGTGAGGCGCGCGCGCGAGCGGAACACCGCGGGATAGAACTTGTAGGAATCGATCCCGCCATGGGCATCGATGCGCATGTCGCAGACCATCGCGAGCCGCTCCACCGCCGGGTTGAGCGAGCACAGGCCGTTCGAGAGCTTCTCCGGCAGCATCGGAATGACGCGCCGCGGAAAATAGACCGAGTTGCCGCGGTCGCGGGCCTCGCGGTCGAGCGCGTCGCCGTGCTTCACGTAGTGGCTGACGTCGGCGATGGCGACCACGAGCCGGAATCCCGCAGCGCCTTCCCGCTTTTTCCTCGACTGCCGGCTCGCCGGGACGGAAAGGATTTCGCAGTAGACCGCGTCGTCGAAGTCCTTCGCCGTCTCGCCGTCTATCGTCACCAGCGGCAGGTCCGTGAGATCGATGCGCTGTTCACGGTCCTCGTCCCGGACGGCGTCCGGCAGGCTCTCGCACAGGCTCTCCGCTTCCCGCGAAAATACATGGGGCAGCGCGTGCTTGCGCAAGGCGATCTCGATCTCCATGCCGGAATCCGCGTAGTTCCCGAGCACTTCCACCACGCGCGCCACCGGTTGCGCGTGCCTCGAGGGTTGCGCGAGTATTTCCACCATCACGACCTGCCCCGGCTGCGCGCCGCCCGCCGCGTCCGCCGGAACCAGGAACTCGTGGCTGATGCGCCGCTCCTCGGCCCGCACGAAAAGAATGCCGTGCTCGCGGTGCAGCCGCCCGACGAGCCGCTGGTGCGCGTGCTCCAGCACTTCCACGATCTTGCCTTCGGGGCGGCCGCGCCGGTCGCTACCCGCGATGCGCGCGACCACGCGATCGCCGTGCATCGTCTTGCGCATCTCGGCGGGCCCCAGAAAGAGATCCGGGCCGCGGTCGTCGCGCACGAGAAATCCGAATCCGTCGGGATGCCCCTGCACGCGGCCGCGCAGCAGGTCCACCCGGGCTGTGATGAGTATGGCGTTGCGGCGGTTACGGATGATCTCTCCGTCCCGCTCCATGCGGGCAAGCCGCTCGTGCAGCGCCTGCAGGTGCTCCGGCGCAGTGTGCAGCGCCTTGGCCAGCGCGTCTTCCGTGACCGGGATGCCCTGCCTGTCCAGCGACTGGAAGATTTCCTCGCGGGAGGGAGCGTCGTCGCCGCGCGCCCGCGCGCGGGCGCCGCGGCGCGTGGAAAATTTCGGGCTTCTCATCTCTGCTTCATTTGATCGACGCGGGACCTTCCGCTAGAATTCCGCCCTCACGCCCAGGTGGCGGAATTGGTAGACGCACCAGGTTCAGGTCCTGGCGCCAGCAATGGTGTGGGGGTTCGAATCCCTTCCTGGGCACCACAATTCAGTGTTGAGTGTTGAGTGCTGAGTTTTGAGTGATTCTCGGCCACGCTGCAACTCAACACTAAACACTCAGAACTCATCACTGTTATTCAAACGGGTGGCGCCGCACTATCGTATGCTCCCGGTCCGGCCCGGTTGAGATGAGATCGATCGGCACGCCGCAGATCTCCTCGATGCGCCTCAGGTAGGCACGCGCCGCGGCCGGCAGCTGGTCCAGGTGCGTCAGGGCGACCGTGCTCTCCTTCCAGCCCGGCACCTCCTCGTAGATCGGCTCGCATCCTTCGAGTTCCTCCGCTCCTACCGGCAGGATGTCGCTCACCTGCCCGTTCAGCCGGTAGCCGACGCCGATTCTCACCGCCTCCATACCGTCCATCACGTCGAGCTTGGTGATCCCGAGACCCGACACGCCGTTGATCTGGATGGAGCGCTTCAAAGCCGCCGCGTCGAACCAGCCGCAGCGGCGCGGCCGCCCGGTGGTGGAACCGAACTCGTTACCGCGGCTCGCCAGCTGTTTCCCGAGCTCGTCGTCCAGCTCCGTCGGGAACGGCCCCGAGCCCACGCGCGTAGTGTAGGCCTTGGTGATGCCGAGGACGTAGTGCAGGCAGTGCGGCCCGACACCGGCTCCTGCCGCCGCCGCGCCGGCCACGCAGTTGCTCGAGGTCACGTAGGGGTAGGTCCCGTGGTCTATGTCGAGCAGCGTGCCCTGCGCGCCTTCGAAGAGCAGGTTGTGACCGGCGCGCTGCGCCTCGAAGAGAAGCCGCGGCACGTCCGCAACCAGCGGCTTGATCTCTTCGGCGAGCCGCATGGTGTCGTCGAGGGACTTCGCGTAATCCACCGTCGGGGCGTGAAAATAGTTCGCGAGCACGAAGTTGTGGTAATCGAGCACCTCCTTCAGCTTCAGCGCGAAACGCTCGGGGTGAAAAAGGTCCTGCAGGCGGAGCGCGCGGCGCGCGACCTTGTCCTCGTACGCGGGCCCGATGCCGCGACCGGTCGTGCCGATCTTGAAATCGCCCTTGGCGTTCTCGCGGGCGAGATCGAGCGCCGCGTGATGGGGCAGGATCAGGGGACAGGCCTCGCTGATCCTCAGCCACGGGCGCACGTCCGCGCCGGCGGCCTCCAGCGTGGCGATCTCCTCGACCAGGGCCTGCGGCGAGAGCACGACGCCGTTGCCGATGTAGCAGGCGACGTCCCCGCGCAGTATGCCGGAGGGTATGAGGTGGAGCACCGTCTTCCTGCCGCCGATGACGAGCGTGTGCCCGGCGTTGTGCCCGCCCTGGAAGCGCACGACGCCCCGCGCGTGATCGGTGAGCCAATCGACGATCTTGCCTTTGCCCTCGTCACCCCACTGGGTGCCGACGACGACTACGTTCTTTGCCATGGGCAAACCCTGAATCTCACCGGCTTCATCTCAGTTTCTGAACAACCCACTTCCCGCTGCGTTTTACCAGGAGGCGGTCGCAGTTCAACTCGCCGCGCGTGCCCGCGTGCCCGGGGAGGTCCGTGATGACCACGACTCCCCGCGCGCGCAACGCGCTGACGGCGCGTGCGAGGCGCGCATCGCGCGGCGCGTGCGGCGCGAGGACGGCCGAACGGCCAGCGCCTCCCGGCACCGACTGGACGAGCTCGCGCAGGTCCATGCTGAAACCGGTCGCCGGGCGCGCGCGTCCGAATGCCTTGCCGACCTCGTCGTAGCGCCCGCCGAGCGCCAGCGCGTTGGCCGAGCCCCCGGCGTACGCGGCGAACACGACCCCGCTGTGGTAATGGTAGCCGCGGAGTTCCGCAAGGTCGAAGCAGCGGATACGCGCCACGTCGCTGAGCTCACGGGACAGCGCCTCGAGGCAGGCAAGCGCGGCGCGGATCTCGGCATGCTCGGGCAGCTTTCTCCTCGCGGCGACGAGAACCTCGGGACCGCCGTAGAGCTCCGGCAGCGCGGCGAGAGCAGCTCCGGTGCGATGGTCGAGCTTGCGCGCCAGCATCCTCAGGGCCGGGACGTCCTTGGCCTGCATCGCGCGGAACAGCTCGCCCTCCCGCTCCGGGGCGAGCCCGGCGCGGCGCACGAGCGAGCGGAAGATTCCCACGTGGCCGATGTCGAGATAGGCGTCGCGCACGCCGGCGATCGCCAGCGCCCTCATCATCAGCCGCTGGATCTCGGCGTCGCTCTCGATCCCGGCGTGACCGTAGAGCTCGGCGCCGATCTGCAGAGGCTCGCGCGTCCGGTTCATGCCGCGCGGCAGAGTCTGCAGCACGCTGCCCGTATAGCATAGCCGCGTGACTCCTTGCCGGTTGAGGAGGTGGGCGTCGATGCGCGCGACTTGCGGCGCGATATCCGCGCGCACCCCCAGCATGCGCCCCGAGAGCTGATCCACCAGCTTGAACGTCTGGAGGTCGAGATCGTGCCCCGTCCCGGTCAGCAGCGACTCCAGGTGCTCGATCATCGGCGGCATCACCAGCTCGAAGCCGTGCACGACGAAGAGATCCAGAATGTCCCGGCGCAACCGCTCGATCCTGGCGGCCTCGGCCGGCAGGATGTCCTCGATGTACTCGGGCAGGATCCAGGTGCGCATGATTCGTGAAGCGTCAGGGGTGAAGGGTCAGGCGGATTATAGAGGAACGGCATCGCTCGACGTCTCACGCTTCACGCCTGACGCCTGACGGATTTTCAGCGCCGGGCGATGAACAGCAGCAGCAACCCGGCGAGCATGGAGGTCAGCCCGATGAAGCGGATCTGACCGTCGGACATCTCGGTCAGGCGCCGGAAGGCCTCGCGCCACAGGACCGGCAGCAGAAACGGCAGCACGCCCTCGATGATGAGCATCAGTGCGAAGGCCGTGAGCAGGATGTTTCCCATTCCGCGCGCATCGTCGAGCCGCGCCCGGCGCACTACTTACCGGGCCTGCCGGTCGACTTGAAGTACTTGAAGAAATCGGAATTGGGCTCGAGAACCAGGACGTCGTTCCGGTTCTTGAAACTCTGCTTGTACGCCTCCAGGCTGCGGTAGAAGGCGTAGAACTCGGGATTGGCATTGTAGGCGCCCGCGTAGATCGCGGCGGACTTCGCGTCGCCTTCGCCCTTGATGCGCTGCGCCTCGCGGTAGGCTTCTGCGATGATGACGTCCCGCTGGCGGTCCGCGTCCGCCCTTATTCTTTCGGACTCCGCAGCCCCCGTGGATCGCAGCTGGGTCGCCGCCTGCTTGCGCTCGGTCGCCATCCGGTTGTAGACCGACTGGCTCACTTCCTTGGGCAGATCGACGCGCTTCAGCCGCACGTCCAGGACTTCCACGCCGATCTTGACGGCGTCCTCGTTCGCTTTCTGCCGCATGAGCTCCATGATCTTGTCGCGCTCGCCGGACACCACGTCGTGCACCGTGCGATTGCCGAACTCCGCGCGCAATCCGTCGTTGATGGTCTGCAGGAGCCGCGTCTGCGCCTGCATTTCCCCGCCGCCGCCCTGCACGATACTGCGGTAGTACTGGAGCACGTCGGTGATGCGCCATTTGACGAACAGGTCCACGAGCACGTTCTTCTTTTCCGAGGTCAGGAAGTGCTCGGGCTCGGCGGTGTCTATGGTGAGGATGCGGATGTCGAAATAGCGCACGTTGTCGACCAGCGGCACCTTGAAGTAGAGGCCCGGCGTGGTTTCGACATTCACCACCTGGCCCAGCCGGAGCACCATGGCGTTCTGGCGCTGGTCGACCACGAAAAGAGAAAGCGACGCGAGGATCAGCAGGATCACCGCGCCGACGAGCACCGTGCCGACGGAGGGCTTCATCGCGGCTCCCGTTCGCGCGAGCGGAAGGCGTCGCGCGAGCGCGAGGTGGATTGCTCGGGAGGCGCGACCGGCTCGCTCTTGGCCGCGGGCTCCGCGGGCCGCGCGGGGCTCATCTGCATGATCCTGTCGAGCGGCAGGTACGTGAGGTTACCACCCTTCTGGTCGATGATCACCTTCGTCGTGTTGCTCAGGACCTGCTCCACGGTTTCGATGTAGAGCCGGTCGCGCGTTACCTGCGGCGCCTTGGCGTACTCCACCACGAGCTGGCGGAAACGCGCGGCATCACCCTCCGACTGCTCGATCACTTTCTGCCGGTAGCCTTCCGCTTCCTGGAGCAGCCGTGACGCCATGCCGCGCGCCTTCGGGATCACGTCGTTGGCGTAGGTCTGGCCCTCGTTCTTCTGCCGCTCGCGATCCTGCCCCGCCTCCACCGCGTCGTTGAACGCGGCCTGCACCTGCTGTGGCGGTTGCGCGTCCTGCATCGTCACCTTGCTGATGCTGATGCCGGTCTCGTAGCGGTCCAGGATCTCCTGCATCAGCTTGTGCGCGCGGGCCGCAACATCGGCGCGGCCCTCGTAGAGCACGAAGTCCATGCTGCTCTTGCCGACGATCTCGCGGATCGCCGTCTCCGCGGCCTGCAGCACGGAGTCGTCCGGCGAGCGGTTCCTGAACAGGTAATCGGTGGGACTCTTCAGGATGTATTGCACCCCGAACTGGACGTCGACGATGTTCTCATCGTCGGTCAGCATCAGGGATTCCTTCTCGACCTTGCTCTTGACGTTGTTGCGGTAGCCGACTTCCACCTGCCGGACCTGGGTCAGGTTGACGATTTCCGCGCTCTCGACGGGATACGGAAGATGCCAGCGCGGCCCCGGCTGCGTGGTCTCGGAGAGCTTGCCGAACCTGAGCACGATGCCCCGCTGGCCTTCATACACGATATAGAAGCCGCTCGCGAGCCAGACCGCGATGATAAGGGCAAGGAGCAATCCCGCGCCGCCGCCCCACCGCCGCGGCTCGGGCGCGTCGGCACCGTCGCCTCCGCCGCCGCGGCGGCCGAAGAGGCCGCTCAGCTTGCGGTTGAAATCACGCCACAGCTCGTCGAGATCGGGCGGCCCCTGGCCCGGGCGCCGGCCCCACTGCGGATCGTTGAGCGACATCAGCACCCCAAGGGCGCGCGCGCAAGCATCCCGCAGGCGGCCGCGAATGGTCCCCATCATGACTCGCGCCGGATCATGACTCGCGCCAAGCACGACGCGCGCTTCGTTGCGGTGGAGATTCTCGACAGGCCGGTCATGGAAGTGAAATGAAGTGGGATGGACACCAGGACTCACGCCGCGGCGAAATTCCTGGCCCCCTCGCTGCGCGCCGCCGCACCGCGTTCTTCGAGCGCCGTGCGGACGAATTCGACTCCTTCACCCGATTGCGCGCTCACCCAGACGCGCGAAATCTTACCATACTCGTCGCGCTCGACCCGCGGCGGCAACGGCGTGCGATCGATCTTGTTCAGCACGATCAACTGCGGAATCCGGTCGGCGCCGATCTCGGCCAGCACCGCGTTGACGGCGGCGATCTGGGCGTCGCGGTCCGGGCTGCTCGCGTCCACCACGTGCAGCAGCAGGGCAGCGTGTATCGTTTCCTCCAGCGTCGCCCGGAACGCGGCCACGAGCGTGTGCGGAAGCTCGCGGATGAAGCCTACCGTATCGGAGAGCACGACGCCGCCCGCGGCCGTGTGCACGCGCCGCGTGGTCGTGTCCAGGGTCGCAAAGAGCTTGTCCGCGGCATACACGCCCGCGCGCGTCAGCTGGTTGAAAAGGGTCGACTTGCCTGCGTTGGTATAGCCGACCAGCGAGGCCGTGAACACGTTGCCGCGGGTGCGGGAACGCCGCTGGGTAGCCCGCTGCGACTGCACCTTCACGAGCTTGTCCTTCAACGCCTTGACGCGCTTGCCGAGGAGCTGCCGGTCGGTTTCGAGCTGGGATTCACCGGGCCCCCGCATGCCGATCCCGCCTTTCTGGCGCTCGAGGTGGGTCCAGCCGCGCACCAGCCGCGGCGCGAGGTGCTCGAGCTGCGCGAGCTCGACCTGCAGCTTGCCCTCGTGCGACTGCGCGCGCTGTGCGAAGATATCCAGGATGAGGCTTACGCGGTCCACCACGCGGCAGTTGAGGGTGCGCTCAAGATTGCGCTCCTGCACCGGGGAGAGCTCGTGGTTGAATATCGCAAGGCCTGCCCCGGTTGCGGCGACGTTCCGCGCCACTTCCTCTACCTTGCCCTTGCCGGCGAAGAGCGCGGGATCGGGGCGATGGCGACGACCCTGGACGAGCGCGCGCGTCCTGACGCCGGCGCTGGTGGCTAGCCGCTGGATCTCGTCTAGGCTGTCGGCATAACCGGCCTCGCCGAGGTCGAGGCTGACCAGTACGGCGTCGGTGGCGTTACCGGGACGCTGGTACATCAAGTCAGGAATCGGAACCCTGGTCGAGCTGGAGGTTGACCGGGCGCGCGGGCACGACGGTCGAGATGGCGTGCTTGTACACCATCTGGGTGACCGTGTTCTTGAGCAGGACGACGTACTGGTCGAAGGAATCGATCTGCCCCTGCAGCTTGATGCCGTTCACGAGGTAGATCGA
>Ga0075429_100005923_pt1 | contig 10554 bp, 10 predicted proteins | sample RhiMetdeltSRZDD3_FD_75295 | JGI IMG/M metagenome (GOLD analysis project Ga0075429, IMG submission 75295) | Populus rhizosphere microbial communities from Tennessee, USA - Rhizosphere MetaG P. deltoides SRZDD3 | ecosystem: Host-associated > Plants > Roots > Rhizosphere > Soil | place: USA...
TTGGGTTCACCGTCGCGCTCCTGTTGGCGGCCAACGTACTGAACAACACGATCCTGCGCTCGGCCACCATCGTGGCCGGGATCGTCGAAGTGGCACTGCTCGCCGTGGTCGCGGTCAGGTGCGGTCTGGGTACCCAGGGACTGGGCCTGTCCCGGGACACCTGGCGCCGTGGCGCGCGCTGGGCTGGGATCAGCGCGGCCGTCGTCCTCGCGCTGTACCTCCTCGCGCTCGCCCTGCCCCAGACGCGGCCCGTGTTCCTCGATCGGCGCGGCGACATCGGGCTCGGCCGGGCCGTGTTCGCGGCGACCGTACCCGTGCTGTTCGCGACCGTCCTGCTGGAGGAGTTCGCGTTCCGCGGTGTGCTCTGGGGCCTGCTGTGCCGGCTGCGGGGCCCACGGATCGCGACCCTCGGCTCAGCCGTCCTGTTTGGACTGTGGCACGTGCTGCCGTCGCTCAACCTGCTCGGGGAGAACCAGGCGGCGCGGGACGCCCTGCGCGGCAACCCGGCGGGCGCGGTCGTCTTCGCCGTGGTGTCGACCACGATCGCCGGGCTCGTTTTCGGGGCCCTGCGCCAGCGCAGCGGCAGCCTGCTCGCCCCGATCGGCCTGCACTGGGCCACGAACGGCCTGGGCTACATCTTCTCGGCCCTGCTGTGGTGGTCACAGACCAGATAGGCGTTGGCCGGCGCGCACCACCGCCATCGCGTGGCGATCGCCCGGGCGGCGGCCCATCCGCTCGATCGGTCCAGATACCGAGATGGCGGCGATCACGCGGCCCGTGCGGTCACGGATCGGCGCGGACACCGACGCGACCCCCGCCTCGCGCTCGGCGACGGACTGGGCCCAGCCGCGCCGCCGGACCTCGGCGAGCGTGCGGCCCGTGAACTTCGCCCGCGGCAGCAACGGCATGACGGCCTCGGGCGGCTCCCAGGCCAGCAGCACCTGCGCGCCGGAGCCGGCGGTCATCGGCAGTACGGAGCCGATGGGGACGGTGTCGCGCAGCCCGCTCGCGCGTTCGGCGGCGGCGACGCAGATGCGCTCGTCGGCGCGGCGGAGGAACAGTTGCGCGCTCTCGCCCGTCGCGTCGCGCAGCGCGCCGAGCATAGGCTCGGCCGCGGTCAACAGGACATCGGGCGCGGCGTTGGCCAACTCGCCCAGCCGGGGGCCCGGACGCCACCGGCCCTGGTTGTCGCGCACGAGCATGCGGTGGATCTCCAACGCCTGCGCCAACCGGTGCGCGGTGGCCCGGGGCAGCTTGGTGCGCTCGACCAGCTCGGCCAGGCTCGCGCCGTCCACACAGGCGGCGAGGATCACGACCGCCTTGTCGAGCACCCCGACACCGCTGATACTGTGTCCCACGCAGCGAAACATACCTCCCAGATTTTAGGATGTCCAGATGGTGGGAGCCACCGGGAAGCGCACCCTTCCGGAGAAGGTCTGGGATGCGCACGTGGTCCGGTCCGCGGCCGGCGAACCCGACCTGCTCTATATCGACCTGCACCTGCTGCACGAGGTCACGAGCCCGCAGGCGTTCGACGGGCTCCGCCTCGCGGGGCGCCGCGTCCGCCGGCCCGACCTGACGATCGCGACCGAGGACCACAACACGCCGACCGACAACCTGGTCACGATCGCCGACCCCGTCTCGCGTACGCAGATCGAGGCGCTGCGGCGCAACTGCGCGGAGTTCGGGGTACGGCTCCACCCGCTCGGCGACGCGAACCAGGGGATCGTCCACGTGATCGGTCCGCAGCTCGGCCTGAGCCAGCCGGGTATGACGATCGTCTGCGGTGACTCGCACACGGCGACCCACGGCGCGTTCGGCGCGCTCGCGTTCGGCATCGGTACGAGTGAGGTCGAGCACGTACTCGCCACGCAGACGCTGCCGCAGCGGCGGCCGAAGACGATGGCCGTGACGGTGGACGGGGCGCTGCGTACCGGAGTCACCGCCAAAGACCTCGTGCTGGCGCTGATCGCCCAGGTCGGTACGGGAGGCGGGCGCGGCTACGTCGTCGAGTACCGGGGCTCCACGATCGAGGCGCTGAGCATGGACGGCCGCATGACGGTCTCCAACATGTCCATCGAGTGGGGCGCCCGGGCCGGACTGATCGCGCCGGACGACACGACGTTCGCGTACCTGGAAGGGCGGTCGTACGCGCCCGCGGGCGCCGACTTCGAGGCCGCGCTGGACTACTGGCGCACTCTGCCGAGCGACGAGGGCGCGACGTACGACACCGAGGTGCGCCTCGACGCCGGTACGGTCGCCCCGTTCGTCACCTGGGGAACGAACCCGGGGCAGGGCGCTCCGCTCGACAGCGCCGTACCCGACCCGGCGTCGTTCGCCGAGGAGGCCGACCGGAAGGCCGCCGAGCGTGCCCTCGACTACATGGCCCTGCAACCCGGTACGGCCTTGCGGGACGTACCGATCGACGTCGTGTTCGTCGGCTCGTGCACCAACGGGCGGCTCGAGGACCTGCGCGCCGCGGCCGACGTACTGCGCGGCCGCAAGGTCGCCGGCGGCGTACGGATGCTGGTCGTACCCGGCTCCGCGGCCGTACGCGCGGCCGCGGAACGCGAGGGGCTGCACGAGGTGTTCACGACGGCGGGCGCGGAGTGGCGGTTCGCCGGCTGCTCGATGTGCCTCGGCATGAACCCGGACACACTCGCGCCGGGCCAGCGGTCGGCGTCGACGTCCAACCGCAACTTCGAGGGCCGGCAGGGCCGGGGCGGGCGTACGCACCTCGTCTCGCCACCGGTCGCCGCCGCCACCGCCGTCGTGGGCCGCCTGGCCGCACCGGCCGATCTGTGAGGGATGGGCAGATGGACGCGTTCACCAGCCACACGGGTACGGCGTTGCCGCTGCGGCGGTCCAACGTGGACACCGACCAGATCATCCCGGCCGTCTACCTCAAGCGGGTGACCCGAACGGGTTTCGCCGACGGCCTGTTCAGCGCGTGGCGCGAGGATCCGGCGTTCGTGCTCAACGATCCAGAGTACGCCGGCGCCTCGATCCTGCTGGCCGGACCGGAGTTCGGCATCGGGTCCTCGCGGGAACACGCCGTGTGGGCCTTGCGGGACCATGGTTTCCGGGCGGTCGTCGCGCCGGGCTTCGGCGACATCTTCCGCAACAACGCGCTCTCCGAAGGACTCCTGCCGGTGGAGCTCGAACCGCCCGCCGTGACGGCGTTGTGGGACCTCGTGGAGGCGGCGCCGGCGACGCCGGTGACCGTCGACCTGGTCGCGCGTGAGGTACGCGCATCCGGCCTGAGCTGGGCGTTTCCGCTCGATGACTTCAGTCGTTGGCGGTTGCTGGAGGGTCTTGACGACATCGCGCTGACCCTCCGGTACGACGCCGAGGTTTCCGCGTACGAGGCCCGCCGGCCGTCCTTCCTCCCGCTTGTGGCATAGCGGTTTCGGTGGATCCCGGGTCATCCGCGAGGCGGGAAAGCGTTACGACACAACGACTATTTTCCGTCACATGTTTGTGTCCGGCGGACGTAGGGCATAGCGTGCGCGCAGAATGGCTCGCGATGAGTCCATCTCCATGTACGGGAGGAAGAAGTGAACAAGGCCGAGCTCGTAGAGGCGCTCGCCGGACGCCTGGGGGACAAGAAGTCCGCGACCGCGGCGCTTGACGCCGTTCTCGCGGAGATCCAGGCCCAGGTAACGAAGGGCGAGAAGGTCGCCATCACGGGGTTCGGGGTCTTCGAGAAGCGGGTCCGCGGCGCACGTACCGCCCGCAACCCGCGTACCGGTGAGGCCGTCAAGGTGAAGAAGACGTCGGTGCCCGCGTTCCGGGCCGGCGCCAGCTTCAAGGACATGGTTGCCAGCGGCCGGGTGCCCAAGGCTGCCGCTCCAGCCAAGAAGGCCCCCGCGAAGAAGGCCGCCGCGAAGACCGCGGCGACCAAGGCCCCCGCGCGCAAGACCGCTAGCAAGACCACCCGCGCCGCGGCGAAGTCGACGATGGCGCGCACCACGGCCGTAGCCAAAACCGCCGCGAAGAAGGCCCCGGCCCGCAAGGCCCCGGCCCGCAAGGCGCGCTGACCAGCACTGCCTGCGAAAACGGGGTGTCCGCCGGGCACCCCGTTTTTCGTGTCCACTGTGTACTCAGCGGGGCAGCGCGTACGCTCCGAGCGGTTGGCCGCCGGTGAACGGCAGCAGCCAGCCGGTACCCTTCGGGGTCGCGTACCGGCGGCGGGCCCCGTCCAGCGTGGCGACCGCTTCGGGGATGACACCCCGCTGGGAACTGACCACGGTGGACAGTGCGGCCTTGGCGACCGCACGCAGGTGGCCGGCGGCGGCCACCGGGTCCTCACCCTCGTCGAAGCGCGGATCCACCTCGATCGGCACGTCCACCGCCATCGACAGCGGCGTCAACGTCGACACGCACCGCTGGGGCGACGCCGAGACGAGTCGGGTCGGCGCGTACAGGGCGAGTTCGTCGGCCAGCCGCCGGGCCTGGGCCAGCCCGTCCGGATCCAGCGGGCGCGTCGCGTCGGGTCCGGACCACGCGCCGCGTTTCCCCGCCGAGGCATGGCGGACGAGCACGACGATCGAGGTCACCGGCGGGGTGGCGGCGAACGCGCGCAGCACGCTCGCGTCGTACGGGTAGCTCAGCAGGGCCAGGGCATCGGGTACCGGCAGCCACCGCAGCTCGTCGACCTCCGGGCCGGGGACGAACTCCTCGACGGACACGACGCGCATGGTCCAGTAGTCGACGACCTTCGGGATCCCCTGCGACAGGTAGTCCACCGACGGCAACGGAATCTCCGGCGCCGCGCGTACCCCCGTCTCCTCGTAGACCTCGCGCACGGCGGCGGCGAGCCGGTGCTCACCGGGCCGGAGCTTGCCCTTGGGTAGCGACCAGTCGTCGTAGCGCGGGCGGTGCACGAGCGCGACGGTGCCGGCGTGGTGGACGACTCCGCCGGCCGCGCGGACCGGGACTAGGTCAGCCATCCGGCGACCCTGCGGCGCGACGCGGCCCGCCACGCGGCCGGAAACCGCGTCCGTACCGCGCGGATCGCGGCCCGCTCCCGCTCCACGAGCCGGCCCGCGGTCACGGCCAGCGCATGGTCGTCCGGATCGGTCTGGGCGATCGCGAGCCAGGTCTGGGCGGCGACGGCGGCGTCCTGGTGCTCGCCGAGCAGGTTCTGCACGTTCGCCAGAGCCTGCGCGAGCCGGCGTGCGTCGCCGCCGAGAGCCGGTGCGACGGCCTCGGCGGCATACCGCGCCCGCTTGCCGTGGATCCGGACCTCGTGCCAGGCCGCGTCGGGCCCACCGGGATCGAGGTCCTCGGCGCCGTCGACCGCGTGCTTGCCGTACGCCATCCGCCGGAACGGCTTGCTGACCAGGCGGGGCAGGATCTCGGCGGCCGGCGCGCGGGCCAGCACGGTGAGCACCGGGTGCTGCGCGGCGGCGACCAGCGAGTCCACAAGGGACGCGTACCGCTCGGAGACCATGCCCTTGTCCAGCGCGGTCAGCGCGTCCTCGGACCGGATGGCCAGGTCGGCGTCGACCCGGGCGACCGAGGCGGAGTCCAGCGGCGCCAGCGGATCGGCCGCAGCCGTGGCCCGCAACCGGGCGCGCAGCACCTCGGCGTCGCGCGCGGCGCCCAGCAGGCCGGCGATCCAGCCGAGCTCGGTGCGCAGTTCGCCGGCCCACTTCGGCTCCAGCAGCACGCCGAATGTCCGCAGGTCGCTGCGCAGCCGGCGGACGCCCACGCGCATCTGGTGCACGGCCGTGTCCTGGCCGACCGGCTCGCGCAGGCGGACGAGTGGATCGTGCGCGAGGATCCGGGCGACGTCCTGGCGGATCGCGGCGCACACGACGTCGCCCGCGCTGGACCGCCGCTGGGGCGGCGCCGCCGCGGGCAGGTCGGCCGGACCGGTCGCCGCCGGGCCGAGTGCGCGCACGTGCTTGGGCGTGAACTCGCCGGCCGCGGCTCCCGCACCGCGCAAGAGTGCCTCGATCCGGTCGAGCAGCTTCGGCCTGCCCGCCTTGCGCTCGACCTCCACCTCGCGGAACCGGCCGACGATCCGCGCACCGTCCACAACGGACACGATATCGTCGGCGACCTCCACGAGGACCGAATCCCGGGAGTCGCAGACGTGGTACACCCGGCGGCTGGTCCGCAGCACCGTCACCGGCGCCAGCGCGGAACCGCGCGCCCACACCGTCACCAGCGTACGCAGCTCGGCCGGGATCGCCGTCGGCCCGCCGCGGCGCGAGATCTCGTGCCTGGTGCCGGGGGAGCCGGTCGGCAGCTTCACCGTCCACGGCACGTCGTCGCCGCGCCGGTGGCGCAGCGAGACGCCCGCCCGGGCCAGCCGTAGGTCGGCGGTGTCGTAGTAGGTCGCCTTCAGCGTCACCGGCGGCCGCGTCACCAGCCGCCCGCCGGGAGGCACCACGGCGCCGAGGTCGGGCAGCACGAAGCCGGCGTCGACGTCGTACTTGCGCTCCTCCTCGAGCATTCCGGAAGCCTAGCGTCGCAAGTGAATCTCAGTCACCGCGGGCCAGGGCCCGGCCCAGCAGGCGCTCCTGCAGGTCGGTGTCCGTACGCCGCCGCGACCAGGTGCCGTCGCCGTCGAGGATGAACGCGTCGACCTCCTCGCCCATCGCGAGGTCGAAGAGGGCGTCCAGTTCGGCCCGCGCCGCCGGGTCGGTCACCTGCACCATCGCCTCGATGCGCCGGTCGAGGTTGCGGTGCATCATGTCCGCCGAGCCGATCCAGAACTCGGTGGCGCCGTTGTTGCCGAAGCGGAAGACCCGGCTGTGTTCGAGGAACCGGCCCAGGATCGACCGGACCCGGATGTGCTCCGACAGCCCGGGTACGCCGGGGCGGAGCGTACACATGCCCCGGACCCACAGGTCCACGTGGACGCCCGCCTGCGACGCCCGGTACAGCGCGTCGACGACCTCCTCGTCGACGAGCGAGTTCACCTTCATCTGGACGAGACCCGGGCCGTCGTCGCGGACGTTCGCGACCTCGCGCTCGATGCGCTCCACGATGCCGCTCCGTACGCCGTGCGGGGCCACGAGAAGCCGGCGGTACGCGGTCTGGCGCGAGTACCCGGTGAGCACGTTGAACAGGTCGGTCAGGTCGGCCCCGATCTCCTGGTCGGCGGTGAACAGCCCGTAGTCCTCGTACAGCCGGGCGGTCTTCGGGTGGTAGTTGCCCGTGCCGATGTGGCAGTACCGGGCGATGTGGCTCCCCTCCTGGCGTACCACGAGAGCGGTCTTGCAGTGGGTCTTGAGCCCGACGAGTCCGTAGACCACGTGGCAGCCCGCGCGCTCCAACGTGCGGGCCCAGCCGATGTTCGCCTTCTCGTCGAAGCGGGCCTTCACCTCGACGAGCACGACAACCTGCTTGCCCGCCTCGGCCGCGTCGACCAACGCGTCGACGATCGGCGAGTCGCCGGACGTGCGGTACAGCGTCTGCTTGATGGCGAGCACCTGCGGGTCGGCGGCCGCCTGCTCGATGAACCGCTGCACGCTCGTCGAGAACGAGTGGTACGGATGGTGTACGAGTACATCCCCGTCCCGCAGCGTCGCGAACACGCTCCGCGGCGTCTCGCCCTCCACGAACCGCGGGTGCGTGGCGGGTACGAAGGGCCGGTACTTCAGGTCGGGCCGGTCGGTCTCGTCGTACACCTGCCACAGCGCCGAGAGGTCGAGCAGACCCGGTACGCGCAGCACGTCGTGGCTGTCCATCGACATGTCCGGGGCCGGGGCCAGCTCCCGCACCAGCAGGTCGAGCACGTGCTCGCTGACGGAGGCGGCCACCTCGAGGCGTACGGGTGGACCGAAGCGGCGGCGGGCCAGCTCGCGTTCGAGCGCCTGCAGCAGATCCTCGTCGCGGTCGTCGTCGACCTCGATGTCGGCGTTGCGGGTGACGCGGAAGAGGTGGTGCTCCACGACCTGCATGCCGGAGAACAGCTGCCCGAGATGCGCCGCGATCAGCTCCTCGACGGGCAGGAACCGGGCCGTGTCCTCGCCGGGTACCCCGACGAAGCGCGGCACGTTGTTGGGCACCTTCACACGGGCGAACAGCTCCGGCCCGCCGTCGGGGTCGCGGACGACCACCGCCAGGTTCAACGAGAGCCCGGAGATGTACGGGAACGGGTGGGCCGGATCGACCGCGAGCGGCGTCAGCACCGGGAAGATCGACTCGCGGAAGTACCCGCGCATCCGGTCGCGCTCGTCGCCGCTCAGGTCGGCCCACCGGACGAGCCGGATGTTCTCTGCCGCGAGGGCCGGCTCGATGTCCTCGGTGAAGCAGCGCGCCTGCCGGTCGACCAGGTCGGCGTTGCGGGCGGCGATCGCGCTCAGGTGTTCGCGGGCCGGGAGGCGGTCGGCGCCGCGGATCGGGAGGCCGGTCTGCAGGCGGCGTTTCAGCGCGGCGATGCGGACCATGTAGAACTCGTCGAGGTTCGACCCGAAGATGGCGAGGAACTTGGCCCGCTCCAGCAGCGGGATGCTCGCGTCCTCGGCCAGCGCGAGCACGCGGGCGTTGAAGTCGAGCCAGGACAGCTCGCGGTTGAGGAAGCGGTAGTCCGGCAGCGGGGTCTCGGCCGGTGGCGCGTCGGCCGCCGGTACCGCAGCCGTCACGACCGCGTCGACCGCCGCGCCGACGTCAGGCGGCTGCTCGGCGGCCGGGGCGCTCCTACCCTGAAGCGGAGCGCGTCCGGCTGGCGTGGTGCTCATGACCCATCATCACCCGGCCAGGAAAACAGCGAGTGAACTTCACGGGAGCGTCGGCAGCGTGACCCGGCTGATCTCACCGGTCGATCCGTACTCGATCTTCAGCCGTTGGCCGAGGCGGAGCAGCCGCAGCCCGGACGCGTCGAATGCGGCCGAGCCGAACTCGACCTCCGAGCCGTCGTCCAGCAGCAGCGTGCCCGACCGGCGATGTTCGTCATATGTCGCGACCGTGCCCTGCATCACGTCACCGTAGCGTGGCGAGCGCCGCCCGGGTATGCGCGCCCAGCCCGAGCGCGGTGGCCCGGGCGAGATCCTCCGCGGTGTCCACGTCGAGTCGCAGCGACGGCCAGGCGCCGTCCAGGGGTACCGCCCCGGCGGCCGTGTGCGCCCGGGCCGAGCCGGCACCGAACCGGGGATCCAGCGGTGCCTCGGCCGCAGTGAGGAGCACGGTGCCGCCGCCGGTCGCGTCGGCCACGAACGCGCGCGCGTGGGTCCCGGCCGCGTCCAGCGCCTCGGCCAGCTCCGCGGGGCGCAGGGCCGGCAGGTCACCCGCCAGCGCCGCGACCGGCCCGGACAGCAGGCCCGCCCCGTACCGCAGGGCCGCGTTCAGCCCGGCGCCCGGCTCATCGGGTACGACGAAGGCACCCACCTCCCCGAGTGCCTTGGCGGCGACCGGGTCGTCGGTCACGACGAGGACCTCGGCGACCGCCCGGCTGGCGACGGCGGCGGTGGCGCAGTCGAGCGCGAACGCGAGCACGAGCCGCTCGTGGGGAAGGCCGGGGGCCGCGCCGCGGAGCCGGGTCTTCGCGGTCGCCAACGGCTTGACCGGGATCACCACCGCCCACCGACGCCCGCGCACCCGGCCATTGTCCCCGACCTCGGTGCGCGTACCGGCCCCCGGCCAGGCATGATTCGCACCAGAGGCGGGAGGGGGTACGCGTGAGAAGGCTCGGGTTCTGGCGACGGTTCGCCGTCGGTGTGGTGAAGCCGCCAATGCTGGTGCTGACGAGGCGTACGTGGTCGGGGGCGGAGTACCTGCCGCCCACCGGTGGCGCGATCATCGTGGCCAACCACCTCTCGCACGCCGATCCGCTCACGGCGGCCCATTTCGTGTACGACGGCGGGCGCTGGCCCCAGTTCCTCGGCAAGGCGAGCCTGTTCGAGATCCCCGTACTGGGCTGGCTGCTGAGGGCGGTGAGGCAGATCCCGGTGTACCGCGGGACGGTGGACGCGGCGAAGGCGCTGGAGGCGGCGGTCGCCGCGGTGAAGGCGGGTGATGCCGTGATCATCTACCCCGAGGGCACGACCACCAAGGAGCCCGACCTCTGGCCGATGCGGGGCAAGACCGGGGTCGCCCGGCTGGTCCACGAGACGGGTGCGCCGGTGATCCCGATGGTGATGTGGGGTCCGCAGCGCCTCTTCGACCCGCGGACCTCGAAGATGCGGCTGCGCCCCCGTACCCCCGTGACCGTCGTGGCGGGACCACCGATCGACCTCGCGGCGTGGGCGGACGCCCCGCCCACGGCGGCGAACCTGCACGAGATGACCGACGAGATCATGCTGCACCTGCGCGACATGCTCGCGGAGATCCGGGGTGGTACGCCGCCCCCGCTCTGGACGCCGGGCGCCGCGCGGCGGGGTGACGCCTCGTGACCCGGGCCGCGGTGCTCGGGGCCGGCTCGTGGGGTACGGCGTTCGCGAAGGTGCTCGGCGACGCCGGTACGGACGTGACGCTCTGGGCGCGCCGGCCCGACGTCGCGGCGCAGATCCGCGACGGCCGGACCAACCTCGAGTACCTGCCGAACCTGGTCCTGCCCGACACGGTGACCGCGACCGGTGACCCGCTCGCCGCGATCGA
>Ga0075429_100005929_pt1 | contig 10548 bp, 9 predicted proteins | sample RhiMetdeltSRZDD3_FD_75295 | JGI IMG/M metagenome (GOLD analysis project Ga0075429, IMG submission 75295) | Populus rhizosphere microbial communities from Tennessee, USA - Rhizosphere MetaG P. deltoides SRZDD3 | ecosystem: Host-associated > Plants > Roots > Rhizosphere > Soil | place: USA...
CGATCCGGCGCCCGCCCGCCGTAGTCGGCCTCGGCGGTGGCCAGCGCGTCGCGCTCGTCGAGGAGCGGGGCCACGTCGAGGCCGTCGAGCCCGACCACCTGGGTGCCATTGACCGACAGCACGCGATCGTTCGAGGCGTGGACGACGAGATCGGCGCCCCAGATGCGGACGCCGCCGAACCGCTGCTGATGGCGGACGTGGTGGAGGCCGTCGCTGCCGACGACCGGCTCGCTCGCCTCCCAGGCATCGTCCACCGACGAGGCGATGCCGCTGATGCCGACGAGGAAGTCGGTGCTGGCGCGGCGCAAGCCACCCGAGATCGGGATACCGGTGGCGTCGACGTAGCGAATCGCCTGGACGCTGGGAATCGGAGGCTTCAGCTCCGGATCCGGAATGTTCACTTCGCAACTGGCGATCAGCGCCACTGCGACTCCGGACCATAGGATCGGACTGGCGAGACGTCGAAAGACTCTCATCGTTACCCTCCCTCGGCGCAAAGCGGCCGGCCGGTGCGCGAGCACTGTCGGCGCCTGCCCTGAGGGAAGGCTATCGACCTCTCCCAACAGGTCCTGTCCGAGACGTTGCGAGTCTTTCGGATTGATGCGTGCGTGTGTCAGCCCACGCTACTGACGTCTTGAGGCGCGAGAAGACACGGCCTCATGCGATATCAGCCTATCCGTGTGACTCCTAGACCCAGCAGTATGCTGCCATGACGGAGCGCGGCAATCAGCTCCCGCGCTCGATCCGGCCGTCGGCGTGGCGCGCGAAGCGGCGCTCGTCGCGCGGATGCACCGGCGCGCCGCTCTGCCACGGCCAGCCGCCGAAGCGCGTCCGCTGGTAGTCGATGAACGCCTGCTGGATCTCGCCGCGCGTGTTCATGACGAACGGGCCGTGCTGCGCGACCGGCTCGCCGATCGGGCGGCCCTGCAGGAGCAGGAGCTCGGCCTCGTCGGCGCCGTTGCCGAGGACGATCGCGGCGTCGGGGCGGACGTCGATGCCATGGCGAGCGGGGATGGCGCGGTCGTCGACGGTCAGGTCGCTGCCGCGGAAGAAGTAGAGCGTCCGGTGGGTCCCGGCGGCGGCCGCCGGAAGCGTCCAGCGCGCGCCCGGCGCCATCTTGATCGTCCAGATCGCGACGTCGGCGTCGGGGCGCGATGCCCACGAGTGCGGCGGCGGCGCCGGCGGCGCGCTGTCGCCGAGGCGGCCGGCGATCACGGTGACCTCGGTCGTCCGGCCCTCGGCGTCGCGGGCGACGTGGCGCGGGATGTCGTCGCGCCACAGCATCGAGAAGTGCGGCTCGACGAGCTTGTCGGCCGCCGGCAGGTTGAGCCAGATCTGGAACAGCTCGAGCGGGTTCGGCGCGTCGCGGTCGACCAGCGGGAACATCTCGGAGTGCTGGAGGCCGCGGCCGGCGGTCAGCCACTGGACGTCGCCGTGGCCGTAGCGCGCTGCCGCGCCGAGCGAGTCGGCGTGGTCGACGAGGCCGCGGCGCACGATCGTGACCGTCTCGAAGCCGCGGTGCGGGTGCGCCGGGAAGCCGGGGACCTCCTCGCCGTGGTACATGCGCCAGCCGTCGACGCCGGCGAAGTCCTGGCCGAGATCGCGGCCGGCCAGCGAGGCGTCGGGCCCCAGCCGATCGTTGCCGCGCGGGTAGGCGTCGTCGTGGTGGACGGCGAACAGGAACGGATCGCGCGCCGCCCAGGCGAAGCCGAGCGGGTGGACGCGGAGGATCGAGCCGGAGCCGGACATGGGGGAAGCGGTAAGGCCCGCCCGACCGGCGCGCAACGGCCGCCCGTCGCACGGACTGTTCCGCTAGACTCCGGCGCCCGATGTCCTCGCCGTCCCGTCCGTCCTCGCCGCCCGCGACCGCGCGCGCCCGCCTGCCCCGACAGGTCCCGTTCATCATCGGGAACGAGGGTTGCGAGCGCTTCAGCTTCTACGGGATGCGGAACATCCTCACCCCGTTCCTGACCACGTTCCTCCTGCTCTACCTGCCGGAGTCGGAGCGCGCGGGGACGGCCAAGGAGGTCTTTCACACCTTCGTGATCGGCGTCTACTTCTTCCCGCTCCTCGGCGGCTGGCTCGCCGACCGGTTCTTCGGCAAGTACGACACCGTCCTCTGGTTCAGCCTGCTCTACTGCTGCGGCCACGGCTGCCTGGCGCTCTTCGACGACGACCGCACCGGCTTCTACGCCGGGCTGTTCCTGATCGCGCTCGGCGCGGGCGGCATCAAGCCGCTGGTCGCGTCGTTCGTCGGCGATCAGTTCGACCAGCACAACAAGCACCTCGCCAAGCTGGTCTTCGATGCCTTCTACTGGATCATCAACTTCGGCTCGTTCTTCGCGTCGCTCCTGATGCCGATCTTCCTGCGCGACTACGGCCCCAGCGTCGCCTTCGGCATCCCCGGCGTCCTCATGCTGATCGCCACGCTGGTCTTCTGGAGCGGCCGTCACCAGTACGTCCGGGTGCCGCCGACCCCGCCGGATCCGCACTCGTTCCTGCGCGTGGTCTGGAGCGCGCTGACCGCCGCCGCGCCCGGCCGCGGCCGGCCCGGGCTGGTGCTGGCCGGGCTCGGCGCCGCCCTCGCCGTCGCCGCGCTGTTCCTGACCCCGCTCCTCGGCTTCGTGGCGTCGTTCTGCCTCGGCCTCGTCGTCCTGCTCGGGCTCGGCGGCCTCGGCACCTGGGTCCAGCTCGAGCGCGCCCGCGCCGTCCACCCGGGCGAGGCCATCGACGGCGTGCGCGCCGTGCTCCGCGTGCTGGTCGCGTTCGCCCTCGTGACGCCGTTCTGGTCGCTCTTCGATCAGAAGGCGTCCACCTGGGTCCTCCAGGCCAACGCGATGGTCAAGCCGTCGTGGTTCGAGCCGGCGCAGATGCAGGCGCTCAACCCGGCGCTGGTCATGATCCTGATCCCGTTCAACAACCTGGTGCTGTTCCCGGCGCTCCGCCGCTGGGGCTGGGAGCCGACGGCGCTGCGCCGGATGACCGTCGGCATGGTCTTCGCCGCGCTGGCCTGGGTCGTGGTGGGCGGCATGCAGCTGGTGATGGACGCCGGCAGCCCGCTGGTGATCACCTGGCAGATCCTCCCGTATGCGCTGCTCACCCTCGGCGAGGTCCTGGTGTCGGCGACTGGCCTCGAGTTCGCCTACAGCCAGGCGCCGCCGGCGATGAAGGGCGTGATCATGAGCTTCTGGAACCTGGCCGTCACCATCGGCAACCTGTGGGTGCTGCTGGTCAACGCCGGCGTCCGCCATCCGGCGGTCGTCGCCGGCATCCAGGACACCGGGCTCGGCCAGTCGGCGTTCCTGTACTTCTTCTTCGCGGCCTTCGCCCTGGTGGCGGGGGTGGCGTTCGGCCTCAACGCCCGCCGCTACCGCGTGCAGGACTACTACCGGGCGGCGTGAGCCTGCCGGCGGCTTCGAGTATGGTCGCGACATGACGCGCGTCTTGCTTACGCTCCTCATCCTCGTCGCCGCTCTGTCGTCCTGTCGCCCGACGACCTCGTCGACCTCCTCGACGACGGGGCCGGTCGGCGCGACCGGCAAGCCGGTCTACGACGAGCGCCAGGCCTGCACCGCCGACGGCGACTGCATCGCCGTCGAGATCGGCTGCTGCGATCACTGCAACGGCGGCCAGGTCGTCGGCATCCACCGCGACTACGCCGCCGAGGTCCACAAGACCTACGCCTCCGCCGACAAGTGCGGGACCACGATGTGCACGAAGATGGCGTGCGCCGAGCCGCCGGCGCCGTTCTGCCACGACGGCGTCTGCGGCGTGCGCCAGGGCGACCGCGAGGACGTCCCGGCGCTGCCGCCGGAGCGCTGAGCCAGTCGCTACGCGGCCACGCCCGCCTCAGCAGCCTGCGCGATCGCCTCGACGTCGATCGCGATCTCGACCTTGTCGCCGACCAGGACGCCGCCGGTCTCGAGCGCGCGGTTCCAGGTCAGACCGAAGTCCTTGCGATCGATGACGGCGCGGGCCTGGAACACGGCGCGGTCGCCGCCGAACGGGCTCTTGCCGAAGCCGGCCTCGTCGACCTCGAGCACCACCTCGCGGGTGACGCCGCGGATGGTCAGGTCGCCGATCGCGCGGTAGCCGTCGCCGGCGCGCTCGATCTTGGTCGACCGGAAGGTCAGGGTCGGGTGCGCCGCGGCGTCGAGGAAGAGCGGCGAGCGCAGGTCGTTGTCGCGCTGCTCGTTGCGCGTGTTGATGCTGGTTGCGTCGAGCGTGGCCTCGAACGACGAGCGGGTCAGGTCGTCCTCGTCGAGGGCGAGCCGGAGGGTCCAGCGGTCGAAGGTGCCGCGCACCTTGGCGACGACCATGTGGCGGACCGCGAAGTGCACGCCGGAGTGAGCCGGGTCGAGAGTCCATTGACGGGTAGACATGTCGAGATCTCCTTGGGGGTCAGCGCAGCGAAGGGGAAGGGGACGCGTGATCAAGAAAGATCGAAGGCGAGGACCTCGGCGTCCTCGATCCCCTCGACCCGGATCAGTCGCTCGTCGGAGAGCGCGGCGCCGTCGCCGGCGCGCAGCTCGTGGCCGTTGACGCGCACCGCGCCGCGCGCCACCTGGATCCAGCCGTGGCGGCCGGCCGCGAGCGCGAGCTCGGCGCGCTGCCCGCGATCGAACCGCCCGGCGTGCACCGAGGCATCGGTGTGGATGGTCAGGCTGCCGTCGCGGCCGTCGGGCGACGCCACCAGCCGGAAGCGGCCGTCCTTCTCCTGATCGGAGAAGGTCTTCTGCTCGTAGCTGGGCTGGATGCCGCGCTGGCCGGGCAGGAGCCAGATCTGGAGGAAGCGGACGTCGTCCTCTTCCGACGGGTTGTACTCGCTGTGGGCGACGCCGGTGCCGGCGCTCATGCGCTGGACGTCGCCGGGCCGAATCACCGAGCCGGTGCCCATCGAGTCGCGGTGGGCGAGCTCGCCCTCCAGCACGTACGACAGGATCTCCATGTCGCGGTGCGGGTGGCTGCCGAAGCCCTGGCCGGCGGCGACCCGGTCGTCGTTGATGACGCGCAGCGACCGGAAGCCCATGTGGGCCGGGTCGTAGTAGTTGGCGAACGAGAAGGTGTGGTGGCTGTCGAGCCAGCCGTGGTTGGCGTGTCCGCGCTCGGCGGCCTTGCGGATGGTCATCATGGCGAGACCCACCATGCGCTCGATGGCCAATCAACGGAATCGGCAATCGGTTGATGTCATCCATCTACTGGTGAGATGGTCTCTGCATGCTCGATCCGGTCACTCTCGACCAGCTGCGCATGATGGTCGCCGTCGTCGACGAGGGCAGCTTCTCGGCGGCGGCGCGCAAGCTGCAGCGGGTCCAGTCGGCGGTGTCGACCGCGATGGCCAACCTCGAGGATCAGCTCGGGGTGCCGATCTGGGACCGGTCGTCGCGGATCGCCACCCTGACCCCGCAGGGCGAGGCGGTGCTGGCGGCGGCGCGCCGGGTGCTCGCCGAGGTCGACGGCCTGCGCCGGCTGACCGCCGGCATGGTGATCGGCCTCGAGCCGTCGGTGTCGCTGTGCCTCGACTCCCTGTTCCCGCAGGCGGCGCTGGTCGATCTCTGCCGCGCCTTCGTCCGCCAGTTCCCGGCGGTCGACCTCCGGATCGACGTCCAGACCCTGTCGGCGGTGTCGGCGCGCGTCCTCGACGGCACCGCCACCCTCGGCGTGGTCGGCCCGCCCGGCATCGCGCCCGGGCTCGAGCGGCGCAGCCTGGCGCCGATCCGGCTGGTGGCGGTGGTGGCCGCCCGCCACCCGCTGGCCGCGCACCGCGGCCGGATCTCGGCGGCCCAGCTCGCCGAGCACGTCCAGATCGTCCTGTCCGAGCGCCTCGACGGCGACGGCAACAGCGGCGTGCCCGACCAGGCGGTGCTGTCGCCGCGGACCTGGCGTGTCGCCGACCTTCACACCAAGCGCGCGCTCGTGCGCGCCGGCCTCGGCTGGGGCAACCTGCCCGAGCACCTCGCGCGCGGCGATCTGGCGCGCAAGCGCCTGGTCGCGATCCAGCCCGAGGCGTGGAACGAGGGCGGCCAGGTCGTGTACCTGTCCGCGGTCTACCGCAGCGACGCGACGTTCGGCCCGGCCCACCGCTGGGTGCTCGAGCAGCTGTCGACACTGTGCCTGCGCGACGCGTCGGCGCCGCCGCGTCGGCGCGCGTCGTGAACGATGCACACCCACGTGTATGCCGTCTTGTTCCTTTCTGCTCAAACGAGCGGCGGATATGACTGGATAGCTGCCTTCGCTGGCGCCAGCGGACAACTATCGCGTCGATGGATCGGGCCCGGCCACGCAACCGGCTGCGCCGCCTCCTGCGCGTGCGATCGGGCAGCATCGGCCTCGTCGTCGTGGTGGTGCTGGTGCTGGCCGCGCTGCAGCTGCACTCGGTCATCCAGATGCGCGACGCCGACGTCGTGCACACGCGCCAGGTCGGGCGCGAGGGCGCCGAGGGCGTGGCCTGGGACTTCAACCACGAGCTGGCGCGCGCGTACGACTGGTTCCGCCCCGATCCGGCCGGGCTGCGCGGCGATCGCTGGGACGCCTTCGCCGCCAAGCACGCCGCCTGGCGCGCCAAGGCGCCGCAGCCGCAGCTGTTCCGCGCCTGGTACCTCGTCGTCGACGACGGCGGCCGCCTCGCGCTGCGCCGCTTCGATCCGGCGAGCGGCCGCTTCCCGGCCGCGGCCTGGACCGCCGAGCTGGCGCCGATCCGGTTCGCGCTCGCCGCCGACCACCTCGCCCGTCGCCTCGGCGGCCTCGTCGGCGCGCCGCCGCCGGCGCGCCTCGAGCCGGCGATCGCGCCCGAGCTCGACGTGCCGGCCGCGTTGCTGGTTCCGCTGGTCGATGCCCCGCCGCGCGCGCCCGCCGGCCGGCCGGCCTACGGCTACGCCATCGGTCTCCTCGACATGGACTTCATCCGCGGCACGCTGCTCCGCGCCTATGGCCTCGACAACCTCGGCCCCGCCTACGACCTCGAGCTCCGACGCGCCCGCGATCCGGCGGCGGTGCTGATGGCGTCGGCGCAGCCACACCCGGTCGCCGACTTCGAGGTGTCGATGTTCCGGGTCGGCTTCGTTCACCTCGACGACGTCTTCGCCGACGCCGACGAGGGGCTCGGCGAGGGGCTGTGGCGGCTGCGCGTCACCCACCGCGACGGATCGATCGCCGCCCACGTCGCCCTCCAGCGCCGCCGCGACGTGATCCTGACCGGCGCCGTCATGGCGCTCCTGGTCGCCAGCCTCGGCCTCCTGGTGGCGTCGGCGCGGCGCGCCCACCGCCTGGCGAGCCAGCAGCTCACCTTCGTCGCCGGCATCACCCACGAGCTGCGCACGCCGCTGGCGGTGATCCGCTCCGCCGCCGAGAACCTGACCGACGGCCTGGTCGTCGAGGCCGGCCACGTCCGCCGCTACGGCCAGCTGCTCCTCGGCGAGGGCCGCCGCCTGTCGCATATGGTCGAGCAGGCGATCGACTTCGCCGCCCTCGAGGCCGGCCGGCGCTCGGCGCCGCAGGAGGTCTACGACGTCGCCGCCCTGGTCGAGGAGCTGGTCGCCAGCCACCACGCCGACGTCACCACCTGCATCGCGGCGCCGCTGCCGCCGCTGTGCGGCGATCCGGCGGCGACCCGCCTCGTCCTCGGCAACCTGGTCGAGAACGCGCGCAAGCACGCGCCCGGCTCGCCGATCGCGATCCAGGTCGACTCGGTCGAGTGGACCTCGGGGGCCGCGGTCCGGATCGCGATCACCGATCGCGGCGCCGGCATCGACGCCCACGACGTGCCGCACCTGTTCGAGCCGTTCTACCGGGGCCGGCGCGCGCTCGACGAGCAGGTCCCGGGCAGCGGCCTCGGCCTCAGCGTCGTCAAGCACCTGATCGAGCAGCAGCACGGCACCATCGCCGTTCGCTCGCAGCCGGGGCAGGGCGCGACCTTCATCGTCCATCTACCGGGAGGAGCGTGGCCATCATGACGTCCGCACTGCGCATACTTCTCGTCGAAGACGATCGCGGTCTGCAGATGACCCTCGGCGACCGCCTGGCCCGGGAGGGCTACGCCGTCGAGATCGAGGGGACCGGCGAGCCCGGGCTCGAGCGCGCCAAGACCCAGCCGTTCGACCTCGTCCTGCTCGACGTCATGCTGCCCAAGCTGAGCGGCTTCGACGTCTGCGTCGCCCTGCGCCAGGCCGGCATCGACGTCCCGATCATCATGCTGACCGCGCGCGGCCAGGTCGGCGATCGCGTCGCCGGCCTCAAGATGGGCGCCGACGACTACCTGGTGAAGCCGTTCGAGATGGTCGAGCTGCTGGCCCGGATCGAGGCGCGCATCCGGCGGGCGCCGACCCGGCCGGCGGCGCCGGTCTACCGCTTCGGCGACGTCACCGTCGACGTCCGCAGCTCGACCGTCACCCGCGGCGGCGAGCCGGTCGAGCTCGGCGCCAAGGAGTACCGCCTGCTGTGCTACTTCCTCGAGCGGCCGGGCGAGACCATCTCGCGCGACGAGCTGCTCGAGCAGGTCTGGGGCTACAAGGCGGCGACCGCGTCGCGGACCCTCGACGTCCACGTCGCCAGCCTGCGCCGCAAGCTCGAGCACGAGCCGCGCCAGCCGCAGCACCTGCTGACGGTGCACGGGCTCGGCTACAAGCTGATCGCCTAGCGCCCGCGCAATCGTCGGTCAGTCGCAGTCGAGGCAGGCCCACTCGACGATGCCGTCGCCCTCGCCGAAGCGCTCCATCGTGTACTTCTCGATGTCGATCAGGAAGCCGGTCTCGCTGGCGTTGCGGGTGCAGCAGCCGTTGCAGTCGCGGTCCGAGCACATGTCGTAGACGGTGGCGTCGATCCGGCGCGAGCCGAGGCGCAGGCGCAGGGTCTTCAGGGCGTACTCGTCGGCGTCGCGCGAGTGGACGGCGAGGATGTTGTGCTCCATCACCCACTCCTCGGACTGCTGGCCGTCGACGAAGGCGAAGCGGCCGGCCCACTTGCAGCCGTTGAAGTCCTCGCACTCGTCGCTGCCCGGATCCGGGTACGACTCGAAGTTGGTGAGGTTGGCCTCGCGCCAGGTCAGGTTGTCGTCGGGGACGCTGCTGTCCGGGTCCTGACCGCCGCCGCCGGAGTCGGGGTCGCCGCCGCCGCCGGAGTCGGGATCCGCACCACCGCCGCCGCCGTCGGGGCTACCACCGCCGCCGCCATCGGGATGGCTGTTCCCGGGAGGCGTCGGGTTGGTGTCGCGGCCGAAGATGTCACCGGAGCAGGCGGCCAGTGCGAGCACACCAAGCGAAGCGAGCGACAGAGCGTACAGGTTCGAGCGCATGAGTCGTCCCTCTCCCTGTCTTGCAGACTACGCAAAGGCACTTCGGTTGCTCAACCAACATGTTGTAAAGAGAATGTAAAACGGCGATCAGGCCCGCAAGCTGGCCCGGCGTCGGCGGTACCGTCGCGCCATGACCTCTCGCAGCATGGCGCCGGCGCTCGCGGTGGGATTCGCGGTGAGCGCGTGCACGCCGCCGCCGTCGACCCGCACCGAGGCGCCGGCGTCCGGCCCCCACACGATCCGCGTCGACGCCAGCGGCGGCCACCCGGTCAACCGCTTCCAGCCGCGCGCCGCGCTCGGCGCCGGCGTCGACCGGCTGTCGGCGAGCGGCATCGACGCGATGTACGCGCCGGCGTTCCTCGAGCAGGTGCTGTCCGCCGGCTGGGGCGCGGTGAGCTATCGCCTCAACACCGAGCTCCACATCGAGGCCTGGCACTGGAACCCGACCGGCACCTGGAGCGATCCGGAGGGGAAGGGCTACTTCACCGGCGCCGCGGCGCCGGGCGCCGAGCCGATCCGCAAGTCGTTCGGCTACACGCTGCCGCGCCGCGGCTTCACCCGCAACGAGGGGACCGAGGAGCACGGCTTCTCGCGCCTCACCGACGGCGCCCGTGGCTCGATCTGGAAAAGCAACCCGTACCTGAGCCGCGAGTACACCGGCGAGGACGACTCGCTCTACCCGCAGTGGATCGTGATCGATCTCGAGGCGGTGCGGGCGATCGACACCCTGCAGATCGAGTGGGCGGAGCCGTACGCGCGCCGCCTCGCGGTCGCCTACTGGACCGGCCCCGACGCCATGAAGCAGCCGACCCGCGGCGAGTGGCGCGCCTTCCCCGGCGGCGACATCGACGGCGTCCGCGGCGGCACGACCACCCACGCCCTGGCGCCGTCGCCGGTGCTGGTGCGCTACCTCCGGATCGAGCTCCACGACTCGTCGCGCTCGTGCGCGCCGCGCCTCGCCACCGACCGCCGCAACTGCGTCGGCTACGCCGTCGACGAGCTGCGTCTGGGCACCCGCGACGCCGCCGGCACCTTCCACGACCTCCTGCGCCACTCGCCGGACCAGCAGCAGTCGGCGACCTTCGTGTCGTCGATCGATCCGTGGCACGAGGAGTCGAACATCGCGCGCCACGGCGTCCAGTCCGGGCTCGACCTCTTCTACACGAGCGGCGTCACCCGCGGCCTGCCGGCGATGGTGCCAGTCGCCATGCTGTACGACGTCCCGGAGAGCGCGGCGGCGGAGATCGCGTATCTGAAGC
>Ga0075429_100005932_pt1 | contig 10545 bp, 7 predicted proteins | sample RhiMetdeltSRZDD3_FD_75295 | JGI IMG/M metagenome (GOLD analysis project Ga0075429, IMG submission 75295) | Populus rhizosphere microbial communities from Tennessee, USA - Rhizosphere MetaG P. deltoides SRZDD3 | ecosystem: Host-associated > Plants > Roots > Rhizosphere > Soil | place: USA...
GGCGGACCGCGAGGCGATCGAGCGGAACCTCGACGTGACGCAGGAGCTGTTCGTCTCGACCGTGGCGGCCGACCGCCGGATGGACCGCGCGCGGCTGCTGACGATCCTCGACGGGCGCCGCTGGACGCCGCGCGAGCTGGCCCGCGCGGGGCTGGTGGACTCGGTCGGCTATCGCGAGGACGCGCTGCGCGTGCTGGGCCGACTCGCCTCGCTGGGCGACAAGCCGCGCACCGTGAACCTGGAGCGCGTGCCGCAAGTCGAGCGCGCGTGGACCCTCCGCGCGCCGATCGCCGTGGTCTACGCGAGCGGGGCGATCGAGACCGGCCGGAGCGGGAACGACCTGTTCCTCGGTCCCCATATGGGCGCGGCGACCCTGATCGGCCAGCTCGAGCGCGCGTTCCGCCACCCCCAGGTGCGCGTGGTGGTGCTGCGGGTCGAGAGCCCGGGCGGCTCGGGCCTCGCCTCGAACCTGATCGATCACGCGGTGCAGCGGCTCAAGCGGGAGACGAAGAAGCCCCTGATCGTCTCGATGGGAAGCGTCGCCGCGAGCGGGGGCTACTACATCTCGGCGCACGGCGATCGCATCTTCGCCGACCGCCACACGCGCACCGGCTCGATCGGCGTGGTCATCATCAAGCCGTCGCTCGAGGGATGGTACGAGAAGCACGGCGTGCGGCAGGACGCGTTCGAGCGCGGGCGCTACATGCGCGGCGTCTCGATCGGTCGGGACTGGGATCGCGAGATCCAGGCCACGGCCGACTCGGCGATTGCGGACTACTACCGGGGCTTCGTGGCCAAGGTGGCCGACGGCCGCGGGCTCGCATGGGCGCAGGTGGACTCGGCGGCGCAGGGACGCGTGTGGATGGGGGAGGATGCGCTCCGCTACCGGCTGGTGGACGAGATCGGCGGACTCGAGGCCGCGGTGGCCGAGGCCCGTCGCCGCTCGGGCATCCCGGCCGGCGAGAAGATCCGCCTGCTCGAGTTCCGCCGGCCGCGCCCGTGGCTGTTCGAGCGGCTTGCCGGCTCGGCGCTCATGGCGGCCTTCACGCGCTCGGCCCGCCTCCCCGCGCCGGACGCGATCTACTACCTGGCGGATGCCGAAGTCGGGGAGTAAGCGGAGGCGGGCCGCCAGCTCGGAGGGCGCCCGACCGCCGGCGCCGGAGGCACGCGCCAGGCCGCCGGTCGAGCCGTCCGCCTCGCCGCCGGCGGATCGCGCGGCGATCGCGCTCTGGATCGTCCTCGCCGGCCTGGCCCTGGCCCGCGCCGTGCTCGCGTTCGTGCCCTCGATGTGGGCCTGGTCGCTCAACCTCCAGCGCTTCATGGCCCCCGCGACCGGCTGGACACTTTGGGCGATCGCCACGCTCGCGCTGGTTCCGCCCTTCGCGCGGCGCGCGACCCCGGCGCTCGCCTGGGTGGGCAGCGAGCTGGCCCGGCGTCCGGCCTGGGTCGTGCCCTTCGCCGCCGCCTGCGCCGTGGCGCTGGTGGCGGCGCTGCCGGACCGCACGTGGTTCGTGGGGGATTTCCAGCTGCGCCAGACCACGCTCGAAGGCGAGTCGACGGAGATCGCCGCGTGGTACCCGTACTCGCTTCCGCTCGATCTCTTCCTGCACGACACGCTCGGCCGCGTCCTGATGCAACGGCTCGGACTCCTGGCCAACGACGTCGGGCGATTGCTGGGCGGAATCGACGCGGCGCTGCTCGCGGCGATCGCGGTGGCCTTCGCGCGGGTGCTGCGCCTGCGTGGCCTCGCCGCCGCGGCCGCCGCGGGCATCGTCTTCTGGGGCGGCACCCTCACCGTGTGCACGGGCTACAACAAGGCGTTCGCGGAGCTGCCGCTGGTGGTGGCCGCCACCGCCGTGACCGGGCTCGCGCTCGTGCGGGACGGGCGGCAGCCGTTCCAGTTCGGGCTCGTGCTGGCGATCGGGTTCGTTCTCCACCGGTCGGCGCTCGGGCTGGTGCCGGTCGCGCTCCTGACCTGGTTCCTCTGGATCCGCACCCATCCGCGCGCGTGGCGGAGCCCCGCGGCGCTCGCCTCCGTCGCTCTGCCGGTGGCGGTGTTGGCGGTGATGCTCCCGCGCATCCTCGCCATCATCGCGCGCATCGACCCCATGCACTTCACGCCCGATCCGGTGCGGCAGGCGGGGGGCGTGCTGCCCGGGGTCTTCCTCGGCGCCCGGCTCGTGGACCTCGCCAACCTGGTCCCGATGCTCTCGCCCGTGGCCCCCGCCGCGCCGCCGATGGCGCTGCTGCTCGCGCGCACGGTGCCCTGGCGGACCGAGGGGGCCCTGCTGGTGACGCTGGCGCTGCCCTTCGTGGCCACCATGCCGTTCATCCATCCCGGCCAGGGCTACTTTCGGGACTGGGACGACTTCACGGCGGCGGGAATGACGATGTCGCTGGTCACCGCCTGGCTCGTGGCGCGCGCGCTGGAGCGGAGTCCGCGCCACGCCTGGCTCGCGGTGGCGGCCGTGCTCGGCGCGGCCGCGCCCAGCCTCCAGTGGCTGGTCCACCAGAGCGAGGTGAACCGCGGCCTCCAGCGGGTCGAAACCTTCCTCAGGGAGCGCCCGGCGCGCAGCGAGTTCGAGCAGGCGCGAACGTGGGACTATCTGGCCTTGCGCCTGACCGATCTCGAACGGTTCGACCAGGCGGCGGAGGCCTTCGCACGGCAGGCCGACATCCAGCCCAGTCCCAGGGTGATGCGGCTGTGGGCCCAGACCTCGGCGGCGAGCGGCGATCGGCAGCGCGCGCAGGAGATCTATCGTCGGATGCTGACACGATTCCCGGACGTGGGCATCGGCTGGTACGAGCTGGCGGAACTCTCGTACGAGTCCGGCAACCTGGACGAAGCACGCCGAGCCGCCGGCGAGGTGGTGCGACTGCACCCCGACCATGCCGAGATGCACAGCTTGATCGCCCACATCGACAGCCTCCAGCGCGCGCGGGCGGGGTCCCATGGCCGGTAGCTCGCGCGCCCTCGAGGGCGTCCGGATCGATGCAGGCCGGCACGAGACGCATCTCCCGGAGCCGATCGCCCGGGCCGGGCGTGCGGCCATGGCGATCTGGCTCGGGCTCATCGCGCTCGCGCTCCTGCGTGCCGTGTGCGCGCTCCTGCCTTCGAGGTGGGCCTGGGGGTTCGACCTGCTCCGCTTCGTCGCGCCGGCGCCCGGTTGGACGCTGTGGGCGCTCTCGGCGCTCCCGCTCATTCCCGCGGTCGCGCGCCTGCTCTTTCGGCCGTTGGCGGCCCTCGGGCGCGCGTTCGACCGCTCGGTCGCGCTGGCCTATGGGCTCCCGGCCTTCGGCGCGGCGGTTCTCGCGTGGGCCCTTCCCGACCGCGTGCGATTCGTCGGCGACTTCCTGACGCGCTTCGGCGCCGGCCAGCGCGCGGTCGAGCCCTTGGCGCTGTTCCCGCAGGCGCTGCCGCTCGACGTGTTCCTCCACTACGGGGTCCTGCGCGCGCTCGACGCGGGGCTGAAGCTGAACGTGAACGCGAGCGCCCGGATCATCGGCGGGCTCGAGTGCGCCCTGCTCGCGGTGCTGGCGGTCGCGTTCGCGCGCGCCCTCGGCCAGCGCGGGCCCTACGCGATCGCCACGATCGCGGTGGTGTTCTTCGGCGGCTACCTCGCGATGTTCACCGGCTACAGCAAGGCGATCGCCGAGGTCGCGCTGGTCACCGTCGCGGTGGCGGTGTTCGGGCTCAGGGTCATCCGCGAGGGCCGCGGACTGCTGCCGCTCTCGCTGTGCGTCACCCTGGGCCTGGTGCTCCACCGTTCGACGCTGGGACTCATCCCGGCCCTGGTGTTGTGCTCGGCCCTCGCCCCGCGCGCCCAGGACCCGACCGTGCGCTGGTCGCGGCCCCAGAACTGGATCGCGGCGATCATCCCGTTCGCGGCGCTGGCCGCGATGCTGCCCCGCATCGCCGGCGCCTTCGCAGTCGTGGACCCGCCGCTCTTCGCCCCGCCGGCCGCCCTGTTCGCGGGCGGGCGGGCAGGCGATCTCCTGAACGTGATCGGGCTCCTCTCGCCCCTCGCGCTCGTGCTCCCGATCGGGCTGCTGGGTCTCGGCCGCTGGGGGGTCCACGCGCGCGAAGGCGCCCTGCTCGCCTCGCTCGCCCTGCCCTGGCTCGGGATGCTGTTGCTCGTTCATCCGCCGCAGGGCCTGTTCCGCGACTGGGACACCTTCGCCGCCGGGGCGGTGTCGCTGTCGCTGATGACCGCGTGGCTGATCTCGCTCGCCGCCCGCGGGGCGCGCGGGTGGGCGTGGCTGTGCGTGCCGGCGGTGCTGGGCTGCGCCGCGCCGACGCTGCAGTGGCTCGTACACCACACCGCCCGTGTGCGTGGCCTCGAGCGCATCGAGACCTACGTGCGCGAGTCCGCCCGCCCCGAGGCGGAGCGCGCGAAGACCTGGGAGTTCCTCGGCATCCGCTACGCGCAGCTCGAGCGGTGGGAGCGCTCGGCCGAGGCGATGGCCCGGGCGGCGACGCTCGCCCCCAGCCCGCGCCTGCTCCTCCAGTGGGCATCGGCCGAGCAGACGAGCGGCAACGACCGCGCGGCGCAGGACGCCTATCGCGAGCTGCTCGCGATCGCCCCGGACGAGACCCGCGCCTGGTACGGGCTCGCCTACGTCTCGTGGCGGCTGGGCGACCTCGAGGAAAGCCGGCGCGCCGCGGCGGGCTTGCTGCGGCTCAGGCCCGGCGATCCCCAGGTGCGGCGGATCTTCCAGCAGGTGACCCGGGCGGACTCCGCGCGGGCCGCCGCGCGGTAGGCATGTCGAAGCGACGGCCCGACCCTCGCCGGAAGGCGTCCCCCCAGGGGTCTGCCGCCCCTGCGGCGCCCGCGCGGGTTGCGGTCGCAGACCCCGCGAGCGACCGAGCCGCGATCGCGCTCTGGCTCACGCTCGCCCTTCTCGTTGCCGCCCGTGCCGCGTTCACGTTCGTGCCCGGCACGTGGCTGTGGCCGTTCGGGCTCCATCGCTTCCTCGCGCCGGCCACGGGGTGGGGGCTCTGGCTGGTCGCGGCCCTGGCGTTGATCCCCGCGCTCGCCGGTCGCGTGCAGCCCCTGCTCGCGCGCTGGGGCGATGCCATCCGACGCTCGCCGGCCCTCGCCACCCTCGCCTGGGCGCTCGCGGCCGCCTCGATCGCGTGGCTCCTGCCCGACCGCGTGCGTTTCGTCGGCGATTTCCTCCTGCGCCAGGGCACGGTCGAGGTCGTCGAGCGGCCCGGCTTGCTGTTCCCTCAGGCGCTGCCGCTCGACGTGTTCCTCCACTACACGCTCCCGCTCCGGATCACCACGGCCCACGTCATGGACGCGAACACCGCCGCGCGTCTGCTGGGGGCGGTGGAGGCGGCGCTGCTCGGGGGATTGGCGGTCGGGTTCGCGCGCACGCTCGAGCTGCGCGGAGGCGCGGCGTTCGCGTGCGCCGCGGTGGTGCTGTTCGGAGGCTATCTCGGCATGTACACCGGCTTCAGCAAGGCGTTCTCCGAGATGTCGGTGCTCGTTGCGGTGTCGGGCGTGTGCGCGGTGGCCGCGTTGCGCAGCGGGCGCGGACTGCTCCCGCTCGGCCTCGCCTCGGCGCTCGGCATCGGCCTCCACCGCTCGGCACTCGGCCTCTACCCGGCACTGGGGCTGGTCTGGGGGCTCTGGCTCGTCCGATACGGCCGGGAGGCCGCATGGAAGCGGCCACGGCTGATCCTCGCGTTCGCCGTCCCGCTGGTCGCGCTCGCGGTCATGGCGCCGCGCATCATCCCCACGGTGATGAACACGGATACCGCCGTCCACTTCACGCCGCCCGAGGTGCGCGCGCAGGGCGGCGTGCTCGGTGCTGCGCTCGCGGGCACGCGGCCCTGGGACCTCGCGAGCCTCGTCGTCATGTTGTCGCCGCTGGCGATCGCGATCCCGGCGCTCGCGCTGCTGCTCGGCCGGCGGTTCCTGGGCCCCGACGCGCGGCGCCGGGAGCTGCTGGTGCTGGCCGCGCTGGCGCTCCCGTTCGTCGGGGTGATGGCGTTCATCCATCCGGCACAGGGGTTGTTCCGGGACTGGGACGATTTCGCCGCCACCGGGGTCGCGCTCTCGCTGATCGCCGCCTGGCTGGTGGGGGAGACCCTGCGCGGCACGCAGCGGTTCGGGTGGCTCGCCGTGGCCGTCGCGCTCGGGGTGGCGATGCCCGCCGTCCAGTGGCTGGTGGTGCACACCGATACCGTGCATGGCCTCGCGCGCGTGCGCGCCTTCGTCACCGAGCCGCCGGAGCGACCGCCGGCACAGCGCGGCACCACCTGGGACTATCTCGGGATCCGCCACTACCGGCTCGACCGCTTCCCCGAGGCGCAAGCGGCGTTCGCGCGGGCGGCCGAGACTTCGCCCAGCCCGCGCATCCTCCACGAGTGGGCGATCTCCGCGGCCGAGGCGGGCGATGACCTCACCGCGCGGACGGTCTTCCAGCGCCTGGTCGACAAGGACCCCGCGAACAACCTGGGCTGGCTGGGACTCGCCGCGGCCTCCATCCGCCTGCGCGACGTGCCCGAAGCGAAGCGCGCCGCGACCGAGCTCGCGCGCCGCGATCCCGGCAACGAAGACGCACGGCGGATCCTGGACCAGATCGCGCACTACGAGGCGACCCACGCCGACAGCGCCGGGCGGCCACCGGGGCGGTGAGCAACGACACGAAGCCTTTGGCCATTAGATCTCGAAGGGAGAACACCATGACCCGAACGCGTTCTCGTTCGTTCGCCCCCTTGTATGCCATGGTCGCCCTGAGCCTCTCCTGCTACTCCGGCGCTCGCGGGATGGGCTGGACCGAGGTGGCGCCACCGCCATCGGAGGCGAGTCAGGTGATGACCATTGCAGGGACCGTGCGGCATCTCGAACTGGAGGGTGGCTTGTGGGTGATCCGCGACCCCCAAGGAACGCAGTACCAGGTCACCAACCTGCCCGAGGCCTTCCGTCGCGACGGTTTGGCGGTCGAAGCCGTGGCCCGACGACGCGACGACATGATGTCCATCGGCCAGGTCGGAACGCTCGTCGAGCTCATCCGCATCCGGGAGCGGCGAGCCAGGTAGCTCAATCCCGCAGCTGACGCGTCGCGGGACGCTCCGCTCGGCGACGTTGGCAGTCCATCCACTCGCCGTTCGCCGACGGCAAAATGTGGCTGCGGACTCTGCAGACTCCTTGAATGCAGCCGCGGCGCTTGGTTCACTGCGCTCGTCTTCCACTGCGTTGTGGGTCCCCCCGGCTCCATTCCCCATGGAGTCGTCCGCCAGCGGAGACCGCGCCACAGAACCGCCGACTCTCCGACGTCCAGGGCCGCGCCGCGTCGCAGCTGCGCGGTTACCCCATGACGCGGTTCATTCCAAGGCAGGAGCTGTCACATCAGGGAGGACCTTTCGCTTTCACGGACCATGGATTCTCACTCTCGGGAGCCCGCTGTGCCCTGCGCGTGGTCCCCGCCAACATCCATCAAGATAGGAGCTGAGCAATGAACATGATCAAGAGGCTGTGCACCAGGATGCTGCCTGCGATCCTGGCTCTTCCGCTCACGGTCCACATCAGCAGCGCCAACCCCTCGGCGAAGTTCGCGTTCTCCACGTCCGACCTGACGTTGATCGAGGAGACCACGGGAACGAGCGGATGGGTGACGATCCTCTCGGCGCCCATCAAGACGCCCGCGGCCAAGGAGCTGTACATCAACGCCTCCTTGGAAGCCGGGCTCTACACACAGACGCTGGTGAGGAGCAAGAACAACAAGAAGGACACCTCGACGGCCAGCGTGGCCATCCAGGTCCGGGCGCTGATCGACGGACAGCCCGCGCCCCCAGGCACTGTCACGTACGCTGCCCGCACGCAGACGCTCTCGGCCACCCTGGAGGGGGCGATCGCGGGATGCCTGACCATCCAGAACAACCCGGACGGAACCCAGAGCATCATCCTGGACGAAGACTGCGTGACCCCGGAGGAGATCGAGCTGATCCTCTCCACGCTGAACGCGGCATCGTTCAACTTCGTCGCCAGCAACGTCCCGGTGGGCGACCACATGATCTCGCTGCAGGCTCGCATTTCGAGCAGCACGAGCGTCCAGGAAGGTTCGGCTTCGGCGAAGGGGCTGGTCGGCAAGGGCACGATGATCGTCCAGACCCTTCGCGCGACCCGCACCGGCCTGGCCGAGGCAGGCTCGGAGGAAGGCGCTCAGCCGGCGGGTGCGACCGCTCCCAAGACCCCCAACACCTGGGGCCGGTTGAAGGTGCTCTACCGCTGAGCTGGGTTTGCTGATCACGTAATCAATCCATAACCTCAACTTCCGGTCGGTAGGAGGGGCGCCCCAGCTGGACGGGGCGCCCCTCGCTGTTCTCTGGCGCCGGCGCGGCGCAAGGTGCGTGGGGAGCTGGTCCAGAGGGGCCGATACCTCGGGCATGCCTATGCGTCCTCGTTCCGCGGGCCCGCTTGCGATCGTGTCCATCACGATCAGCGCCTGCGTGCTCGGCGCCGCTGACGGAGGGGGAGATCCTTCGAGCAGGCTTGCCGGGAGGATCACGCAGATGAGCCACCCGGACAGCACGGCGGTGCTCGTGCTCTTCGACGAGGATCTGGTTCAAGGTCTCCGCTCGCAGTTGCCGCAGTCGTTCAAGGTTGTGCCCTTCAGGCACCCTGACGTCCCGCTCCACGATGCGTTCCTGCCCGCGCAGTTGGGGGACATGTACCGTGAGGCATCCGCCGCGACGGAGAGTCGTACCGATGTGTGGGTGGTCGGCAGGCTTGCGGGCCCGACAGGTCGGAGGCGGGCCGCGCGGTTCGCCGACAACGCGGCTTCGATGATTCGAAGACCTGTGCTTCGCGACAGCCTAAAGACCGCTCGAGGCATGGTGACCATCAGCCGTTGGGTGGATCGTCCCGGGGGTGCGGCGCGGCGCGCGGAAATGCGACGGGGGCAGGAATACGCCGACAGCGTCCTGGCGCGCGGCATTCCGAAGCCGACTCCGATTACGCGGCCGTTCACCTCGAGCGAACTACGGATCGACCCTGACACCCTCTCGTACTTTGTCGCCCGGCTCGCCGACACATCGTTCTACACGATCGGAGGGTGCTCCGAAGCCGAAATCGTCATGTGGGACGCCTCGGAACGGCTGGGAAGGTTGGGGCCCGGGGTCGTTCCGGTGCTCGTCGGGCGCATCACCGACCCGAATCCGTTCGTGCGCGAGCGGATTCAGGAAGCACTGCTTCATGCGACACAGGACGATGGCATCCTGGCACGAACCAACGGCGAATACCTGAAGTTCTACGACCAGCCCGAGGGATCGGCGCCCGAGATCGTCCGGGCGTGGTGGACCAAGTTCGCACACTACTGGGTTCCGGCCGACAGCACTCGCTGATCCGTTGCCCACCAGCCTGTGGACGTCCGATCAACCTGGTGCAGGTCCGGTGGCACGGGGGCAACGTCACCACGCAGCGGTGCGTGAGTTGTGATGTGGGAATCCGTGAGATCAACGCGGCGATCTACTCGGCATCATGGGTACTCGTACGTCGGAGTGGACCTGGTGCGACCCTGCGGAGATGGACCGTCGCTATGCCGTGGCTGCTCTACGCCGGGTTTGCGTTTCTGCACGCCTTCGCAGGGGGGAGTGACTAGTCACCGGTGCTTCCCGACCGACCGGATCGTCGATTGGGTCTTGTTCCCCGGCAGCCTGCGCACGTCGACCCAGTATTCCTCGCGCGCATCCTCGTCGATCTCGATCGTGTTCGCATAGAGAGCGTCGGCACCGTCCCGCCTGCATCCGGAGATCCAGTAGTGCTCGCCCGTCCCTTCCTCGTAGTAGTTGGCCTTGAACCCCGCGCCAGAGAGGGAGCGGAATCGTCGCCCGCCGTATTCGAGTGACCGGCCTGACTTCGAGAACGTGACCCATCCGATGCGAGCGGGTCCGACGATTCCCTCCCCCTTGTACTCGATGTACATGAGCCGGCGGGCGTGCGGTGTTCGGGGCTCGCTACCCGCTTCCTCGATCGCCTTTGCGCACCGTGGGTGCCACTCGTCCACGAACGCCTTGAACGCGTCGCGCTGCCGATCCGAGAGGGACATCCCGAACGCTCCGCCCGATTCGAGACGCGCGAATCCGAGCAGGAGTTCGCGAAGCGCGCGATCACGAGCTTCGGGATTGCGGGGGTCACCCGGAATGCGGAACTGAACGCTGCGCGCCTCGGCGTCGTACTCAAAGGGCTCTGGACCTGCCGAGTCCCTGACCACGACCAGGGTGGCGATCCGACGGGTAACGCGTGCGGGCAGCACGGACGCCGCGACCGCAATCGAACGTCGCGAGAGAGCATAGGGTCCGCAGTTGCTTTGAATCACGACCTTCATGTGTAGAATTCCTCCCTGGCCGCTGGAGGATATCCGGCAATGCAGGCTTCTCACATCCTGATGACGGTGCTGGCGGCGGGGGTGTCGGGTGGTGCCTGGGTCACCCGGGCCCGAGCGGCCCCGCCCGTGATGATCGATACGGTCACCGTCGGCAATCCGGGCAACGCGGGAGACCCCATCGAGTTCCAGGGCGTCTTCGGCGCCGTC
>Ga0075429_100005936_pt1 | contig 10542 bp, 10 predicted proteins | sample RhiMetdeltSRZDD3_FD_75295 | JGI IMG/M metagenome (GOLD analysis project Ga0075429, IMG submission 75295) | Populus rhizosphere microbial communities from Tennessee, USA - Rhizosphere MetaG P. deltoides SRZDD3 | ecosystem: Host-associated > Plants > Roots > Rhizosphere > Soil | place: USA...
CAGGCCTAATATCATTTATATCATGGCCGATGATCTTGGTTATGCAGATCTCAGTTGTTATGGAAGAAAAGATTATCAGACTCCTAACCTGGATAAGTTATGTGCACAAGGTATAAAGTTTATGAATGCTTACGCAGCGGCACCCGTATGTACTCCAACAAGGGTTGCATTCTTTACGGGCAGGTATCCGGCACGCCTCACAATTGGCTTGTACGAACCTCTTGCAGAAGGCAGCAAAGACAGTCTTGCAGGTTTATCACCCGAAACTCCTTCAATAGGACATTTACTGAAGAAATCAGGGTATGAAACTTATCTTATTGGTAAATGGCATTTGGGATATAAACCGGAGTATACACCAAATAAAAACGGCTTCGATTATTTTTTCGGTTTTAAAACAGGCGCAACAGATTATATTTCGCATACTGCCTTCAAAGGAGAGCCTGACCTGTATGAAAATGATATCCTTGTACAAAAGGATGGTTACTTAACAGATCTGCTCGGTGAAAAAGCAATTGAAATAATAAAGCAGGCGCATCAAAAACCTTTTTTTCTTGCGCTGATGTTTAACGCACCTCACTGGCCATGGCAAACACCGGGAGACAAGCCCGTTCCTCACGGCACCGTTGCTGATTGGGCGAAAGGAGGTTCTGCCGAAACATATGCAACTATGGTAAAAAGCCTTGACGATGCAGTTGGTAAAGTTGTAAAAGCAATTGATGATCTTAAATTGTCCAATAAAACGGTGATCATTTTCACCAGTGATAACGGTGGAGTGCAATTTTCTGACAACGGTATCTACAAAGGGGGAAAAATGCAATTGTGGGAGGGTGGTATTCGTGAACCTGCATTTATAAGATGGACCGGGAAACTGAAAGAAAATGCTGTAACTAACCAGGTAATGACAACCATGGATTGGACAGCAACCATACTTTCTATCGGAGGAGCGAAGGCCGATAGAAATTTTCCTTTAGATGGGATAGACCTGTTACCTGTATTAACGGGAAAGCAAAAAGAATTGGAAAGGACACTGTACTGGAGAATTTCTCAACGAAGGCAACATAATGCTATTCGTGATGGCAACTGGAAATGGGTGCGGGATGAAAAAGGTGAAGAATATCTTTTTGATCTTTCTATTGATCCTTCGGAAAAAAATAATGTAAAAGAAAAATTCCCTGAAGCTTTCAAACAATTGAAAAACAAATTCAGTGCATGGGAGAAAACAGTACTTGCACCAATTCCTTTACAATAGATTCATCCCAGTAAATTTTAGACGCTTGTCCTAAGTAATCCCGTTAGTTATAGGGATATATTTTGGTTTGTAATTTTTTTAAGATTCACAAAGCCTTATACCTGGCCAATGACCTCATAAGTGTTTATTGATAGTAAGGTGATCGGTGCTCCTGGTGGTGGCCCCTCGGATTGGATCCTGTTGGCTGTCGCCCGGGCATTGGCTTCGGTGTCGTAGAGCTCAGCCACCCTAAGTATATCGCCGTCCAACGAACGAAGCCAATAAGCCGCCTGTATACCCTGATGTTTTCTTGCGTTTGGCACAACCATGTTAGCGACCATGTTTCTCATTTCTTCTTCGCGATTGGGATCGACCCTAACCTCAATGATGATTCCGTACATGTGACTTTTTGTTTATTATAATTGTGATGAAATTAATCTAAGAAATAAATAATAACAAACTTTAGACCGATACTCAGCTACTGGCCCTTATCTTGCTTAAGATGCCAGCCATCAAAGGGTTTCAGTGTTGCGCAATTGGGCCCACCGTCTCGTCCGGTTCCCGGAACAATTGTTTCTAAAATAAAACCGGGGTTTGAAATTAATTTATCAATATCGTTCCATCCAATTCCTGTCAAAGGGATTTTAAGTCTTCTTGACCAGCCAGTATTTGTTTGACCGGCATAAGTTCCTATATCAATATAAATAAATTTATTGTTGGCCGGGCCTTGAACAAAATGCCCGGAAAATTTTGGTAGCAAATCTTTTTTTCTTTCGCCTTTTATCTTAACCGGGAATTTAAAAAAAAGATCCTCGCCATTTGATCTTTGTTTTTGAATTGTTTCATACTCATTGCCAGATCCTTGTTGTAATCCAAAATCTACGGCCTTTGTTGGTTTGATCAAAACAACCTGAAGTGTTACTTCTGTTTCCATAATTAAAATCAAATATCAAAATTAGACTAACTTGAATATTAATTAAACCGCGTATATGACGTCTCAACAAAAAATCAAAGAAGCTGTCAGTCGGAGCACTAAGGCTCTTTCGCTAAAACCTTCGCTGGGTTTAGGAACGGGTATATCAAAAGCAAAAATTACTGATGGCCTTACCTGCGAGATCACTGAAGGCAACTATAAATTGATGGCAGATATGCCGGAGTCAGTCGGTGGTAATGCATCTGCGCCAACTCCGGGTGTTTATGGCAGGGCGGCCTTTGGTAGTTGCCTTGCGATTGCGTATATGTTGAAGGCTTCGGCGATGAATATAAAAGTCGATTCACTGGAAGTAGAAGTGCAGGCCGATTATGATGACGGGGCTTTATTCGGAACTTCTTCTGCTCATCCAGGTTATTTGGAAGTACGATATACAGTAACAATAGAAAGCGATGCTGCTGAAGATGAAATTTTACAAATGCTGGATATAGCAGATAAACAAAGTCCCTATCTGGATGTGTTTGCCCGTCAACAAAAGTGTATCCGGGATGTTCATATCATTTCATCAAGAATATCTTCATAATGGAACCAGCATTGCAACGCCGGGTACAACGTTATGGATGGGATAAAGCTTCCGCTTATTATGAAGGGTATTGGCAAAAACAATTATACCCGGCACAACAGAAATTATTGCAGTTTGCCAACATAAAAAGCGGTGATAGAATAATTGATATTGCATGTGGCACTGGCCTGGTAAGTTTTCCGGCAGCGGCACAGGCAGGGGAGAAAGGATTTGTAATGGCAAATGATATTTCAGATAAAATGGTGGAGACAGGCGCTGCACTTGCAAAAGAAAAAAACCTTTCCAATATAAGTTTTCAGCGTATGGATGCTGAACACCTGGATGTGGAAGATGAATCATACAACATTGCATTATGTGCATTGGGACTAATGTATTTTCCCGATCCGTTAAGAGCTATAAAAGAAATGCACCGTTCACTAAAACCCGGTGGACATGCGGTTGTGGCGGTATGGGGCCAGCGCAAAAACTGTGGCTGGGCTGAAGTGTTTGAGATCGTTGACAGGAGAGTGGCTTCAGAAGTTTGCCCAATGTTTTTTAACATGGGCAATGAGGGAACTTTACAACAATACATGACTGCAGGCGGATTTAAAAACATTTCAGTGGAAAGAATAAACACTGTATTAAACTACAGTTCCAGTGAAGAAGCCTGCGGCGCAGCATTCCTGGGCGGACCTGTCGCATTGGCGTATAGCAAATTTTCAGATGAGGTAAAGAAGGAAGTATACAAAGAATATCTTGAATCTATCAGATCATTCAAGAAAACAGACAGCTATCATGTTCCCGGTGAATTTGTGGTAGCTATCGGATTTAAGTAACTGATCATTTTTCCAACCCGATCTTTTTCATAAGTGCAATATAACGTGGTTCATTGCGCAGGTTTTGTATTCGTGGTTCCATCTTCAGGTATCGCACTGATCCTGATTTTTCTTCATAAGATTTTTCCAACCATTTTAAAGCATTTTCTTTATCATTAAGTCCGGCATAAACAAGAGCGAAAAAAAATGGAGACACAGGCTCCTGTTTGCTCACTATAAACAAAGTATCCAGGACTTTATGTGCCGCTACAGCATTTCCGCTTGATGCATACACATGTCCAAGCGCTGCAAGAAAATTTGGATTGCCGGGTGAAAGCTCTAATGCAGATTGGTAATCTTTGATTGCTTGGTCATACATTTTTTTTTGCTGGTAAGACATACCACGGATCCACCGGGCACCTGCTGACCTTGGATTCAGGTCCAGTGTTTTTTGCTCCTGGGCGATTGCTTCATCATATCTTCCGGCAGAAAGATAGGCCATCCCGAGATCAGCATTGATCCTGCTTGAAAGTGGATCAAGTTCCCTGGCTTTTTCCATCTGGGCGACTGCTTCATTTGTTTTTCCCATGGCCGTAAGGCAAAGCGCATACCAATGGTGAGCCAGTATGTAACTTGGATCCAATGTAATGGCCTTTCGGAAACCTTGTTCTGCACTTTCCCATTTCCATTCATGCAGATCAATATGTGCAAGTGAATTATGTGCCTCAGCAAGATTTTCATTAAGCTTTAACGCCCGCTGGGCCGCATCTTTTGCTTTTGAAGTTGATTCTTCAAATGATATTAACTCATAGTCATAGAGTGTGAGATAGGTGTCTGCCAACCCGGAATAGGCCGCCGCGTAATTAGAGTCCTTGCGAATTGCATCTTCAAAATATCCAATTGCTTTTTTTATGCCTTCATCTGTCCTCGTGTTCCAATGATAGCGTCCTTTTAAATAGTCCTCATACGCTTCAGGATTTTTGGTAAAGCTTCCTGATAACTGGTTTGCTTGTTTGCCACTCAACTTGATCTTTAAAATGTCAACGATCATCTTTGAAATTTCATCTTGTAATGCAAATACATCCTTCATCTCCCGATCATATGTTTCAGACCACAGGTGGACTCCATTCTTTACTTCGATCAACTGCGCCGTAATGCGTATAACATTACCCGATTTACGAATACTGCCTTCCAGGATATGGGCAACACCCAGGTTCTCGCCGATCTTGCGCACATCAATGTTTTTCCCTTTAAAAGAAAAGGATGAGGTACGTGAGATCACTTTTAAACCCTGAATTTTTGCTAAAAGGTTTAATAACTCTTCACTCATCCCATCCGTAAAGTATTCTTGATCTTTAGCCGGACTCATATCCACAAAGGGGAGTACCGCAATAGATTGGGCAGTTGGTGATGAATCAGCTTTGTTCTTAAAAACATAATTATAAATTAAAAAACCCCCTGCACAAAAAAGGATAAGCAACGATGCGGCAATAATGATTCGATTTTTTCCTGATCTTTTCTTTAGCTTGCCTTCCATCTTACTTCGCTGCGGAACAAATAATCCTTCATTGGTCAATGCAAATACTTCCAATGGCCTGTTGACATTTTTAAAATCAAATTGACCGAGTGAAACAGATGTTATGGAAGAATTGTTTTTTATCTTATCATAAAATTCGCCTGAAACCAGGATCGTATTTTCCTGGCCAAGCGACTGGATCCTTGAAGTTACATTCACACCATCACCCAGTGCTTTTGCATCCTCAAAAAAAACTTCACCGATGTGTAAGCCGATACGTAACGGAACTGCCGGATCGGTCTTCAATTCTTTTTGGAGATCAAGCGAACATTTCACCGCATCGGCGGCATTGGGAAATATACAAAGACTACCATCGCCATAATAATTCAATACCTGGCCATTATATTGGCCCACTAATTTTTCAAGTGAGGAGTTATAATGCTTAATTACCGCCACTGCCTTTTGCTCATCAGCCTGCATCATGGCCGTGTAACCGACTATATCGGTGAACATAATGGCGGCGAGTTGGCGGTCCTGGGGCAATTACTTCGTTTTTTAATGTAAACAAGGCTACTCTAATTTATGCTATAAAAAGTTATCTGTAAATTTTTAATGCTTTCGGAGTCGCCCCTGCTTCAATTTCGCGAATTCCTGATTATAGCCGGCAGAAAAGGATTATTTATCATTTATCAGAGCTGGATAGACATACTCTTTCACCAATGCATTCGCATTTTTTTTTATAGTCCATTTATTATAATTACCCGCCGTAGTGACGACCAGCAAGTCATTGGTCTTGTCAAAAAAAATCCTTTGATCGCCATTACCCACGCAGGCAACAAAAGGGATCGGTTTATTGTTTATTGTGTCTTGCCAAAGCCAGAATTGGTATCCATATGAGCCGCCACCGGGCCTTTGCACATGCGATTGAAATGATTCTTCTACCCATTTCTGAGGAACAACTTGTTTCTTGTTCCATTTACCACCGTTAGAATAAAGTAATCCAAATTTTAAAAGAGCTCGAGAACTTAATCTTAATCCCGAAGCTGCTGCAGGGAGATCTGTTCCCGGATATTTTGCCCATTCAAATTGGTTAATACCTAATGGTTGAAAAAGATAATCGTTGGCAAACCGGTCAACTTTTTTTCCGGTTGTTTTTTCGATAATTGCAGCGAGCAATTGGGTGGTCCCTCCATTGTATCTCCAAACTTGCCCGGGTGGAAATTCGAGCGGCTGGCTTAGTACATATTCCACCGGGTTGGAACTCCTGATCATTCTGATTTCACTGTTTTCAGGATTGTCATAAGGCACATCTTCATTCCAAACAAGACCTGAGCTCATTGTCAATAGATGTTTTATTGTCAGTGACGATATTAAACCCGTATCCAGTTTTTTATATTCGGGAAAGAAGTCAAAAACCTTCTGATCGATGCTTTTGATTTTTCCTTGTTGGATCGCAATCCCTACACAGGCAGACACTACGCTTTTGGAAATACTTCTTATATCATGCAAACTATCCTTGTTATGAATTCTAATACCAAGGTCATCTCCCCAGCTTTCATCTTTGCCCGACCAATATTTTTCATATACAAGTTTATTATTCCGTGCAATGAGTAAACTATGTCGGTTCGGATAAGTGCCATTTGTAATGGCGGTATCAATTTTGTTGACTATGGCTGAATCAATACCCACATCGGCCATTGACGCTAACAAAATACCTTCTTCGGCTTTTTCAGAATTTTTTTTATCCGGCTGCAAACAACTGCTCAGAGCAAATAGCAATAAATAGATAAGAGAAAGAAATCGTGGCATAAAGATGTTTGTAACTAAGTTAGCTAAATATTTACAACGACATAACTAAGCAACGGATCTGCACATTTCTATTGCGTCGTAAATTCTTTATGAGCAACAGCACGGGCAGACAGAAAAATTTTATTTTGCTCAATTCATTTTCTGAAGAACCTTCATTTTTGTTAATCTGTTTATACGGGAACCGCAACCGTCTTTGATAACTTTTAATGAAAATGTTTGGCCGTTTTCCTGCCAAACAACAGTATACCAACCTTCTGTTCCTATAGTACAGGGAGAGGTGCCTGAAAGCATTTTAAGGTATAACGTATCATTCTGTTGTGAAAATAACATGCGTTGCGTTTCATTACCTGAGTCATCAAATACAACCAAAGTATCTTTTTTGAATTGATATTGCAGATCTGCAGAACGGGGTATTTCTGTATGAATTTTCCATTTACTATTTTCTAAACTAGTTTGTGAAAATATGAGGCCTGGAAGAAAAAGCACAAATGACATGATGATATACTTTTTCATACAATAAAATTTTTAAGTTAACGAAACTTAGGATGGAGGAAGTGTGGCATAAAGAAATTCAACTCAAAGTTCCGAAAATGTTTTTTATTTATAGGAATCATTGGCGGACAGAGGAATCCCAATAGTTATCGGGACAGGAAAGCCCGGCCTGGCGCCTGCCTGTCGCCAGACAGGTCAGCAGGAATTGAGCTGTTTTTTATTATTGAACACTTCGGCAACAGTGTAGTTAATCCAAACCGTTTAACGGTAAATTACTTACCAAAAGCCCCTTTGTTTCCATGAGGAGACTTTTTATTTTGAACCATGGATCCGATACCAATAAGTTTTAAACACAATGGAGAAACATATAAGAACTGTTACTTTACAAGGATTGTAAGAAACAGTGAACCATCATTTTGGCATTTATATGATTGCGATAATTATTACTTGGGTAAACTTTCTTTTGCTGATCGCTGGACCTTTGACGCCAATAGAAAATCAACCGGAATAGATAAGTTGGCTGAATACTTTGGTGATTATGTAGAGAAAACAAACCGCAATGATGCAGCAACGGAAAATGAAAGGCATCGGTCAAAAGTGAAAAGCAATAAAAAGACGAGTGAGTAGTCTTATTCCTGTCAGCTAAATCGAACGCTAGTTACGTGGGCTGCCTTTAAACTTTTCTTTGACTTTGTAAATTCTTTATGGACAAGCCCACAGCAGGACGGAATTATGATTTTGGAATTGAAGGACGATTTTTTCTATAAGAATTTTTAATGGCGATTTTTCCAGCACGGAATGTAAAAAGATCACAGCCCATGACTTCTACTTTGCTGCCATCCTGCTTGGTTCCTGTAAATGTCCATTCTGAAACTGCCCTTTCGCCTGATATAAAATGCCGGACATTACTCCAATGTGCATCGGGATAGGTTTTGAAGACATCTTCAAAAGCTTTTTTTACTGCTTCCTTTCCTGCAAATTTCTCACCATCGACATCAGGACCTGCTGATGCTTCGAAGACACAATCATCTGTCATATAGGATAAGATACTGGCTATATCATGCGCATTAAAGGCCTTTGCAAAACCATCCAGGATCGTAATGGTTGGTTTGTTTTCTGTTGCAGTTTTTTGAGTTGTTGTTTGTGCCATGAGTTTATCAGTAATTAAAAGGATGATGAAGGAGAATATTATTTTTTTCATTTTATAAAATTGGATATAAAAGGTAGGATATTCTTTTTATTTCGGGCAGACGTTAGTCCTATCACTCTATTATTTTATAAATTCTTATGTGCAAGAACGGGGCGGAGCGGAATTTTTAGTTTCCCTAAATTCGTGGCTCATTCAACAAATACTAACTCAATCTTCAGCTTTGTCAAATCAGGTTTGTAAACACTGCGGAGCTACAGGTACTGGTAATTACTGCAATAACTGTGGTCAATCTTTTCAGCTCAAGCGGATTACGGTTGCAGGCATCATTCACGAGATTTTTCATTTGTTTACTCACTTTGATAAGGGTTTTGTATATACGTTTAAAAAGCTGGTCACCAACCCTGGGATAATGCAAAAAGAATATCTGGAAGGGCATAGAATAAAACATCAAAAACCTTTTTCTATGTTCTTTATCTGCGCTACAGTTGCCGCTTTGATCTTTTATTGGATCAATCGTGCACTGATAACCTATTACGAGATTGGTGACCAGGCAGCAGCTTCATTTTTTCAACACTATATGGTCATGCTACAGATCGTGTTGCTTCCCATTTATGCAGGCATCTCGCGGCTGATCTTTTATGATTCAAAATATAATTATGCTGAAATGATCATCCTGCTTATTTATATGTTGTCGGTGGCATTATTGTTTTCTGCGCTTATCCAGCTGCTCCGGTTTATCTGGCCTGATCTTGAAACCAGGTTCATTGAGTTGCCTGTGATTCTCGCCTATGGGATCATTACCAATAATTTTTTCTTTGATGATAGTCGAAAATGGATAACAATAGTCAAATCTGCAATCACAATTGCAGCTTGCTTTCTCCTGGCGGGCTTTATACAAGATTGGCTTATCGAATTTTTATTCTGAATGGTAATGATCACGCACTCGATTTATATTATGTATTGGAATTGTATTAAACACAGTGCTAAATAAAAAGCCCCGCTTGTGGCGGGGCAAAACTTTGCTTCGGATTGCGGTGGCAATCCTGTGTTAATAAAAATTCACCGGGAAAAAATTATTTACCCCAGGTGAGGATGCTAACGACAACGATAACGGCGAAAATGGTTGCCGTAACCAGGTTGCCCTGTACATCAATGTTGTGAAGTAGGGAGTTTAGTTTTTTCATAACCTGAATTTTAGTTTTCAAAAATGGTTTAGATCAGGTTTTCAAAGGGGCGGAGATTGCATGAACCCTCATTGGGTACAAATCAAAAGGAGTACGGAGATTAAAAATAGAGCGGTTAAACTCTAACGACTATAAAAACTTTGATGCGGCACTCATTATTGTTTAAAAGAAAGTGGATAATTTTAAAAATCGTATAACCACTAACTAAAAAGCGGAAGTTTATCATTGATCTGATGGAATTTCTTGCAATTACTGTATTTATCTAATGAACGCTACCAACAACACGGGTAGACGGAAAACGTTTACTAACAAAGAGAAAGATTTAAATTAGCCCACATATAATCTTATGAAAAAGTATTTTACGCTGCTGCTAAGTCTTCATTTTATGTTTTATTGTCTATCACAATCATTTGAAATAAAACCTGGTGAAGCGATTTCTGTTTCCAAAGGGTCGTCTCACACCGAAGTTATTTCAATACTTTTTTGACCTTTTCTCATTAGGGTTGTTGGTACGCTTGGCATATAGCTGGGGGCATACCAACAACGGCGGAAACTGAAAATAAAATAAAATAAGATTGGTTTAAATAAAGACTACCTTCCTTCATCTCCTAATTCATTTAAATCAATTTTTTTATGAGAAGTAAATTTTTATTAGTCGCTGTATCAGCGATGACGGTTTCAATTTTTTCAGCATGTTCATCAGAAGAAAAAATAGCAGCGGTTGACATTGCAAAAGTTAAACCCGAGATCCAGGCAATGGAAGATGCATACGCAGCAGCGGAAAAAGCAAAAGATGCTGAAAAGGTAATGGCATATTATAGCGATGAGGCTGTAAGTTATGGACGTAACAGAGCA